>Ga0116142_10002421_pt1 | contig 20210 bp, 18 predicted proteins | sample AD_UKC033_MetaG_FD_89785 | JGI IMG/M metagenome (GOLD analysis project Ga0116142, IMG submission 89785) | Active sludge microbial communities of municipal wastewater-treating anaerobic digesters from USA - AD_UKC033_MetaG | ecosystem: Engineered > Bioreactor > Anaerobic > Digestate | place: USA... | reverse complement strand
GATTCGGCGTCGCGCATCATGCCCGGAAAGTGCCCGGCGGCCCGCTCGATGCTCTTAAGCGTGGTCTGCAGCGAGTCGATGTTCTGGTCGGACAGGATCGAGTTGACGCGGATCAGCGTGTCGTTCGCCTTGGCGACCAGTTCGGGAAGCGAGGCGAGGAACAGGTCGAAGCTCGAGCGCGACGAGGCGATCACCGGATAGCGCTCGCTCGGCACCGGATCGATCACCTTGAGGTTGCCGCGATTCTCGATCAGGTCGATATACAGCAGGCCGGTCACGCCCTGCAGCGACAGCTGCGCGACGGTGCGGGCCGACACCGGCGCCTCCGAATCGATGTCCGCGATCACCTGCACCCGCGAGCTCGAGCGCCGGTCGATGCGCATCACCGCGACCCGCCCGACGTCGACGCCGAGGTAGCGCACGGGCGAGCCCCGCGACAATCCGCTCACGCTGCCGTCGAAATAGATCTCGTAGCGGGTGTAGTCGCGCCGCTCGACACCGTCCGAGTACCAGTAGACGAACAGTACCGCCATCGCGCTGATCAGCAGCACGAAGGCGCCGACGGCCGTGTAGTTCGCCTCACGTTCCATGGCGCTCCCCGAATCGCAATGCGCGCTCGCCGTGGAAATACTCGCGAATCCACTGGTGCGGATTGTCGACGATCTCCTCCAGGGTCCCGCTGATCATGTGGCGGTCGACTATCACGCCGACACGATTGCAGGTTCGGAAGATCGTGTCCAGATCGTGGGTGATCATCACCACGGTCAGTGCGAGCTGGCGCTGCAGCGCCATCAGCAGCTCGTCGAACGCGGCCGCGCTGATCGGGTCGAGGCCCGCGGTGGGCTCGTCGAGGAACAGCAGCTTCGGATCGAGTGCCAGGGCGCGCGCGAGGGCCGCGCGCTTGACCATGCCGCCCGAGAGCTGCGCGGGGTACTTGGATCCCGCCTCCTCCGCGAGCCCCACGATGCGCAGTTTCAGCTTCGCCAGCGCATCGAGCGCGTCCGGCGGCAGTCGCAGGTGCTCGATCATCGGCAGCTGGATGTTCTGCAGCACCGTGAGCGAGCTGTAAAGCGCGCCCTGCTGGAAAGTGACGCCGTAGCCCGCCTTCGCCGCGCGCAGCTCGTTCCACGACTGGTGCGTGATGTCCTGCCCTTCGAGCAGCACCACGCCGCGCTGGGGCTTGCGCAGGCCGAGGATCGTCCGCAGCAGCACCGACTTGCCCGAACCCGAGCCACCGACGATGCCGAACACCTCGCCCTCGAACACCTGCATGTCGAGGCCGTCGTGCACGACCTGGGTGCCGAAGCGATTGACGATGTCGCGCACCTCGACGATCGCGGCCATCAGAAGTCGATCTCCATGAACAGCACCGCGAACAACGCGTCGGCGAGGATCACGAGGAAGATCGACTGCACGACCGCGAAGGTCGTGAGCCGGCCGAGTTCGCGCGACGAGCCGCGCACCTGCAGGCCGCGATACGTGCCGGCCGTCGCGATCAGGATCGCGAACACCGGCGCCTTGACGAGGCCGGCCCAGAAGGTGGTCGACGCGATCGCGTCCTCGACGCGCGCGAAGTACTGCACGAGCGGCATGTCGAGCAGTATTTTGCAGAGCAGCGCGCCGCCGGCGATGCCCACACCGTCGGCGATCACGGTGAGCAGCGGCAGCGCGATCATCAGGCCGATCACGCGCGGCAGCACCAGCACCTCGATCGGCTCGATGCCGGTCGCGGTCAGTGCGTCGACTTCCTCATTGAGTTTCATCGCACCGATCTCGGCGGCGAAGGCGCTGCCCGAACGGCCCGCGACGATGATCGCGGTGAGCAGCACGCCCAGTTCGCGCAGCACGCCGACCGTGACCAGGTCGACGACATAGATTTCGGCGCCGAAGTTGCGCAGCTGCTGCGCACTCATGTAGGCGATGATCACGCTGATCAGGAAGGCGATCAGCGAGACGATCGGGATCGCGGTGATGCCGGTGTCGTACACGTGGCGGGTGATCGAGGTGAGGCGCATGCGCTTCACGCTGCCAAAGGCGCGCAGCAGCTGCACGGTGATCCGGCCCAGGAAGTCGAGGCCGTCGCGAATGCCGCGCCACTGGATCACCGTGGTGCGCCCGACCGCGGCGACGGGCGATTCCTCGGCCTCCTCCATCGGAGGCCGCGCGCGTGCGGCCTCGGCGTCCTCGGCCCGGGTGCGATCGATCAGCGCGAGCTGCGCCGGCCGCTCGCCGCTGAACCCCACCTTGCGGGCGCCGCCCGCCTCGGCCCTGTCGAGGAATTCGCGCAGCAGCCAGGCGCCCGACAGATCGAGCCGCTCGACCGCGCCCGTGTCGATGGTGATCTCGCTCACCTTCTCGAGCGGCAGCGCGGCGAGCTCGGCTCGGATCTCGGTCAGGTCGAGCGCCCGCCATTCACCGAGCAGGTGCAGGGTCAGACGTCCGTCAGCGTGCTCGGCGGACAGGTGCATCCCAAAAGTCTAACCGGCAAACTGTCCGGATGACGAACGGATGCTGCGCATGACCACCCTCGGCACCCCCGGCACCGAGGCGGCGACCCGCCTGCTGCTGCTCGGCGCCGGTGAACTCGGCAAGGAAGTGACCATCGAGGCGCAGCGGCTCGGCGTCGAGGTGATCGCGGTCGATCGCTACCCCGGCGCGCCGGCGATGCAGGTCGCGCACCGGCACCACGTGATCGACATGCTCGACCCGCGGGCCCTGCGCGCCGTCATCGAACGCGAGCGACCCACCTTCGTCGTGCCCGAGATCGAGGCGATCGCCACGGCCGAGCTCGTCGCGCTCGAGGCGGAGGGCTGCACGGTGATCCCGTGCGCGCGCGCCGCGCACCTGACCATGAACCGCGAGGGCATCCGGCAGCTTGCTGCCGGGGAGCTGGGCCTTGCGACCTCGCCGTACCGTTTCGCCGATTCGCCGGCGGACTACCGCGCGGCGGTCGCCGCGATCGGCCTGCCCTGCGTGGTGAAACCCGTGATGTCGAGCTCCGGCAAGGGCCAGAGCCTCGTGCGCACGGCGGAGGAGATCGAAGCCGCATGGCGCCACGCGCAGACGGGCGGGCGCGCCGGCGCCGGCCGCGTGATCGTCGAGGGCTTCGTCGATTTCGAGTACGAGATCACCCTGCTCACGGTGCGCCACGCCGGTGGCACCGCCTTCTGCGCGCCAATCGGCCACCGGCAGGTCGACGGCGACTACGTCGAGTCCTGGCAGCCGCATCCGATGAGCCGCCTCGCGCTCGAACGCGCGCAGCACACGGCGCGAATGGTGACCGACGCGCTCGGCGGGCGCGGCATCTTCGGCGTCGAGATGTTCGTGCGCGGCGACGACGTGTGGTTCAGCGAAGTCTCACCGCGCCCGCACGACACCGGCATGGTGACGATGATCGCCCAGGATCTCTCGCAGTTCGCGCTGCATGTGCGTGCGATCCTCGGCCTGCCGATCCCGAACATCGCGCAGCACGGGCCGTCGGCCTCCGCGGCGATCCTGCTCGAGGGCCATGGCGGCGACATCCGCTACGCCGGCGTCGAGGCCGCGCTCGCCGAGCCCGACACGGCGCTGCGCCTGTTCGGCAAACCCGAGGTGCGGGGTCACCGGCGCATGGGGGTCGCACTCGCGCGCGGCGAGTCGATCGAGGCGGCGCGCGCGAAGGCGCGGGCGGCCGCGGCGGCGATCGTGGCGGGCGCGCAGATCGCGGATTGATGGATCGCAAGATGCGGCCTGTACGCACAAGCCGCCCGGGGTTATAGTCGGTCCGATTGCATTTGGGCCGACTCTTACCAGGGAGGCGCAATGCGGGCATTTATCGGGCTGCTGTCCCTTGCAGCCGCAGCGCTGCTGTTTGCAGGCTGGCTTGCCGGGCCGGTCGCTGCTCAACAGGCGAACCCTACCGTATCGAATCCATACAACCTTCCCGAGACGGATCTCGGCGTCGGCAAGAACGATGTTGCACGCTGGCTGAGCGCCCCGCCCGGCTTTGCCCACGCCTCGGTGCCAGTCAATCCGCTGCATCCCGAGGCCACCGTGGTCGGCCAGCAGATGTGCGTCGCGTGCCACCAGCAGGAAAACCGGCATTTCCTGCACACCCTGCACGCACTCGGCATGAATGCAGCGTTGGCCGCCGACCCGAAGACACCGACCTGCGAGGCCTGCCACGGCGCGGGCTCCGTCCACAGCCAGGCGCCGGGCAAGCCCGGCACGATCATCGCGTTCACGCGCGACGGCGGCACACCGGTGGCCGCGCAAAGCGCCGGCTGCCTCGGCTGCCACTCCGGCGGACAGCGCGATCACTGGCTCGGCTCCGTCCACCAGCGCAACGAACTGTCCTGCAGCGACTGCCACAACCCGATGGCGAAGTTCTCCGCGGAGGGCCTGCTCGCGCGGCAGTCGATCAGCGAAACCTGCGCCACCTGCCACAAGGACATCCGCCAGCAGTTCAATCGCCGCTCGCACATGCCGCTGCCCGAAGGGCAGATGAGCTGCGCCGATTGCCACAACCCCCACGGCACGATCAACGCGTCGCTGATGAAGACCGACTCGGTCAACGAGACCTGCTACCAGTGCCATGCGGAGAAGCGCGGGCCGATGCTGTTCGAGCACGCCCCCGTGCGCGACAGCTGCCTCAACTGCCACACGCCACACGGTTCGAACCAGCATGCGCTGCTCGTGGCGCCGATCCCGTTCCTGTGCCAGCAGTGCCACACGCACGTGCGCCACCCGAACGACCTGCTCACAACCACGTCGCTCGCGAATGGCCCGGCCGCCGATGAACGGCTGATGGCGCGCGGCTGCATCACCTGCCACGCACAGGTGCATGGATCGAACCACCCATCGGGGCCCAGGTTGCATCGCTAGCGCGGGGGTATGGTCATGCAGCAGCGATTCCGGCGTGTCTCCTTTATCTCCCCGGGATTCGCGGTGCTTGCCGTCTGCGCCGCGGGGTTGGCCACGGCCCAGGACAGCGGCGTCGGCGTCGACCTGCACTTCGGCAACTCGCTCCAGCCGAATGGCGTCGCGCCACTCGCCTGCGATCCCGACGGCATGAGCTGGCTCACCGCGGCACGCAAGCGCACGCCCAGCGGGCACCTGTATCTATGCCCGCCGGAATTCTCGCAGCCGCGCACCACCGGGTCGGGCAACTGGCTGTTCGACGGCACGTTCGGGCTTGGCTACCTCGACATCAACGACGAGCGCAACACCAACTGGCTGCGCTACGACAACTGGGACGACGGTGTGCTCGCCAGGCTCGAACTGTCGCTCATGCGACCCGGCGACGGCAGCTACTTCGACCTGCGCGCGAGCCATATCAATGGCGACAACCAGTACCTGAAGCTGAACGCCGGGCGGGTAGGCCACTACCGCATCGAGGCGTATGCCCGCAGCCAGGTCAATGTCACGAGCGGCACCGCGAAATCGATCTGGGACGGCGTCGGCAGCGATTACCTGGCGCTGAAGCCGGGACTGACGCCCGGCGGCAGCAGCCCCGCCGAAGTGAGCGCGATCTCGGCGGCATCGCCGGAGCGCATCCTGAAAGTGGTGCGCGACAAGTACGGCATCGGCATCAATTACTACATCGATCGGCAGTTCACTGCCTACGCGAGTGCGTCCCAGGAAGAGCGCAAAGGCGCGCGGCCGTTCGGCGGACCGTTCTTCTTCGCCTTCATCTTTCCCGGCTCGGGCGGCGTATACGAAACGCCGCGGCCGATCGACGACAGCACCCTCAGCTTCAACGGCGGGCTGCGCTACGTGGGCAGCGCCTGGAACTGGGATCTCGGCTACAGCGGCTCGCTCTTCCGCACTGGCGAGTCCAGCTTCAGTTACGAAGTGCCCTTTGCATTCCCCCCGCTGGTACCGGGTTTCGGCAACTTTCCCCTGACGCTCGGTGAGTTCGCCTACGAGCCGGAGAACGACTACCACAACCTGCGCGGCACGCTGACCCGCAAACTGCCGCAGAACGGTCAACTGTCGCTGACGGCGTCGCTCTCCACGTCGCGGCAGGACGACGACCTGCGGCCGCCGATGAACTGCAACGGCTTGTTCGGCCTCACCACGCCGCCCTTTACCTTCGACTGCGCCAACTGGAACACCACCGCGGCCCTCTCACGCACCAGCGCGGACCTGAGCATCGACAGCACGCTGCTAAACGCGAAGCTCGTACTGCAGCCGACATCGCTCGTGACCGTCCAGGGCAACGTGAAATACCATCGCCAGGACTATCGCGGCGACTATTTCGCCTTCAACCCGCTGACCGGCCAGTACGGCTACATCGCCGAGAACGGCGCGCAGGGCAGTTCGGTGCCGGGAGAGATGGGCGTCTGGGATCCGGCGCTGTTCCCGAGCGTCCTGACGCGTGTGCGCAACCTGCCGCTGGACAAGGAGATCAGCGAGGGCAGTGTCGCCGCCGACTGGCGGGTGAGCCGCAAGGACACGCTGAGCGCCGCGCTGACCTTCACCCGTACCGAGCGCTCGAATCGCGAAGTCGAGAACCAGGACGACCTGCTGGTGAAGCTCGGCTGGAGCAGCCGCGCCACGGACGATCTGAGCCTGCGCCTCAACTACTCGTATCTCGATCGCAGCGGCGACCACTACAACCACGACCCTTACGAATTCACGTTCTCCACCTCCCTGCCCGGCTTCGTCGATCCGGGCACCCTTCCCGCGCATACCGTCGACGCGATGCGCAAATACGATGTGGGCGATCGCGAACAGCACAAGGCGACGCTGATCGCGACCTACGTACTGACCGGCAGCTCGACACTGTCGGCCAACCTGCGCGGGGAGTGGAACAGCTACGACGCCGTGATCGGTCGCCTCGGCTACGACACCTGGAGCGCCGGGCTGCAATGGGACTGGCAGCCCTCGGAGCGCACCAGTGCGAATGCGTTCGTCGGTTACGACCACTCCAGTCTCGACACCGCCAATGTCAACGACGCAGCGGCGAACATCCCCGACCCGACACTGGGCGGCCCGGTCTATCCGGAAGCGAATCGCTGGTGGCTCGAGGACGAGCAGCGCAACTACTACGCCGGCGCCAACCTCAGCACTCACTTTGCGCGCGGACGGCTCGAGCTCGGCTGGGACTTCAGCGACTCGCGCGGCATTACCAACTACCGCTTCAACTCGCCCGGTGCGCTCGCCCGTCCCGTGCTCGCGGCCGCCGCGGGCAACGGCTACGCGCCGATGCTGTACCGGATCAACACCTGGACGCTGTCGTGGACGAAAGCGATCAGCAAGCGTGTCAGCGTGCGCGTATTCGACACCTACGAAACCGGCCGGCTGTCCGACTGGCATTACGCCGGGCTCGATTCGAGCCTCGTGACCAGCAACCGCGTTTACCTCGACAGCGGTCCGCGGGATTACTCGGTCAACCTGATCGGCCTGATGGTGGAGGCGAAACTGTGAGCCACCCTGATCGCAACCGCCGACGGCACGGCGCGAGCCTGCTCATCGCCACCCTGCTCGCGCTCGGAGCGCACATGCCGGTCGCGGGCGCCGACGGCCCGCTGGCCCTCGACCTGCGCCGCATCGTGCCGATCACCGGCGACGCGAAGGCGGGCGAGGCGAAGGCCGAGCTGTGTGCCACCTGCCACGGCAAGCACGGCATCGGGATCGTGCCGATGTTCCCGAATCTCGCCGGTCAGCGGCCCGATTACCTCTACTGGGAGCTCATGTCCTACAAGCACGGCGCACGCCCGCAATCGGGCATGACGCCATTGGTCGAACTGCTGTCCGAAGAAGACATGCGCAACTTCTCGATGTATTACGCCACCATGGTCCCGCCGCCGCGCGCGGCCGATGCCGATGCGACCCCCGCCGACCCGGAGCTGCTCCGCCTTGGCGAGCAGATTTACATGCACGGCGATGCCGCGCTCGGCATCCCGCCCTGTCAGGGCTGCCACGGCGCCGATGCGCGCGGCCACCCGCGCGCGTTGCAGGTCGACTCCGCCGGCTACACCCCGTTTGCGGTGTTTCCGGCATTGCGCGGCCAGCATGCCGAGTTCCTGCAAGCGACACTCGAAGAGTTCCGCATTGGCGAACGCAGCGGCTCCACTGTGGATCGCGTGATGAACGGCGTCGGCAAGCAGCTCGACGATCGCAGCATCAGCGCCCTGACCGCGTGGCTGGCAAGCCTCGATCAGGTCTCGTCGCGGTAGCGTCGCAGCCGGATCGCGACGAACACCAGCACCGCCGCGGCCAGCAGCCCGAGCAGCAGCTGCGCATTCAGGAAGATGGCGCCGAGATCGACGTGGTCCAGCAGCGCGCCTGGCAGGACGACCTCGTTGCGATCGATCTTGATTGTGCCGCTGGCGAGCTGTGCCTCGATGCCGCGCATGATCGGCACCGCCGGCGACAGGCGGTCGGAGATGAACTCCCAGACGCGGGTCGTGCGCAGCACCATACCCTCGACCATCATCAGCACGAGCGGCGGCAGCACGGCCCACAGCATCACGCTGCGTCGCGCCCAGGCCGACATGACCAGCAGGTAGGCCGCTATCGGCGCATACCACAGCACGCTGGCGACGATGCCGATGAATAGCAGCACCTGCGCCTGCCACCACATGCGGCCATCCCAGATCGACGCCTGCTCCACGGTGATGCCCGCGCCGCCGCGCGCCGCGATGAGTGCGCGCGCGATGAGGTCGGTGAATGCCACGACCACGAACGCGAGCAGCGGCACGATCACCATTGCGACGGCCAGCTTGGCGAGCACGGTGGCCGCGTCGGAGACCGGCAACGACTTCCAGAAGAGGATCGAGCGGTCGCGGCGTTCCGCATACAGCGAATCGAGCAGGTAGAAAACCACGACCACGCCCACGACGAGCAGGGTGGCGACACTCATGCCCCAGCCGACCACGTTCAGGATCGCGCGGCCCTGCGCGACGGTCAGCGGCAGCTCGTTGCCCATGTGGATCTTCATGAACGCCGAGGTCGCGATCCATAACGCGGCCATCGCGAGCGGCGCGACCCACAGGGCGCGGTGCTCCCAGAATTCCCGGCGCACCAGGATCGGGTAGAGCTTCATGGTGCGACTCCCTGCATCTTGGCGACGAAGAGGTCCGCGATCGACGGCGTGCGCAGCTCGCCGAGCGGCGCGAGCTCCGCCGCGTCGCGGCCCTCGTAGAAAAAGGCGGTACGGCCGAAGATCTCACGCGAGTAGAACGGCGTCAGCGCGCGCGCGCGCTCCATCTGGTCGGGCGCGCAGATCAGCTGCCGGAAGGTGCCGCCGAGGTCCTCGACCGCGGCATCGAGCACGACACGGCCGTGCTGGATGAAGATCACGTCGGTCAGCAGGTTCTCGATCTCCTCGACCTGGTGGGTCGTCATGAGGATCGTGCGGTCCTTGTCGAAATAGTCGTTCACCAGCGTGTCGTAGAATTGGCGGCGATAGAGCAGGTCGAGACCGAGGGTCGGCTCGTCGAGCACGAGCAGGCGCGCATCGATCGCGAGTACGAGCGCGAGGTGCAGCTGCGTGACCATGCCCTTGGAGAGCTCGCGCACGCGGCTCTTCATCTTGATGTCGGTGGTGGCGAGGAAGGCCTCGGCACGCGCGCGATCGAATCGCGGGTGCACGCCGGCCACGTAATCGAGGGCCTGCCGGACGCGCAGCCACCTCGGCAGCACTGCCACGTCGGCAATGAAACAGACGTCCTGCATGAGCGCATCGCGCGCGGCGGACGGGTCACGCCCGAGGACCCTCAGTTCGCCCTCGAACGGGGTCAGGCCGAGGATGGCCTTGAGCGCCGTGGTCTTGCCGGCGCCGTTCGGGCCGATCAGGCCCACGATGCGGCCGGCGCCGACCTTGAAATCGATGCCGTCGAGGGCGCGCAGCTTGCCGTAGGACTTGGCGAGTTTGCGCGCCTCGATTACCGGCGTGTCACTCGTGCTTGTCATCGGTGCTCCCGGCGGTCGACAGCGTCTGGGTGACGGCAGGGGTCTGTGCGAACAGTTCGTCCGTCGACAGCCCGAGGCGCTGGATCGTCGCGTAAACTTTCGGCCATTCGTCTTCGATGAAGCGCTGGCGCTCGTCCTTCATCAGCGCCTTGCGGGCGCCGGCGTTGACGTACATGCCACGGCCCCGGCGCTTCTCAACCAGCTGCTCGTCGACGAGCTGCTGGTAGCCCTTGAGCACGGTCAGCGGGTTCAGCCGGAACTCGGCCGCCACGTTCCGCACCGAGGGCAGCGGATCGCCCTCCTTCAGGACGCCTTCCAGGATCATCGCCACGACGCGGTCGCGCAGCTGGCGGTAGATCGGCAGGCTGTCGTCCCACTGCGGATCCATGATTCCCGGGTTCTCCTGTTGCATAGCGAGTTGCCGTGCTCTAGAGGGCTAATCTAGCAGAACGCCTCAGTTCCGGGCCGCGAGGTGAATCGCCTCGGGGGCATCGACCGTCACGCGCGCCACGCTGGTGGCATTCACGAAGGTGATGCTCGAAGCAACCGTCAGCACGATGGCAAGGACCGCAGCGCCGACAGCGACCGCGAAGTTGTGGGTGGTGGTGCTCATGTTCGTCTCCTTTGGTTTACCGTCTCTGGCCATCTGCACCATGCATTTGGCCCTCGTCTTGGTGTTATATATAACTACAACACTAGTTCAGTGTCAACACCCCCTGAAAGATTTTTTTGGGGGCCCAGGGACCGGCCACCCACTATTACCGTAACTAGTTGATTTCTGTAGAATCCATGCCCCCTTCCCCGGAGCACTCGATGAAAACTGCCTTGAACGTTGCGATTACCGGCGCCGCCGGCCAGATCGGCTATGCCCTCGCTTTCCGTGCCGCCTCGGGCGCCTTGTTCGGCCCCGACCAGCCGGTGAACCTGCATCTGCTCGAGATCACGCCTGCCCTGCCGCAGTTGACCGGTGTCGTGATGGAGCTCAATGACTGCGCCTTCCCGACGCTGCAGAAGGTCGTCGCGACGGACGATGCGAAGGTCGCGTTCCGCGACTGCCACGCCGCACTGCTCGTCGGCGCGCGCCCGCGCGGCCCCGGCATGGAGCGCAAGGACCTGCTGCTCGCGAATGCGCAGATCTTCTCCGCCCAGGGCAAGGCGCTGAACGAAGCCGCCGATCGCAACGTGAAGGTGCTGGTCGTCGGCAATCCGGCGAACACCAATGCGCTGATCGCGCGCGCGAACGCGAAGGACCTCAATCCGCGCAATTTCACCGCGATGACGCGCCTCGATCACAACCGCGCGCTCTCGCAGCTCGCGGAAAAGACCGGCACGCATGTCACGCAGATCCAGCGGATGATCATCTGGGGCAATCACTCGGCGACGCAGTACCCGGACATCTCGCACGCACTGATCGGCGGCAGACCGGCGAAATCGCTCGTCGACCAGGACTGGCTCGAGAACACTTTCATCCCGGTCGTGCAGCAGCGCGGCGCGGCGGTGATCAAGGCGCGCGGCGCCTCGTCGGCCGCCTCGGCCGCTTCGGCCGCGATCGATCACATCCGCGACTGGTTCAGGGGTTCCCCGGCCGGCGACTACCTCAGCATGGCCGTGCCCTCCGACGGCAGCTACGGCATCCCCGAGGGCGTGATCTATTCCTACCCGGTCACCACCAGCAACGGCGAGTACCAGATCGTGCAGGGACTCTCGATCGACGAGTTCAGCCGGCAGCGCATGGACGCTACACTTGCCGAACTGCGCGAGGAACGCGACGGCGTCAAGGAGCTACTGACATGATCAGGACACTGGCCGCAGTCTGCCTGCTCGCATTCGCCGCCATACCGGCGGCGAATGCCGACTCGAAGGAAGAACTCGACGCCAAGGTGCGCGAGGCGATGACCGAATTCGCCAAGCACACCTCGGCGGGTGCGGAACTTGCCGCCAAGGCGAAGGGCGTGCTGGTGTTCCCGAGCGTCATCAAGGCCGGCTTCGGCATCGGCGGCGAATACGGCGAGGGCGCGCTGCAGATCCGCGGCGCGACGGTGGACTACTACAACATCGCCTCCGCCTCGATCGGCCTGCAGCTCGGCGCGCAGGCGCGCACCCAGATCGTGCTGTTCATGACCGACGAGGCGCTCAGGACTTTCCGGGACAGCAAGGGCTGGAAGGCCGGTGTCGACGGCAGCGTGGCGCTCGCCACGCTCGGTGCAGGCGGCACCATCGACACCAAGACCGCGCAGGAGCCGATCATCGGCTTCATCTTTTCGAACAAGGGGCTGATGTACAACCTGACGTTCGAAGGCTCGAAAATGACGCGGATCGACAAGTAGGGCGCCGCGATGCTCGGACCCGTGATCACGCTGGTCCTGGTCGCCGCGGCGATCTTCGCGGTGACCAAGGTCGGGGGCATCATCACGCTGCTGTTCGTGGCGGCGGTGCTGGCCCTCGCGTACAAGCGCCTGTCGCTGATCGCGTTCGCGGCGACCTTCACGGTACTGCTGGCGGCGTACACCGCGCTCGGTCATCCGGCGGGCATCTGGAAGGGCTTCCTGTGGGTGATGCTCGCGCTGCTGTGGCTCCTCACGATACGCCCGCTGCGCAAGTCGCTGATCACGCGCCCCTTCATGAAGACCTATCTGCGCATGCTGCCGAGCATGTCGCAGACCGAACGCGAGGCGCTCGAGGCGGGCACCGTGTGGTGGGATGGCGAGCTGTTCACGGGCGCACCGGACTGGAAGAAGCTGTCCGCGACCCACACCCCGACGCTCACCGCCGAGGAGCAGGCGTTCATCGACGGGCCGTGCGAGACGCTCTGCCTGATGCTCGACGACTGGGACATCACCCATCTGCGCGGTGACATGCCGCCCGAGGTGTGGGACTTCCTGAAGACCCAGGGCTTCTTCGCGATGATCATCCCGAAGAAGTACGGTGGCCTCGAGTTCTCGGCCTATGCGCACTCCTGCGTGCTCACCAAGCTGGCGAGCCGCAGCGCCACGGCGTCCTCGACCGTCGCGGTGCCGAACTCGCTCGGACCGGCCGAGCTGCTCAATCACTACGGCACCGAGGAACAGAAAGGTTACTACCTGCCGCGGCTCGCGCGCGGCGAGGAAGTGCCGTGCTTCGCGCTCACCGGTCCGCGCGTCGGCTCCGACGCCGCCGCGCTGCCCGACACCGGCATCGTGTGCCGCGGCATGTGGCAGGGCAGGGAGATCATCGGGCTCAGGCTCAATTTCTCGAAGCGCTACATTACGCTCGCGCCAATCGCGACCGTGATCGGCCTCGCGTTTCGCATGTTCGATCCCGACAAGCTGATCGGCGACGTCGAGGACATCGGCATCAGCTGCGCGCTCATTCCGCGCGATACGCCGGGCCTGACGATCGGGCGGCGTCACCTGCCGCTGAACATTCCCTTCCAGAACGGCCCGATCGAGGGCCGCGACATCTTCGTCCCGCTCGACGTGCTGATCGGCGGCACCCGAATGGCGGGCCAGGGCTGGCGCATGCTGATCGAGCAGCTGTCGGTGGGCCGCTGCATCTCGCTGCCGGCGAATGCGACCGGCGGCGCCAAGGCCGCGGTGTTCGCGACCGGCGCCTACGCCCGCATCCGCCGCCAGTTCAACATGCCGGTCGGCAAGTTCGAAGGTGTCGAGTCGGTGATCGCGCGCATGGTCGGCCACACCTACATCATCGACGCGGCGCGCTCGGTGACCACCGGTGCGATCGACGGCGGCGAGAAGCCGGCGGTGCCCGCGGCGATACTGAAATACCACGCAACCGAACTCGCCCGGAAAATCGGCGACGACGCGATGGACGTGCACGGCGGCAAGGGCATCATGCTCGGGCCCAACAACTACCTCGGGCGCGGCTACCAGGCGATCCCGATCGCGATCACGGTCGAGGGCGCGAACATCCTGACCCGCAACCTGATCATCTTCGGCCAGGGTGCGATCCGCTGCCACCCGTTCGTGATGCGCGAGATGAACGCGGCGCACAACCCCGACCGCAAGGCCGGCGTCGACGAGTTCGACCGCGCGCTGTTCGGCCATATGGGATTCGCGATCTCGAACGCGGTGCGCTCGCTCGTCATGGCGCTCACCTTCGCGCGCTTCGCGCGCGTGCCGGCGCAGGGCCCCACCGCGCGCTACTACCAGCACATCGTGCGCTTCAGCGCCTCGTTCGCTTTCGCGGTCGATGTCGCGATGCTGACCCTCGGCGGCTATCTGAAGAAGAAGGAGAGCCTCTCGGCGCGGCTCGGCGATGTGCTCTCGAGCATGTATCTCGCCTCGATGGTGCTGAAGCACCACGAAAACCAGGGCAAGCCGGAGGCGGACCTGCCGATCGTCGAGTGGGCCTGCCGCAGCCTGATGTACACCGCGCAGGAGCAGCTGCACAGCTTCCTGCGCAATTTCCCGAACCGCTTCCTCGCCGGCTGCATGCGCCTGCTCATCTTCCCGCGCGGCCTCACCTACTTCGCGCCCGGCGACCGGCTGGGGCGCAAGCTCGCGGAGCTCGTCACCCAGCCCAGCGAATCGCGTGACCGGCTGTGCCAGCTCGTCTACCGCACGCTCGAACCCGGCAATGCGCTGGGCCTGCTGCAGGAAGCGCTGGTGCTCGCGCAGACCGCCGAGCCGATCGAGAAGCGCTTGCGCGTCGAGGGCGTGAAGACGGGCCGGGTCACCGCGCTCGACCTGCCGGGACAAATCCGGCAAGGTCTCGAACTCGGCATCCTCTCGGAAACGGAGGCGGCGTTGCTGCGCGACTACGATCGCAAGGTCATGCACCTCGTCAACGTGGACGACTTCGAGTCGCACGAACTCGGCACCCGGGCACAGCCTGGCTCGGCCGACACCCGCGATGCCGGCCTGGCGGGCGCCGCACGCGCGTGAGTGCCGAGGTCGAAGGGGGCGAGGACGATGCCATCACGGGGGACGTGGTCGCAGTCGCGGTTCCTGTCGCGGTTCCTGTCGCGACCCCGGAGCCCGCCACGGCGCTGGTCAGCGACCACGATGGCGACGGTGGTGGCGATCTGGCGCCGCTCGTCGAGGCGCCGCACTGCCTCAACTGCGACGCGCCGCTCGCCGGCAGGTACTGCGCCGCCTGCGGGCAGCGCGACGATCCCCATGCCCACCGCCTCGGCCATTTCGTGCGCGAGGCCTTCGAGGGGCTCACGCACGCCGACTCGCGACTCTGGCGAACGCTCTGGGCGCTGCTCGCGCGCCCCGGTTTCCTGACCCGCGAGTTTTTCGCTGGCCGCCGCCAGCGCTACCTGCCGCCGTTTCGCCTCTACATCGTCGTCAGCCTGCTCTTCTTCATCGCTCTGACACTGCTGCCCGAGACGCCGCCGATCCTCAGCTTCAGCGATGTCGCGCCGACGCGCCCGCAGGTCGCCGCGCAGGCCGGGCAGATCGCGGACCTCGCTGAGCAGATCGCCGCCGAGAAGGACCCGGAGCGCAGGAGCGCGCTGATCATCGGTCAGCAGGCGCTCGCGGCGAAGGACGCGCGGGAGGCGGCGGAGCGCATACCCGAGGCGGTCCCGGATCCGGCACCCGCGACGGACGGCGGCGAGGCCGCGCCCCCACCCGGCCGCGCCGAGAAGATCTGCGACAGTCTCAATTACGCCGGCCCGTTCCGCAGCTGGGTCGCACCGCGCATGAGGCTCGGATGTATAAAGGCGGTGGAGGACGAAGGCTCGCTCGGGCGCGCATTCCTGCACAACATCCCGCGGGCGATGTTCGTCTTCCTGCCGCTGATCGCGGCCTTCATGCTGCTCATCTACTGGCGGCCGCGCCGCTACTACGTCGAGCACCTGCTTTTCTATATCCACAACCACGCGATGATCTTCCTGCTCGGCACGCTACTCATCCCGGTGTTCCTGCTGCTTCGCGGCACGGTCGGCGTAGCGATACTCGGCTGGGCTGTCTTCCTGTGGGTCGTCTGGTACCTCTATCGCGCGATGCGCGTGTACTACGCCCAGGGCCGCGGCCGCACGCTTCTGAAGTACCTCTTCATGGGCAACGTGTACCTGGTCGCCAGCATCACCACGCTGGTGCTGACCGCGCTCGTCAGCGTCGTGACCCTCTGATGGGCTCCGGGCGCGAGCGCGCCATCCTGCACGTCGACATGGACGCGTTCTACGCGTCGATCGAGGAACGCGACGAGCCCGCACTGCGCGGCAAGCCGGTGATCGTCGGCGGCACCAGCGGCCGCGGCGTCGTCGCGGCGGCGAACTACGTGGTGCGCCGCTTCGGCGTGCACTCGGCGATGCCGATGGGCCGCGCGCTGCAGCTGTGCCCGCAGGCCATCTGCATCGCGCCGCGCATGTCGCACTATCAGGCCGTATCCCGCGAAGTGTTCGCGGTGTTCCACGAAATCACGCCGCTGGTCGAGGGCCTCTCACTCGACGAAGCCTTCCTCGACGTGACCGCGAGCCGCGCCCTGCACGGCGATGAGGTGGCGATCGCGCGCACCATCAAGGCGCGGATCCTCGAGCGCACGCAGCTCAAGGCCTCGGTGGGCGTGGCGCCGAACAAGCTGGTCGCGAAGATCGCTTCCGACCTCGAGAAGCCCGACTCGCTGACCGTGATCACCGCCGCGGAGCTTCCGGGGCGGCTGGATGCGCTCCCCATCCGTCGCCTGCCCGGACTCGGTCGCAAGAAGGGTGACGAGGTGGAGCGCGCCGGGATCGGGACCCTGGGGGAGCTGCGGCGCGCACCCGATGCCGTGCTGTGGCCCCTGTTCGGCCGCGACACGCGCCGCATGCGCGAGCGTGCAGGCGGCATCGACGATCGCCCGGTCGTGCCCGATCGCGAGGATCTGTCGATCAGCGCCGAGGAAACCTTCGACACCGACCTCGCGGATCCGGCGCGCCTCGAGGCGGAGCTGCTTGCACTCGCCGATCGCGCGAGCGCGCGGCTGCGCAGGAAGGAACTCGCCGCCGGCTGTGTGGCGGTGAAAGTGCGCCGCGCGGATTTCGCGACGTTCACGCGCCAGCAGCAGCTCGAGCCGCCCACGCAGGACAGCCGCGTGATCGGCCGCGCGGCCTGTGACCTGCTGCGCAAGTGGCGCGCGGAGCATCCGCGCGCGCGCGTGCGCCTGCTCGGCGTCGGCGTCACCGGGCTGGCGCCGGCGACGCAGCTCGATCTGTTCGCGGCAGGCAGCGTTCCGCAGCCGCCACCGCTCGATTCCGCGCTGGATGCCATACGGGAGCGCTTCGGCAGCAGCGTGCTGACGCGGGCGAGTGGCTTGCCGCCGGGGAAGAGGAAGGACGCGCCGCGCTAGCGCGCACGCGGCGCGAACACCCGCGCCAGTTGCTCACGCAACCAGCGATTGGCGGGGTCGCGGTCCGCCTCGGCGTGCCAGTAGAGGTAGGCATCGAGGGGCGCCATGTCGAACGGCAGCGGCAGGACCTGGTTCGGCAGCTTCTTGTTCACGATGCGCGCGTACTGCTCGGGCATCGTGAGCAGCAGATCGGTCATCGCGGCCACCCGGCAGGCCGCGAAGTAATGCTGGCAGCGCAGGCGCATGCGCCGGCGCAGGCCGAGGCGCGCGAGTTCCTGGTCCAACGGGCCCTCGCCGCTGCGCCGCGAGCTCACCACGATGTGCTCCTGCGCCAGGTACTGGTCGAGGTCGAGGCCGCGCCTCACAATCGGATGGCGCTGGCGCACGACCACCACCAGGCGCTCTTCGGCGATGCGCTGGCGGCGGATCGCCTCGCTCATCGGCCAGCGCACATCGAGTGCCGCGTCGAGGCGGCCCGCGGCGAGTTCGGATTCGAGCTCGCCCCGCGGCACCATCAGCGCCGCCACCTGGACGTGTGGCGCGAGTCGCTGGATCGCCCGCATCAGCGGTGGCAGCAAGGTTGCCTCGAACACGTCGCGCACGCCGATCGTGAAGCGCCGCTGGCTCGTCGCCGGATCGAACGATTCGGTTTCCGTGAGCATGACCTCGAGGCCGCGCAACGCGCGGCGCACGGGCTCGGCGAGACTGCGCGCCTTCGGCGTCGCGCGCATCGCCCGACCCTCGCGCACGAACAGCGGATCGTCGAACAGGATGCGCAGGCGCCCGAGGGCATGGCTGATCGCAGGCTGGGTCAGGTTCAGCTTGTCGGCCGCCCTGGTGATGCCGCCCTCGGTGATGATCGCGTCGAGCACCACGAGGAGATTGAGGTCGATGCCACGTATATGCACAGTACTTATTCCCGGGGATTCGGAACATTCATTTGAATGATTCCATACCCGGGCCTAGGCTAGCGAGTCTTATGGCCAGCACCCCCTCGTTCGACCTGTCGGGCCGTGTGGCCCTCGTCACCGGCGCATCGCGCGGCATCGGCGAGTCGATTGCGCGCGCGCTCGCGGGGGCCGGGGCTCACGTGATCGTCTCGAGCCGCAAGCTCGAGGCCTGCGAGGCGGTCGCCGCCTCGATCCGCGCCGCGGGCGGTGAGGCGAGCGCCCTCGCCTGCCACATCGGCGAACTCGACGAGATCGCGAAGGCCTTTGCCGCGATCGAGTCCGCGCACGGGCGGCTCGACATTCTCGTCAACAACGCCGCGACCAACCCGCATTACGGCCCGATCACCTCGATCGATCCGGCGGCGTTCCAGAAGACGGTCGATGTGAACATCCGCGGCTATTTCTTCATGTCGCAGGCCGGCGCGAAGCTGATGGCGCGGGGCGGCGGCGGCAGCATCGTCAATGTCGCCTCGATCAACGGCGTGATCCCGGGACCGCTGCAGGGCGTGTACTCGATCACCAAGGCCGCCGTGATTTCGATGACCAAGGCGTTCGCGCGCGAGTGCGCACCCGAGGGCATCCGCGTCAACGCGCTGCTGCCGGGCCTCACCGACACGAAGTTCGCTGCGACGCTCACCCGCAATCCCGCGGTGCTCGAGAAGGTGCTGCCGCACATCCCGATGAATCGCGCCGCCGAGCCCGACGAGATGGCCGGCGCGGTGCTGTACCTCGTCTCGCCGGCCGCCAGTTACACGACCGGAGTGGCGCTCAACGTCGACGGCGGCTACCTGGTGGCCTGAGCGCGATGCGCGAGCTGACCGGCAGGGTGGCGGTGGTCACCGGCGCGGCGAGTGGCATCGGTCGCGAGCTTGCGCTCGCCTGTGCGCGCGAAGGCATGCGGCTCGTACTCGCCGATCTCGATCGCGCGGGCCTCGACGCCACGCTCGCGCTCCTGCCGCGGGCGGGCGGCCCCACGAGTCCTGCGGCGGCGCCGCTGGCCGTCACCTGCGATGTGTCGAAGCCCGATTCGGTCGAACGGCTGGCGGCGGCGTCCTGGGACACCTTCGGCGACGTGCACCTGCTGTTCAACAATGCCGGGGTCGCCGTCAGCGGTCCGGTGTGGGCCGCGACGATCGAGGACTGGCAATGGTCGCTCGGCGTGAATCTGATGGGTGTCGTGCACGGCATCCGCAGCTTCGTGCCGCGCATGCTCGAGCGCGGCCAGGAGGGGCACATCGTCAACACCGCCTCGGTCGCCGGCTTCATCTCGGTGCCCGGCTCGGCGGTGTACTGCGCGACGAAGCACGCGGTCGTCACGCTGTCCGAATGCCTGCTGCACGATCTCGCGCTCGTGAAATCGCGCCTCGCGGTTTCGGTACTGGCGCCGGCCTTCGTCAACACGGGCATCGCGGACTCGGCACGCAACCGGCCCGCCGAACTCGCCGCGACCAATCCGCTCGCCGCGCCCTTCGAGGAGCGCATGCGCCGCGCGATATGCGCCGGACGCCTCAGCGCAGCCGACATCGCGCAATTGACGATCGAGGGCGTGAAGGCGGACCGCTTCTACATCATCTCCCATCCGGCCATCCTGCCGTCGATCGAGGCCCGCGCCCGCGAAATCCTCGAAGGTCGCATACCCGTGAGTCCCATGCCATGAAAGCACTGCTCTGCCGGCAATTTGGCCCCCCCGAGACGCTCGTGGTCGAGGAGTTGCCCGATCTCGTACCGGGCGATGGCCAGGTCGTCATCGACGTGCACGCCGCGGGCGTCAATTTCCCCGATTCGCTGATCATCGAGGGCAAGTACCAGTTCAAGCCGCCGCCGCCGTTCTCGCCGGGCGCCGAATGTGCCGGTGTGGTCCGCGCGGCAGGTGCCGGCGTCAAGAACACCCGGGTCGGCGATCGCGTCATCGCCTTCACGATCTACGGCGCTTTCGCCAGCCAGGTCGCGGCGGATGCGGCGCGACTCGTGCCGATGCCGCCGGGCCTCGATTTTCCGACCGGTGCGGCCTTCGTGATGACCTATGCCACCTCCTACCACGGCCTCGTCGACCGGGGCGCGTTGCAGGCGGGCGAAACCCTGCTG
>Ga0116142_10002419_pt1 | contig 20218 bp, 15 predicted proteins | sample AD_UKC033_MetaG_FD_89785 | JGI IMG/M metagenome (GOLD analysis project Ga0116142, IMG submission 89785) | Active sludge microbial communities of municipal wastewater-treating anaerobic digesters from USA - AD_UKC033_MetaG | ecosystem: Engineered > Bioreactor > Anaerobic > Digestate | place: USA... | reverse complement strand
CCGGCGGCGGTGGCGGTGGCGGTGGCGGTGGCGGTGGCGGTTCGATGAATTCGACCGTCACCTTGTTGTCGACAACCTTCTCTTTCGCCGGCGGCGGCGCGACCGGCGTGGCGAGCAGACCCAAAGCGAAGACATGAACGGTGAAAGCGCCGGCCAGCGACCAGACACGGCGCCAGTTGAACGAGTTGCCTTCGGCTTGGAAAGTGTCGTCAGCCATCTGTTTCGACCAGACAAGGGGTTGTGCTTGCAAGCGACCCGGGGGAGTCGAACAGACCCGAGATGGCTTTGCTCGATGACGCGGGGCCCGGCACGGTACAACACCGGCGCCCTCGTCGACAAGGGTATCGCGACGGCCTGATTGTGACCGATTGGGCCAACCGCCGATGCTCGCCGCGTTCTACTTGCGCGTTGACGGACGCCTGAGCTTGACGCCCGTGGTCGCGGCCTTGATGCGTTGCTCGGCCATCGTCTTCGTGCTCGGGAACGTGGCGGCCTTTCGCCAGTCGGCCATGGCGCCGGCATTGTCGTTGAGGTCGCTGAGGATGTCGCCACGCATCACATAGGCTTCGCCTTCCTGACGCAGGCCACCCTTGCTGATGGCACGATTCAGAGCTTCCTTGGCTTCGGCGGAGCGCTCGGCATAGTAGAGGTAGTAGCCAAGCTGGTAGTCGACGTTGCCGTCGGCTGCGAAGGGCGAAGCCTTGGTATACGCATCGATCGTGCAGGCGTCGTCCTCGCTCTGCGAGCACACGTCGCCCAACAGGCGATAGGCTTCGAGCGATGGCTGCACGACGCCCTTGCTCATGCCCTCGCGCAGCGTGTCCGCGGCGTCTTTCGGCTTGTCCGCATTGGCGTATAGCTTGGCGAGCTGCATGTAGTCTTCCGGTGAGGTGATCAGACCCTGCGCCTTGGCCTTGCTGAGCACCTCGATCGCCTGCGGATACTTGTCGCCGTTGACGTAGATCGTCGCGAGCTGCTTGATGAGCTTGATGTCGTTCGGCTTCTTCGCCAGTTGGCTCTGCACGAGCGCAGCCGCCTCGTCAAACTGGTCGAGCTCGTAATAGCTGGCCATGAGGATCTGGTTCCAGCTCTCGTGCGGCGCATCGCTCTTGGCGATCGCTTGCTTCATGGTGCCGATCGCGTCCTGGTAGCGCTCAAGGCGATAGAACAGGTTGCTCTTGAGGGCAAGCGAGTCGGCCGTGTTCTGCCCGGATTCCTTTTCCCAGCGATCGATCCAGGACAGGGCCTGGTCATACTTTTCATCCTGCATGTACATCTGTGCGACCTGATAGATCAGGCCGAACTGGTGCACGTTCGGCAAGGCATCGAGCTCGATGGCCTTGATGGTCGCAGCGAGCGCCTCGGCCTCGTTGTCATCGTCCCAGTAGGCTCTACCCTTGAGCTGCAGGGCGAAAGCCTGGGCGTACTTGCTGGACTTCGGGTTGCCAAGCACCTTTTCGACGATCGGCAGCGCTTCCATGCCTTTGCCATCGTTGACGAGGTCGGCGGCCTTGCTGAGCTCGCGCTGCTCGCGCTCCACCATGGTGGCCTTCGGCTCCTTGCGCGTCGCGTTCGGAAATTCATCGACGCTCTTGGTGTCCTTCTTCGCGGCAAAGGTCGCTGCGGACATCAACAGGGCGGTTGCGCACAGGGCGACACGCGCGAGCCCGGAAAGCTTCATGATCGTCACCTCGAGAACGGGTTGGGTCCGGATGCCGGATCCGGTCGGATACAGTCGTTGGAGCGTAGCGCCGCGTCCGTGGCAGCACAAGCACACGCTGGCTGCGATCAATTCGCTCCTTCGCTGCTGAGACGCACACCGGCATGCCGCGTGGCCGTCTCTGCCACGGCCATGGTTCATGAATATACTTTTGTACAATTGCAGAACCGCGATCGATTCGGCGCGGAGGCTCAGACGTCCAGGTTGCTGACCCGCAACGCGTTCTGTTCGATGAAGTCGCGACGCGGCTCGACCACATCGCCCATCAGGGTCGAGAAGATCTGGTCGGCGGCCACGGCATCCTCGATGCTGACCTGCAGCAGGCGACGTGTCTCGGGGTTGACCGTGGTCTCCCAGAGCTGGTCGGGGTTCATCTCGCCGAGACCCTTGAAGCGCTGGATGGTGCGTCCGCGCTTGGCTTCGTCGAGCAACCAGGCATGCGCCTGGGCAATGCCACCGCTCAGGACGAGACTGCGGTTGGCACGGCTGACGTGCGCGCCGGCCTGCACCAGCCCGGCGATCTGGCGTGCCGCTTCGGCGATCGGTCGGAACTCACCACCGGCAAAGAAATGGGCCGGCAGGACCTGGGTCGTCGTCGTGCCATGCTGGGTGCGTTCGACGACCAGTGCGGCCGGGTGCTCGGCGGTGGCCGTGCGCACCTCGATGCGATAGCGCGCCTGGCCGGCGCCACGGCCATTGAGCTGACCCAGCAGGGTCGCGGTCCATGCCGCCATCGTCGCCGCGTCGGCCCAACGGTCGACCGCCGGCAGCGGATGATCGAGCAGACCACGCAGCAGCACGCCGTCCTGGCGCGCGCCGAGGCGCTCGATCTGGTCGAGCGCGGCCTGGTAGTCGCCGAGCAGCTTCTCGAGCCCTGCCCCGCTCAGGGGCGGCGCATCGGGGCTGTACGCCAGTTCGGCGCCATCCACGGCATTGGAGATCAGATACGCGTTGAGTGCCGCATCGTCCTTCAGGTACAGCTCCTGCTTGCCCTGCTTAAGCTTGTACAGCGGCGGCTGGCCGATGTAGACGTGGCCGCGCTCGATCAGCTCGGGCATCTGCCGATAGAAGAAGGTCAAAAGCAGGGTGCGGATGTGCGAGCCGTCGACGTCGGCGTCGGTCATGATGATGATGCGGTGATAGCGCAGCTTGTCGACGTTGTACTCGTCCTTGCCGATGCCGGTGCCGAGTGCGGTGATCAGGGTGCCGATTTCGGCCGAACCGAGCATGCGATCGAAGCGCGCGCGCTCGACGTTGAGGATCTTGCCCTTGAGCGGCAGGATCGCCTGGGTCTTGCGGTTCCTGCCCTGCTTGGCCGAGCCGCCGGCGGAATCGCCCTCGACGATGAACAGTTCACTGAGCGCCGGATCCTTCTCCTGGCAGTCGGCGAGCTTGCCGGGCAGGCCGGCGATGTCGAGCGCGCCCTTGCGCCGGGTCATCTCGCGCGCCTTGCGCGCGGCCTCGCGCGCGCGCGCGGCATCGACCACCTTGGCCGCGATCGCACGCGCCTCGTTGGGGTGCTCGAGCAGGAACTCCTCGAGTTTCTCGTTGACCGAGGATTCGACGATACCCTTGATCTCGCTGGAGACGAGCTTGTCCTTGGTTTGCGACGAGAACTTCGGGTCCGGCATCTTCACCGACAGCACGACGATCAGGCCCTCGCGCATGTCGTCGCCGGACAGGCCGACCTTGGCGGTCTTCTGGATGCCTTGCTTGTCGATGTAGGCCGACAGGGTGCGCGTCAGCGCGGCGCGCAGGCCGGCAAGGTGCGTGCCGCCGTCCTTCTGTGGAATGTTGTTGGTGTAGCAGAAGCAGGTTTCCTGATAGGCGTCGGTCCACTGCATCGCCGCCTCGACCGTGATCGCCTCGCTCTGCTGACTGAAGTAGATCACCTTGTCATGCAGCGGTGTCTTCAGTTGGGCGAGGTGCTCGACGAAGGAGCGGATGCCGCCGGCGTATTCGAAGACGTCGTGGCGGTCGCTGCGTTCGTCACGCAGTTCGATGCGTACGCCGGAATTGAGGAAGGACAGCTCGCGCAGGCGCCGGGCGAGGATGTCGTAGTGGAACTCGACGTCGGAGAAGATCGCCGGACTCGGCAGGAAACGTACGGTGGTGCCGGTGCGGGTCGACGGCGCCAGCTGCTTGAGCGGATACAGGGGTTCGCCGAGGCGGTATTCCTGCTGGTGCTCGAAGCCCTCGCGGTGGATGGTCAGCCACAGGTGGTCCGACAGGGCGTTGACCACCGATACGCCGACACCGTGCAGGCCGCCGGAAACCTTGTAGCTGTTGTCGTCGAACTTGCCGCCGGCGTGCAGCACGGTCATGACGATTTCGGCCGAGGAGCGCCCCTCCTCGTGCATGCCGACGGGGATGCCACGGCCGTTGTCGACCACACTGACCGAGCCGTCGGTGTGGATGGTGACAATCACCTCATTGGCGAATCCGGCCAGGGCCTCATCGATCGAGTTGTCGACGACCTCGAACACCATGTGGTGCAGGCCGGTGCCGTCATCGGTGTCACCGATGTACATGCCGGGACGCTTGCGGACGGCCTCGAGTCCCTTGAGGACCTTGATCTTGCTCGAATCGTACTGCTCGCTCATGGGACTCCCGGGATCATCGCGGCACCGCCGGAACGAGCGGGCGCAGGCGTCGGAACGCAACGCGCCATTATAACAGGGGGTCGACGAGACGGCCGTGTTCCACGTGGAACACGGCCAGTCGCTCGACGCTGCTGCGCAGCGCTTCCGGCAGCTCGGTTCCCGTCACCAGTACCTGTGCCCCGCTCGCTCGCACCAACCCGATCACGCGGCTCTGGTGCTCGCGGTCGAGTTCGGAAGCGAGATCGTCGAAACACAACACCGGCCATTCGCCGTGATGCTCGGCATGCAGCCGAGCCTGGGCGAGGCAAAACGCCAGCGCACAGAGTTTCTCCTGTCCGCGTGACAGGTGTTCGCGCCGCGGCGCATGCTCGAAGGCGATCGACCAGTCGGCACGGTGCGGGCCACGTGTGCTGTGGCCGCGTTCGCGGTCGCGCGGCCTGCTCTCGACGAAGGCCCCTGCCAGACTGCCCTCACGCCAGCCGCGCTCGAACTCGAACACGACCGACCCCAGCTCGGGCACGAATCCGGCAAGGGTCTCGATCAGCAGTGGGCGCAGGCGGTCGGCGTAGGCGGTGCGCGAACAGGTGACCCGCTCGCCAGCCTCGGCCATCTCGTGTTCCCATGCAGCCAACTCATCCGCCGATTCGATCGAGCGCAGCAAGGCATTGCGCTGGCGCAGGCCGCGCTGGTAGCGGCGCCAGTCACCAAGGAATCCTTGTTCCACGTGGAACACGCCCCAGTCGAGGCTGCTGCGGCGTTCCTCGGCCGGGCCGTGGATCAACGCATGCGAGCCCGGCTCGAAGCAGACCACCGCGCACGCGCCAACCAGTTCGCCGAGGGTAACGTCGGCACCATCGAGGCGTGCTTCCAGGCGACCGCCGACCCGCCCCAAGCCGAGCCGGTGCACGCGCCCGTCCGGGCGGGTGAACTCGCCATGCACGGCGAAGCCGGTGCTGCCGATCGCACTCAGGGAATCACGGTTCGTCGCGCGGAACGAGCGGCCATGCGAGAGCAGGTAAACCGCTTCAAGCAGGCTGGTCTTGCCGGCGCCGTTGGCGCCGATGAAGGCTGTCCAGCCGTCGGCCAGCGCCAGGTCGAACCCATCGACGCAGCGCAGCCGCTCGATGCGCAGGCGGCTCAGGCGCATGCCGACCCATCCAGGCACAAAGAAAAGGCCCGCGCACCTTGTGATGCACGGGCCTCATGTCCACCGAACCGCGTCATCAGAGCCGCAGCGGCATGACCACGTGGCGCGTGTCGTCCGAATCGACTTTGCGCAGCAGGCAGCTCGACTGGGCGTCGCGCAGGCACAGCAGGATCTCCTCGCCGCCAAGGGCACCGAGCGCATCCATCAGGTAGTTGACGTTGAAGCCGACGCTGAGCTCGGCCACGCCGGTCCGCGCCTCGACCTCTTCGACCGCTTCTTCCTGCTCCGGGTTGTGGGCGACGATGCGCAGCTTGTTCGGGCTGACCTCGAGCTTGACCCCGCGGTATTTCTCGTTGGACAGGATGGCCGCGCGCTGCAGCGCCGAGCGCAGGTCCTCGCGGTTGACCCGCACGTCCTTGTCGGCACCGATCGGGATGACCGCCTCGTAGTCCGGGAAACGGCCGTCGATCAGCTTCGAGGTGAAGGTCACCCCTCCGCGGCGCAGGCGCAGGTGGTTGCGGCCGAACTCGAGCTCCACCAACCCTTCCCCTGGCTCGAACAGGCCTTGCAATTCCAGCACGCCCTTGCGCGGGATGATGATCTGGCGGCGCGCCGTGATATTGCCCTGCAACTGCGTTTCGGCCAGTGCAAGGCGGTGGCCATCGGTGGCGACGCAACGCAAGGCGTGCTCGCGCAGGTCGAGCAGGAGGCCGTTGAGGTAGTAGCGAACGTCCTGGTTGGCCATCGCAAACGAGGTCCGGCTCATCAGATCCTTCAGCGTTGCCTCCGGCAGGCTGACACGCTCGACCAGATCGATGCTGTCGATCACCGGAAACTCGCTTGCCGGCAAGGTTGCCAGGGTGAACCGGCTGCGTCCCGCACTTACCGAAACACGCTCGCCGTTCTGTTCGACCTTCACGCGCACGCCGTCCGGCAACGCACGACAGATGTCGAACAGCTTGCGTGCCGGAATCGTGACTTCGCCCTCGACGAGATCCTCGGCTCCGGTGCGCGCGATCATCTCGACTTCGAGATCAGTGCCGGTGAACGAGACCCCTTCGGCACCGACCTGCACGAGCAGGTTGGACAGCACCGGCAGCGTCTGCCTGCGTTCGACGACACCGACCACTTGTTGCAGCGGTTTCAGCAGAGCTTCGCGTTGCAGACTGAAGCGCATGTTCTGGTCCCTTCCTGAATTCTGTTTGTCTTGTCTGGAATCTTGTGCTGGTGGCAGGTGATGTGGGTAACCGGAATCCCTTCTTAAACTCCAGTAGAATCAATGAGTTGCACTGGTGCTCCACGGTGGGAAACCGATCTGGGCCGGTGTGCATCGACTGTGGATAATTCTAACCGCAGAAACGATCCCCCGTTTATCCACAGATGGTCAACCGGTCAAGCTGCGCAGCAGCTTGTCCCAGTCCTGGTGGAGCTTGCCGTCCGACTCGCGCAGCGATTTCACCGTGCGGCAGGCGTGCAGCACGGTGGTGTGGTCGCGCCCGCCGAACTGGTCGCCGATCTCGGGCAGGCTGTGTTCGGTCAGTTCCTTGGCCAGAGCCATCGCCACCTGCCGTGGTCGCGCCACCGAACGGCTGCGGCGCTTGGCCAGCAGGTCGGCAACACGAAGCTGGTAGTAGTCGGCGACGACCTTCTGGATGTTGGCGATGGTGATCGCCTGCGCGTGCACGGTCAGCAGGTCACGCAAGGTTTCCTGGGCAAAGGCGACGTCGATCGTGCGCCCGCCGAAGTTCGCCCGCGCGACCAGGGTATTGAGCGCACCTTCCAGGTCGCGCACGTTCGAGCGCATGCGCTTGGCGATCAGGAAGGCAACGTCTTCCGGCAGGTTGAAACCCCTTGCGGCGGCCTTGCTGAGCAGGATCGCCGCGCGCGTCTCGAAGTCGGGCGGTTCGATCGCCACCGACAGGCCCCAGCCGAGGCGCGACTTCAGGCGTGGCTCGAGGTTGTCGACTTCCTTTGGGAAGCGGTCGCAGGTCAGGATGATCTGCTGCTTGCCTTCAAACAACGCATTGAAGGTGTGGAAGAACTCTTCCTGTGTGGTGTTCTTGCCTGCGAAGAACTGGATGTCATCGATCAGCAGGGCATCGACCGAACGAAAGCGACGCTTGAACTCGTCCATGTTCTTCTGCTGCAGGGCGCGCACCATGCCGCTGACGAATTCCTCCGAACGCAGGTACAGCACCTTGGTGTTCGGCTTGTTTGCCACCATCAGATTGCCGGCGGCATGCATCAGGTGGGTCTTGCCGAGCCCGGTACCGCCGTAGAGCAGCAGCGGGTTGTAGGCGCGCCCCGGGTTTTGCGCGACCTGCATCGCCGCGGCCTTGCCGAGCTCGTTGGTCTTGCCCTCGACGAAGGTCTCGAAGGTATACGACGGATCGAGATTGTGCGTGGGCGCGGCCGGTTCCGCATGAGCGGCAGCCTTTGGTTTGCGCGCCGGCGCCTTCGATGTGGGCAGTGCACCGATGGCTAGATGGATATCGACCGGCGCGTGGTGCTGGTACTCGATGACCGTGCGGATGCGGGCGAGGAACCGCTCGCGCACCGCGTCGAGTGTGTACGCATTCGGTGCGAACAGATGCAGGCCATGCTCGTCCTCGCCGGCTTGGAGCGGCTTCAGATAGGTATGGATGTCCTCGGCACCGAACTCCGTCTCAAGACGTTCGAGGCAGCGCCGCCATAGCTCGCTCATGGGCCTCCCGTGGATCCGCGCATCGCCGCGCGTCACGTGGACGGCCGGCGGAACATGGCAGTCTACCCGTGCCGGGCGGCCCGGCGCCACCGCCGCTTGCTTGACGCTCCGATCCACGGCACCTATGATTCGCGCCCTTTTCCCTTTGCCAGCAGCCTGACCATGGCCACCAAACGCACCTACCAGCCGAGCAACATCAAGCGCGTGCGCACACACGGCTTCCGTGCCCGCATGAAGACGCGCGGTGGCCGCGCGGTCATCAATGCACGTCGCGCCAAGGGCCGCAAGCGCCTCGCCGTTTCTGTCTGAGGACGCCGCCGCGCGCGGACCCAGGGGGCGCCAGGAGCGCTTCGGTCATCCGCGTTCCGCGCGCCTGCTCAAGCCCGCCGATTTCGCCGCCCTGCGCGGCCGTTCGCGGCGGCTGGGTACGAGCCATTTCTCCGCTGAAGTCATGTCCACCGAAGGCGCCAGCGCGCGTCTCGGTCAGGCGGTGTCGCGCCGCGTTTCCAAGTGTGCAGTCGACCGCAACCGCATCAAGCGCGTGGTGCGCGAGAGCTTCCGTCACGTGCGCGCCAACCTGCCGGTCCTCGATATCCTCGTGATCGCGCGCAGCAGCGCGGCCGAGCAGGACAATGCCGCGTTGCGCGCGGACATCGCCCGCCTCTGGATCAAGCTCGCGGCATTGAAGGCGCCCGCGTCGGCCGGCACAATGCCGGGCTGATCCGCGCGCCGGCGCGCGCGCCGGCCTCAGTCGGCCGGTGCACCGGCTCCTTGCGCCGTAGCCCGGCGCGCCCCGCGAGAACCCGATTCCCGATGAACAACCCGCGCATGTTCCTGCTCGTGGCCCTGCTTGCGCTCGGCTACCTGGTCTGGTCGCAATGGCAGGCCGACTATGGCCCGAAACCGTCTGCTGCCCCGGCCGTCTCCTCGTCGTCCTCGCAGGCCGCGAGCACCATCGATGCGGCCGTGCCCAGCGCTTCCGCCGTGCCCGCCGCGGAGATGCCGAGCGCGAGCGTGCCACATGCGGCGGCAGAACCCGGCACAACCGTCGAAACGGCACCGAGGACAACGCCGATCATCATCACCACCGACGTCCTGCGGGTCGAGATCGATCCACGCGGCGGCAGCATCGTCAGCGCAGACCTGCTCGCCTACCCGGTGCAGCCGAAGGAGCCGGGGCCCGTGCGCCTGCTCGATACCGACCCGGCGCGGTTCTTCGTCGCCCAAAGCGGCCTGGTCAGCAACAGCCAGCCGGCGCCGGATCACAACGCGGTGTTCGCGGCCGCGCAGAACGAGTACACGCTCGGCAACGACGCACGCCTGGAGGTGCCGCTGACATGGACCGACGCGAGCGGTGTCGGCGTGCGCAAGCTGTTCGTTTTCGAGCGCGGCAGCTACGTGATCGACCAGCGCCTGGAGATAGACAACGCCGGCACGACCGCCTGGACCGGCAACGCTTATCGCCAACTGCAGCGCGTGCCCCACCTGGTCGACCGCTCGGGTCTCAAGGGTTACACCAATGTCGAGGGCTACAGTTTCAGTGGCGCGGCCTGGTACAGCCCCGAGGAGAAGTTCGAAAAGCGCGCGTTCGACAAGCTGGCCAAGGAACCGCTGAACAGCATGGTCACCGGCGGCTGGGTGGCGATGCTGCAACATTACTTCTTTGCGGCGTGGATCCCGCCGGTCGGTGAAGCCACCCAGTTCACCACCGCGATCAGCCCACACGCCAGCGGCACGCGCTACATCGTGCGCACGCTGTCGCCGGCCATCACGGTTGCACCGGGCGCAAAGGCGACTTCGTCAGCGAAGCTCTACGTCGGCCCGAAGAAGCAGGATTACCGCAACCTGCTCTCGTTCACCAGCGAGCTCGACGAGATCGCGCCCGGCCTGTCGCTGACCGTCGACTACGGCATGTTCACGGCGATTTCCGAGCCGCTGCACTGGTTGCTCGACAAGTTCCACCGCCTCACCGGCAACTGGGGCTTCGCGATCATCCTGCTCGTGCTCCTGATCAAGCTCGTGTTCTTCAAGCTCAGCGAGAAGCAGTACCGATCGATGGCGAAGATGCGCAAGCTGCAACCGCGCATGGCCGCCCTCAAGGAACGCTACGGCGACGACAAGCAGAAGCTCAACCAGGCCATGCTGGAGTTCTACCAGAAGGAAAAGATCAATCCGCTGGCCGGCTGCATGCCCATGCTGATCCAGATCCCGGTGTTTTTCGCGTTGTACTGGGTGCTGCTCGAAAGCGTCGAACTACGCCAGGCGCCGTTCATCGGCTGGATCCAGAACCTGACCGCGCCGGACCCGTATTTCGTGCTGCCGGTGCTCAATGCAGCGGTCATGCTCGTCACCCAGCACCTCACGCCGATGACCGGCATGGACCCGGTGCAGGCGAAGATCATGAAGTTCATGCCGGTCGTGTTCTCGGTGCTGTTTGCCTTCTTCCCCGCCGGCCTCGTGCTGTACTGGACGGTCAATGGCGCGCTCGGCCTCGCCCAGCAGCTGGTCATAACGCGTCGCATTGAGAGCGGCGAATCGGCGGCAGCAGCCAAGGCGAAGTAGGCCCGGCATGACGGCGCCAGGCGACACGATCGCCGCGGTCGCCACCGCCGCGGCAGCCGGAGGCATCGGCGTCGTGCGCTTGTCGGGTGCAGGCGCCGCCGGCATCGCCACCACCCTGCTCGGCCATCCGCCACGCGCACGTCACGCACACTTCTGCCGCTTCCGCGCGGCCGACGGCGAGGTGATCGACCATGGCCTGCTGCTGTGGTTTGCAGCGCCGCACTCGTTTACCGGGGAGGACGTGCTCGAACTGCAGGCACATGGCAGCCCGGTCGTGCTGCGTCGCCTGCTCGCTCGCTCGCTCGAACTCGGCGCGCGCGTGGCCCGCCCCGGCGAGTTCACCGAACGCGCCTTTCTGAACGGCAAGCTCGACCTGGCCCAGGCCGAGGCCATCGCCGACCTGATCGCCAGCGGGTCCGAAACGGCGGCGCGCGCGGCCATGCGCAGCCTCGATGGCGAGTTCTCGCGGCGCGTGCACGCACTTGCCGAGGGTCTGGTGCGCCTGCGCCTGTGGACCGAAGCGGCGATCGACTTCCCCGAAGAGGAAATCGACTTCCTCGCCACCCCTGAACTCACCGACGACCTCGCCGCCCAGCGCGCGGCACTCGCCGATCTGCTCGTCGCCACACGCCGCGGTGTGCGGCTGGCCGATGGCCTGCATGTCGTCATCGTCGGCCGTCCGAACGCCGGCAAGTCGAGCCTGCTCAATGCACTGGCCGCCAGCGAACGCGCGATCGTCACCGACGTCGCCGGCACCACGCGCGATGTGCTGCGTGAAACCATCGATCTTGACGGCATCGCTCTTACCCTCGTCGATACCGCCGGCCTGCACCATTCCGAGGACATCGTCGAACAGGAAGGCATGCGCCGCGCGCGCGCCGAACTCGCCCGCGCCGACCTGGCCGTGCTGGTCAGCGACGACACGCACGCCGTCGCCGACCTGTGCCTGCTCGAAGGGCTGGACCCGGGTGCCGCCCGCCTCGTCGTCCACAACAAGATCGATCTCGCCGGACAAGTGCCGCACCGGGACGTGCTCGACGGCACGACACATCTGTGGTTGTCCGCACGCAGCGGAGCCGGCCTCGAAGCGCTCGTCGCCGAACTCAAGGCGCATGCCGGCCACGGCGAAGCCGGCGACGGTGCCTTCACCGCCCGCGCCCGCCATGTCGACGCCCTTGAGCGCGCGCGCGACCACCTCGACGCTGCCGCCCACGCCCTTGTCGTCACCCGTGCCGGCGAACTTGCCGCCGAGGAACTGCGCCTTGCCCACGAAGCGCTCGGTGAAATCACCGGGCGCTTCACCCCCGACGATCTGCTTGACCGGATTTTCGCGAGTTTCTGCATCGGCAAGTGAGGCGACGCGTTCACGCGGCTGGCCACGAGGAGGCGCGTGCGGCAGGTGGATCCGGACATTCGTCGTCGCGCCGGCTGCCGGCCGAGTGCTTGACCCACCGGTCACGTAGCGGGTGACCCCAGGCGGCACAGCGACCCCGCCACGGGCGCGGTGGGCCCCAGGACCGGCCATCGCAGTCGATGCCGTTGCGGGATAATGCGTGCCTCGAGGGGAGGAATCCGATGCGTCTGCTGCTTGCCGCGATCCTGATGGCTGCCACGGTCGAGGTCGTGGCCGAACCGCTCACGATCGATCGCATCTTTGACGGCGGCAGCCTCGACGGGCCGTCCCCGCGTGGTTTGCAGATTGCGCCGGATGGTACGCGGGTGAGCCTGTTGCGGGCCAAGGCGTCCGACCAGAACCGGTTCGATCTTTGGGCCTATGACATCGCGACGAAGCAGCTTGCCCTGCTCGTCGATGCCGATGCCGTTGCGCCGGATGAAACGCTCTCGGCCGAGGAAGCGGCGCGGCGCGAGCGTGCGCGTACGGCTGGCTTCAGCGGCATCGTCGACTACCACTGGTCACCGGACGGGAAGAAGCTGCTGTTTCCGCTCGGCGACACGCTGTATCTGTATGACCTCGAGGTGGACAGGACCAAGGCACTGCGCGCGCTCGACACCGGCGGCGCCATGCTCGATCCGCGCATCTCGCCGAAAGGTGGTTACGTGTCGTGGCTACGCGAGGGCAATCTGTGGGTGCTCGACCTTGCCGCTGCCGACGCCAAGCCACGCCGGCTGACCCATGACGGCGGTGCCACGGTACGCAACGGCGAAGCCGAGTTCATCGCGCAGGAAGAGATGGGTCGCAACCGTGGCTACTGGTGGGCGCCGGACGATTCGCTGATCGCGTTCCAGCGTTACGACGAGAAAGCCGTTCCGATAGTTCGCCGTTTCGAGATCCAGGCAGAGCGTACCGATGTCATCGAACAGCGTTATCCGGCGGCCGGCGAGGCGAACGTCGCGGTGAAGCTCGGCCTCGTCGCACCGGGCGGTGGTGAAGCGCGCTGGATCGACCTGGGCAGCGATACCGACGTCTATCTCGCCCGCGTCGACTGGTTGCCGGATGCAAAGCGGCTGTCCTACCAGTGGCAGTCACGCGACCAGAAGCGCCTGCAACTGCGCTTCGTCGATACCGCCACGCTCGAACAGCACACCATGCTCACGGAAACCCGCGAGACGTGGATCGAACTCAATGACGACCTGCGTTTCCTCGCCGACGGCAAGGGTTTCATCTGGGGAAGCGATCGTAGCGGCTTCCATCACCTCTACCACTACGGCCTCGATGGCAAACTCATCGCGGCCATCAGCGCGGGCGAGTGGAACATCGACCGCCTGTTGGCCGTCGATGTAGACCGAGGCTACGTCTACGTCGAGTCGAATCGTGATTTCGCCGGTGACCGACAGCTCTATCGCCTTGCCCTCGATGGCAGCACGGCGGATGCTCCGCAACGCATCAGCGAAGGCGATGGCACGCATCAGATCGCGTTCTCGCCCGATGCGCGCTTCTACGTCGACACCTTCTCCGATCCGCGCACACCGCCACAGGTCAGCCTGCATCGAGCCGACGGCCAGCGCATCGACTGGATCGAACGCAATGCTTACGACGCCACGCATCCGTTCGCGCCGTATCGCGGCACGGCACCGGTCGCCGAGTTCGGCAGCCTGCTCGCAGCCGATGGCCAGGCCTTGAATTACCGCTTGTTCAAGCCGCCGGGCTTCGATCCGTTGAAGCGCTACCCCGTGTTCAACTTCTACTACGGCGGGCCCGGCGTGCAGCGTGTCGTGCGTGCCTGGGGCGATCCATCGACAGCGCGCGCCAATGCACAGGTGCGTTTCTGCCAGTACATGGCACAGCAGGGCTATGTCGTGTTCACCCTCGACAACCGCGGCATGGCCCGCCGTGGCCGCAGGTTCTCCGATGCGATCCACGGCCAGCTCGGCACGATCGAGGTGGAAGACCAGCTCGCCGGCATCGCCTGGCTGAAGAAGCAACCCTGGGTCGACGGTTCGCGCATTGGCGTGTTCGGCTGGAGCTATGGCGGCTATCTGACCACCATGCTGCTGGCCAAGGCCTCCGATCAGATCGCGTTCGGGGTTGCGGTCGCCCCGGTCACCGATTGGATGCTGTACGACACCCATTACACCGAGCGCTATCTCGGCCACCCGGCGCAGAACCGGGCCGGATACATCCGCAGTGCGCCATTCGCCTGGCTCGATGGCTTCGAAGCGCCGTTGCTGCTGATCCACGGCATGGCCGATGACAACGTGCTGTTCAGCAACACCACCAAGCTCATGGCCGAATTGCAGGAACGCGGTATCCGCTTCGAACTGATGACCTATCCGGGCGGCAAGCACGGGTTGTCCACGCCGGCGATGAGCAAGCATGTCCATCACACCATCGCTGAAGCGTTCGCGCGCCATGTACGCGATGCATCACGCGCGCCGGCCGCAGACACTTCGCTCGGCGACGGAGATTGACATGCTCGTCGCCACCCTGGTCGTGATCAGCTTGCTCCTGCTCGGAGCGGTCCTCGTCTTCAACCGTCTCGTCACCGACCGCAATCAGGCGCGCGCCGCCTGGAGCGACATCGACGTGCAGCTCACGCGGCGCTACGACCTGACTCCGCAGTTGGTCGCCGCCGTGCAGGCCTATGCCGACTACGAGCGTGCGACGCTGACGGCGGTGACCGAACTGCGCACGCGCGCACACACTGCAGTCGACCTCGCCGATCGCGCGCGTCTCGAGGACGAACTCGGCCGCCAGATCGAACGCCTGCTCGTGCTGGCCGAGAGTTACCCGGATCTCAAGGCCAGCGGCAATTTCCTGCAACTGCAGCGCGACCTCGTCGCCATCGAGGACCACCTGCAGTACGCGCGGCGCTTCTACAACGGCGCCGTGCGCCAGCTCAATACACGCATCGAGCGCTTTCCGGATCTCATCGTGGCCCGTTTGGCCGGTTTTTCCCGTTTGCAGTTCTACGAAGCCGAACCTGCGCAGAGGAGCGCACCATGACGCGATGGCTCATTGGCATCCTGCTGTTGTGCACGGTCACGTTCACGCGCGCCGATGAGCGCATCCTCGAGTACCACAGCGACATCGCCATCGCCGCCGACTCGACGATGATCGTGGCCGAGACGATCCGCGTGAATGCCGAAGGCAACCGCATCCGCCGCGGCATCTATCGCGACTTCCCGACCGCCTACCGCGACCGCAATGGCCGGCGCGTCAACGTGTCGTTCGAGCCGCTCGAGGTCAGTCGCAACGGCGCGCCGGAACCCTGGCGTGCCGAGCCGTTCGCCAATGGCGTGCGCGTCTACTTCGGCGATCCGGAGGTATTCCTCCAGCCCGGCGAGCACACGTATGTGTTCCGCTACCGCACCGCGCGCCAGCTCGGCTTCTTCAAGGAGCACGACGAGCTGTACTGGAACGTCACCGGCAACGGTTGGGATTTCAACATCAATCGCGCCAGCGCGACGGTCAGCCTGCCCGGCGACGGTGCGCGCGGCAGGCTGAAGGTCGAGGCCTACACCGGCGAACAGGGCTCGACCGCGCGCGATGCGACGGCCGGTGTCGACAGCGAAGGCAATGCCGTCGTGGCCACGCGCAATGTCTTGCCTCCGTACCATGGCCTGACCCTCGTCGCGATGTTCCCGAAGGGCATCGTCGGCGAACCGTCGCTGGCCGACCAGGCACGTTGGTTCAGTCGCGACAACCGTCGCGAGGCGATCCTGCTCGGCGGTCTCGTCGTGCTCGTGCTGTTCCTCTTCCTGCAATGGCGACGGCTCGGCCGCGATCCCGAGAAGGGCGTGATCTTCCCTCAGTACGATCCACCGCACCGCATTTCGCCGGCAGTGATGCGCTTCGTGCGCAGGATGGAGTACGACGACCGCTGCTTTGCCGCCGACGTGGTCCTGCTGGGCGTGCATGGTGCGCTCGAGATCGCGCAGCAGGGGCGCACCTACGTGCTGCGCAAGCGCGCCGCACCGGGTCCGGAACTGCCGGATTCGGCGAAAAGCCTCTACACCAACCTGTTCAGACAGGGTGCCGAGCTGGTCCTGAAGCAGTCCGACCACGAACGCATCGGCGGCATCCGCAGCGAGCACCGCAACTTCATCAACGACAAGTACGCCAAGGACAACTTCCGCCGCAACGACGGCATTGGCTGCTTCGGCGTGCTGTTCACCATTGCCGTCGTGACTGCAGCCTTGTTGCTTGATTCGCTCGACCCTACGGTCGAACTGATCATCCTGACGATTGTCACCGGACTGCTCGCGATGGTCACAGCCGGCCTCATCATGGGGATGATCGCGGCGCACGAGGAAGGAACCGGGATCGTCGCCAAGAGCATCTGGGCAGTGCTCGTTGCGGCTGTGACCGCAGCCACCGGCTATTTCCTCTCGATGTGGTCCAGCGTGATCTTCGCCGTGCTCGTCGCCGCGATCTGTGCTTCACAGGTTCCGTTCGGATTCCTGATGCGTGCGCCGACCGTGGCCGGGCGCAAGCTGCTCGACCAGTTCGACGGCCTGCGCCTGTACCTCGGCGTGGCCGAACGTGACGAACTGGCGCGTGCCAAGGAACCGCCGATGACGATGGACGAATACCAACGCCTGCTGCCGTACGCGATGGCGCTCGAAGTCGAAAAGACCTGGGGTGACCGCCTCGCCGCGGTGATGGGTGCCTCGGCGGCCGCCGCAGCCGGCGCGGCGATGGCCTGGTACCACGGTTCGAGTGGTCGCGGCTTCGACGCCGGCAGCTTCGGCAGCTCGCTCAACTCGTCGTTGTCGAGCGCCATCAGCTCCTCGTCGACTCCACCCGGATCGTCGTCCGGCGGTGGCGGTGGTGGTTCATCGGGTGGCGGTGGCGGCGGTGGCGGCGGCGGCGGGTGGTGAAACATCGCCATGACGCCAGGCCGATCGCGTATCACACTTCGCGCGAACGTCCTGCTGCGTCGAGCGCATCGAGGTAGTCGCGCCAATTGCGCTCATGGTCGCGGCCGAGCGCGTAAAGGACGTCCCAGGAATAGATGCCGGTCTGGTGGCCGTCGCTGAACTTGAGCAGCACGGCGTAGTGGCCGACCGGGATGATCTCAACGATCTCGACATCGGCCTTGCCGGTCACCAGCACCTTCTGCCCGGGCCCGTGACCCTGCACTTCCGCACTCGGCGAGTTCACACGCAGGTATTCGGCCGGCAGACGGAATACTTCGCCGTCGTCGTAGGCAACCTCGAGCACGTGCGAGGCGCGATGCAGGGTGATGCCGATGGGGACGGGGGCGTTCATGGCGATGATCGGATTGGCAGCCTCGCGTCCGGCACCCGCGGTGTTGTCACGCCGGGAGGCAATCGGTGCACGACGCGCGCGCAAAGGGCGGTCGCAGCCGGATTTCTGGATAGAACGGTTTCAATACAGGCGCGCCACCAGCCGAGATGGCGATCACGGACGGTCGCGCGAGTCGATCCGCGCGCGTGGCGCAAGCGGATCGCCCGGCGAACCGGCAACCTGCCAAAGGGCGTCGAGGTAGCCGGTGCCGAAGCCGATTGAGGCGATCTCGTCAAAACCATAATCGCCGGAATCGGCGTACCAGTGTGCGTTCGGGTCGATCTCGCGCAGGATCAGCGCATCGCTTTCGACACCGATGAGCTGGCCGATGTAACTGACCTCGCCGGCTTCATCCTCGACGACGTTGACCGAAACGATCGGCGCATGACGCATCGCCGATTGCGCGATCGAGGCCCAGTCATCGAGCGAGAAGTCCTCCAGCATGCGCAATTCCTCGCCGCGGATCGCCAGTGCCTTCTCCACGAATTCGCGGGACGGGTCCTCCTCGATCTGGCTGAGATCGGCGATGGCGAGCACGACGTAACCGTCGAAGCGCATCGCATCGCCGACTTCGGCGATCAGGCAGAAGTCGCGGGACAGGCCGATCACGTAGCCGTGGATCCAGCCGGGCTGGATGCGCTCGCGGGCAAAGCGCATAGGCACGCGTTGCTCGAATGATTCGCGCAGGACGGCACGCTGGCCGCGGGACTTGAACGGAACGACGGTGGTCATGGTGCTATGGTCGGATGATCGGACGCTTCGTGCAACCGCCGCGCTGCGTACGCCGGCACGCGCCGTGTCAAAGGATGTAACGCGAAAGGTCCTCGTCCTTGACCAGCGAGGCGAGGTGCGCGTCGACATAGGCCGCGTCGATCGTGAAGCGCTCGCCGGCGTGGTCCGAGGCAGCGAACGAGATCTCGTCGAGGAGGCGTTCGAGCACGGTGTGCAGGCGCCGCGCGCCGATGTTCTCGGTGCGCTCGTTGACCTGGAAGGCGACTTCGGCCAGTCGAGCGATGCCTTCGTCGGTGAACTCGAGATCGACGCCCTCGGTCGCCAGCAATGCGGTGTATTGCTTGGTCAGTGCATGTTGTGGCTCGCCGAGGATGCGACGAAAGTCGTCCGCCGACAGGGCCGACAGTTCGACGCGGATGGGGAAGCGACCCTGCAGTTCCGGAATCAGATCGGACGGCTTGGCCAGCGAGAATGCGCCAGAGGCGATGAACAGGATGTGGTCGGTCTTGATGATGCCGTGCTTGGTCGACACCGAGGAGCCTTCCACCAGCGGCAGCAGGTCGCGCTGCACGCCTTCACGACTGACGCCGGCGCCGCTCCACTCGCCGCGCTGGGCGACCTTGTCGATCTCGTCGATGAAGACGATGCCGTTCTGTTCGCAGTTGCGGATCGCGTGGGCCTTGATCTCCTCGTCATTGATCAGCCTGGCGGCTTCCTCCTCGACGAGGATCGGCCGGGCCCGGGCGATGGTCAGCTTGCGCTTCTGCGAACGCTGGCCCGACAGTGACTGGAACATGTCGCGCAACTGGCTGGTCATCTCCTCCATGCCGGGCGGCGTCATGATCTCGACGCCGAGGTTCATCGCCACCTCGATCTCGATCTCGCGCTCGTCGAGCTTGCCCTCGCGGTATTGCTTGAGGAGCTTTTGGCGGGTGTCACTGTCGCGCGCATCGGCTGTGATCGGCTCGTTGGCGAAACCGACCGTCTGCCGGCGTGGCAGCAGCGCATCGAGGATGCGGTCCTCGGCGCGGTCCTCGGCCTGGGTGCGCACGCGCGCCATGGCCTGCTCGCGCGTCATCTTCACCGCCGCCTCGGCAAGATCGCGCACGATCTGCTCGACATCCTTGCCGACATAGCCGACCTCGGTGAACTTGGTCGCCTCGACCTTGATGAACGGCGCATTCGCCAGTGCGGCGAGGCGACGTGCGATCTCGGTCTTGCCGACGCCGGTCGGACCGATCATCAGGATGTTCTTCGGCGTCACCTCATCGCGCAGCGCCGGATCGAGCTGCATGCGCCGCCAGCGGTTGCGCAGGGCGATGGCGACCGCACGCTTGGCCGCATGCTGGCCGATGATGTAGCGGTCGAGCTCGTGGACGATTTCGCGGGGGGTCATGTCGGACATGGGCAAGCCGTGATTCGTAGTTCGTGATTCGTGGACGCAAGGTGATTGAGTAGGCAATCGGATGACCGGGGCGCCGCGTCGGCGAACGCTAGAACCGATCACGAATCACCGATCAAAGCTCTTCGATCGTCACATTCCGGTTCGTGTAGATGCAGATGTCGCCGGCGATCTTCAGGGCTCGTTCGACCACGCTGCGCGCATCCAGCTCGGTGTTCTCGAGCAGGGCCCGGGCGGCGGCCTGGGCATAGGGGCCGCCCGAGCCGATCGCGATGAGGCCGTTTTCGGGCTCGACGACGTCGCCGTTGCCGGAGATCAGCAGGGACACGTCCTTGTCGGCGACGGCGAGCATGGCTTCAAGGCGACCGAGGCGGCGGTCGGTGCGCCAGTCCTTGGCCATCTCGACGGCGGCACGGGTGAGGTTGCCGCTGAAGCGCTCGAGCTTCTGTTCGAACAGCTCGAACAGGGTGAAGGCGTCGGCCGTGGCCCCGGCGAAGCCGGCGAGCACGTCGCCCTTGGCGCCGAGCCGGCGCAGCTTGCGCGCATTGGCCTTCATGATGGTGTGGCCGAGCGTGACCTGACCGTCGCCGCCGATGACGACGCGGCCGTCACGGCGGACGGAGACGATGGTGGTGG
>Ga0116142_10002415_pt1 | contig 20247 bp, 19 predicted proteins | sample AD_UKC033_MetaG_FD_89785 | JGI IMG/M metagenome (GOLD analysis project Ga0116142, IMG submission 89785) | Active sludge microbial communities of municipal wastewater-treating anaerobic digesters from USA - AD_UKC033_MetaG | ecosystem: Engineered > Bioreactor > Anaerobic > Digestate | place: USA... | reverse complement strand
TGATCCGGGTGTCAGCCAGTTCTATCTGTCGCTTGAAGATGATCTTATGCGCTTATTCGGCTCAGTAAACATTGCCAGCTGGATGGAAAGACTCGGCTGGGAAAAGGGTGAACCCATCGAACACCCCTGGATCTCGAAGTCTATCGAAAGTGCTCAGCGCAAAGTCGAAGCTTACCATTTCGACGTTCGTAAGCATGTTCTCAAATACGATGACGTCATGAATCAGCAGCGCACCGTCATTTATAACGAGCGCCGCAAGGCTCTCGAGCAGGATCGTGTTTATGACGATCTGCTCGAAATGATCGACGAAGTAATTGAAGGCATGGTAAATTCGACTCTCAACCCTGAGGTTGACCCTGATGATTACGATTATAATGCTCTCGCTGACCAGGTAAAGAAGATTTTTCCCATCGAATGTGAGGGCGGCGACCCGCGTAATGGCAAACCCGGTGAATTGTGCACCTTTTCGCGAGAAGAGCTGCTTGCCGAACTCAAGCGTCGCGCTCTTGACAAGCTCGCTGCCAAACGTGCCGAACTCGGTGACGACGATTTCTTTTCGATGCAGAAGTTTTTGCTGTTGCAGGTAGTCGACAGCAAATGGAAAGATCATCTGCACAACATGGACAACCTGCAGGATGGTATACATCTGCGCAGTTGGGGACAGCGCGATCCGCTGGTCGAATACAAGATCGAAGGCTATCAGATGTTTCAGAACATGATTGAAAGCATCGAAGAAGACTTGCTCTATTACCTCTATCGCGTTTCTTATTCCCGTGCTGAAGAACGCGAAGTTCAGGAACAACACGAGCAGGAAGTCTATTACAACCGCGGCGACGGTGACGAGGCCCCAAAAGCGCCCAGTCGTGCCGATGACACCACTAACCGCAATGAGCCATGTCCGTGCGGCAGCGGCAAAAAATACAAAAAGTGTTGTGGCCGAACCAGTTAGTCGGGGCGGTTGATTAGCGTTTGAATCTTGCCGGAGTAACTTATGTCGGGAATCATGAACGGAAAGACTGCGGTATCACTCGTCGAAGTGCTGATTGCCCTGGCTATATTGTCAACGCTGGCTTTGCCGATGTTCATGTTTGTGGTCGAGTATTCACGTGGCAGTTCGCAGCTTGGCGATTATTACCAGGTTCTCAATATTGTTGAAGAAAAGCTGGATATCGCCCTGGCCATGAATTTCAACGAGATTCCGGCCGGTGCGACACAAAACATGCTTGTGCCCTGCAGCAGTGGCCAAAACCTTGACCTTCGCCCGGCTGAAGTTAACAGATCGATCGTTAACTTTCGTATGCATACTGAAGTTTTGCCGATCGAGTTCGCGGCGATGAAAGATTCGACTTCAGGGCAGCTGCAGCGGGCCCGCGTCGAAGATGGCATGAAGCGCATCGAAATAATCGCCGAGTGGGGCGATAAAAAGAAGCACAGCATCAGTCTGATTTCCTACAAGGCCCACCTGTGATGAAAGCACGCGACAACAACGGAATAGCCATGCCGATCATACTTGGTCTGGTTCTTTGCCTTGCAGTCTGGGTCGCTTCTCTCGCCTGGACAATGACCAACGGTCGCAGCCTGTATCAGCAGGTTTTGAAGAGTCGAAAAGCTTATTTCATGGCCCGTTCGGGTATGCAACATCTTTTACTGAAGCTTAAAACGATGCAGCGGCACGGTGTTGAATCGATGCAGGCCATTGAAAATGCGAATGAAGACGAAAAAAAACTTCTTTACGCCGTGTTTATTGAGGATATAATTGTACCACCGGACGACAACAACACCGGTGAAAAATATGGGTATCGGGTTAACGAGTTCAAAGTTGAGTCGGTAGATCTCGAAGAAGCCAGAATTACACTGCAGGTCGGGGTCGAAGGTACCTTCGGCGGGCAGAAGAACAGTATAAGCAGATTGATTCGCGTAAGTCGATAATCTGTAATTTCAGGAGGTATAACCGTGGAATATGAAGTGGTCGAAAAAATTCGCGCCATGAAAACCCGGCTCTCCGGTATCGGGAGCCATCTTTGACCTGCCCAACAAAAGGCAGCAGATCGAAGAGCTTGAATCAGCGACTCTGAACCCCAATTTCTGGAATGACCGCAACAAGGCTCTGGCCACCAGCCAGAAGATCGCCGAGCTGAAGAAAGCCTGTGATGCCTATGAGGCAGTAAACAAAGAATTTACCGACACTGTCGAATTGCTCGAGATTGCCGAAGCAGAAGACGACAATGCCATGTTTTCCCAGTTGCTGGGCCAGCTCGACCCGATTGACAGAACAATCGACAATCTCGAGCTGACGACTTTCCTTTCAGAGCCTTATGATGCCTCTGACGCGTATCTGTCGATCAAGCCAGGTGCCGGTGGTACCGAGTCTTCAGACTGGGCATCGATGCTTTTTCGCATGTATCAGCGCTATCTTGACGGCAGCGGCCTGAAGTACGAAGTTATCGATCTCCAGGAAGAAGAAACCGGCATAAAATCAGCGACTTTGCGGGTGAAGGGTCAGTATGCCTACGGCTATCTCAAAGGCGAAAAAGGCGTGCATCGTCTGGTGCGTATTTCGCCGTTTGACTCGAATGCCCGGCGCCATACCAGCTTCACTGCGGTCGATGTCATGCCGATTCTGCCTGATGATGTCGATGTCGAAATAAAAGAAGACGACCTCAAACTTGATTTCTTTCGCAGTTCAGGGGCTGGTGGCCAGCACGTCAACAAGACCAGCAGCGCCGTGCGCATTACTCATATGCCGACCGGTATAGTTGTGGCCTGTCAGATCGAGCGCAGTCAGCACCAGAACCGCGAAGTGGCACTGGGTATGTTGCGTGCCAAGCTTTTCGAACTGCAACAACAGGAAAAGAAAAAAGAACTCAAGAACATTCAGGGCGACATGAAGAACATTTCGTGGGGCAACCAGATCAGATCCTACGTGTTCTGTCCTTACACTCTGGTGAAAGACCTGAGAACCGGGCAATCGACTTCAGATGTGCGCCGGGTAATGGATGGTGAAATTGAGCCTTTTATCAAAGCTTATCTGAACTGGCATGCCAATGGTGAAAAGCCAATGAACGTTGCTGACGCAGAATAAATGAGGTGAACAAATGCCGAATGTAAAGGGAACAGTGTTGCGTGGCCGTGTTGGCAGCGCTATGTTTATGCTGCTGACCATTGTTGGCATTCTTTACATTTTCGGCACCATGCTGATCAACTATATGACCCAGGAACGGGCTCAAACCGCTCGTCTTGGCGAAAGCATGCAGGCTTTCTATCTCGCAGAAGCAGCGGTTGAGAAAGCCATGATCAAGATGCGTGAGCTTTTTTCTGAAAAGTTGCTTTCTGACGACGGTGAAGTGAATGACCGAATTCTGGCCCTGCTCGATATCGACAGGGCCGAGAATTTTTCATTGCGCGTCAGGCTCAACGACGGCGAGCTGATACCCGGCGGTACTGCCGAAGTGCTTGTCGAGGTCAACAACCTGCGTCTGACTCCGTTCAAGACCTATATTGACGAGTATGAAGAAGTCCCGGCTTCGTTGAAGGTTTATCGCAAAGAGAACCGTGACACCTATGCCGATAAAGCACTTGGCGGCTGGGAAGGCCTGCTGCGTTTTGAAGCTACCGGCCGCTACCGCAATGCCGAGAAGAAAATCGAAGTGATCAGAGAGCTCAAGGTCACCGATCTGACACCGCCAGCCGAGAATTACACCCTGTTTATCGCCAGCCGCAAAGATGAATACCTGCGACACGGCGAGTTCCGCTGTCGTAACTGGAGCGTCGTGCGCGAACTCAAGACGCTGATCGATGATCTGGCTAAAAAGACCCGCGATGCCTTCCAGGAAACGCTCGGAAACACCGCCGGCGACTTCTTCTGGGAACCGAATATGGCCAGCAACGTTGGCTTTGAAGGCGATATGAAGGTTAGAACTCTTAAAGTCATTCGCAAGCTGGTAATGTCGGTTTCAGACATAAAAATCAAAGATTTCGTCGATCTTTCGATCACCAAACTGCACCCCTATCTCTGGGGCAAGATTCGCACCAATGGGCGTTTGCATGTTTATCTGCCGTTTTTTGCCGCTGACGATATTATCAATTACTTTGAAGACAACTCGATTTTTTCACATCAGCGCCCCGAAATTGGCTATCTTTTCTGCAGCAATCAGCTGCACGACCCGTATTTGAGCAAGTATACCTACTATGAAGGCGAAATAATCAGATATTATCAGAAACTCAAGCCTTATGTGCTTGGTATTACCGAGACTCCATACCCCAGTTCTGACCCTTACACCATCAACACCAAGTTCGATTTCGTGTCGCGTTACCCCGACAAGCTCGAACCCATGCAGCTCGCTCGCATCAAAAAAGATGCCAAGGATTACTGCCACGAATTCATTGAAAAAGACCTGATTCTGCAGGGCACCTATTCAAAACCTGCGGCGGTATGGGGTCTGATTTATGTTCAGGGCAACGTTCACATCGGCGGTCGCATTTCAGGCCAGGGGATGATAGTTACCGACGGCGATATTTTCATCAACGACAACGTCGTGCATGACAGTGCTTCGTCGTTTTTATCGCTCGTTTCGCTGAAAGGTTCGGTCAAGCTGGCCAAGGGCCTGAACAATGCTAAAGTGGAAGCGGCGATCTATGCCAAAGAGAGCATTCTGGGCGGCGAACAGATAAATATTTTTGGGAACCTCGCCGTCGATTCTCTGAACCGGCAAAAGGGCGAAGATGGCCCGTTGATAATGCCAAAACGTGTGGTCATCAACTACGACTCGAACCTGAAGGCAGAAGTCGGCAGTAACGTTTGTTTTAATATCTCAGACCTGATAACAACGCAACGCGACCTGTAATCGTTTTTACTGCGACTTTTTATCTGTCAGGTGTTGCAGAAATAAAGTCGAACGATGGCAGTCTGACAGTTTGTCCGAGTTCGTTGATTATTTCGTATTCTTTCCAGTCGGTTGAGCCATTGAAGGTAATCATGCGACCTTCTTTGATGAACGGCGGGAACCCGCCCTTTCTGGTGGCGAGCAGAAACAATGGCTGATTGTTGTAGTGCTGATTGAGACGGTAATCATTGCGGTCGCGGTTCATGATGTCAAGCTCGTCGCGGCTGAGTTCTTTGATCATCAGAAGAAAGTCGCGCCCGTGGCGGCTGATGCGCTTGGCTATGTAGCCGCGCCATTCAACGGTGATTGCACTGGTAAAGCTTGTTTTAAAGCTGATATCGGTCAGCTGATAGTATTTTAGATCGGTGGTCGCGTAATTTTTGCGAATGGCTGCAAGACCTTCGCGGGCCGGCCGCAGTCTTTCTTCGGCTTCTCTGATTTTAAATCTTGCCACTTCGACTTTGCGAACGGCGTCACGGCGGGAGCTTTCCTGGAGATTGCCGGTTTCGAGAGCCTGACTGAAAAGATTCAGCGCTTCATCGAAGTTATTGGTGGTGAAAGCGTGATTGCCGCGCAGATAAAGGTCGTTGGCGAGATTGCCGGTCGCTTCGGTCATGCGCATCTGCAGATTTGGGTTGCCGGGGTTCATGGCATTGGCTCTGGTGTAATAATCTCTTGCCTGAGCTGGTTTTCCCATTGATTCATACAGCCTGGCTATTTCGATGGCTACCGATGCCTGCGGTTTGACGGCATAATAAATCTGGTAGTTGCGCAGGGCATCTTCAAGCAGATTTACTCGTGAATAATTGCGACCCAGCAGAAAATAGGCATCGTAAAACTTATCGTCTACTCTGATCGCTTCTTCGAGGTGCTTTATCGAGGCAAAAAGATCGCCTTCCAGACTGAGAGCCTTGCCCATGAGAAAGTGTGCCTTCGGGCTGTCAGGGTTCTTTTCGAGAATGCCCTGCAGCAACTTGATCGCTTCATCTTTCTTGCCGCTGTCGAGAAGGGCGGCAGCGCGGTCTTCTCCGGCTGGTTTGGCTGCCTGAGCGGTAATTCTTGCCGGCAACGGTGGTAACTTCAGGTCTGATGAGCTATAGGTCGGTGATGGCTGGGTGTTTATCGGCGGCAGAACGGGAAGCGCGGGCGCCTGGGTGACTACCGGCGCCGGTGTTGTTGGTCTTGTGGCGGTTCTGGCAGGAGGTTGCACGGGCGGCAGTGTTTGGGTGACGACTTTCGCCGTTGCTGCCGGTTGTGATTTCACGATGGGTGCCGGTGCCTGTATGCCAGGCTGCACAACAGCCTGGGTGCGTTTTAATTCAACCGTGCAGCGGGCAATGCCGCGACGGGCAGCGACCATGGAAGTATCGAGAGAGGCGGCCAGGCGGTATTCCCTGAGAGCTTCTTCAAAATTGCCGGTCAACTCAAAGAGACGACCCAGATTGAAATGGACGCCGGGATGGCGCGGTGACTGCTCGTAGGCCTGCTTCAGCGTTTGATGAGCCTGTTTGTATCTCTGCTGATAGATGTGGTTTACGGCTTCTTCGACGAGAATGTTCGTGTTGTCGAATGCTATGAGAGTTGTTGTGCCTGCTACTGAGATCAGTGCAGACATCAGAGCGGTTTTCAGCCAGTTGTTGTTATTCATGAGCAGGGTCCTTTTTCGCGCCGCAGTTTTGACTCAGCATTGTCGACTATGTTATCATCAGTCTGAAATCAAACCTCGTGGAGGAAAGCATGTCTATTTTTCGCTTTATCTGGTGGGCAATGGTTATAAGTATCTGCGCTTTTGCCGGTTACGTTTACGGCTATCTTTCCGAATAATCCGTTTGTAGAGCCCGGTCAGAAAGCGTTCTGATCGGGCTATTTTATTCCGGTATATTCTTTGAAGCGGCCGTGCTTTTTCAGCAGTTCTATATACTCGGCCTGCAATTCAGAAACACCGAAGAGAGCCGCAGTGAGAAAATCCTTTCGGGTGTAACCGTGGCGGCGGCTGAGTTCGGCAAAGCTGCTGCCGTCGGCAAGCTTATCGAGAATCATTTCAGATTTGGTCAGGGCGGGTGCCATTTTTTTCTCCTGATGTAATTTTAATATTATATCGGCAAATTGCAACCGAACTCGAAAACATACCGAAGATTACTTCAGCAAATGCACACCGAAAAAAACGCCGTCAATTCAGAAAATCCGCTAAAACCACCACAACGCGATGTTTTTGTCGTCAAACTTCTCGGATTGCCGCTCAATCTAAAAGAAAATCTGGTTTGTGGTCTGGTAATTGTTCTGGCAATTCTATTGCAGATCCGGTTTCAGAACACTTTGTGGGGCGAGGGCTGGTTTGCTCTCATCGGTTTTGTTGGCTATGTGGCAATACGTCTGTGGTTTTTAAACCGTCGCTACCCGGCGCCGGGCGAACTTATTCTCGAAGAAGAGTCTATGCGCCTGCCCGAGAGTCTTAATTACGGTCTGGCTGAAACTGTCAGGTTTGCTGATCTTACCAGGGTTATTGCCTGGTATTTTCAGACGAAGGGTGGCGGGCAGAACCTGACTTCTATTGAATTTTCTGCCGGGAACAAAAACTACCGGGTCAACTGGCTGGCGATAGATTTGAATGTTTTAACCAGAGCCTTGCAAAGAAGGGGTATCAAGGTTATTCGTGCGGCTGGCAGTTATGATCGTGTCATAACTCCGGGTTGCTTTGTCTTCATTTTCATTCTGTTGCTTTTCATTATCCGCTTTCTGGCAAAAAGTCAATTCATTGAACCCTTGCGGTAGCCGGATACATCGATACAGACATATTTAAAACCCAGTTTTTTGAGCTCGGCTTCGTGCATGGCTGCGGCATCTAGAGCCCGATGACGGTCGACCGGGTTCACTTCGATTCTGGCCAGATCGCCGTGATGACGTAGTCGGCAGTATTGTATGCCTGCTTTACGCAGTATGTCTTCGCCATGGTCTATCTGTAATAATTTTTCGGCGGTAATCCGGCAGCCTGAGGCGATGCGCGTCGCCAGACAGCTTTGCCCGGGTCTGATTATTTCATGGGCTTGCATGGCCGTTAAAACTTCTCTGATTATGGCTTTGCTGAACCCGCATTCAGCAAGTGGGCTGTAAATATTCAGCTCTTTGATCGCAGCCTTGCCAGGCCTGAAATCGTCTTCATCATCTGTTACCGAGCCTTCACAGATAACTTCGCTGTCGCTTTTGTGGGCAATAAGATGCTGAAAAATCAGTTTTTTACAATGATAACAGCGTTGCATGCTGTTTTCGGTGACATTGGTCTGGTCGAGTTGATCTATTGCCAGTTCACTGTAGTTCAGGCTGTATTTCTGGGCAATTGCACGTGCCAGTTTTATTTCTTCAGCTGGCATGAAGGGCGAATTAACCAGAATTGCCCGATATGAATCATTCAGGTAATGGCTGGCGGCAAGGCAGAGAAATGTGCTGTCCATGCCCCCGGAAAACGCGACGAGCAGTTGTCGCTGTCTGGTGAAAAACTCTTCAAGTCTGCCAATCGCAGTCTTGGCAGACGAAGAGAGCGTTGCTTCATACAGTTTCAGCACCAGAAAAGTTCCTTGTTTTTGTCTCGGGTTAGCTATGTTTTATCACTTTTACGGCAGTGTGGACAAGCTGTGCAAAACTGCGCTGCGGGTATAATCGTGAAAATTATTTCTCGGCGGGTGTTTCGGCTTTGAGGCTGAGTGTATTAAAGACAAGGCTGACGATCAGACCGTAAACGACGCCGGTCAATGCAACAGCAAGGTTGGGGCCAATTGTCTTCGGGTCATCGAGAGACGACAACATGGCAATGAGCCCCACTGCAAATGAAATAAAACCAGAATGCCAGGCAGCCTGGGCTATTATTAAAACGTTCGCTTCTGGTCTGCTGAGGTGATTTTGTAAGCATTACGGCGCCAAAGATGCCCAACAAAACAAATATTGCTGCCGGAATATTGACGAAGATATTAAAAGGTGCGCCGCATAATTGCATTAAAAGTACCAGTGCAGAAACCCATAAAAACATGCCAATAACTTTGTAGGTAGTCATAAAAGCCCTTTATTTAGTAAATTTTAGACACCTACATTAACACAAAGTCGCCTAGATAACAAAAGATAAAACAATTATCACGTGCGCAGCGCCCTTGACTGAAGAGGCTGTTCATAATTCGTTAAAAAAATACCCGGTATGTGGTATTATACAGGTCGTAAAAGCACATCCGACAAATTTCCCGGGGGGAAGAAGCATGACTCTCGATTCAGTGCATTTCAAAGCCAGTTACAGCTTTCTGGGTCTTGCCGATGAAGACAGCAGATACGAAGACGCAAAAGCGGTAATCATCCCAGTTCCGTATGACAGCACCACTTCATACCGCGCCGGCACCCGCGAAGGCCCGGCAGCCATTATTACCGCCTCGAGACAGGTTGAGCTTTATGATCTGGATCTGCAGTGCGAGCCGCTGATCGCGGGCGTTCACACTTTGCCGGAACTAGAGCCCGACATGCAGGGCCCGGCAGCGACTTTGTCCAATATCGAAAACGCTGTTAGAGCTGTAATTGCCGATGGCAAATTCCCGGTGATGCTTGGCGGCGAGCACAGTATCACTACTGCACCTGTTAAGGCAGTCAGAGAGAAATACGGCCAGTCACTTTCGGTGCTGCAGCTAGACGCACACTCTGATCTGCGCGATTCGTATGAAAACACGCCCTTCAACCATGCCTCGGTGATGCGCCGTGTATACGATCTGGCAAAGCTCACTCAGGTGGGCATACGTAATACCTGCCGCGACGAAATCGAGTTTATCAAAAAATCTGGGCACGACGGCATTGTCTGGGCCAGCGAAATGGTAGACAACGATGCCTGGGTCGACCGGGTAATGAGGCGACTCGACCAGAATGTCTATATTACAATCGACCTCGACGCCTTCGATCCTTCGATAATGCCGGCTGTAGGCACGCCTGAGCCAGGTGGCATGCTTTGGTACCAGACTCTCAAACTGCTGAACAGGGTTATCGATGAGCGCAATGTCGTTGGCTTCGATGTGGTCGAATTGTGCCCGATTCCGGGCAATATCGCCTCTGATTTTATGGCTGCCAAACTCGTTTTTAAAATGCTGGGCCGAATCTTTAAAAAGAACGGCTGGATAGCAGAATAAGGCTGATCTGATGGGAATTTCACTGCATTTCATTTTGATCGCGACGGTGCTCGGTGCTTTGGCCGGGCCGCGCATCGCCTGGGCAATCCGGGCCTGGCCGGGCCACGAAAAATTTCATTGCGACTATCTCTATTGTGCCGATTGTGCCGGTGGCGCCCGCCGCGGCTGTTACAATGCCGGCCACGCCCAGGATCGTCTTTATATTCTGTTTTCGGCGCTGGTGGCTGGTCTTTCGGTTTTTTATTTCGACGTTTCGGTTAAAGCCTTTCTTTCGTGGCTGATTTCGGTCAGTTGTATGATTATTACCGTTGTTGATATCAGATACCTTATCATTCCTGATACTCTGTCGATAAATGGCTGCTGGACCGGGTTGCTTTACTCTGCTGGTTGTTGGGCCTGGGTTAAGATGGGCAACGCGCCGGTCAGCTATCATCTTGAATTTGTCGATTCGCTGCTTGGTTTTATTCTGGGCGGTGGTTTTTTGTGGCTGCTGGCCTGGTTGGCAGTTCTGCTGCTGAAAAAAGAGGGAATGGGCGGTGGCGATGTTAAATTGCTCGCGGCGTTTGGAGCCTGGGCCGGCTGGCAGACCGTCATCGGAACCATAATAATCGCCAGCTTTCTTGGTGCTGCCGGTGGTATTCTCAGCATTCTCTACCAACGCATCAGATATCGCAAACAATATCGGCCTCTGACACACATGATTCCCTTCGGGCCGTATTTGTGCATTGCCTTTGTTTTTATTTTTTATTGCGGCCTCGATCCGTTGCTGCAGCTGCTTGAACTTTATCAGCAGTGGCTGCTTAACAGAATGTCATAAAGTTCTGCGTTTCGGCCTTTATCAGGCGTATTTAGCGCCTTGACTGCTTGCCAGCAAAGATGTTGTTGACAATTAACGCTCCTGTTGCTAAACTCAATCACCTGAAATTTATGTACCGAACAAAAGGAGTTCACAGGCTATGCTCGCTGGCTTTATTCAGTTGATCCATATTCTCGTATGTGTAGGTCTGATCGTAATCGTTCTTCTTCAAGCTGATAAAGGCGAAGGCCTGGCCGGCGCATTTGGTGGCGGCGCTTCTACTACCGTTTTTGGCGAACGCGGCAGCGGCGGCTTCATGTCGAAGCTTACCACCACCATGGCGATTGTTTTTATGATCACCTCTCTGATTATCGCTGTTTACATCCCCAGATGGGGTGAAGCCACTCCTTCAGTTCAGTATTCGGCACCCATGAGTGCTCCGATGCCCGGTATGACAGTTCCGGCTCCTGATGCAGGCGCAGCAGCCCCTGTAGCTCCCGTGGCACCGATTGCCCCGGCTGGCGAAACTGTTCCCGACGCCAACAACTGAACAGTTTTTAATTAAAAAATCATCAGGCCAACCTTACAGGGTGGCCTGATTTTTTTTGTGAGATTTATTGCCTTTTAGGTGCCTGACGATGATGAATCGCGCGCTTTTCTTTCTGGCGCGATCAAGTGTCATATAAAAATATCATTGATAATAGACGCAATAATTCTGGTTGGGTAGAACTGTTGTTTCTGGCCAGTCAGGAATAGTCGTTATAATTTTATATAAATAACAAGTTCAGCATGAATTAACTTTGCGGTGTTTCGAGTGGCAGCGGGGGCTGCCACGACGCTCAGGAAGCTGCTGTGTGCTTTGTTTTTATTTATTCAGGGCTTTTTTGGCTCTGTGGTTGTCGGGATAGATGTTGAGAGCTCTTTCATAGGCGGCCTGCTCAAGCTGATAGCATTCATTTTTGTTGTAGGCGTGTTTGCCCACCAGTGAGATTTTGCCAAGAGAGCGCCATTTGTCGCCCAGGTCACTATACAAAAATGATCTGGTTACTTTGTCGTTATTGGTTTTTTCGATCAGCAGACCTGTTTTTCTGATTAATTCAGCGGCTTCGGCGTGAAACTCAGCCTTGCCGACATAATCAAAAACGCGCCCTGAATACCCGATAAGCTTGTCGGCAATCAGACTGTTCAGAAAAATCTTGTTTTCAGGCAGACTGGCTTTATCAGAGACAGCAATAGCCTCTTTCATTATTTTGAGAGTCGTAGCCTTTGAGTTTGAAGCTTTCTGCGAGGTCGGCGCGGGTGTTTTTTCGTTCCAGTATTTTTTGTTGAAATCTTCATCTGCCCGGCGAATTATTGCGTTAACCCTGTTGGCCAGGTCGAGTCTGCTCTCTTGAGGTGTGGCAGTCACATTTTTCTGTTCTGGTTTTATGGGAATAGTTGAACTGCTTTTTGTGGTTGTGGCAGATTTTTGCGATGTGTCCTGAGATCTGCCAGGCTTGTATGCAAGCTCGGGTCTTTTCTGTAAATAATCGTTCGGAATCTCTCCGCTGCCGGCGCGCCATTGGGAAAGCAGTTTTTTTTCTACTGATTCTGCGAGATTATCGCCTTTATGGCGAAGCAGATTTGCCCGACAGGCGATCGGCAGATTTTTCATGTGCTGGCTGTTTATGCTGAAATTAAAATGAGTGAAGGCGTTGCGGTCAATATTCTGCAACAGATCACCCACGCGAAAAAGGGTGTTTGTACCGTTATAAACAGAAAACCAGATACCTCGCGAGTTTCTGAGGTGAATATGTATGAATTTAACAGTTCCTGATTTAACTTCGACCTCGAGAACATCTTTGTCGGATAATTCACTGATTAAAACAGAGATGTAATTGCCGCCTACGTGGGTGCTGGTGTCGCCAGTGCCGGTGTTATAAATCTCACCCAGTTTAATTGGCGCCGGGGCTTTTTCTTTTGCTTTGTCTGTTTTAGCACCGGTTGTAGTTTTAATAATTGTGTTTTCGGTCTGTTCAGGCTGATCTTTTGGGGTGTCGTCTGCGGATGTATCAGAGACTCCGGCGAATAATGCGGCTTTGCTTTGGCTTTTCGCGTTATCTGTTTCTGAATCTGTGTTTTCAGTCTTTTCGAGCCCGGCAAAAGGATTGGTTTTTTGTGGCTGCTTTTTTATTTTCGAGCTGTCGGCAGCGCTTGTGGCACCGGCAAAAAGGTTTACGCCCGGGCTTTTGCTTTTGTCATTCTGAGCCGTTTCAGATGTTTTTATGCTGTCGATGGCTTTGCCAAAACAGTTTGTTTCAAAATCTTCCCATTTTTCATTTGCCCACTTGAGCATGTTGGCTTTCTGCTCTTCGTCGTCAGATGCGGTTACGTTGTCATAGACCTTCTGCCATGAAGCCCTGGCTTCTGTTGATATTTTGTCGAACTCTTTTTTGACGGAAGCCAGAGTCAGATTCTCGGCCTTGATTTTGTCACAGAGTGTATTCAATTCTTTTTTGAAAGGCTCGTAATTCCATGTGTATCTTGCGTCTCCGTGTACCATTTTTTGTGCTGCACCTGAATACACCTTGTCTTTGATCGACCTGGCTTTCGCAAGCAGCTGCTCAAAACGCTCGGCTTCTTCGGCATTGACTTTCATGAAGCTCAGAATTGGTTCGACAGTATTGATAACTCTGTTTGCGCGGCGAACAAGACCATTGATGTGTATTTCAAGAGATTCTGTCTGCTGTTTTTTGAATTTCGCTTCTTCGATTGCCTTGTAATTTTCTATAAAGCCGTCAACGCCTTCTTTGGCTGATTTAACCGCCTCAAGATAGGATTGTGTTTTGACGCTGCTGACGACGTCTTTTATTGCTACAACTGAATCATACACGGTTTTGATATAGGTAATGGCTTCATCCTGGCGGTCGAGTATTCTGATACTGCCAAGGCCAGCGATGGCTTCCTGACTGATTCTCAGGGCATTATTGGCCTTATTCAATTTGTTTTTCCAGAGATCTGCAGAAAAACCGCTGTTTAAAGAAATTTGAAGATTGAAATTGAAATTACGGTTTTCGCGCCTGGCATTGAACAATAGTTCTTCAAGATCGTGATTGATAACGCTCTCGATATAGCGATTGGCGTCAGTTAGTGCTGCAACGGCATCTTCGACCTGGTTCTCCTGCATCAGTCTGTTTGCCTGCTCTATCTGCTTGTGTGCGTGGCCGACAAAAGTGTCTATGGCGGCTTGTTGGGCTGATACAGGGTTTGTTGCGAACAGCGTGGCCAAGAAGATCAGAATAAATCCCGGGCGTAAAATAAAATGCATTTCAGCCTCCTGAAAGTGTCAGTTTGCCTTTTTGAGGCTTATATTAACTTCTTCTGAGAATGAATTGAGCAATTTTTTGTCTTTGGTTTTGCCGACAAAGCCAACCAGGTAATAGACGTTTTCGCCGGTAGTGGCGCCGTATGCAAAATGCGAGTCTCCATACTGGTATGAATAGTTGGCAACTGTCAGCCCGTTTTCTACAGTAAATTCATTGCCGAGAACCGAGGCGCCATTGCCTTTTATTTCGGAAATAAGGTCGTTTATGTAACTTTTGAATTCACCTTGTTTGACTATAGTCTGCACAACCATTTTGACACCTGACTCATTCTGCCATATCGCTTGCCCGTCAGTCTTTTCAGCTAATTTGAACCCGGCCGGAACTTTATGAGTAATTTTGGCATCATCGGAAACCAGATCGAAAAACCTGGTATCAGTTTGCTCTGTATTTGTCTTTTTGAGAGGCTTTTTGTCTTCTGGTTTTTGTTTTTTGCCAGAGTGAACGATAGTGCCCGGTTTTTTTGGGGTCAGAATTGTAAAAGTGTTTATTATCGCGTCAGTTTCGGGAGTTCGCTGCTTGAACATCTGCTCTGGCACAATCGACCAGACGATATAGGCAATTTTGTTCTCAATTGCAAAAAAGCAGGCCAGCCCGACCGGAATATTATTGAATCTCCATTTGTAACCGCAGATTTTGCCATGTACTGAGTTAAGAACATATTTGTCGTCGAGCAGCTTCTGGGATCCGACTATAACGTTTTGCTCGAAGGCTTTGATGATCGTTTGCAGATCTGCTTTGCTGTCGACATTGAATGAGCGGATTCTGATAGCGACGTTCTGGTCAGGGCTGAGAAAAGCGTGTACTACGTCTGTTCCTTCAATCAGGCGGTTTTTTTGATAGTTTGAAGGAACCTGTATTTTGAAGTTCATCTGGTCGTCTTGCACCCAGGAGGTATTGGCGTTGACCTGACAACCTGAAAAAATAATCAAGGCGACAATCAAGAACCTGGAAAACGGTGTGGCGAAATTAATTATTGCATGTTTGAGCACTTGTACTCTCCTTTTGCTGGCAACACATTCTGTGGTGAGCCAGGACAGAGACCATGTGGATGCCTTGCATGAGCGGCTTTCTCTCTCGTTCCTCTCACATCGTCTCGTTAATCAAATAATGGCAAAACAATCGAAGCTTCTTTAAGGCTATCACGGCAAAACTGCACAGTCAAAAATGAATTTTTCAAGATGACGAGTGCTTACAAATTTTTCTTGTTCAGATTATTGCGCTGGTTTTTTGCTGACTGATTCGAGGTCGATGGCGAGGGCCTGTTTGAGAGTCAGTGTTTCGCTGCGTTTTTGTGCCTCCAGGAGAGCAGCTGTAACTCTGACAACGTTGCCGCCGCAAAGATGATGAGCTTCGAATATTGCCACCAGATCTTCGGGTTGGTTGAGCTGCAGGTCGATGTTGGCTTTAACAAGCCGAATTGCGTTGAGAATTATGAGCTCTGGGTCGATTTTGCTCATTCGTAGCTTTATCAGCATGATGGGAGTAACGGCAAACTTGGCTTCGATGCCTTTTTTTATGAGGCCGAGTCTCAGATACCAGACGAGAAACAGTAAAAATAAGATTTCGGGAACCAGCGCGATAAAAAATATTGTCGATACTTCCATAAGTTATTCCTTTTCTGGAGCTTGCGACAGCTATAAAAAAGGCCTGTCGAATTTTTTTCGACAGGCCCTTGAAACAATCGCTTATTTGCCTTTTTTCTTGATGTTGTAAAAGCTTTCGAGACCCATGAATTTAGCATCAGCGCCGAGTTCTTCTTCGATCTTGAGCAATCTGTTGTATTTGCAGATGCGGTCTGTTCTTGAAGCAGAGCCGGTTTTGATCTGGCCGGCGTTGGTAGCAACGGCGAGGTCAGCCAGGGTAGTGTCTTCTGTTTCGCCTGAACGGTGTGAAACGACAGCGGTGTAACCGGCGCGTTTAGCCATTTCGATGGCTTCGAGGGTTTCGGTGAGGGTGCCGATCTGGTTGAGTTTGATGAGAATCGAGTTGGCAACGCCTTTTTCGATGCCCATTTTCAGACGTTCGACGTTGGTTACGAACAGATCGTCACCGACCAGCTGAATTTTGCCGGCGTTTTTCTTGGTGAGGTATTCCCAGCCTTTCCAGTCGTCTTCGGCCATGCCGTCTTCGATCGAAATGATGGGGTATTTTTTTGCCCAATCCAGCCAGTAGTCGGCCATTTCTTCTGAAGTCTTTTTAGACTTGTCTGACTTCTTGAAGACGTAATGACCTTTTTCGTAGAATTCACTGGCGGCGGGGTCAAGGGCGAGGAAAATATCTTTTCCGGCTTTATAGCCAGCTTTGGCAATAGCTTCGAGAATGAGTTCAACGGCTTCTTCGTTTGATTTGAGATTCGGAGCGAAACCGCCTTCATCACCTACGGCAGTGTTGTAGCCTTTGGCTTTGAGAACGCCTTTGAGCGCGTGGAAAGTTTCGACGCCCATCTGCAAAGCCTGGCTGAAAGACTTGGCGCCTGCGGGCATGACCATGAATTCCTGAAAATCGACGTTGTTGTCTGCATGTGAGCCGCCGTTGAGAATGTTCATCATCGGAACCGGCAGAGTGCAGGCATTGGCGCCACCGATGTAGCGGTAGAGAGGCAGGCCGGCAAATTCAGCAGCTGCTTTGGCAACGGCGAGTGATACGCCGAGAATGGCGTTGGCGCCGAGTTTGCCTTTGTTCTTGGTGCCGTCCATGGCGATCATGGTGGCGTCGATAGAGCGCTGCTCAACAGCGTCCATGCCTTCCAGTTCGCCGGCGATGGTTTCGTTAACGTTATCTACTGCTTTCAGGACACCTTTGCCGCCGTAGCGCTTTTTATCACCGTCGCGCAGTTCGACTGCTTCGTGTTCGCCTGTAGAAGCACCTGATGGCACTGCTGCACAACCGTAAGCGCCACTTTCGGTGATGACTTCGACTTCAATAGTGGGATTGCCACGGCTGTCGATGATTTCACGGGCCTGAATAGCATCAATTATAGACATGAAAGCCTCCTGAAAAAAGTTATGAATGAACCTGAAAACAGCGACAGTCTACCACAATCGATGTCTCATTTAAAGCCGGAGAAAATAAACACGGATAGAGACAGATAGCCACGGATGAACACGGATAGACGCAGATAGACGCGGAGATCGGGTCGGCGGGATAAAATACTTGACAAATTGCTGCGACGCTGCTAAAAATTGCTGCAAAGCAACAAAAAAGGAGAGATGTTATGACAAAGTTTGCAAAAATAATTGGAAGTGGCGCTTATGTGCCTTCAGAAGAGCACGATAACGATGAATTTCGTAAAAAATTTGGTGATGAAATAATTACGAAAAATGAGCAGGCTACCGGTATTATGACGAGATTTCGTGCTCCTGCTGACTGGGCGGCTTCTGACTTGGCAGTTGCAGCATGTAAAACTGCTCTTGCCGATGCCAGACTTCAGCCTGAAGATATAGATCTTATTATTCTTGGCACTGATACTCCTGATTATATTACGCCCGCCACTTCTGTTGTTGTGCAGCATAAATTGGGTGCAAAGAACGCCGGCACATTTGATGTTGGCTGCGCCTGCGCTTCTTTTCCGACCGGTCTGGCAATTGCTTCGGGGATGATGTCGAATCAGCCGAATATTCGTCGGGCACTGGTAATCGGCGTTTACATGATGCAGCGTCTGGCGGATCTCGAAAATGATCCGATGAGTTTTTATTACGGTGACGGTGCTGGCGCTGTGGTTCTTGAAGCTTCTGATGAGCCGGGTTTTGTTTCTTCAGCGATTTTTGCCGATGGTTCATACTACGAATGCTGGGGCATCTATTCAAGCGGCACAAAAGAACCTGTCAGCGAGGAATCGCTGCGTGCCGGTCGCACCAAAGTCAAATTCGTTACACCGTTTCCTTCGTCGGTCAACCGAGAGGGCTGGCCAAAACGTGTCAGAGAGGCAGCAAAGAACGGTAACTTCGAGGTTTCTGATATAGACCACATCGTTTTTACGCAGGTGCGCAGCAAAACAATTACCCAGGTCATGGAAGACCTGGGTCTGCCCGAAGAGAAGGCCATCAAGATCATGCACGAATACGGCTACATGGGTTCAGCCTGTATCCCAGTCGCCTACGACGTCGCCCGTCGCCGCGGCCTGATAAAAGAAGGCAACCTCGTCGTCTTCATGGGCTCAGGCGTCGGCTACAACCAGTGCGCCGTCGCCATGCGTGTGTGAGCTATGAACTGCAAAGTTAAGCGGATTTAAAGACCATACCAGTGTTAATCCGTGTTAATCCGTGGCCAAAAAACAGTGCCGACGGACCAGTTCAAGTTTGTTAACCACTGTTAAATAACCCGAAAAAGCCAGATCCGCCCGAGCAGAGCGTAAAGCCCTGAACAGGCGGATCTGTTTTATAACGGTTTAAAACTCAGTGTCGCATGAATCGCCGCGCGTGCCCCTTGGCAGGTCAGGCATGGCCGGCATCAGTGCCGGTATCGACGGAACACCGGGCTGGCCGCTTTCGGGGCTGCCAAGTGAATTCATGTGATTGAGCAGGCGCTGCTTGATTTCTTCGGCGCGCAGGTCGCTGCCGGGGTGCAGACCACGGGCTCTGGCGCGGTAAACCATCTGGTTCATTCGGTTTTGTGCGTCGGCCGGCAGCGGCATTGTCCCTTCAATTACCGCCTGTGGCCCTATTGGCGTCAGAGTGAGTGGTACCGGGCTGGCGGGCAGAACACTGTCGGGGCTCATGGGCATCGGGGTGACCAGGCCGACGGGAGGCTGTTCGGGTGGAGCCAGTGCCGCGAGTTTTTTGCGGTGCTCGGCCATCGCCAGTTCCCAGGTGTAGACGTCGGGTTGGTAGATATGCGGAGCATTGTGCTGCTTGATGCCGCGCACGTAGCCTTTTTTATCGCGGTTGAACACGGCCCGGCCAGTTTTTGCATACAGCCCGTTGCGAATCATGTGTTCAGAAAAGTCGAGAAATTCCATCTGCTCGCGATTCGAGCCCTCGAGAATGGCGAATGCCGGTTCCGGCATGCCGGCCATCAGAGTGCAGAAGGCTGCTGCAGCCAGTCCTTTGGCGAGATTCTTCATCGTTAAGCGCATAATGCCCTCCGTAACACGCAGGTAGATTTAACAGCCCGAGAATGTGTTCAAAGCGATATTCTTTGTCAAGGACATTTTATTTCACAGAAAAGTAATATCTTCGCCAATTTCTTAACGCGGGTCATTTATACATAAGTGCATTGAACTTTATACCTGCTCGTCCGGTGCGGCATCTTTCCTGGCCCGTCTTAAACAATTTACAATGAGCTTGCATATAAATGCCCGTCTAAATCTGTCTGGTAAAAAACGAACCCTCTGCCGAAAGCGGCAGAGGGTAGTTGAGGGGAGGGCTGAGACAGCTGTGCGTTCAACAATCAGTTGATTTTTACGTCGATGGTTCGTGGCTTGAGAGCTTCGGCGCGGGGCAGGAAGATCGAAAGCACGCCATTTTTCAGTTCGGCGTTGATCTTTTCCTGGTCGACGCTTTCGCTGAGCTCGAACTGTCTGAAATAGTTTGTCGGTTCAAATTCTCTGATCAGATAGCTGGTGTCTTTGTTATCAGCGTTAACATGACCTTCGATCGTGAGAATGTCCTTTTCGACCGCGAGCTTCAAGCCTGACTTTTCGACGCCGGGCAGGTCGACGACGACGTGCAGGCCATTTTCTTCTTCATAAATATCGGTAAGCGGCGTTACAAAAGCCTCGGGGTGGCGGGTAACTTCGCGTTTAACAATCTGGTTTTCGTTATTCTGGGTAGCGGGAACAGTTTTTTCAGCCATGGTAATCGCTCCTTTCATTTTTCTCTGCTGATCAGTCAAGTTTGATTTCGATCTGGCGGGGTTTGGCTTCTTCGGCCTTCGGCATGCTGATCTTGAGAATGCCGTTGTTGTATTCGGCCTGAACCCGGTCAGGATCGATCGGAATCGGCAGTTCTACGGTGCGGGTAAACTTGCCGGCCGAGCGTTCGCTGCGATGATATTTTTCGCTGTCGACGTTCATTCTTGCTTTCTCACCGCTGATGGTGAGCTTGTCACGCAGG
>Ga0116142_10002409_pt1 | contig 20284 bp, 15 predicted proteins | sample AD_UKC033_MetaG_FD_89785 | JGI IMG/M metagenome (GOLD analysis project Ga0116142, IMG submission 89785) | Active sludge microbial communities of municipal wastewater-treating anaerobic digesters from USA - AD_UKC033_MetaG | ecosystem: Engineered > Bioreactor > Anaerobic > Digestate | place: USA... | reverse complement strand
ATTATTTTTTTAATCGGGTACTTCGAGACAATCAGCCAATGGGCTGATTCCTCAGTCCCCTTCTGGACACTGCACTCACACACACTCTCTCTCTGTTTCTCACACTGGCAAAAATGCACGCCAAAACCCTAATAAATCCCAAATTCCAAGAAAATAAATTACAAATATGTTACCGCACGATTGCATCGTGTGGTGGCGCGGAATTATCCCACACAAGTAATTTTAATTCTTAATAAAGCCAACAGTCTTAAAATTATCTCTAAATTGTACTTTTAGAACATAACTACCTGCTGTTAAAGTTCTTATGTTTATTGCAGTTTGGTTATTTACTAGCTTCTCGCTTTTCACAAGTCTTCCAGTAGCATCATAAATGTTTATCTCAGCATCACCTGCGTTTTCATGTAATTGCAAAAAAAGCAAGTCGCTTGCCGGGTTCGGATAAACCTCAATCTCATTATTTACCAAAATAGACTCAACCTCATTCCCCCCACACTCACAATCCTCCTCCACACAACCGCAGCTATCAGTTTTTACAAGCCACATAACTTGGGGTTCGTAGGCCACACCTGCCATAATGAAGCCATTGTCGGGGGTTTGTTTTATTGATAATAATGATTTAACTCCTGTTGAACCTTCAGCAGAATAATAGTGTTTCGAAATACTATCTCCATTTGGAGTTAGGTGAAACAAACTGGTAATATTATCATCTGTTACAGTTGCCCAAATATCTCCATCATTAGCAACAGTAATTGTACCAATACCAGTGTATTCTGCTTCAACACCATATTCCTTATTCCAAACTTCATTAAAATCAGAGTCTAACTTAATAAAACGGTATTTTCTATTATAAAAAGGTTCTGAGATAGGAGTAGTAATATACCCAATCGGCAATATGTACTCATTTTGAGGTGTTACACCAATAGTATAAATTGTTCCATCAGGATATAAAGAGTTCCCATAATGTCTTGTCCATTGTTGGTTTCCTTCACTATCTGTTTTTACAAGATAACCATCTGTATTGCCTAATCCGCAAGAACCACCAATTAAAAAACCATTATCAGGAGTTTCGACTATACAAAAACCCATATCTCTTCCACTTGTTCCATACTTTTTATACCACAGCATATTACCATCGCTGTCGGTTTTTACTAGCAACACATCGCCATCAGCATCACTTTCGGTAGTGCAACCTACCAAAGCGAAACCTCCATCCGTAGTTTGAATATGATTGTAAAAAACTGTATAATCTGGATTGTCAAAATAAAGCTTTGTCCATAATGTGTCGAAATTTTGGTCGAATTTCATCAATAAACAAATGTTATTGGTTTCGTTATTTAATGAGCCTGATAAAGAATATCCACCATCAGTGTTCTCTATAAGAGAATTTCTGGTTCCATGATAATAATAATATGTTTCGTCTCCAAAACTTTTTTCCCATATAATATTGCCAAGGTAATCCGTATGGTAAAGAATTATTCTTAAATTTCCAGAAGGATTAATTAATTCGCGTCCACCGCCTAAACAAATATAGCCATTATTATACTCATATACATTGGCAAGATTCGCTGCATAATAGTTATTATATATGTTATTAAATCTTGTTGTTTGCGAAAAACAATAAGTATTAAATAATAATATTAATAATAGTATGTAAATATTTTTTTTCATAAAAAAAAAGTAGTCAAGGATAAAATAATATCCCTGACTACAAATATACCTATTTTTACTTCATGATACTGAATTGTTTTGAAAAATCTCCCATCTTCAAGACATAATTGCCTTCGCTAAGTTGAGACACATCAACTCTTTCCAAACCAAATCCATTCCTGATACACTGAGTTAAAACAAGTTTACCTTCAACATCATAAATATCAATTTTGCTTATAGGTTTGGTTTCTATTAGCAAATATTCGATCCAAATTTCGCTACAGACCGGTTGCTTCGACTACGCTCAGCCACCTGCACAGCAAACAAGGTGACTGAGCGGAGTCGAAGTCACCGACTGAAATGCAAGAAACTCAAAAAATCTCATTCCATTTTTTTATTTTTAAAATGGCTTTCATTTTTACATTCAGATAAATCATGTAAATCCTTAATATTAGCTTTAATTAACGCTTCTTTTTTTGCTCTGTTCCAACCTTGTACTTGTTTCTCACGATAAAAAGCTAATGCTACATGTTCGAATTCTTCATAATATATGAGTTTTACTGGGAGTCTTTTTGCCGTATAATTTGCTCCTTCACCGGCATTGTGTTGTTCTATTCTTCTTTCTAAGTCAATGGTACTACCTGTATAATAAGTTCCATCGCAGCATTCTACTATGTACATATATCCAATCATTTTAGGAATAATAATTAAGTTTTTATACAGGTTAATTCATGTGTTTTGTCTTTTTTAAACCGGTGATTTCGACTCCATCTCGACTCCGCTCGATGAGCGTCTCAATCACCTTGGATACTGCTAGGTGACTGAGCGGAGTCGAAGTCACCGACAATAATCCTATTCAAGTACCAATTTTTCTGTTTTGTACAATTTATTATTTACAAAAAGATTACAAACATCAACCCTACAATAACATATTATATTCTTATTCTTTAAAACGGTCAACCTATTTCAGGCATTGACATACTGTTATCTGATAACCTCAATATTATCCTGACCGGTTGTCTTTTCGCAGTAGAAGCATTTAAGGTTTACTTTTCCATCTTTTACATGAACACTGAATTTTGTCTCAACCTTTTCGTGATTTGTAATACATTTTGGATTGATACATTTTATAAAAGTGCTTACGGTTTCCGGTAATTCAACTTTCTTTTTTTCAACAACCTGATAGTCTCTGATTATATTTATTACTGCATTCGGATCAATAAGAGCAATTTTATTCACATCTTCCATTGATGGAAATTTGTCTGCAATTTTTATAATGGCTTTTTTACCATATTTCTGACTGTCGAGATTGTTACCGATAAATATCTGTGTGTCAAGTTTTTCAATTTCAATAATTGACATGATTTTATATAAATTGCTTGCCTGTATATGGTCAATAACAGTTCCTTTTTCTATTGCTTTTACTTTTAATTCACTTTTCATAATAATATATGTTTTATACTTAATGAATACAATTTAATATTACTTAACGCCTAAAATTTTACACATCAAAGCCATACGGGTATAAACACCATTTTCGGCCTGTTCAAAATAATAAGCTTTTGGATTAGCGTCAACATCTGTATCAATTTCGTTTACTCTTGGTAGAGGATGTAAAATTCTTAAATTTTCTTTAGTCCCTTCCAGCATTTTATTTTTAATGACATAAGAATTCTTCACTTTTTCATATTCCATAGGGTCTGAAAATCTTTCACGCTGCACACGTGTAACATAAATAATGTCAGCATGTTTAATGTTTTCATTAATATCATCGTGTTCATAATATTTAATACCTTTTTCGTCAAGAAAATCTTTGTATTCCTGAGGCATTTTCAGAGTAGGAGGAGAAACAAAATTGAAAACCGGATTAAATTCGGACATTGCCATTAACAATGAATGTACTGTGCGACCATATTTCAAGTCTCCTACTAAAAACAAATTAATATTTTCAAGTGTTCCTTGCGTTTTTCTTATAGAATACAAATCGAGCAAACATTGTGTAGGATGCTGATTAGAACCATCGCCTGCATTTATTATCGGTTTATCCGAAACAACACTTGCATATCTTGCACTGCCTTCAACCGGATGACGCATAACAATAAGATCGGCATATCGGCTTACTGTAAGGATAGTATCCTTTAACGATTCACCTTTTGACACACTGCTGTTAGAAGCTTCGCTAAATCCTATTACTTTTCCACCCAGTCTTTGAATAGCTGTCTCAAAGCTTAATCGTGTACGAGTAGAAGGTTCGAAAAATAATGAGGCTATTACATGATTTTCTAATAATCTTTGTTTTGGATTTTTTTGAAACTCTTCAGCAAGATCAAGAATTTTAAAATAATCCTCTTTTTTGTAATCATTGATTGAAACCAGACTTTTGTTTTTCATTTTTAATTAATTTAGATTAATATATTATCAAAAAAAAACCGAAGATAAACTTCGGTTTTTTAAATTTATTTTTCAATTCCAAGTAATTCGACTTCAAAAATCAGAGTCTCGAAAGGCCCTATAATTTGTCCGGCACCTCTTTCGCCATAAGCTAAATGGTATGGGATATAAAATTTGAATTTAGATCCTACCGGCATTAGTTGAAGACCTTCTGTCCATCCTTTAATAACGCCGTTTAAGGGGAAAGAAATAGGCTCGCCTCTGTCATAAGAACTGTCGAAAACAGTTCCGTTAAGTAATGTACCTTTATAATGAGTTTTTACTGTATTGTTGATTGTTGGTTTTGGTCCTGTTCCTAAAGTAAGAACCTCATACTGTAAACCACTTTCAGTAGTAACAACACCATCGCGTTTGCCATTCTCGGCAAGAAATTTTTCACCTTCAGCAATTTTATCTGTTGATTGAGATTTTTGCATTTCACCGAAAAATTTCTGAATAATAGCATCGGTTTCGTTAATGTTTAATCTTGCACTTTTTGCCATTTGATCTTTAATACCTGCGAGAATTAACTCTACGTTCATAATTGTATCCAAACCCTGCTTGGCAAAATTATCACCAATTTGCATTCCTATTGCATAACTAGCCGAGTCAACCTGACTTGTTATTTCGATTTTTTTATTTTCCACTTTTTTTTGTGATTTACATGACCAGACGCTAACTGAAAAAATCATGGTCATAATTAATATTACTGATATGCTCTTCATAATTTTAAGAATTAAAATTGTTGCGAAATAACAGTAAATTACTTTAAACTCCAATTATATTTAAATTATTTAATTAAAATTTTATTAACGAATTAAAAACATTGTCAGGCAAAGAGTTCGAGTTTTTTTGTTAATAAGTTAATTGTTAATAAGCAAGAATTTACATATTATCGGCATTTTTAATAAACATTATATTGACATGCTTTTAACAAAGATTATTTCTTTTTCATTTTCGTTTTGCAGTTTATTTCAAGTGCAGGGATGAACATTTTAATAATAAAGAAATCCATAAGTTTTGGAGGAAGTATGTATAATAATATTTTAACTACAATAGCTAATCCGGTAACAAGGTATCTGTTTCGTGGAAATCTTGATGAAGCAGCTCTATAAACTTTTCGGGCACACCCTTCTGCTGTTCCGCCTTTGATGCCTTTTGTTGATTGAGTAAGGTCAGATATTAGACTACCGTAGGGACTAGTATCATCTACTGATATATTGGTATTTACAACTTCAGCAAAACCAGTATTTATTGGTCCGGGTTCAATCAATGAAACTTTTATTCCAAATTGTTTTGTTTCCCATCTCAATGCATCTGATAAAGCTTCTACTGCGAATTTACTTGCTGCATACCATCCACCACCAGGTAGAGAGGTCAAGCCTGCCAAAGAAGAAATGTTTATTATTCTTCCTCCTCCGTTGTCGCGCATGTGTGGAATAATTGCCCTTGTCATTGCTGCAAGACCAAAGACATTTGTGTCAAACTGAGCTCTGGCCTGTTCGTCAGTTATTTCTTCTACAGTTCCAAATTGCCCGTATCCTGCGTTATTAACAAGTACATCTACCTTTATATTTGAATTAACAATGTGTGTTATTAAGTTGTTAATATCCGCCTGTTTTGTTACATCAAGTTTAAAAATATCAGCTCCTAAACCATTCAATCTTTCCAATTTCTTAATATTTCTACCGGTAGCTATTACTTTCCATGAATTTTTTAGAAATATTTTTACACAAGCTTCTCCAATTCCACTTGTTGAACCTGTAATTAAGACAGTTTTCATTTATATCTTACAGTTTAAGTTGATAATTAAGTTTTTCGTCAACATTATAAATAAAGTTCAGGACTTTAAAATTGATGCTTTTGAAATTTCCTTTCGATAAATCAACGTGAAAATGTAGATTGGATTTTGCTCCAATCGTTAAACTTTTTGGAACTGTTTTACGAGGTAAAGAAATGTCAGATTCTAAAATTACCGGAACAGATGAAATATTTGTAATATCAAATATCATTATATTTTTTTCCTTATCATATCTTTTTTTAATGATTAATGATCTGTCGAGTAGTTCTCTGAGCAGTTTTTCATCGCCGTACATAGATTCATTATAAAAGACCAGGGTCATTTTATCTAATAAAGCTTTATGAATTGATTTCTCATCTTTATTTTTCGCAAATACAAGAGTTACAGGACGATGTTTTTCGAACTTACTCATTTGTGAAGTTGAATGAATATCTGAACCGGCCATAAAAGTCAATTCTTTTTCAATTGCCCAATTAAAAGCCTCGGGGCAGAATTGACTGAAATTGACTATTTCTATGCCATGAATAAACCCTTTGTTATATAATTTTGTATGAATATCAAACCACACAACTGTATCAGGTTGCTGGGCTTTCCAACATGGGTGATTCCAATAAACAAAAGCTCCCTGATTTATGGCTTCGGCAATTGCATCTTCAACATTTTCAACATCCAGTTTGTTTGCGTCTGTAATAAATAAAGTATTTAAGTGTCCTGGAGGCATATCTCTGGTAATTTCAGCACCATGGATGACAATTATTCCATATTCATCTCCTGTTTCTTTGGCAATTTCATAAGCGCGGTTGTGATCTGCAGGCAAATCCTTATAGTGAGGTCTGTATTCAATATGATCGGTAATTGCAATTACATCAAGCCCATCATTTATTGCCTCAAATACTCTGTAGTCGGGCCAAACCTGTCCGTCAGAGAAAGCCGTGTGCATATGGAAATCACATTTTAATGTTTTATATCCTTTAATGTCCGGAAAATATAATTCCGATTCTTGTCGGTGGAATTGAGAAAATGCTGATATGCTGACAATTAAGAAAATAATTGTCAATAAAATTCTGTTTGATTTCATAAATAAGTGAATGAAGTAACTATTTTTTATCAATTAGCTCTTTTGCTTTGATCAAATGAACTTTTCCGTCTTTTGAAACGACTAAATCGCCATCTTCTTTCAGTTTAGTCTCAAGTAGTTTAATGTAGGCATCATCCATGCCTTTTAAAATCTTTATTTTCAAATCAGCAATTTGTTCTTTGTTCATATTGAAATAATTTTGTTTAATACTTCATTATTATATGTTTTTGAATAATCGTTTTTTATACCTTCAGCAACCAAATTATATGGAATAACTGAATTGTCAATAATCATCCAAAAATCAGCGGTATCAAGGTATATCCTGTTAAGATTCCTAAGCCCTGATCTGTACCTCCTGTAAATAACCTCTTCTGCAATATTATGTCCGCCATTTTCCACTCTGTTTTTTACTCTTTGAGTCGCTAGTTCCGGTGAACTTAACCAAAAAAATATCAGTGTAATGAAATAACCCTGCTCTTTGGCATTATTGATTAATTTTGCATACGTTTTTGATGCAAGTGTCGTCTCAATTGCAAAATCTATATTGTTGTTTATCAGTTCTTTAATCCTTTGTAACATTATTCTTCCTGCATCTATTGAGGCTTTTTCGGGTTGGAAGGGAGAAAGCCCTTTCGCTATTTCGTCTGCATTTACAAATTCATGACAATTCAACATATCAGGTAACAACGAATATGAAGCAGTTGTTTTTCCTGCTCCGTTACATCCTGCTATGATAAATAAATTTGCCATATTATACATTAGTTGCAAATATAGTTAATTAACAGTCCTTTCCCTTAATTTGTTGTGATAAAATGTTAACAATTTGTAATTTCTTGGAATTTTTGTAAAAAATCGCTATATTTGAATCTTAAAATATTTACTGCTATGGAAAAGAAAATCATTTTTATTGTAATCTCATTATTTCTGTTTTTATCTTACGGTTTTGCATTAGAGGTTGTCAATTCATCTTTTAATGACAAATCGGAACAAAAAGGCTTAGAAGCGAGAATAAAGAGCATAGAACAGTCAAAATACTATATTTTTAATTCTGAAATAAATTTCAATTCTTTGGCCGAAAGTAGCAAGATTGCCTATGACGATTCCGGTAAAATTACTTTTATGGAAACTTATGGATCGGAAAATTTTCTGATATGTCGTTATGAATATTGTTATGATAAAAATGGGAGATTAAAAAAGACTTTACTTTATAAACAGGATAACAATTTGAGTTACAAGAAACTGAATAAATACGATAGTAAAGGTTTTATAACCAGGCAAATTGTATTTGACAAAAAAGCTAAGCGAACTTCCTGTACATTTTACAAAAATGATGAGCAAGGTAGAGTTATTGAAGAAGAACAACTTGATGCTAACAACAAAACTGCACTGTCATATATAACAAAAAAATACGACAATCAAGGAAATATAGTTGAGATGTGTCATTCAACTGAAAGAGATGGTAAAACAGAAAAGTATTTATATTATTATGACAGCGAAAATCATATGACAGGCAGAGATTATTTTGATGAATCCGGAAACCTGATAGAATCATTGAGGTATAAATACGAATATGACGAAAATGGAAATTGGGTTCAGCGAACAATTACAAATATGAATATGCTCGTTTTTGTTGAGAAAAGAGATATAATCTATTTCTAGTAAACATTGTTTAGTTATCATTCTTTTTCGGCACAAAAATTGAAAATCGGAAATTTTGTTTTATAATAAATCGGTTTCATGAATTTCGGAAAAGAAAATTTATTAAATTTGTCAATAAATATTTTAGCCCTTAAAACAGACTAAATATGCAAAGCATTGTTAAAGTTTTTTATGTATTTATTTTTAGTATTATTGTAATGTCATGTAATAACAGAGGACATGAAAATCAAGTACTAGGGCAGGAGATTGAAGCAAAAAAAATTATAAAAGAAATAAATTCCGGTAAAGATATTTATATCGAAGGTGCTGTTATTAATGGAGATGTTGATTTTAGGATTCTGGATAATTTAAGTAAAGAAAATAAAAATCTTAAATGTAGATATCTTGATCAATCTATCTGTTTTGTCAATTGTACATTTACAGGTAAAATAATAATGTCGGGAGCAGGGACAGAAGATGATTTTATAAAAACCTGTTTTATGCAAGGAGTAAGTTTTAAAAATTGTATTTTCAAGTCTGATGTAATAGCTGCTAATTGTGAATTTCGAGGGGTAACAGATTTCAGTAATTCAATATTTGAATCAAAATTTGATTGTGTGGGTGTCTATTTTGCAAACAAAGAGGTTTTCTTTTCTGAGTGCAGTTTTAATAGCGAATCTAATTTCTCAAATTCCAAGTTTAACGGAAATGTCAATTTTTATAAGGCTTTCTTTAATAAGTCCGCATATTTTCAAAATATGATTATTGAAGGCAATGCACTGTTTGCAAACTGTAATTTCGCTTCATATACCGATTTTTCTTCTTCGGTAATAAGAGGGATATCTAACTTCAATTACACATCATTTCGTGAAGCTATAATATTGAATTATGTTAATTTCTTTGGCAGAGTAGATTTTGTTCAAACTGTTTTTGCGAAGAAAAATGAAATTAAAAACTGTGAGTTTCATTCTGTTTGCAGGTTCTCAGAGACGGAGTTTTCAGGTGTTACAAAAATTGAAAATAATGTTTTTGTAAGTCAACATCCGGAAGTTAAGAATTTGAAAAAATCAGAAGACTCCGAGATTATTTTTACTAATAATAAACTTGCATCTTATTCAGAAATAAATATATTTGAATTTAATTAAAGGAAAAATAAAAACTAAATAAAATTAAAACAACAATTATGAAAAGAAAATTGAATATTATTTTGACATTATTTGTCTCAGTCGCATTGGTTTCAACAATGTTTTTCACTTCCTGTGATCCTGGTACAGAAGAGCAGATATTAACAACTTTGGGTTGGTTATTTAGTGAAGAAGACCCGGAAACAATTCCTGATGATATAAATCTAAGTACAGCTTATGGCGATGATAACCTGCCTGCAAGCGTTGATTTAACACAGTATTTTCCACCAATCGGGAATCAGGGACAATACGGAACATGTGTTGCATGGGCAGTAGGATATAATCTGCGTAGTTTTATGTTTGCTCGAGTAAATAATTTAACTACAAGTGATATGACTGTAGATTCTAAAGTTTTTAGTCCAAAAGATTTGTTTTTAGCAATACCATCTGCAAAAAGAGGCGCCGATTGTAACGGTACAACTTTTCAGGCAGCATTAGATGTAATGGTTAGTAGGGGTATTGCCCGTATGGATGTAGTTCCATATACGAGTCTTGGTAGTTGTACAGGTACTGTTCAGTCATCATGGACAGAAAATGCAGCTAATTATAAAATTCTGGATTACAGACAGATTGATCAAACGGTAGAGAATATCAAAAGATATTTGTATCAGGGCAAAGCTGTTGTTTTTGGTGCTAAACTGGGAGATGAATTTATGAATGCTTATGGAGATGTTGTAATTTCCAGTCAAACATATAATTACACAGGACAACATGCTTATCATGCTATGATATTATGTGGTTATGATGACAGCAAAGGTTCGGCCGGTGCATTTAAAGTGATAAATTCATGGGGAACAGACTGGGGAAATAATGGTTTTATCTGGGTTGATTATAATTATTTTGTTCAACAAGACTATTTTGCATTTGCGTGTTTTATTGCCAATAATATAGAAGACGAGCCGGATTTGGATAATCCTACTTCGGGATATGATCTTCAGGCATGGGAGCTAAATGACTATTTTATGGATGGATATGAAAATACTACATATAGAGAAGCATCATACAATGTGTATAATACTGGAGAAAATGCCCTGTATGCAAGTGATGACTGGAATATATTGTATTTATATTATAATGCTTACGATATAAATGATTATGGGATTGTATTGTATGATATGTACACTGATAATTATGGTACTTACGGTTTTTATGACAGACCTGAACCCGAACCAACTGATGTAGATTTTAAGGATTGCTGGGCAACATATATTGATATACCAGGACAAACAGGTATTGCCAACTATGTTTCAAGTGAACTGTTCGGAGGAAGCTCAACTAAATTCTACTGGCAATACGAAATGCCGGCTCTTACAGGTTATTATTATTTGGTTCTTATCGGAGATGGATTTGATAGATTCCAGGAATTTAATGAAGATAACAATTATTACTTCTATACCTATGACAATGGAGACCCTCTTTATTTTATAAGCGGTGTGCTGCAAAATCAACCCGTGTCTAAAAAATATGGAAATAAAAACAGGACACCGGTTAAAGGCGAACCTTCAGATTTTCAGTCTGTCAGGATAGGAGAAAATAAAAATATGTATTCAACAAAAGAAATCAGAAAACTTATTGACACTCAAAGGGAAAGCGGTGAAATGGAAAGAAAAGTAAATATCTGGAAAAAAGCTAATCCTAATGTACGCAAGGTAATTAAGTAGTTAGGGCTTCTTAATTATTCTGCTGATTTATGATAAAATTTATATATTTAACTATAATTTGTTCTTCCTTATCACTTTGTGTATTAGGTGCAGATATAGTTGTTAATAATACTAATAATTCAGGAACCGGGTCTTTACGCGAGGCAATTACTCAGGCAAATAGTTCTCCAATAGGTTTTGATAATATAATATTTGCAATACCTGTTGATGATCCGAATTATGATGAATCTACAGGAGTTTTTACTATCAATCTTATTAGTGTATTGCCTCTGATTTCGTCACCAAATATCACGATTGATGGAAATACTCAGCAAAGTTTAACAGGCAATACCAATATAGAGGGACCGGAAATCAAATTATCCGGTGGTGGAACATTAGAATATGGTTTTAGGGTTGGAGGACCGTCAAATACTTTTAAAAATTTGATTATTGCAGGGTTTGAATACGGATTTCAAATCTACGGGACTTATGCCTATAGTAATATTATTGAATCCAACTACATCGGAACAACTTATGACGGTAACGCTGCCGATTCTAATGAATATGGTATTGGTATTTCTGGAGATGCCTATAATATTATTATTCGCAATAATCTTATTTCCGGGAATATTACTGCAGGTATTGCCTGTTCGGGTGCTCATGATATCGAAATTTGCGGCAATAAAATTGGTACTGATATTACAGGATTATTGCAGTTGTCAAATGCAAATGGAATAATGACTGAAAATATTAACGATTTTATAATTGGCGGAGAAGTCCCTGCAAAAAGAAATATAATTTCAGGGAATTCGGAAAGCGGGTTAATAATTTCAGGAGAAAGTTCAGGAAATAACACCATTATAGGGAATTTTATTGGTACAAGTATTAATGGTAATGATTCTGTGCCAAACGGTAATGGCATAATGATAGTAAATGCTTCAGACAATCAAATTGGTGGCAATTCTACAGGGAAAAGAAATGTTATTTCAGGAAACAGGTCAATTGGTTTGCTGATAAATGGGACAGGAGCAAACCTTAATATTGCCGAAGGAAATTATATAGGAATTGATGTAAGTGGCATGCAAGCATTAAGTAATCATTATGGAGTGATTATAAAAGCTGATGCTGATAATAATAGAATTGGCGGAAATACTCCCGAACAGAGGAATGTCATATCTGCAAATCATGAGATAGGTGTTTATATCGAAGCTTGTGATAATAATGTTGTTTCGGGCAATTTTATTGGGACAGATTGCACCGGTACAGGCACATTTTACTATAACGAAGGGCAGGATTCGCTTATACAAGCAAATGGGGCAGAAATTAATACAGTTTCAAAACATAATATTATAGGTGGTAATACAGAAGGAGAGAGAAATATTATTTCGGGTAACCGTGTATATGGAGCTATTTACTATGGACAGGTATCGGAGAATAACATAGCAGGTAATTATATCGGAACAGATGTTACCGGTACGTATTCTATTCCAAATGCTACTGGAATTTGCGTAGATGATGCTTCAAATCATAATATTATCGAAAACAATGTATTGTCAGGTAATATCAGTTACGGTTTGTTTATTGTTACTCAAGGAAGTGATGCAAATATTTTCAGAGGTAATATCGTAGGACTTAATGCTGAAGGTAATGACACCGTTCCAAATGATGTAGGTTTAATAATAGCTGCAGGAGCAAAATATAATGTTATTGGAGGAGAAAACGAAACAGACAGAAATATATTTTCAGGTAATCGCTATGGTGCTATCGAAGTATCTGATAATGGAACTAAGTATAATGAAATCAGAAACAATTTTATCGGTACGGACATAACAGGTTTTGAAGCCCTGCCGAATAACTTTGGTATTGCTGTTGGTGGAATGGCTCGGGGAACAATAATTGACAAGAATATAATATCTGGTAATGATAGTTTTGGTTTGGTACTTGGCGAAAACAGTGATAGCACTGTGGTTACCGGAAATAAAATTGGAACATCAGCAGATGGATTGACCGATCTTGGAAACAAAGCATCAGGCATTGTAATTACTTCTGGAGCAAACAGTAATTTTATCGGTACAATCGAAAATCCCAATATTATAGCTTTTAATGATTCTTTAGGAATAATAATAATGGATAATACAACAATAAAAAATCGCATTTCAGGTAATTCTATTCATCATAATAATTATCTTGGTATTGATATTTTTCCATTCGGAGTAAATGAAAATGATACCGGTGATACCGATTCGGGACCAAATCAGCAAATGAATTTTCCGGTTATTACAAACAATTGGTTTGATACAGAAAATTGGTATGCAGTTATTGAAGGAAATCTGGATACAGAAAATCCTGAAAATTGTATTGTTGAAATTTATGCTGCAGTTCAGGATGATATTTTTACTAATGGAGAAGGTTTTCAATATATTGCAACAGCTTATCCTGACGAATCGGGTGACTGGGTAGCTCATTGCTCTGATGGAGCCGGTGGTGAATTTATTACGGCATTAGCTATAGACGAAAATGGTAACACATCGGAATTTTCAGCTAATTTTGTTCACTACACAAATTCTGAAAACATATATCTCAACTTTGATGATTTTACCGTATTTCCAAATCCGGCAAAAGATATTTTTTCTGTATTTATACCTGAAAATACAAGACAGTGTGAATTGAGATGTTATAATATGTCAGGGAGATTGATTTATTCGTCAAATTACACTGAAATTTTTTCAACCACTATTGACTTTTCCGCCAATGAGATGAATCTTAAATCAGGCATATATTTTATTCAAATCCACACTGAAATAGGAAAATTATATGATTTTAAATTAAGCATATCAGAATAAGGCATGATAAAGAAAATTGTTTATTTATTCTTAGTATTTGTTAATTTGTCTATTGCATTTACCCTGCAAGCTACGACATTTACAGTTACTAACACAAATGATTCGGGAACGGGTTCGTTAAGATATGCCTTGCAAATGGCAGCAGCGACAAATGGACCGCACACGATAAATTTTAATATTCCACTATCTGATCCCAACTATAATGAAACTACAGGGGTTTGGAAACTCTCGCCGGCAACTTCTTATACATATATTATCAAAAGTGATATAACGATTGACGGAACCTCACAAACGCTTAATCAGGGTAACACTAATGTAAACGGTCCGGAAATATATATTGACGGGAACAATCAGACTGCAAACTACTGTTTTTCTGTAATAAATGTGCCAAACACTATTATAAAAGGATTCATCATTAGTGGTTTTATGTACGGCATTCAGGTATATGGAACTTCTGCGTTAAATACTGTAATTTCAGGTAATTATATCGGAACGGATGAATTGGGCATGACTGAAAATGGTAATTATATCGGTATTGAGATAACAGTTGGTGCTAATTACGCTACTATAGGTGGATTAAATCCTGAGGATAGGAATGTCATATCAGGTAACGAACACATTGGAATTAGATTGCTTGATGTACAATATTGTAATATTTTCGGAAATTATGTTGGGCTAAACAGATTAGGTTCGGAAGCAATCCCAAATTATGACGGCATTAGCCTGGAAGGAGCGGATAAATTTAATAATATAGGAGGCAACACAGTAGCTCATAGGAATATTGTGTCAGGAAATATTGCATACGGCATTCCTATTTTTGGTGCCGGAGCAGAAGGAAATGTTGTCGCTGGAAATTATATAGGAACTGATGCAAGTGGGACATACTCAATCCCAAATAATTATGGTGTACTTTTCGATGATGGATCATATAACAATATTGTTGGTGGAGAAACTGATCAAGAACGTAATATAATTTCCGGTAATGCTGCTTATGGAATATTTATTTACAATATGGGTACAAATTCAAATATTGTTCGGGGTAATTTTATTGGGACTGATAAAACCGGAGTTTTTGCGGTTCCAAATTATGCTGGTATTGTTATAGATGGTGCAGCGTTTAAAAATATTATAGACTTTAATATAATTTCGGGAAATTTACAACAAGGCATCTATATCAACATTACAGGTTGTGACAGTACTTCAATTACAAGAAATAGGATAGGCGTTAATGTAAATAATGAGGCTCTCGGAAATGGTAGTGATGGTATCAGAATTTCTCAAGGACCGAAATATTCACTTATTGGAGGAAGTGAGGAACTGGCAAATATTATTGCTTATAACGAAGGAAACGGTGTTTGTTTAATGTTTGATAACGATGACTATCACTTAATATCTTATAACGTAATCTATTTAAATTCGGGATTGGGTATTGATTTGTTTCCCCCGGGAGTTAATCAGAATGATGATGGAGATGCTGATAGCGGTGCAAATCAGGGAATGAATTTTCCTGATATTTCTAACGTTATTTATCATTGGGGGAGTGGAGATACTGAAGTAATCGGAACACTTAACACTGAAAATCCAGAATTGTGCAAAATTCAAATATTTGCTGCAATTCCACATTCATCAGGTCACGGACAGGCTTATGAATTTATAGCCGAAACTTATCCTGACAATTTGGGTAATTGGAATGTTTATATTGTAGGTTTGGACCCGGAACAATTTCTTACTTGTTTGGCTATAGATAAAGATAATAACACTTCGGAGTTTTCAATTACAAGAAGTTCAACAACGATTGCTTATATTAGTGGTTTAGTTGAGGATTATTATTCTATTTTTCCAAATCCGGCAAATGATTTTTTTAGTTTAAGTAATAATAGTTTTAAGCTTCTGCAAATAATTGATAATAAAGGTACTATTATTAAATCTTTTATATATGATATAAGCGGAAACTATTTTATTGGCGATTTATCTTCGGGTCTATATATTTTAAAGTTTGTATATGAAAATTCAGTAAGATTAAGTAAGTTAATTATAAACTGACATTGCTATTATAAAAAGAAAAGCTGCCCATTAGAGCAGCTTTTCTTTTTATTTGAGAGCAAATATTACTGTTTAACTATCTTTCTGACAACATTTTCGCCATCAGCTTTTTGCATAATTAACATATAAAATCCTTTCGATAGATCAGAAGTGTTAATCTGTCCATTATCAATAGTATTATATTCAGCAACAATCTGTCCTGTAATAGTTGTGATTGAAATTTTTGTCAAGGATTCATAATTACTGATGAATAACAAGTCAGAGAATGGATTTGGGAAAACATCAACTTCATCTGTGTTGTTTGAATCAATATTGCTTACATCGTTAAAGTGTGCTGTAAATGTAACGTTTTCAGCTAACATTGTAAATGAATACATAGGAGAGGTTGAAATTACTTCAGAAGCTTCATTAGTCCAGTTAACAAATTCGTAACCAGTATTTTCGGTAACATTGATTGTTACATTATTTCCAAGTGTGTATTCTCCGGCACCGCTTAAAATACCTCCACCTACAGGGTCTGATATCAGAGTTACTGTGTATAGGTCAGCTCCTTGTGGTACAAAAAAAGCTGTAATGTAAACATCATTAGCCGGCATTTCAAACACATAAGGATTTTCTGTGCTAACAATTATTCCGTCAATTTTCCAGCTTGAGAAATTATATCCCCAGTTAGCTTCAGCGTATAATTCAACATCTTCTCCAACACTATATTCCCAATCAGCCCATATATAGCCACCATTTTCCGGATATACTTCTGTAATTACAAAATAATATTCGTCAATAACAGTAAGGAAATAATAAGCTGGCGCACCAACATTAAATTCAATTTCAATCATTACATTGAATTGATCAGTATATTTTGCCTGCATAGAGCTTTTCTTTGCACCTACAAATATTCTTAACAAAGCTGTTTCTGCATTGATTGGTGTAACAGTATAATCAGTATGATCCCAATAATAAATTTCATTATCATCTATTTCCCAAATAGTAAGACTTTCAACAGATGAAGCATCATTCCATGTAATAGTTATATCAAGATAATCAATTTCTTCATTGTTTGTAAAAGTATAAAACTGCGGATCAATGGTTGCATCAATAATCCCTGACTGAATAGCTGTAATTGTTAATTCTGAAATATCTTCGGTATCAAATGTAACATCCAGTGTAATCTCATCACTTACATTTTGTAGCAAGGGACTCAAATACGAATTGTGAATGAACAGCCAATTACCATCAACACGATAATCTGTGTCTTCAATAAGATTTGTAGAATTACGTGATACAGAATTTACAGATTCAGCATTGTTATATACAATAACTGAAAAAGCATCATGAGGATTTGATAGATCATAAGCAATTTCATTCGGAACAATATAAGGAACTGTTGTTTGAATAACATAAATGCTGAAATAAGCGTTCCATCCACTTTCGAATATTGCGTAAAAGTTAAATTCATCCCCTAATTCAGGACTTAAGGAAGAAATAAATGAGTTTTTGATTATAAGTTGATCATCATCAATTAAATAATTTCCAGGACTATTCAGTTCAACCTCATGATAATCATCAAATTGATCCCAATAGTAAAAATATAGATTATCAATACTTGTTTCATCACCCCAAAAAATGTCGAATATAACATCTCCGGGTTCCATCACGCTGTAAATATTTTCTTCAGGACTGATGTTTCCATGTTCAAAATCTCCCCAACCGGTAGTAAACCCTAACCCGTAAGGTCCACTCATGTATGTGCCCGGATTAGCAGCATCTTCAATTGATTCGGGAGGTATATTTAAATAATATGATGTGTTAATATTTAATGGTACTGCAGGTTCTATGACCAAAATATTATTATTCAAAATGTATATATTATTAATTGTCCACGGCTCTGATTCTGCATAAAATGTAATATCATCAAAACCATTGTTGCTAGTTCCTTCGATAATATTTTTATTAAAAGTTAGATAAATGAAAGAGTTGACATCAACGTTACTTTGCCATTGAATAGGATTAGAGTATAAAACTTCCGGATAATCTGACATAAACAAAGCTTCAATTTCTACATCATGAGCCGGCATATTGAATATATATGGATTATCAGTTACATCTGTTTCTCCGTCAACTATCCATTTTACAAAAGTATAACCGTCGTTAGGGAAAGCCTCCAAATAAACTTCTTCATTTATATCATAATCTCCTCCACCTGTAAACCATCCACCATTCCATGGGGTTGAATAAATGTCAACGTAATAATACTCATCGTATATACCCATGTATATGTATTTTGCGCTTCCAACATTAAAGTTTATTTTAATGGAAACATAGAAGTAGTGTATTTCTTTTGTGTTTGAAGACTTCTCTCCACCTAGATATACACGCAAAGTTGCAGTAGATGCATTTATTGGTGTAACTGTATAATCGCCGTATGGGAATTCTTGCATAACATCATTATCAGGGAAAGTTACAAACATACTTTCTATTGAACTTGCTGCATTCCATGTGATTATTGTTTCGATATATTCCGGCATTTCACTTTCACTGAATTCAAATTCTTCAGGGCTTAGAGTTGGATTATTTACTCCAGTCTGTATTGCATTAATAACGAAATTGTCAGAGTAATCATAATCAAAAGTAATTTCTACGTTAATACTATTTCCTACGCTAGTTAGAACAGTTGAAAGGTAGTTTTGGGTAAAAAATATCCAATTCCCTAAAATGTCGTAATTTGAAGCATTCAGTTCATTTCCTCCAACTTTTACTGAAGTTATCTCATCTCCGTATGCCCATGCAATTGTACCAAAAACCTTATCAGGATTACTGAGATCATAGTCTTTACTATCTTCAAAAATCGATGCATAATAAGTTGGTATAATTCTTATACCAAAATATGCATCATTTGTTCCGTTAAAAGTGGCATAAAGGTCAATAAAATCACCTGGTTCTAATTCCATTGATTCAATATATGACTGATATATTGTCAATTCATAGTCATCCACAGCATAATCATCTCCTTCAGTTAATGTAATTTCATGATATTGCTCTTCTTCATCCCAAAAGTAATAAACTACTTCGGTTATTTCTGAAAATGATCCCCAGTCAATACTAAATACAACATTCTCAGGTTCTGAAATGCTGAAAGTCTGTTCCTGAGGCCATAGGTTTTGCCCAAAAGCAAAACACACTGAGGCCAAACTTAACAAAGACAAGAGTATTAATTTTCTTGTGATTTTGTTTAAATTTTGTGTAAAATTTTCCATAATTCTCATTTTTAGTTAGTTAGTACTTGAATATGTATTATTTTATTAAGATGTAAAAATAAAAAAAATATCAATTCAAAACATCCGAATGGGAGCAATTAAATAAATATTTTGTTAAAATTGCAAGTTTGATATGTGTTTTTTGTAGATAATTTATTACTTTTGCACTAAAAATTTTATTATTTTTCGGGATTGGTTTAGAGCACATTTAATATTGATAATATTAAAATTGAAATTTTAAGAGCCATTAGCTCAGCTCCGATTTTTAGAAAAAATCATAAGAGCTAAGCAGGAGTTAAAGAAAAGTTTTTTGAAATATTTAATCAATTTAGGACGAAAGATTTTTTCGTAAAAGATCGAGAGTCCTCGAAAAATTAAATAAAATTCTGTAAAATTTTATTATTTTTCGGGATTGGTTTAGAGCACATTTAATATTGATAATATTAAAATTGAAATTTTAAGAGCCATTAGCTCAGTTGGTTTAGAGCACTAGCTTGACAGGCTAGGGGTCACTGGTTCAAATCCAGTATGGCTCACAAGCACCAAAGCTCCGCACAGCGGAGCTTTTTCTATTAGAATTATCTCAATATGTTTACATAATTGAGATAATTCTAATAGAAAATATCATTTTGTAAAAATGATTTGGTGCTTGGGTACGAAAGCCCCTCCTAATGGATCAATAAAACGTTTTTCACGTTTTGTTAATCCATATTATTGCCAAGTGTT
>Ga0116142_10002399_pt1 | contig 20336 bp, 12 predicted proteins | sample AD_UKC033_MetaG_FD_89785 | JGI IMG/M metagenome (GOLD analysis project Ga0116142, IMG submission 89785) | Active sludge microbial communities of municipal wastewater-treating anaerobic digesters from USA - AD_UKC033_MetaG | ecosystem: Engineered > Bioreactor > Anaerobic > Digestate | place: USA... | reverse complement strand
GAAACGAGCAGGTCGTGCACCATAAAGTGGGAATCGTCCTGCGTCCAACGGATCGGTGCTCCCCCTTGAAGCGGATAATCTGCTGTAAGCCGCCGCCAACTGGACGGATCGCCGAGAGTCACCAAAAAGAACGCCATATACCCAGTCGCGCGATTCACCGCGATAAACGCGACAGTCTTCCCGTCATGCGACGTGCCACCCATATATGCCATTCGGCCCGCGATATTCGATCCGTCCTCGGGCTGGCCGGCATAAAATGCCGCATCGAGCAGTTCCGTTTCGGGCCCCAAAGCGTATGTCGTGCCCGCGAAGGCCCGCCCGCCGACGAGTCCCGTCAAAAGCAACGCCACAAGCAGAAAGACCCTTGCCGTTTCTGTTATCTCCGTTCGCATCGCTTCTTCCTTTCTACCGGTCATGTCATGACCTCAAGACCACTTGTTTCATACCTTCGCTTCCGCGCCCCGCTCCAAGCATCCTGCTTGGACAGAATAGATCAGTGGCGGCCGCGTAATGTCCAACACTTGCACCGCCCTGCGCCGGCCAGCATGACAAACAGCATCATCAGCAGAAGCGGCCAGGCGTGCAGGGGTAGTGTGTCCGGATGAGCGGGGTCATAGGGGTCCGTGTTCAACGCATGTTCTTCTTCGTCGGACACCCCGTCATTGTCGGAGTCCCGGTCCAAATAGTTGGGGATGCCGTCTTCATCAGGATCGTCGAAACCTTCATCAACGTTGGATATGCCGTCGTCGTCCGTATCGGTGGACGTAAACTTCTGAATGCGGTGATTATCCGGGTCCGCCACATAGACATTGCATAATCCGTCCACCGCCGCCATTGTTGGCTCCTGGAACTGGCCGGGCCCGCCGCCCCAGGATCCCCACGAGGTCATGAACCGGCCGTCAGGGTCGAATTTCTGCACACGCGCGTTGCCCCATTCCGCCACATACACATTGCCAAAACCGTCCACAACAACACCGACAGGCTGCGTGAACTGTCCCTCACCCGTGCCGGAACTTCCCCAGGACATCACAAATTCACCGTTCCAATCGAATTTCTGTATACAGTAGTCTAGGGACGACGCTGAACCCGACACGTAGACGTTACCGTCGCCGTCGACCGCTACGCCGGTGGGCGCAACGATTCCCAGCCCGCCGGTCAACGCGCCTGAATACGTTCCGTCCGGATCAAATACTGCCACGCTGTTGCCGCCGTAGTCGGCCACGTAGACATAACCGGAAGCATTCACCGCCACATCATTCGGCAGGGTAAGTTGACCGGCCCCCCCAAATGTTCGCAAGTACGTCCCCGCGGGACTGAACTTCTGGATACGCTGGTTGTCGCGATCGGTCACATAGACATTGCCGTCTTTGTCAAGGGCGAGTCCGACGGGCAACAGAAATTGATCGTTGCCGCCGCCGGAACTCCCCCATTCCATAACAAACGCGCCGTCAGCATCGAACTTCTGGATGCGGTTGTTGCGGGAGTCGGCCACGTACATTGTTCCCCCGGCAGTCACCGCGACGCCATACGGCCAGTTGAATTGCCCCGCGCCGAAAGGGGGCCAAGTAGCAACGGGGGTGGTGTTGTCCGGCGCAAACACCTCTACGACAGCTCTGCTGGATTCGGCCACATAGAGGTTGCCCGATGCGTCCAGATCCACGCCAAGAGGCGGTCCGCTCGTGGCCCATTCGAACTGACATGTTCCGCCCGAATTCAGTTTGTGGATACGGCCGTTCTCGTAATCGGACACATACAGGTTGCCCGGCCCGTCCACCGCCAAGGCGTGGGGCCTGCTGAACGCAACACCGCCGCAGCCCATCGTGTATGCGGGGGGCTGAACTATGCCGCCGGCGCTGAACTTCTGGATGCGGTTGTTGTCCACGTCGGCAACGTAGACGTTTCCCGCGGCGTCAGTCGCTACGCCGCCCGGGGTGCTGAATTGTCCATCCCCCGGTCCGAAGTCGCCCCATTTACCCAGAAACACGCCGTTCGAATCGAACTTCTGTATCCGGTGGTTCGCCGAATCGGCCACGTAAACATTGCCCGAAACGTCCACCGTCACGCCAGTAGGACGATAGAATTCCCCGTCGCCATTACCGTAGCCCCCGAACGTGAAAAGCCAGGCACCGTTGCCGTCAAACTTCTGAATCCGATGATTCTCCGTGTCCGCTACGTAGACGTTGTCCGAACCGTCCACGGCTATGCCGAAAGGCCCGCTGAACTCCCCGTCCGCGGTCCCGTTCCGCCCCAGCGTGCGGAGGTACTCCCCAGTCGCAGCGAACTTCCGGACACAGTGGCTGCTGTAATCAGCCACATATACGTGACCTGAACTGTCCGTGGCCACGCCCGTCGGGTAGATGAAGGCCCACTGATCCGCCGGCCATTGCCGAACGAATTCATAGGTCCCCACGGCCCAAGCCCGCGGCGCCAATGCCAAAACAGCAATCACGGCGAACCACCCTGCGATAGCGATCCGGCTCCGCAAAGTGACGGAAAGCCCGCGCCATGACTTTCTTATACCGCTATTCCTGATCTTCCTCATGACGAGTTCCTCGTACTGCTTACAGTCCCTGAAGTCGTTCCAGGTATTGCCTATGTCCTGTGCCGGGGCGGGCCGTCCAGGCTGCCCCGGCCTGATATCGCTTTCCGAATAGCAAGCGGCTTCCTTCCTCACCGTTTCGATTTGGCCCAAGCCGGTCTCCGCATCGTCACGGTCCACATCCCGGCCAGTAGGAAGCCGAGGACCAGCAAAATGAGCGCGCCGCGTCCGGCCGCCGGAACCGTCTGCGTGTCTCCTTCGACAATGGTCAAGGCGCTGGAATTACCCGCCGCCCCGAGGTTGCCGGCCAGGTCCGCGCCGCTGATCTCGATGTACGCCGGGCCCGGCGGGTCGTCCGCTACGCCAAGCACGCTATAGAGGTAGCAATAGCCGGCCTTGCCGGAACTGTGGACCGCCGGATTCCCGTTCACCGTCACCTCGGGTGCGCCAATCAACGGCCCCGACACATCAAACGTGAGGATCACCACGTCGCCTTCGCTCGCCTCCGCCGGGTCGGCGACAACGTTCGTATAGACCGGCAATGTTGCATCCACGACAATGTCGAAGAAGCCGTTCGCGGACCAGTTGCCTAAATCGTCACACTCCCGTACATAGAGTCGGTGCGGCCCCTCGGGAAGGGGCACCCCGGGCGTGAAGTTCGTGGCAGTTGTCCAAGCGCCGCCTCCGCTGAACTTCTTAATGAGGCAGACCGCGTTGTCAGCCACATAGACGTTGCCCATCCCATCAGTCGATATGCCTGTTGGATACTGGAACTGACCGTCATCGTCCCCCCAACTTCCCCACTTGGCAAAATATGTACCGGTTGAGGTGAAGACTTGAATACGCCAGTTTTCTGTGTCTGCGACATACACCATGCCATTCTGATCGACCGATATGCCACAGGGTAAATTGAATTGGCCGTCGCCGTTCCCATTTCCTCCCCAATGGGCCAGGTAGGTTCCGGACGATGAAAACTTCTGGACACGGTGGTTGCCGCTGTCGGCTACATAGACATTCCCTTCCTTATCGACCGCCACGCCGTTGGGATAGGAAAACTGCCCCTCGCCGCTCCCCTCACTTCCATACTGGGCGATATAGGTCCCGGACGATGAAAACTTCTGGATGCGGTGGTTGTAACAGTCAGTCACATATACGTTATCCGACTGGTCCACGGCCACGCCGTTGGGATAGGAAAACTGCCCCTCGCCGCTTCCAGAACCTCCCCACTGCGTCAAATACATCCCAATGGAGGTGAACTTCTGGACACGATCGCCCAGCTCGGTGACGTAGACGTTGCCCGATCGGTCCACCGCCACGCCTAATGGGAAAGTGAATTGACCGTCGCCGTTCCCCTGAGTGCCCCACTGGGCCAAATAGGCCCCAGCCGCTGAAAACTTTTGGACGCGGTGGTTACCGACATCGGCAACATACACATTGCCCGTCCTGTCCGCTGCCACGTCGACAGGCGAATCAAACAGTCCGTCAGCGTGTCCATAACTTCCCCACTTGGTCAGAAATGTGCCACTCTCCGAGTCATTATCAAGTTGATGGAGATACGCCCCGCTGCCGCCGCCCCCCGAAGTCCAGGACCAGGTGGGCGTTGTGTTGTTTGTCGGCGTCGGCCCGGTTACGTTTGGCGGATTCGGCGGCGTGCTATCCAGCGTGATGCTGTCCGATATATCACCTGACGATACCGTACCTACGGCGTCGCGGTACTGGGCATACACGGTCTTCATGCCGTCACCAGCTGCCAGCGTCCACGTCATGTTGACGCTATACGGTTCCCATGCGCTCCACGTTACGTTATCGTTACTGAACTGCACGTCGGCCACACTTGAACCCGCGCAACTCTCTGCCGACAGAGTCAGGCTTACGAAACTCGAATTGGCGTATTCGGCGTCTCCATTGATGACAATGGTGCCCGTAGGCCCCGTTAACGTTAGAGTCGCTTCATCAGACGGAATTGAAGCCCCATACGTGCTGGCAATACACCGATACTGGCCGGCGTCACCGCAGGAGACTGCCGGTATTGCGTATGTGGAGTCCAAAGCACCGGGGATATCGACGGCGTCCTTTTGCCACTGATATCCCAGTGGCGGAAAACCGCCAGTCGCTGTAACACTGAAGGAAGCCGTTTGGCCACCGGTCCGGATAATGCTTCCGGGGTGGGAGGTAATTTGCAGCGGCGGGCCGCCGTACGGGTCCGTGCCGGCAATTCGTTCCGCCGCGTCGGAAACGCCATCCCCGTCGGAATCGGAGTCCAGAAAATTCGGGATTCCATCGCCGTCAACGTCGGTGGCCCCCTCTATAGCGTCTGACAGACCGTCGCCGTCGCTATCCGGATCCAGGTAATTTGCAGTCGTGTCGCCGTCCACATCGCCAGTGCCCTCGATACTATTCGGGATGCCGTCGTTGTCCGTATCGGGCGGCGTGACGTAGACCGAGCTGTTAGACACCAGTGCCGCGAGCGCAATCCCTTCGTCCGAAGTGGTCATGATCGAACCCACGAGATTGGGCGAAGAGGCTGAAATGAACACGCTTCCGGAACGGAACGTTCCGAATGTCATCTTCGGCATGAAAACACCACGTCCTTCGAATGACAAATCCCGTGTTGAGGGACGCCACGAGATCGCCTCGTACGGTTTCATGGTGAAGTGTTTCCAGGTCGGGGTCCGATCGGTTGCGTCCGGATCGTTATAGGTGACGGTCAACGTTACTGGAGCGTCGGAGAGATTCGTCAGTTGGACGGCGGTCTTCACACCCGAGCCCGGGTGGAGCCTCCCATCAGCGGCTGCATCATCCCAGAAAACCGGCGCGGCAAGCAGGCCAAGGCCCACTGCCGGCTGAAGCGTCTGAAGGGCGCTATCCTTCGCGTCCGAAAGAAACAAGAATCCCGCAAGCTGCCCCCCGGCAGACTGGATCAAAATACTGCCTTCCGCATCCGGCCCTGTCATGTCGGGTACCTCAGAACCGGCGGCTCCTTCCACCCCAGGATCGGCGGCGTGCGGACGCCACAGAACGGTCGCGTTCGCCGCAAGCGTGTAGTTGGATGGCACAGGCGTGTGATCGACTCCGTTGACGTTTCGATAAGTGATATTAAAGGTGACGGGATTGCTGGCGAGATTGTGGATCGAAACGATAGCTGTCACGCCCGCGCTTGGATACCATGTGCCCCCGGCAGCTGCGTCATCTCGGAAGTAGGGAACCACCAGCGAACTTGATCCCTCGGCGGTTGGAAGAGTCTCCTGGCACATGCCCAACGTGTTGTTTGCGCTCATGAGCAGTTCACCGCTTAGGTACGGGCCGTCCTCGCAACGGATAATCACGCTGCCCCGTTTGCGGGGACCGACCATGTCAGGAACCGCCTGCCCCAGGGGAGTCTCCTGGCCTCCCGGCACAGTAGATGGATCGTCCATGCAGGGACGAAAGGCAACAACGTTATTGGCGGGGATTACAAACGTGTCTGGCGTCCCCGTTGTATCGTTCCCGTCCAGATCACGGTAACTGATACTGCAAAGCAAGTCGCCACCGTGATTCCTAACGTATATGAGGCTGGTGGTGCCGGATACCAATGGCGGAAGGCTTGCGGCAGCCGGTGTGCTGTCTTCGAAATAGGGAACACAAATAGACGTGCTTACAGATGCGTCCCTCTCCCCCGTAAGCCAACGAGCCGGGGCGTCGTAGGGATAGGTGGCCATCCCGCTCCTGAGCTCCATTCCTCGCACAAGGTCCGGATCGCCAATCCACCATACGTTAAAACTGCCGTTTCTCTTATTGGCGCCTTGCGGAGGTGGCGCAAGGATGGGCCTGTCGGGCACGGACACACCAGCCGCGCCTTCGACGCCTTCGTCATTCATAACGGGACGCCACAGGATCCCTTTTTGTGCGCCAATGGTGAACGTGTTTAGCGGTGCCCACGGACCCAAGTTGAGACCATCATATGAATTGTATGCGATAGCACACAGACTATCATCGGCGCCAAAATTGACGAGCCCCTGTAGATCAAGATATCCGGGGACACTCGTTGGAAAGACCCCGTAAGCCCCAGCAGTATCTACAAACCACGGATTGCCAAACGACAAAACCTCCGGCGGCGTCGGCAAGTCTAGCTCATAGGCACCCATAGCATAGGATTCCGTACCGCGTACCCCAAGGGCCCCCGTAATCCTGAAGCCCTCTAGCCGCGAATTTGTGGTTCCGGCAATTGTCACCACGTGATAGCGGGGTAAGGCGGTGGACGCATCGACCACGGTCTTATTGGAGGTCCGATTTCGCTCCCCGAGCAACGTGTCGGTCCCCGTAAACCCGCCAAAGTCGGGGCAGTTGCCCCTTAGAGAAAGTGTCTCCCCATAAGTGCCAGCGGTAACCCAGACCTCGCCAGTTCCAGCCCCGGCGTTGATACTTGCCTGGATCGTCTCTTTTGCCATTCCCCATGTCAATTCGTCTCCGGTGTCGTTCCGCTGGGCCGAATCGACGTAGTATACGGTTGCCTGAGTGGTCCTTGCGCTCAGGATCACAAGCACTGCAAGAACACCTCTCAAACCCGACCGTCGAAGACCTACTCTCATTGCTATTGCCTCCACAGTTCCATCACGTTGGTCGTAATTCCGCCAAGTCACCCCTTCTCACTTGGGGTTCTATGTCCCGGGCGTCCAGAATCTGGACTCTGAATGCAGATGTCGATCTGGAGCTTCCTGATCCAGTACCGGAGTCGCGGCGGGGATATCTGGAGCAGTTCCGCCGCCCGTTGAAGGTCGGAGTGCGCCATTGTCAGCGCCCGCTCGATATGGGCCTTCTTCTTGGCATTCAATGAGTTACTATCCGCACTCTGCATGCCGCTCATGGTCGTCCGCTCCACACTCCCCATGTTGTCCTCACCGGAGATGTCCACTGCCTCTGATTAAGGCCCCCGACAACGGTTACTAAAAGCAGGAATCGTGCCGACGGGCGGCGGGAAGCGCCGCCACGGCATTTAACGCTATCTTTACGTGTCCTTGCGCGGCTCAGCGGTCTGCGGGAGTGATCCCGGCGGCTTCTCGCGGTGCATCAGGCGTCCATATTCTGGACGGGGAGAAGGCGGGCGAAGTCCAGGGTCTGGACTTCCGCGGAGGTGCTATTTGATGTCGTACTCGGCGATCTTGACGTAGAGGGTGCTTCGCCCAATCTGCAGAAGCTTGGCGGCTTCGCGAATGCTTCCGCCGCACATGCGCAGAGCGGTTGTAATGTATTGTTTCTCCATGTCGGCCAGACTAATCATCGGTTGACCGTCTTCCGACATAGCGACCGCCATCCCGCTTTGGATATCCCTGGGTTGAATCTCTTCGCTACCGGTGACGGATACGGCGCGCAGAATGCAGGTCCGCAGTTCGCGCACATTGCCCGGCCAGAGCCGCTCTTTGAGCAGCTCGATGGCTTGCGGGGAGAAACCTCTCAAGGGGCGCTTCGACTTGTGCCGCGCCGCTTGCAGAAAGTATTCCGCAAGGACCGGTATGTCGCTGGGACGTTCCCGCAACGGCGGAATGTGGATTTCAAACCCGCTGAGCCGATGATACAAATCCTTTCTGAATTGGCCTTGCGCGATGGCTGCCGCGAGATCCTTGTTCGTCGCCGCGATCACGCGCACCCGGACTTTCTCTTCATGCTTGCCGCCTATACGCCGGAACGTTCCCAGTTCGATGGCCCGCAGTATGCGCGCTTGATTCTCGATCGAGAGGTCTCCTACTTCATCCAGAAAGAGGCTGCCGCCGTTGGCCTGGGCAAGCATCCCCTCCGCACGCTGCGCGGCCCCAGTGAACGCGCCCTTTTCATAGCCGAAAAACTCGCTCTCGAACAGGTCCTTCGGAATTGCGGCGCAGTTGACAACGATAAAGGGTTGCGTTCGATTCGGCCCCTGTTGATGGATAAGCCGAGCGACCAGTTCCTTCCCGGTGCCGGTTTCCCCGGTGACGACTATGTGAAGGTCCGATGTCGCAGCCTGATGCGCCAACCGCCGGATGTGACCCATGGCCCGGCTTTGCCCTATCAGTTCAAGCGGATATTCCGGTCCCAGACGCAGACACTCGTTATCCCGCCGCAGTTGCTCAAACGCCTCCACGGAATACAGGATTGGGCCCAGCAGTTGGCTCAGCAGCACCAGCAACCGCAGGTCTTCCTCGTCATACGCCCCTTCAGGCGTCTCTGTCTGCATTACGATGATGCCGGTGGTCGCGCCGCCACCCGACACCGGCGCCGCAAGGGTGAATCTACAGGACCTCGGGCCGTCCCCGGACAACACCTCCGGCACGAGTAGCCCATGCCCGCGCTGCACGGCGTCGCGCGCCATCGTATGAGGGAACGCGGCCTTATTCTGCTCATCCATGCCGGCAAGGTCGACCTCTCTTCCCGCCACACGCGCTATCCAAAGGCGCGTCGGATGGAACCGTTCATACAACCGCTCTTTCAGTTCGAGCAGAACCTCATCAAGGCCGCGGAGGGTGTCCAGCACGCGAACGGTATCGTAAAGAAACACCAAGTCCTGGATCGTACCCGGCCGCTTTGAAATCTGGTCTCTCGCCGTATCGGAGTGCATCCATATGGGCGCTGCGTCGTTCCACGAAACGGTCGGCCGCGAAGACATGCCGCCGCCTGCGGACCCCGGCATGGCTGCATCCCCGGCAACTAGGAGTTGACTGGATCCAATGGCGATCTGATCCCCGGGCCGCAAGACCGCGCGCGTCACCGGTAATCCGTTCACAAGCACCGGATTAAGCCCCTTCAGATCCTCGAACGTGACCTCGTTCGCATCGGCATGGAACCGGCAATGTTGCCGCGACACCAGATTGTCGTCCAAGACTACTTCACAGTCATCGGCCCGGCCCAGGGTCGCCCAGCCCTGCCCAAATCGCCAGATTCTGCCCTGGCTGTTTCCCGCCGTACATACAAGATACACGCCCATATGCCCGACTCCGCGGCCGATATCATGACAGAGGTTCCCGACACGGCCTCATTATACCCCCTTGTCCCCCCGCGGCTTGCCTCGTCTTGGCCGACTCCCCTGACAGTACCATGCGTCACTTACGCGTCGCGTAAGACCCCGGGCCAATATCGGGCCCCTGGGAGGGGTAACGGCACATTAACCGAGGCGGCCAATTGTATCAGAGTCCGTTGAGCCTGGACGGGAACTGCGAGGCGGCGTTGCCCGATCTGACGGGTCAGGTAGTGGCCACGGAGAACTGTGGCGTACCGGTCATCACTCAGACCCCGCCAGGCGGCACGATGATCTCGACGGATAGCGCGGTCACGCTTACTGCGACAGACGCCGCAGGTCTGACGGATACCTGCGAGGTCACGGTGACGGTAAAGGTGTGCGGCGAGGGTGACCGTGACAACTGGCGTCAGACCATGGCCCCGCTCCCGGATATCCACCCATTTCATCCGGACGAAGGACCGGTAGCGCCGACGTTCCTGCTCGACGGCCACGAACACCTCCAAGGCATCTCTGTGCACTCCCCCGACGTGAGCGCCTATGCCGCCCTGCTCGGAGGGCTCAACTGATGGACCCCGAACGCCCCACGGTGCTGCTCGATCATTACCTCAAGCTTCTGAAACTGCCGACCATCAAACGGGAGTACAAGGCCGTCGCCGCTATCTGCGCCAAAGACGGCCACGCCGCCATCGAGTTCCTCGCCCGGTTGTGTGAGCGCGAATGCCTCGAACGCGAGCAACGAGCCGCCGAACGCCGCATCCGCGCCGCGGGCTTTCCCATCCTCAAGACGCTGGACACCTTCGATTTCTCCGCCCAGCCCTCCATCAACCGGCCGCTCATTACGCAGCTCATGCGCGGCGAATACCTCGAGGAGCGCGAGAACATCCTGTTCATGGGCAATCCCGGCACGGGCAAGACCCACCTCGCCACCGCGCTGGGCCATGCTGCCTGCGCCCAGGGTAAACATGTCCGCTTCCATACCGTCACCGCGCTTGTCACCCAGCTCCTCGAAGCCCGCGACAACCGCCAACTCGAACGGCTCTTCAAACGCTTGGCGCGATGCCACCTCCTCATCCTCGACGAATTCGGCTATGTTCCCTTTTCCAAGACCGGCGCCGAACTCCTCTTCGAAGCGCTCAGCCGCGCCTACGAACGACAGAGCGTCATCCTCACTACGAACCTGCCCTTCGAAAACTGGACCGAGATACTCGGGAACGAACGACTCACAGGTGCGTTGCTCGACCGGCTTACCCATCGGGTCCACATCATCGAAGCCAATGGAGAGAGTTACCGGCTCAAAAGCGCCAAGAAACGCAAGAAAAGAGAATAAAAAGAAACTCCAGAAAAACCCGCCTCCCCCTAGGGGGAGGGAGAGAGGGGAAGAGAGCCCCCAAGAACCCCTTGACAACCCGCATCAACACCTACATAATGAATCCAGCGGGTGCTTCACTTTTGGACCGCCACCCGCGCACTTCTCGACCGCCGCAGACATACGATCGGGATTGCGTCGGCGGTCGCGCGCGCGATATTGTCCCATGTCGCTAGCTCCTCGCAACGCGCGCCTTCTTGTAATTTCAGCGTCGGATATCCCCAGAGCTCGGCGGTTTTCTTGACGGTGCGGTACCAATCGCTGATGCGCGCCGGACGGCGGAAGACGAGCACGTCGCCTCCGCCGAAAACGGGCAGGAAATCGTAATTGTCCGCCATGAACAGATCGCGCTCCGCAAACGTGTTTTCGCTCTTGCAGGCGCCGCATTGGTGAAAGTCGATCCAGGTCCCGTCGCGGTCGTCGATGAACCGGGTCCGGCTCTCTACCCAGAATCGCACGGAATTGAATGCCGCGCTGTGGCAGATGAACGAAAGGCCGTAATCGAGCGGCGGCATCTCCGCGGGGAGGTCCGCCTGCCCCTGCGCGGCGGCACGAGCCGAGATCGCGCAGACCGATAGCGCGCCGGTTCTCATGAAGGCGCGTCGCGTCGATTTCATCCGCTGACCTCCTGACATTTGGAAACAGATATCTTATGGTCCGTCTTGATCATCAGTTGAGCGCCGGGCCGGCGATTCGCTCGCCGAGAAGCTGGCGCGCCTGATCCGCCGGATCGAACGTGCCGTAGAACAGCGCATTCGCGTCCATCCACGTGACAAGGCGATCCATCTCCTCCGCGTTCATACGGACCTCGTGATGACCTTCGATCAACATGTCCATCAGACGGCTCGCGCGCGCGCCGAATCGGCCTGGCTGCGTCTCCGGTTCGCCGTTCGCGGCAAGTTCGCCCCAAGAGGAGAACGGCACGCGCGGCGCGAGTGCGTTGTAGGACCTCGTGTAGCGTCCTTCCGGGTCGCCGGTCAGCACCACCGGCTGCCCTCCGGGACCCGATGGCGTCTCGCCGCCGTGACAGCGCACGCAGTGTCGGTCGAGTACCGGTTGCACCAGCAGCGGATAGCTCAGCGGGTTTGATCCGTCGGGTCCCGGCGCGATCCGCGAAGGCGGGCGTCGCGCGGCCAGCGCGGCGCGCGAGGAGGGCGCCGCGCTCAGGCGCGGCTCGTGACACCCCACACACGACACCCGCTCCCCCGGCTGGAGATAGGTCAGGCTCCGCATGGTCTGCACGGCGCGGCCCAGTTCGTCCAAGGCCTGGAAGCTGATCGGGATGTGCGCGGGCGCATAGAAGCACGCGGAACCGTCCGCCTCCACGGGCACCGTGCCCAATACCTGCTTTCCGGGCGAGGCATTAGCCAGACCGACCGTCGGGTCGTTCGCGTGCCATGTGGTCTTCGGCAGCACCTGCACGATGCGCAAGCGCTTCACCGATCCCTCGGGCAGGTCATAGTTGCCGGCGTAAACGTCCTGCATGTAGACCAGCCCCTCGGCGGCAAGCTGATCGTCGCGGATCGGCGGCAGGACCCCCGGCCTCGGACGCGGCCGCAGCGGCGCCGGCCACAGGCTCGAAATATCGAGATCGCGGTACACGAGCTCGCGATTGCCGAAGGCGTCCGCCATGTACAGGCCGAACATGTTCGCCTTGTTCGCCACCGGCTCGCCGAGCAGCGGATCGAAACTGTAGGCCGCCAGGAAAACCGTCTCCGACAGGGGATACGGCGACCGGTAGCAGTGACCGGGCCATCGCCGCGCCTCTTCCGGCGTCGCATACTCCTTCGGGCTGCCCGGCGCGTGCCAATTGGCGGGCGCGACGATGGTCTCGCTCTCCGGGAATGGCGCATCCGGCGTCAAGCGCCGCAGCGGCTCCTGGCCGTCCACGCCCCTGGACCTGTCCACCAGGATGATCGATCCCGCCGTCATCGCGTGATGCGCCGCCGCCGTGGCCATAATCAAGGGCGAACCCGGCACTTGCCGCGCTTCCCACACGCCCACGGGATTGAACGTGTTGTTACCGTAATAGGCGGCGGGCGCGGAACCGTCCGGCCTTGCCGTCCAGAGTTGCTGATAGTGCACCGCATTCCGGTCCACATAATCCCATCGCGTGTAGATGATCCGCCCGTCGGCAAGCACTGCCGGATCCCACTCCTGGGTCTCATGGTACGAAATCGTGCGCGGGTTCGTTCCGTCCGCCTCGGCCAGCGCGAGCGTATACACATCGCATGGACCGCGCCCGCACCGATGAAAACCGCCGCGCCGCGTCGAGATGAAGACGATCTTCCCGTCCGGCAGTTCACGCGGGGAGAAGTCGTCGTACGGTCCGTCCGTCAACTGCCGCAGCCCCGAACCGTCCCGGCGTACTTCGTACAAATGGTAGTATCGGCCTCGATAGGCTTCTATATCGTCCCAAGTCGGCACGGAGGGCGCATCGCAGAAGGCAAACAGAATGCGGTCGCCGTCGTGGGTCGTTTCAGGCTGCATGTAACTGCCCTCGGGAAGCTGCCCGGACGTCAGCGGGCGGCACATCATGGATTCGCCCGGCTTCTCAAGCACGAAAATCCCGCCGCCCGGGCGCGCAAGGCGCCCGTAGTACTGCGTCAATTGGTGGCTGAAAACGGAATGCGCGTGTTTCGCGAAAACCAGCGGGCCGGTCCGCGCGATCGGGTTCAAGAACATGATCGACCGGCGCAATTCGTGGGTCTTCACCCACACCGCTTCCCAGCGTGGGTCGTCGTTGGGCGGCGCCGCGGCGGAGAGACCGGCGAACTCTTCTTCCAGCGCGCGCCATGGCGGCAGTGCGTCATCCAGCGCGACATGGTCCGCGATCAGGCTCGCGATAAGCGCGTTGCCCTGCCGCAACGTGCGTTCAATGGCCCGCGCGTAAGGCGTCGGCTCCCGTTCCGTGCTGATGCCGTCCCGCATGCGCCAATCCCATTCGATCAGCACGCCCTCCATTCCGGGGCGCAAGTCAGGCAAGACCGGCGGCGGAAACACTTCGTCCTCCGGCGGCGCGGGCAGCACCGGAACCGGCCGGGCGTCTTGTCCCTGAATAAGCCGGACTTGGCGCCAGCGCACCACCGATTCACCCGGGCCTCCCACGACCACGATACGGATCCGCCCTTCCGTCGCAGTTGCGTCCGCGCGCGCTTCCAGAATAACCGTTTCCCCCGAGGCGATCTGTCGAAGCGCCGGCGCAGCATCCAGCGAAAGCCCGGCCTGCGCAGTGCCCCCTTTCAGGACGCTAACCGCCGCCTGCAGCCTCGCCCCGGACATGAAGCCCGTCAGCGGGACCTCGATATCAACCCTTTCCCCTTCCCGAATGCACGCAGCAAATGCGTCGCGGCCCAGCGAGGCCACCTGCGGCCCCGATTCACCCGCGATCAACGAGAACCCACAGACAGCCATACTCGGGACGGGCGCGAGATCGCCGCAGAGCAATACTTGCGCCACGTCGAAGGCGGGCGCGGCGGGCCCCGCCTGTCCGACCGTGGCCGCCATGTCCGCTTCAACGGCGGCCCCCTCGGCCCCCCGTACCCCGAACAACGCAACCAGGAACAGCGCCAACGCGAATGTTCTCACTGCGGTTCTCCCCGGCCTGCATGTGCAAAGCAACACTAAACTCCTTGCTTCGCGTCCTACTTTATCGCAGACCGCGTGAAAGCGCAATGCCGCGTAGTCCCGCGCTCGGGCATGAAAAAAGTCTCCAGACGCCTTCCAGGAACGCGCCGGTCGTGGTATTCTCGTGTGAACGGTTGCCGCGGCGCCCGGAAAACGTGGCCATGGTGGTCAGGAACCATTCGTGAACCTGACCGGAAGGCGGGAGGTGGATGTGTGATGATTCCAGCATTTGTTTGCTTGTGTCTTGCGACTGTCGGACAGACGCCTGACATCATCGCGATACCGCTTCGTCCGGACCCGCCTATCGCGGTGGACGGCGTGCTCGACGAATGGGCGGTCGTCCCGAATGTCATCATGCGCGACCAGCCGCAGCACGTGGTGTGGGGCGCGAGCAGTTGGCGCGCGCCCGAAGACCTGAGCGGTAACGTCCGCTTGGCCTGGCGCACGGAATCGCTGTTTGTTGCGGTGGACGTGACGGACGACAACGTGCGCCAGACGCAGCGCGGCGACGGTATCTGGCAAGGCGATCACGTGGAACTCTACATCGACGCGCAACCGGACCTGGAACCCGCGCGCGACGCGTTCGGCACGGGCCAGTTTCAGATTGCGCTCAGTCCCGGTAATTTCGGGACCGCCGGCGACCCGCTCGTGGATTGTCCGCCAGAGGTCTACATCTATCGCCCGTCGGGCGCGCCCGTTGCGGATATTGCGGTGGCGGCCAGGCGGACGGCATCGGGCTATGCCTTGGAAGCGGCGATTCCGTGGTGCGTTCTTGGCGTGATCGATCCGGAGATTGGCATCACGCTTCGTATTGAAGTGGGCATTTCGGACACCGATTGCGCGGAACCGCGGCAGGAATCGCTCATGACGACATCGTCCGCGAAATGGGCGCTCACGCGCGCGCGGTTGCGTCCAGCGGTGCTGGCCAAAGCGGACGGCGCCGCGCCCGCCGCTGATCCCCCGTTGCGTGTCTTCGACGCGTTGCAGGTGGAACAAGGGGGCAAACAATCCCGCACATTCGCGGTGGCGCGGGTTCCGGAAGGGAAACAGGCGATCCTGTCCATGGAAGCGCGGCTCGATTTTGATCGCCCCGCGGGATTTGCCGGCGCGTTGCGGCTGACGCTGAACGATGCGCCGGTTATGGCCGCGATGCTTGCCAACAAGCCGGCGCGCGTGAAGGCGCGCGGGGGCGACGTGTATTCGACGTGCGGCGGCAACGTGTTCAACATCTTCTACGCGCCCGATTTCACCAGCGTGGACGCCGACCCGCATTACGGCCTGTTAGACGGCGTCAAGGCGTGTACATTTGCGTGGGATGTCACCGCATTGGTGCGGCCGGGCGAAAATGCGCTCGTCGTCGAACACGCGGCCCCGGCGTCCGTGAAGAACACGCTCATCGCCGCGAACGGACAGTTGCTGTTCCGCGTGCGGCCGCCCGCCGCGAAGGAGAAGGCCAAGGCGCCCTCGGGAGAACTGCCGATCATTGCGCCGCGCACGCACGCCGTCGCATTCGAGGTCAAAGAATCGCCGGACGCCGTCCTCGAAGTCCTCGTGAACGACGAGACGTTTCGCATCGAGAGCCGGTTCTCGACGCCCGACGGCGCGTGGGTGCATAGCGGGTGTTCATACTTCGATCATGATCGCACCCTCGAACTGCGCCGAACGGAAGGCGGCCCGGAGGCCGTCGTCATCCGAGATACCTGGACCAACAAGACCGACGCGAACCTGCCGATCATCCACCGGCATCACGTCGTGCTCGGTGACCGGCTGCGAAGGTTGTGGCTGTCCGGACTTGAACAGGGAGGCAACAGCGGGTCGCGCGCCGACCCATCGAACCCGACGACGTTTGCCGCGACGGATCAAGGAGGAATAGGGCTGCTGCCGCTTGACGACGTGTTCCGCGTGCACATTGCCAATTTCGCGGTGGAGGGCAAGGCCGGTATCGCGAACAACAACCTTGTGCTGCGCCCGGGCGCGTCGTACACGGCGGAGTGGGCCGTTGTTCCCGCCGATGCGCCGGATTACTGGGTCTTCTTGAACGCGGCGCGGCGGCTCACGGACGCCAACTTCACGATCGACGGCGGCTTTGCCTTCCTGCGCGCCGGCCCGCTCACCGACGCATGGTCCGACCGGCAGATAGCGGATTTCCTGCGTTTCAAGAGTGTGCGATACGCGTGCGCATCCATCGATTACCCGCGCTACAAAGGCCACTATACGCACGGCACTTCGTTCCAGGAAGTAACGCATGACAACTACACGGCCTCCTTCCAGCGCTGGCGCGGCCTTGTTTCGGGCATCCAGTGTCTCGTCTACTTCCATTGCTTCATTGACGTGCTGGACGAGGCGCCGGAACGCTATGCCGACGCGCGATTGCTCCGATCCGACGGCACGCAAGCCGATTACGGCGAATCCTACTACCGAATCTTCATTCCAACGGAGACAAACAGCTATGGCCGGGCGATTGCCAAGAATATCGACATCATCTTCGATGAAATCGGCGCGAATGGCGTGTATTGGGACGAACACGAGTACAGCCGGTGGGGGTATCACTACGGCGAACCGTGGGACGGCTGTTCAGGCGATATAGACCCGGTCCGTTTCACCCTCAACCGCCTCAAGTCGTCCGTAACGCTGTTGTCAGAGTCGTGGCGCGTGGCGCTGGCGCGACGCATCCTGAAACGCGGGCCGCTCATCGGAAACGGCGTCCCCTTCACGCGCGCCATGGCCGCGCTGCATTACCCCTGCTTCGTCGAGACGGGCAGCATTACCCACTGCGCGCAGGCACACCTGTATTCTCCCATCGCCCTCGGTGACCATCTCACGGAACAAAGCGAGACGGACGCCTACGCCGTGATGCTGGCCGCGCTCGATTACGGCTGCGTCTACCATTGGTACAACGACATGACGGTCACCCCGACCCACCCGCACCTGACGCAATACATGTTCCCTATCACGCCCGTCGAATTGCACGAGGGATACATCATTGGGCGCGAACAGATCATCACGAAGAAGAGCGGCAGTTTCGGTTGGAACGACGCGTCGCGGCATGAAGCGCACGTCTTCGACGATACGGGACGGGAAAGGCCCGATTTCGTGGTTCCACAGATGGAACGGGACGGCAAACGCTACAGTGAGGTGCGCATCGCGGAAGGGTGGTCGGCGGCGATTGTGCGGCTTCCATAGCCCCCGGACCGTCGTCGGCCTTGCGGGGCAAGCAGTCCGGCGCATCGCGCGGAAAATGGACGGAGCAGCGCGGCCAAGACGCTTCGGGCGGCATCGCCATATTGCCTGCCCGGGCCGCCAATGTCCGCAAATAGCCGCCGCCGCGATACCCTTGGCGGCCATCCGATGCGCTCGCCCTTCGATGCGCCAAGGGTAGAGTGCCCCCCTGATGTCCCCGCGTCGTTTCTAGCGGGCTGAAGCCGTACTCACGGTGCGCTTGCGTGTCTTGGCGGCGGACGTCTGGCGCAACCCCCGACCCCCGATCCCCGTGCCGAAGTGGCGTCATGTTGGCATCGAGGTGGCGATCGGGGACAAGGGAGGCGCGCATCTGTCCCGGTGACCCATGGGCCGCCAGTCGAAAGACTTGCAGGGTGTCAGTCTCGACCAGCAGTCAAGAGAGAGGACTTCTCGACCCTCTGAATGATGTTCTGGTGCAGCCACACCGGCACAATGGACCCCTCATGCCTCTCACCCATGGACTGCCATCCGCGGACTTCTCGACCGCTACTCACACATACACTCTATTTATATCTAAAACATTGATTTCTTTTCTTGTTCATGCGGAGCGTTCGGTCAAGCTTCGCCGCGACGATGATCGCGCTGCTCAGGTCCGCCCCTTGGAGTTCTGCGCCGTCGAGGTTCGCCTGAGTGAGGTTCGTGCGGGTCAGATGCGCCCCCCGGAGGTTTGCCTCGGTCAGGTTTGCCTGAGTGAGGTCTGCCTCGGCGAGATGCGCCCCCTGGAGGTTTGCCTTGGTAAGGTCCGCCTTGGTGAGGTTCGCCCTGTCCAAATTCGCATCGGCCAGGTTCGCCTCGACCAGGTCCGTCCTGCGGAGGTCCGCCCTGGCTAGGATTGCCCCCTGCAGGTTTGCCGCTGTGAGGTCTGCCCCGCGGAGGTCTGCCGCGACAAGTATCGCACCCTGGAGATTTGCCTTGCGGAGGTCCGCGCGGCGGAGGTTTGCTTTCGTCAGGTTTGTTTTGGAAAGGTCCGCCCCGCGGAAGTCCGCCCAAGTCAGGTTCGCCTCAGTAAGATTCCCCCCGTGAAGGTCCGCCTCACGGAGGTCCGCCTTGGTGAGGTGTGCGTAGGTGAGGTCTGCCTCCGGCAGGTGTGCGCCGGCAAGCAGCGCATTGGCAAGCTTCGCTCTGGCGAGGTTTGCCCTGGCAAGGTTCGCCTCGGCGAGATTCGCCTCGTGAAGGTACACGCCGGCGAGCTGAGTCCCCATTAGCAGCGCCCCGTGGAGGTCCGGTCGAATACTCGGATTTTCCTTACGCCAGGCATTCCAAGACTCTATGCCCTGTCTCAGAATTGCCAGACATTTCGGTGCTGCCATGTGTTCTTCTCCGGCGCGCCTCGGCGCAACACTGGTATAGATGTTTCCCGCGTCGTCCTTCAAGGACAATCTGAACAGTCTCTGCCGGGACGAACTTACTTAACGCCGCCTATTCGATTTGCCGAATGGTCTTGCGCGCTTGATTCGCTGTGGCTCCAGCGCTTGTTGCTGCTTTGTCCTGGTCGGAGACTTCATCTACCTCTCGGGACGTATAGCTCCACCCGGAAGCAAAACGAGCGAATGAGTACGTACAGACTAGCCCTCCAGATCTAACCAACTGTACCATGCTCAATGCCGACTGACTGCCTCAAATGAGCGGCAACTCGATATGGCTGTATACGAGCGAGACGGAAACCTTACGACGCCTTCTTGCGGGGCTCTTGGGTGTTGCTTTTCCAGCTTATCCTTAGTCTTTTGTCCCTCCTTGATTACTTTCTGCTTGCGTCCCTTTTCCTTATCCTTCTTGCCTTTGTCTCCCATAGCCCAGCTCCTTTTCCCTCTGTCCGTTGTTTCTACAACGCGAGACGCGCCACCGTGTCATCTCGTTCCACGAGTTCGCGGGCTTCCGTGGCCACGTGTTCGCACAGGACTGCCCATGCTTCATCGGTCATGGAATCGTACGCCCGGGACTCAAGCGCCCGGTGGTAGAAAGATCGCTCTTCCCGGAGTGAATCCTCTTGACCGCCTTTGACTGGATGCGTAGCTTGTGATGTACTCACAGGAAATTATACCATGATGGACCGTGCTTGCACACGGTTGAAATCGGACCTGCACCAATTTGTCTTGAAGTTACTACGTCGGCCACAGTTTATGTAAAGGTGCAGACTAGGTTTCATTCGGCTGCGTACCGGACGGAAGGTTCATGAAAGTACCGTTTTACGGCATCGGGCTGCGCTCGTCGCCGGCTGAGGTAACGGCGCACATTGCGCATCAGCTGAGGTCGGTTGCGTGCACGCTTGCGGCCCACCGCATTGGCTTTCACGTCCTGGTTTACCATCTCGTCCGGATTCAATTCCGGGCTATATCCCGGAAGGAAAAACAGCCGAATCCGCTGGCCATGCCGCGCCACCCACCTCTTCACGGCTCTGCTGCGGTGAACTGGATGGCGGTCCACAATGACAAATACCTTGCGGAGGGCCTGTTGGACCAACCGCTTAAGAAAGCGCAGGAACACCGCGGCGGTAAAACCCCTCTGATAGACCATGAAGCTCAGATCGCCCCGGTTCGTCAGGGCCGACACGACATTACAGCCGAATCGTTGGCCCGTGCCAGGAATCACCGGCGTTT
>Ga0116142_10002395_pt1 | contig 20370 bp, 15 predicted proteins | sample AD_UKC033_MetaG_FD_89785 | JGI IMG/M metagenome (GOLD analysis project Ga0116142, IMG submission 89785) | Active sludge microbial communities of municipal wastewater-treating anaerobic digesters from USA - AD_UKC033_MetaG | ecosystem: Engineered > Bioreactor > Anaerobic > Digestate | place: USA... | reverse complement strand
GTGGTCACGAAGCCGGTGCCGGCCGTTCAGATCTGGTTCGGAAAATGGCTGGGCATTCTGGCGTTGAGCCTTGCGCTGCTGCTGTTCACGTTTGCCGCAGCCTACGGCGGTCTCCGGTGGGCGATGATTCACCGCTCCGCCAGTGAAGTGGATATTCAGAAGCTGCGCGAGCAGGTGCTGGTCGCGCGCGAAAAAATCGCTCCGCGCGACGAGGGGCTGGAAGAGCAGGCCGAAAACCTCTATCGCCTGCGGCAGGCGGAAGGGGCCGTGCCCGAAGGAGTGGCGCCCTCGACCGCCAGAAGGATCATCGCCGACGACCTGCGCCTGCAGGCCAATTCCGTGCCGCCGGGATACGGCCGGCGCTGGATTTTTGATTTCGGCTCGTCCGTGAAAGACCGGCCGCTCTTCCTGCGCTACACCTTCACCGCGTCGCGGGCCGAGATTGAAGGGCTCTGGACGGCGGGCGAAAGCGGCAGCCGGGATCAGGCGGTCCGACGCGTCACGGAGGCCTCCGGCGGGGTTCGCACATGGCGCATTCCCTCCGCCGCGGCCCGCGACGGTTCGCTCACCATAGAATTCGGCAACATCCATGAGGAGCCCGCCACGGTGATTTTCCCGCCGGAAAATCCGCCGGTCCTTCTGCTTTATCATGATTCTTTTGAAATGAACTTTCTGAGAGTGTTCTGTATTGCCTTTATCCGGATCGCCGTGCTGGCGGCCATTGGACTGACGGCCGGCACACTTTTTTCAGAGCCGGTTGCGCTCTTTTTCTCGGCATGGATGGTGCTGCTACTGAACATCGGCCGCTATATCCGCGCCATGGCCGCCACGGATGTTTTCTTTCCCGTCCATGACGGCCCCGCGCGCATCCCGGGCCTGCTGGACCGGCTTCTGCATCTGTTTTTCGCAGCGCTGGACGGACTGGTCCGGCCGCTGCAGAGCCCGGATGTGCTGGGCGCGATGGCGGCCGGAGAATGGGTCTCCTGGGGCCTTGTCGCGGCTGAATTTCTTGTGAAGGTGCTGATCTTCTGCGGCCTGCTGGCCGCGCTGAGTTCGTTTGTGCTCAAACGCCGGGAAGTGGGGCTTCCGGCATGAACAGGCTGGTGAATATTCTGCTTCTGCTTGCGGCGGTCGGCCTGATTCTTCTGGCCGGAGCCCGGCATGAGGAACTCCGGCGTCTCAAGATGGAATATGAGTTCACGCTGGTGGATCCCGTTGAGAACGCCAGTCCGCTGGTTGCGTTCACAACAGTGGCGCTGGGCGGCTTCCGCGGCCTCGCGGCCGATGCGCTGTGGCTGCGGGCGACGCGCCTTCAGGACGAAGGCCGCTATTTTGAGCTGGTGCAGCTTTCAAACTGGATCACGCAGCTTGAACCGGGCTTCGGCCCGGTGTGGGCTTTTCACGCGTGGAATCTGGCATACAACATCAGTGTGAAATACAGCGAGGCGGAGGATCGCTGGCGCTGGGTGCAGAGCGGCATTCAGCTTCTGCGCGACAAGGGGCTTGTCTACAATCCCGCGAGCGCGGAGCTCTACCGCGAACTGGCATGGATCTTTCACCACAAAGTGAGCGGAGTTACCGATCAGGCGCACTGGTTCTACAAGCAGCAGTGGGCCGACGAAATGGAGCGCGCGCTCGGAGGCGCCACGCCCGATTTCGAGGCGCTCGAAACCCGCGCGGACGCGCTGGACCGCTATCGTCTCGAACCCGCCTTCATGCAGCAGGTGGAAAACACCTACGGACCGCTGGACTGGCGGCTTCCGCAGGCGCACGCGATTTACTGGGCCGCAAAAGGCCGGCCGTTCGCCCGGGGTTTCTACGAGGTGGCGCTCGACCGGATCATTTTCGATTCCCTTGCGGAGGCGTTCCGGCGCGGAAAGCTTTTCCGGGACGATGAAAGAGGCGTGTTCATCAACTCGCCGAACCTGGACCTTCTTCCGAGAGTGCAGGCGGCGTACGCCAAGGCGCTGGCAGATTATCCCGAAGAGGACAGCATTCGGCGGGGTCACGAGAATTTCCTGCGCGAGGCCATCATGATTATCTACAGCCACAACCGTGTCCGGCAGGCGCGGGAGCTGTTCGCGGACCTGAAGGAGAGGTACGGCTCGCACATTGAGGCGGATACGCTGGAGGAGTTCATTCCAGCGGCCACGGCGGACTTTCTGGACAAGCGCGCGCCGCGGGAGGCGCTTCCGCTGATCGAGGGCGCCCTCTATCAGAGCGCCCTGTGGAGTGCGCTGGGGGAGGCGGATTTGGCGGCGGGCCACCGTCAGCTGGCCAAACTGTACTGGGATCACTTCATGGAATCGGCCGTTTCGGAGGAATGGATCGAGCGCATGGCGCTGCCTCCGCTGGAAGAACTGGCCGCCAAAGCCGAAAAGCAGGCGGCGGACTACCTGCAGCAGATGCCATAGCGCCGGAACACCGCCTGTCCTTGCCGGGACATCAAACGGGTCGGCGCGGCCTGTTAAAAAATCGTTTTTTCTTCTGGAAATGTCGGGCTGTCGCGGATACGTTACGTGACCTGAGCTCGATTCACGGCGCGGTAGCCAAGTGGTAAGGCACGGGTCTGCAAAACCTGTATGCACCGGTTCAAATCCGGTCCGCGCCTCCAGCTTTGTCCGAGGAAACAGAAAATGAAGGTTCCGGAACATCTGCTCTACACCCGAACGCATGAATGGATATCCATTGAGGACGGCCTTGCCACCGTGGGCATCACCGGCTTTGCGGCACAGCAGCTTGATGATGTGGCGTATGTCGAACTGCCGGCCGCGGGCGACCGCTTCATGCCCGGGGACGAGGCCGCGGTGGTGGAGTCGGTGAAAGCTGCTTCGGACATCTATGCGCCCGTGGCGGGCGCGGTGGAGGAAGTGAACGGGGAGCTTCATGATCATCCCGAACTCGTCAGCCAGGATCCCTATGGCGAAGGCTGGCTCTTCAAGATCCGGCTTGCGGTTGAGGACGACCACGACGGACTTCTCAGCGAGGAAGAATACCGCAAGCTGATTCCGAATGCCGGCCAGGAAACTTTCGATGACGGCAGTGGCCCTGTATTTTGACGAGCTTCAGCCCTTTGGGCCGGTCTCCGATCTTCAGTCCAGGCTTGTACAGGCCCGGCACACAGGCGCCATTCCAGACACGGTTCTTTTTCTGGAGCATAAACCCGTCGTGACCCTGGGTCGTCGCGGCCGCGACCGGTTCCTGAAGCTCCCGTCCGAAGAATATGCCCGCCGGGGCATCGAGCTGATGACCTCGCCGCGCGGCGGAGACGTGACCTGGCACGGCCCGGGCCAGCTGGTCATGTATCCCGTTATCAAACTCGGCGATCGCGAGGCGGACACGCACGGCTATCTGCGCAACATGGAGGAGATCGCGATCCGGACCGCGGCGGATTTCGACGTGAAGGCGTTCCGGCGCGAAGGAAAAAGCGGCGCATGGACCGAACAGGGCAAGCTGGCGGCGATCGGTTTCCGGGTGTCGCGCTGGGTGACCAGTCACGGCATGAGTTTCAACGTGTCTCCCGATCTGTCGGGATTTGACACCATCGTGCCCTGCGGGCTGGAGGGAGAAGCTGTCGCGTCGCTGAAATCCATCCTGGGCGAAAGATGTCCGTCACTGTCGGCCGCGCGGGATGCCCTGAAGACCCGCTTTGAAGAGGTCTGCGAGCGTCCGCTGGAAGTATTTGCCTCGTGCGCGCCGCCCGCGGAGCTCGCCGGATTCATGAATTTCTGACAAGCCGCGCGGCAAAAGCGCCGTCGGTTCCGCTGTCGGGCGGAAAAAGCAGCCGGCTTTCGTCGAGCCGGAAATCAGGATGCGCGGCCAGCCAGTGATTCACCATGAGGGTGTTTTCTTCCGGTTCAAGGCTGCAGGTGCTGTAGACGATGCGCCCTCCGGGCTTCACCAGTTCGGCCTGATGGTCCAGAATCATGCGCTGGGTGCGGCAGAGTTCTCGCAGCCGCTTTTCAGAAAAGCGCCATTTTGCGTCGGGCCGCCGTCGGATCACTCCGGTGTTGCTGCAGGGAACATCGAGAAGAATGCCGTCAAAGGCGTCGTCGCGCGGCGACATTTTTGCATCGCCCTGAAGCACCCGGATGAAATCTGCGCCGGTGCGGTTCATGTTTTCCTTCAGGCGATCCAGGCGCTCGGGATACAAGTCCATGGCCGTCAGTGATCCTGTCCGCCGCATGGCCCCGGCGATCATCAGCGCCTTCCCGCCCGGCGCGGAGCAGGCGTCCAGGATTTTTTCGCCGGGCTGCGGGTTCAGCAGGGAAACCGCAAGCGTGGTGGCGGGGTCCTGAACGGTGAAATTTCCGTCATGGTATCCGGGCAGATCGCGGACGGGGCATCCGGGGGGGAGCACTAGAAAATGCTGCGGGTCGAAAGGATGCGGTACCGCGGCGATCTTTCTTTTCTCCAGTGCGGCCCGGATGGAATCCATGGCCGCCGGGATGCAAAGAACCGTTCGTGCCCTCCGGTTGTTCCATTTGCAGAGCCGCACCGCATCCTCCCGACCCCATTGATCTGTCCAGCGGCGAAAAAGGTCTTCGGGGCAGGAGAGGCGGATCTCCGGTTTCTGCCGGGCCACTCCGGAGAGCAGTTCCCGGCGGCGGCGGAGCGCATTGCGCAGGACGGCATTGACAAACCGCGCGGCTTTTTCGGCGCCGGCGGCGCGGGCGGCGTCCACGCATTCGCTGACCACGAAATAGGGTTTGGCGCTGTTCATGTAGAGCAGCCGGTAAAGGCCGGTCAGCAGCAGCGCGCGCAGGCGCAGGGCCGGCGGCCGCGGGGCCAGTTCGCGGATCATCCATTCCAGACTTGCGCGCCAGCGGATCGCACCGTAGACCAGTTCGAGAAGAAGTCCGTGCTGCTCCCGCACGGAGTCGAGGAGGCGGTCCGGGAAGAGGCCCTTCTCCAGCTGTGCCTCGACAATGGCGGCCGCCTGAATCTGAATATTGCCGTCGGCTGATTGCATGCGCAGAGATTCGGTCACCCCCTGCTTAAAATCAAACGCAAAGTGCGGCCGTTTCCGGCTTTCGCGCGGTCCGGCAATAATCTCATATAGGCAATATTGCCGTATTATTAAAAAAATATTTCCTGCGCGGAAGGGAGAAATAAAGAGCGCAGTTTTGAAAATGATCTATTTATTACGGCACACAAATGCCATAACATTTGTGCAAACATTAATATGGAATAAAAAGCGGGGTATAAAGAAATGAGCCCAAAAAAGAACGAGAGCAAGAGCGAGGCCCGGGAGATGCTGACGGACATCTACGGGGAGAATGTGTTCAGCCTGAAGGTCATGCGCGACTATCTTTCGGATGCCGCCTTCAAGTCGCTTTCCGGAACCATTCGCAGCGGCGCAACGATAGACCCGAGAATTGCCGACGAGGTGGCCGATGCAATGAAGATCTGGGCGCTGGAACGCGGGGCCACTCACTACACGCACTGGTTCCAGCCCCTGACCGGCACCACCGCCGAAAAACATGATTCGTTCATTGTCCCGGACGGCGAGGGCGGAGCCATTGCCAAGTTTTCGGGCGAAGAGCTGATTCAGGGCGAGCCCGACGCCTCCAGTTTTCCGTCGGGCGGCCTGCGGGCCACGTTCGAAGCCCGCGGCTATACCGCGTGGGATCCCACCAGTCCGGCGTTCATCAAGGAGGATGGTCAAAGCCGGACGCTCTGCATTCCCACGGTCTTCTGCGGATATCACGGCGAGGCGCTGGACAAGAAGACCCCGCTGCTGCGCTCCATGAAGGCACTGAACACGCAAATCTGCAGGCTGGCAAAACTGTTCGGGGTGAAATCGGACGGCTGCCGGGTGATCACCACGCTTGGTTCCGAGCAGGAATATTTCCTGATCGACAAGGAACTTCACGAGGCCCGGCTGGATCTGCTGCAGTGCGGACGCACACTGTTCGGCCGCTCGCCCGCCAAGCATCAGCAGCTCGAAGATCACTACTTCGGCGCGATCAAGAGCCGCGTGGTGGCATTCATGACCGATCTGGACCGCGAGCTCTGGCGTCTCGGAGTGCCCGCGCGCACCCGGCACAATGAGGTCTGTCCCGGACAGTTTGAAATCGCGCCCATGTTCGAGGAGCTGAATCTGGCCGTGGACCACAACATGCTGACGATGGAAATCATCCGCCGCGTGGCCGAAGAGCACGGCTTTGCGTGCCTGCTCCACGAAAAGCCTTTTGCGGGCGTGAACGGCTCCGGCAAGCACAACAACTGGTCCATCTGCGGTCCGGATGGGAAGAACTGGCTGAGCCCCGGCGACGATCCGCATGAGAATGCCAAGTTCCTGACGGTGATCTGCGCGCTGATCAAGGCGGTGGACACGCACGCCGATCTGCTGCGCGCCGCCGTTGCCTCTCCGGGCAACGATCACCGCCTCGGCGCAAACGAGGCGCCCCCGGCCATCATCTCCATCTTCCTGGGCGAACAGCTCACGGATATTATTGACCAGATCGAAAAGGGCGGCGCAAACCGTTCGCACAAGGGCGGCATGATCGAGCTGGGCGTGGATTCCATTCCCCCTCTGCCGCGCGGGAACACGGACCGCAACCGGACATCGCCCTTTGCGTTCACCGGGAACAAATTTGAATTCCGCGCGGTGGGATCGGAGCAGAATCCTTCGGCCGCGAACGTGGTGCTGAACACCATCATGGCCGAGGCGCTTGATGAGATCTGCACCAAGCTGGAGAAGGCGGGCGCGGAGGAATTCAATGCCGCCCTGCAGAGCATACTCTCCGACATCATCCGGAAGCACAAGCGGGTGCTCTTCAACGGGGACGGCTATACGGACGAATGGGTGGCCGAAGCCGAGCGGCGCGGCCTCCCGAACCTGAAAAAGACGCCCGAGGCCCTGGCTTCCTACCGCACCGAAAAGGCAAAGGCCCTGTTCAGCAAATACCGCGTGCTGAGCGAGCGCGAACTGGCCTCCCGCTACGAGGTGTACATCGAAGCCTATCATCGCGTGGTCAAAATAGAAGCGCGCTGCGCGGTAACCATGGCCCGCACGATGATCGCTCCCGCCGCCATTCGCGCGCAGACCGAACTGGCGGGGAACATCAAGTCGGTCAAAGAGGCGGGCGGATCTGCCGCGGGCGCCCAGTCGCTTCTCGAGGAAATCTGCCGGCATACAGAAATGATGCTCTCCGCCATTAAGTCGCTGGAGAGCCGGATAGCCGAAGACGATGTGTCGGGCATGATTTCCGCCACTCTGGCGCTCCGGGAGCCCGTGGATGAGCTGGAGGGACTGCTTCCGGATGACGCATGGCCGCTTCCGTCCTATGCCGAAATGCTGTTCATGATGTAGGCTGGGGAATCCCATGCAAACGATCAGGAAGGAGAGGGACGACGTCCCGGTTCGACAGTGCAGGAACTGTTTTCCCGCGCCGCAGGGCCTTTACGATCCGCAGCGGGAACACGATGCCTGCGGCGTGGGTTTCCTGGTGAACATTCAGGGAGAGAAATCGCACCGCATCATCGAACAGGGCATCACGGTGCTCAAAAACCTGCTGCATCGCGGCGCCACCGGCGCCGATCCCGAGACCGGTGACGGGGCGGGGCTTCTGTTCCAGATTCCCGACGCGTTTTTCAGGAAGGCCTGCGGGGCGCTGCGCATGGATCTTCCGCCCGCGGGGGAATACGGGGTTGGCATGCTGTTTCTTCCGCGTGATCCGGATCGCCGCGCCCTGTGCCGCGCCGCGGTCGAGCGCGCCGCGGAGGACGAAGGCCTGCGATTCCTCGGCTGGCGTGATGTTCCCGTGGACAGTTCCGTGCTCGGCCGGAAGGCGCTGGAAGAGATGCCTTTTGTGGCGCAGTGTTTTGTTTCCGGGGCCTCCGGCGAAACGCTGGAGCGGAAACTCTGCGTAATGCGCAAGCAGGCGCAGGGAAAAGCCGGGGCGGTCCACGCGCCGGGTGACCTTTTTTACATTCCCAGCCTGTCTTCGCGCACCATCGTGTACAAGGGGCTGATGCTTCCGAAACAGATTGCGGCGTTTTATCCCGACCTGAACGACGAAGCCCTTGTATCCGCGCTGGTCATTGTGCATCAGCGCTACAGCACCAACACCTTCCCTTCATGGGCGCTGGCGCAGCCGTTCCGCTATCTTGCGCACAACGGCGAGATCAACACCCTTCAGGGCAACCGGAACTGGATGGCTTCCCGCGAGAACAACCTGCGCTCGGATGTGCTGGGCGATGACATCCGCAAGGTCCTTCCGGTGATTGAACCGGGCGGGAGCGACTCCGCCGCCGCGGACAATGTGCTGGAACTGCTGTGCCGGGCGGGCCGGTCGCTTGATCATTCGGTGGCGATGATGATTCCGCAGGCCTGGGGCACGAAATATCCCATTGGGCCCGATCTGAGGGGTTTCTTCGAGTACCATTCGGGCCTGATGGAGCCGTGGGACGGCCCGGCGGCCGTCGCGTTTTCGGACGGCCGTTTCATCGGCGCAGTGCTCGACCGGAACGGCCTGCGTCCCGCGCGGTACACGCTCACCCGGGACGGGTTCATGGTGTTCGCATCCGAAGCGGGTGTGCTGGATATTCCCCCGGAGGACGTGAAGGAAAAGGGATCCCTCAGGCCGGGCGAAATGATCATGGCCGATGTGCAGACCGGCCGCCTGATGAAAAATATCGAGATCAAGCAGGGCCTTGCGCGCCGGCAGCCGTATCGCCGGTGGGTTGAGGAGAACCGCATCGACATTCATGGTTTCTTCAGCGCCGTCAACCCCGTCACCGCCGACGAAAAGAACCTGAACTTCCGCGAGAAGCTTTTCGGCTACACGCGCGAGGATTTGACGGTCATTCTGGGGCCGATGGCGGCCACCGGCCACGAACCCGTCGGTTCAATGGGTTCCGATCAGCCGCTCGCCGTGCTGTCCGAGAAACCGCAGCTTTTGTACTGGTACTTCAAGCAGATCTTCGCGCAGGTCACCAATCCGCCGATCGATCCGTACCGCGAGGAGCTGGTGATGTCGCTGATGACCTTTCTGGGGAACACGGACGACATCCTCAGCGAAAGCCCCCAGCATGCGCGGCTGGTGAAGCTGCAGCATCCGATTCTTTCAAATGAAGACCTCCAGCGGATTCGCGAACTTCCGCACGAGGATTTCCGCAGCGTGACGCTGAAGATGGACTTCTTTTCGCGCGGAAGCGGGCGGGATCTGGAGGATGCGCTGGACTCACTCTGCCGGCAGGCCGAGACGGCCGTGCGGAGCGGGGCCCGGATTGTGATTCTCAGCGACCGGGACCTGGCGGGGGACCGCGCGCCGATACCGGCGCTGCTGGCCACGGCGGCAGTCAACCGCCACCTGATCGGGCATGGCCTGCGCACCCGGACGGGACTGCTGGTTGAAACAGGCGAAGCGCGGGAGGTCATGCATCTGGCGCTGCTGCTGGGCTACGGGGCGTCGGCGGTCAATTTGTACCTCGCCTATGAGATTATTGCCGATCTCGCGGTGAAGAAGCAGCTCCCGGTGAATCTGCCTGTCACGCGCGCCACAAAGAACTATTTCGTCGCCCTTCAGAAAGGCCTGCTGAAGATCATGTCGAAAATGGGAATTTCGACCCTGCGCAGCTACCGCAATGCGCAGGTGTTTGAAGCGGTTGGCCTGAGCAGTGAGCTGATCAGCCGGTATTTCACGGGCACACCTTCGCGCGTGGAGGGCATCGGGCTGGATGGCATCGCGCGCGAGGCCCGGGCGCGATATGATTTTGCGCAGGACCGGCCGCTCTACGGGGACGTGCTGACCAGCGGGGGACAGTACGCCTTCCGGAAGGATGGAGAGCGGCACCTCTGGACCGCGGACACCATCACCCTGCTGCAGCAGGCCGCGCGGGAGAACGACCGGGAGAAATACCGGCGCTATGCGGAGCTCATTAACAACCAGACGCAGCGGCAAAGCACACTGCGCGGCCTGCTCGGGTTCCGCGCGCAGAATCCGGTTCCCCTGGAGGAGGTCGAGCCGGCCGGGGAAATCATGAAGCGCTTTGTCACCGGAGCGATGTCGTTCGGATCCATCAGCCGGGAGGCGCATGAGACGCTGGCGGTGGCGATGAACCGCATCGGGGGGAAAAGCAACAGCGGCGAGGGCGGAGAAGACGCCGCGCGCTACCGGCCGCTGCCGAACGGGGATTCGCGATGCAGTGCGATCAAGCAGATTGCCAGCGGGCGTTTCGGCGTGACGGCCGAATACCTGGTGAACGCAAAAGAGCTGCAAATCAAGATCGCGCAGGGAGCAAAACCGGGCGAGGGGGGGCAGCTTCCCGGACACAAGGTGAACGCGGAAATCGCGCGGGTGCGCCACTCCACGCCGGGCGTCACGCTGATTTCCCCGCCGCCGCATCACGACATCTATTCCATAGAGGACATCGCCCAGCTGATTTATGACCTTCACTGCGCAAACCGCGAGGCGCGGGTCTCCGTCAAACTTGTCTCTGAAACCGGAGTGGGCACCGTGGCCGCGGGTGTGGCCAAGGCCAAGGCGGACATGATCCTGATCAGCGGCTATGACGGAGGCACGGGCGCCTCGCCGCTGTCGTCCATCAAGCATGCCGGTGTGAGCTGGGAGCTTGGACTCAGCGAGGTCCAGCAGACGCTGGTGCTGAACAATCTCCGCAGTCGTGTGCGCCTGCAGGTGGACGGCCAGCTCAAGACCGGCCGGGATGTCGTGATCGGGGCGCTGCTGGGAGCGGAGGAATTCGGGTTTGCGACCGCGCCGCTGGTGGTCTGCGGCTGCCTGATGATGCGCGACTGCCATTTGAACACCTGTCCGGTCGGCGTGGCCACTCAGGATCCGCGCCTGCGCAAATGCTTCCGGGGGAAGCCGGAGCATGTGGTCAATTTCATGCGCTTTGTGGCCGAAGAGGTTCGCGAATACATGGCGCTGCTGGGCGTGCGCCGGCTTGATGATCTGGTCGGCCGGACGGATCTTCTGCAGATGAATGAAGCCGTTGATTTCTGGAAGGCCCGTGGAATAGACCTTTCGCGGGTACTGTATCAGGCTCCGGGCCCGGAACAGGACAGGCGCTGCACGCAGAAGCAGGAGCACGGCGTGGAAGATGCCCTGGACCTCGAGATCATGGATCGCATTCGGCCTGCCATCGAAAAAGCCGAGCGGGTGGATTTGACTCTGCCCATCCGCAACAGCCGGCGCACCGTGGGCGCCATGATTTCGTCGGAGATTGCCCGTCGCCGCGGAGGACAGGGCCTGCCGGATGACACCATCACGCTGCGGTTTTCCGGTTCGGCCGGGCAGAGTTTCGGCGCTTTCTGTTCGCGGGGGATGACCCTGATTCTGGAAGGGGAGGCCAATGATTATGCGGGCAAGGGCCTGTCGGGCGCAAAGATCATTATTCGCCCTCCGGCCGGCTCGGCCTTTCCCCCGTCGGAGAGTGTAATTGCCGGCAACGTGCTTCTTTACGGGGCGACCTCGGGCGAACTGTACCTGAACGGCCGCGCCGGCGAGCGGTTCTGCATCCGCAACAGCGGCGCGATTGCCGTGGCCGAAGGGGCAGGTGATCACGGATGCGAATACATGACGGGCGGCCGCGTGGTCATTCTGGGTCCAGTCGGTGTGAATTTCGGCGCGGGCATGAGCGGAGGCATTGCCTACGTGTATGACGAAACGGGAACCTTTGACGAAAACTGCAATCTCGACATGATTGATCTTGAATCCGTCAGTTCGGCGGAAGACGAGCAGGAACTGAGGGGCATGATCCAGAAGCATTTCGACTGCACCGGGAGTTCCCGTGCGGCGGAAATCCTGCGCAACTGGGATTCCGCGCGGGCGCTGTTCGTGAAAGTGTTTCCGATGGAATACAAGAAGGCGCTGGGGCGGCTCAGCCGCGAGGATGCGGAAACCGAACGCGCGGAGGTGGTCAATGACTAAGCGCTTTGGATTTCTGGACCGGCGCAGGGACCCGGGCTATCGTCCGGCGGTTGTGCGGGTTCAGGATTTTGAGCCGGTGGAGCAGACGCTTACGCCGGAACAGATGAGGGAGCAGGCGGGCCGCTGCATGGAATGCGGCACGCCCTTTTGTCACGGCCACGGCTGCCCGCTGGCCAATGTGATTCCGGAATGCAATGAGCTGGTTTATCAGGGACGCTGGGCGGATGCGCTGGAGCTTCTGCTGATCACCAATCCCTTTCCGGAGTTCACCGGCCGCATTTGTCCCGCGCCGTGCGAAACATCGTGCATTGCGGGCCTGCACGGCGAACCCGTCACCATTCGCGAAATGGAGCGCGCCGTAATGGACTACGGCTACGAACACGGGCTGCTGTCCCGGAAGCCGCCTGTGCGAAAAAATCAGCGTGTGGCCGTCATCGGCTCGGGCCCGGCCGGTCTTGCCGCGGCCGAAATGCTGAACCGGGAGGGCTATCGGGTGACGGTGTATGATGACGCGGAGAAACCCGGCGGCATTCTGCGCTACGGCATCCCCGGTTTCAAGCTGGACAAGGCGCTGGTGGATCGGAGAACCGGCCTGATGAGAGAGGCCGGAATCGTTTTTGAATGCGGAGTGCGCGTGGGTGAGGATGTGGCCTTCCGGTATCTGCGCGACCGTTTCGACGCGGTCTGCCTCTGCTTTGGCGCCCGGAAGCCGCGCGATTTGGAGGTTCCCGGCCGGGAACTGGCCGGCGTTCATTTTGCGATGGACTATCTTGTGCAGCAGAACCTGAGAGAAGACGGTCATGCGATAGACCCCGGGGCGGAGATTGCCGCATACGGGAAAAAAGTCGTGGTGATCGGTGGCGGCGACACGGGATCGGACTGCCTGGGAACCGCCCTGCGCCAGGGCGCGGCGAGCGTGCTTCAGATTGAAATCATGCCGCAGCCGCCCGCGGACCGCGCACCGGAGAATCCGTGGCCCGAATGGCCGCGCATTGTGCGCGCAACCAGCAGCCACAAGGAGGGCGGGACCCGCCGCTGGTGCGTGAACACGAAGGCGTTTCTCGGAAACCGCGGGCGCGTGTGCGGGATGCGCTGCGTGGAAGTGGAGTGGTCCGGCGGGAAATGTTCTGAAAAGGAGGGATCAGAATTCGAAATTCCCGCTGATCTTGTTCTGCTGGCCATGGGTTTTACCGGTCCGGCGGAAAACCGGCTGGCCGCCTCCATTGGCCTTGAACTCGATGCGCGCGGAAACATCCGGACAAACGCGGACCGGCAGACCACCGTGGATGGTGTCTTCGCCGCCGGCGATGCGGTCAGCGGCCAGTCACTTGTGGTGCGCGCAATTGCCGACGGAATGACGGCTGCCCGCGGCATTATGCGTTATCTTGAAGCCCGTCCCTGAAAAAGAGAAGCCGTCCGGTATTCGGGGGAGGGGGGCACCGGACGGCTCCAGCCGCCGCGTTTCCGCAACGGCGTTTTTAAACTATTTATGGTGTTTAACCTAAAGCCTCTTCAAATAAAAAGTCAATACCAAATTGCTGTTTATTTTTCAGGAACTACTGGGCAGCAGCAGGCCCCTCATCAGCGGGAACTTCCGCATCAGCCGGCTCTGCGGGCGCGGGTTCAACCGCCGCGGGTTCTGCCGGGGCCGGTTCTGTCGCGGGGGCCCCGGCCACAATCATGCCGTCGGAACCAACCGGCCAGTCGGGACCCCAGTGGTGAGTGAGGCTCCAGTAGGCCTTCTCGTCATCTCCAACGGGTTCTGTCTGGGGCGCATAGGCTAGCTGCATCTGCCGGGCGTCGCGGCCGAAGCGTTCAATGATTTTCAAAACCGCATTGTTCATCACGCGGCCGTAGCTGCTGCTCAGGCGAATGATGCCCGCTTCACGCTCGAAGGTGCTGGCTTTTGAGTTCTGCACAATCTCGTAGGCCCACCAGCACTGGACCGTGGGCTCGGCCCGCCACCGGTCAGGAGTCTTGACTCCGTTCCATTTCACCTGCAGCGCCAGTTCGGCGGCGGTTTTCAGGTCCTGCAGAATGGAAAACGCATAGCGCGCCGACCGGGCGGAGGGGGTGAGGAAGATCACATCGGTCTTTCCGTCCTTCTGCCCCAGATAGCCCTTCATGATCACGGCCTGGATATGCCGCTTGAGCTGCGGGGGAACGATGTGCTGGGGGTCGGGGAATACAAGAGTGAAATAGATTGGATCATCGAGGCTTTCCACAAGCGGCATGATATCGCCCCGAAAGATGGCCGCAATCAGTTCCTGATGGGGACCGATGGTTTCCTCCTGGGCAAAAAGGACCATGTCGCGCCCGAGGACGCCAAGCGCGATGTTGCCCGCATCCCACAGATGAGAGTCCACCATTTTCTTCATGTAGCCATCGCGGTGGAATCCGATCTTTCTTGCATCGGGCGGAAATCCGCCCATCACATGAACCACGACATCGCGCGGCTGCCCGTCATCGCCTTTCCGGTGCGTCACCATCATGGCGGAGACTTCGCCGAGGTTCAAAACGGGAGTTTCCTCAAGCCCCTTCGCCACAACGGTTCTCAGCTGATGAAAAAGCTCGGGATCTTCGCCGAAGATGCTTTTCAGATAATCAGCGTCGAATGCATCTGATGCGGGCACTTCGCCAATGGTTTCATCTCCGGCCGTCAGATAGCGCAGCTGCGCGCGCATATCCTTTGCGACATTCCACACCCGGTGGGCGCGAAAAGCCAGTGTGCCGGCCGCTCCAGTCAGCAACCCCACCGTCAGCACCGATCCCCAGAAAAATTTTGATCTCTTGCTCATCCCAACCCCGCTATGTCCGGTTCAAGGGCGTAATTCACCTGCTGAAAAACATACCCCATCACGGCATTCTCGGCAACAGGAAATCCGGCTATTTGGCCGGAGGGGTGTTCTGGCGTCTCTGTTTGAACACGCTCGAAATTATTATTATGAGTCCCGCGGCTCCAATGACGGCCAGGACAGCAATGGCGCCCTTCCGGTTTTCCTCCTTCGGGCTCCGCGCCGCCCGGCCCACATGAATGGAGGCGGAAGATATTTGCCTGGGCGGAGGGGGGATCTCGGGCCGGCCGGCGTCCACCCATGCCGTGTACCAGACGCTGGACAGGTCGGCCGCCGCCCGGCTGATCTGCCGGAGGAACACATCCTGCGACTTTTCCCACAGCTGGAAGAAGTAGTACTGCGACTCCACGTTGTTTCTGCTTGCCCAGCGCGCCTCGTTGTCGGCCTGGAGAATATTCGCGCAGAGCGGCCAGGCTTCCATGATCCAGCCGTTGACGCAGTTCCACAGGTTGGTGATATAGACCGCCGGTTCCGGACTCGTGACGGTTGCGGCCGAGCCGATTCGCCGGGGCATTTGAACCTCCCAGCGCAGATGAATGCCGGCGTTGCCCGTCTGGTAGCCGTCATAATTCACGGTGCAGTGCAGGGGCTGGTGGGTGTCGCCCACATAGTGCCCGATGGCGGCCGCGATGCGGGCAGCCTGATACCAGTCCTTCTCCCGCATGGCTTCGGTCAGCCGCTCCATCGTATCCATGATTGCCCAGGGCGCTTCGCCCTCCCGCCGGGCGCCATTCTTCAGCGGGGAAAGATTTCGCGGGATTTCAAACGGCGGCGTCCCGTAATGCTCAAGGTCAATGAAATGCCGAACAGGTTCCGCGGGATCATCCCTCTTCCAGAAATCCGGATCCGCGCCGTGCTCGGCAAGGAGCGGGGCGTAGGCGCGCCATGCGCTCATTTCCTCGGGGACATTCTGGGCGGCCGCCTCATTGATCACCGCATGAATTGCGCCGCCCCAGCCCGAAACGGAAAAGGTCATGCAGATGAAGAGGAGCGGGAACAGAATAAGTATTCGATGTTTCTGCATAGATATGGTTACCATTAAATCCAGATATTTCAAGCCGGCCAAGTATGACAGGGAGAATGCGCGGTATGAAGCATTATTTCGTTTATATTACATGCAGCGACGCGGAGCAGGCAAAGCGCATGGCTCTTGCGCTGGTGGAAGAGGGTCTGGCCGCCTGCGCGAACATCATTCCGGGCATGCGTTCAGTGTACCGGTGGAAGGGCGCCGTCGAACAGGCGGAAGAAGCGGTTCTGATTGCCAAGACGACGGAGGATATGGCTGGTCCGCTGACTGACCGCGTCAGGGATCTGCACAGCTATGAATGTCCCTGCATCGAGATGCTGCCCGTCGCGGACGGGAATCCGGATTTTCTTCGCTGGATTGAGGATTCGGTTAATAAATCCTGATCAGGCCTCGCGCAGGGGGCGTCCGGCCTCATAGAGCGTGATATTTTTCTGGATTTCGCCGGCAAGCTCCGACTGGCCCTCCTTGGCGGCCTGCTTGGCCGCGCTCTGGGCCACGCCGATGGCCTCCTTGAAATTCCCGTTCTCGGCGCAGGCCGCCGCCAGCGTCTGCATGACGCGCACGTCGCGGCCCTTGGAAAGTTTGAAGGCCTGCTTGGCGATTTTCAGGGCCTGGGCCCCGTCGCGGATATGGCTGTCCACGCAGGTGGACATCACCCACGCCATGGTGTTCAGAGCCTCGACATCGCTCGGGTTTTCCTGCAGCCGCGCATGCGCCTCCTGCAGCAGAGCTTCGTGCTGGACGCCCTCGCTGTCCGTTCCCTGAAGGTCCAGCGTGAATCCCGCCTCGGTGATCTTCTTCAGCACTTCGATTTTGTCGATGGCCTTGAGATAGGCCTCCTTGGGAGTGATGACTCCGTCGCGAATCAGGCGGATCAGCTCGTCATTGAAGACCTGCATGCCCTCGCTCTTGCCGGTCTGCATGGCGCTGGGGATGTGGTGGGTCTTGCCTTCGCGGATGTTGGAGGCGACGGCCGTGTTGATCACCAGCACCTCCATCACGGCCACGCGGCCGCCCTGCCGGCGCTTGCAGAGTGTCTGCGCGACGACGCCTTTCAGCGAGTCGGCCAGCATGGTGCGGATCTGGTTCTGCCGGTCGGGAGGGAATTTGTCAATGATGCGGTCCACGGTGCTGGCGGCCGTGGTGGTATGCAGCGTGCCGAACACCAGATGGCCGGTTTCGGCGGTTTCGATGGCGATTTCGATGGTCTCCAGGTCGCGCATTTCTCCGACCAGCACCACATCCGGATCCTCGCGCAGCGCGGCCCGCAGCGCATTGGAGAAGCTTCGTGTGTGCTTGTGCACCTCGCGCTGGTTGATCAGGCACCGCTTGGTCGGGTGCACAAATTCAATCGGATCCTCAATGGTGATGATGTGCTCCCGGCGGTCGTTGTTGATCATGTCGATCATGGCGGCCAGCGTGGTTGATTTTCCGCTTCCGGTCGGACCCGTGACCACCACAAGCCCCTTTGAAAGATAGCAGAAATTCCGCACGGACTGCGGAAGGCCCAGCTTGTCGGCATTGGGAATCACCGACGGGATGATGCGCATCACGCCGCCGAGTCCGTTGTGGTCCATGAAAATATTCACGCGGAAACGGCCGACCCCCTCCAGCTCGTAGGCGAAATCGGTGTCCCATTTCTCGGCGAACACCTTCATGTTGTCTTCCGGCACGAGGGGAAGAAGATAAGTCTCGGTGTCCTTCTGCGTCAGTTCGGGGTGGTCTTCAATCCGCTGCATGGAGCCGTGGATGCGAAGATAGGGTTTCAGTGAAGTGGTCAGGTGGAGGTCACTTGCTTCATGGGCGACCATCAGGCGCAGGAGTTCATCAATTTTGTTGGCCATAATACATCCCCGGGGTTGTCTATTTCACCATCTGGCTTCGAAGGACCTGAAGTTCGTTTTCAACGCGCGCCAGTTCCTCTGTGGTTTCCTTGAGCCGGCGGGAAAGCACCTGCGCGCAGATGTGGTGAATGACGGCGAAGCAGGACCGCTGTTCCTGATCATTCAGCATTTCGAGCCGCTGGGTGTGCACGGAAAGGCAGTAGCAGGGGGTGACGGCCTTCACCGTCGCCGCTCTCCGCTCCTGGTTCAGGATCGGGTCCTCCCCGAAGATTTCCCCATAGCCGCGAATGGAGGCCACCGGCACGCCTTTTTTCGTCACGGCGACCTCGCCCAGCAGCAGAAAAAATATCTGGTGGCCAAACTCGCCCTCCTCAACAATGGTCTCCCCTGCTGCGAAATCGCAGAGCTCGCTGGCGCGGAACAGCTCGTCCAGGTACTTTCCCCGGAAATCTTTCAGGTGCGGAATATGCTGCAGGGTCTGCTTGTAGGTCTGCAAATCATCCAACGGAAGAAACTGGCCCATATGTCATCCTCGCATCCGGTAAAACTTGAAAACTCACTGCAGGCATAGTAGCGGCGTCCGGCGGTCCGGAAAAGAGAAAAAAGGAAATCATCCCGCCGAAAACAGGCTGCGCACTTCCGGGCTTACGCGTCGCGGCCGGTCGGTTTCAGCGTCAATGGGGCACCAGAGCGTGCGTGCGCGCGCCAGCAGCCTTCGGTCGGCCGCCCGCAGAATCTCCGTCCTGCGCTCAAACTGCAGCCCCTTTGCCGAGCCCACCCATGTCCGCGCGATGACGGTTTCGCCCGCGCGCGCAGGCGCCCTGTAGTCGATTTCGTGGCGTATCACAACCCATCGCAGGTGCTCCCGGGCCTCTGCCGGAGCGATCTTTGTCCAGTGGGCCACGGCCGCATCCTGAACCCACCGGAGATACACCGTGTTGTTCACGTGGCCCAGCTCGTCAATGTCCTCCGCCTGAACCAGGATTTCCACTTCAAAAGGGCTTGCCGCCGGCATGTCAAAGGCCTTTCTTCCAATCAAAAAAACGCGCAGCCGCCACTTTATCCTCCGTGCCGGCCGCCCGGCAACATCAAACTGTGCTGCGGCCTCCGCCGGGCTGATTCGCCGGATAAAAAACTGGAACCTCCCGCGGCCGACGGCTATGCTCTGTCTTGTGGTGTGCGGCAGCCGGATTGAAAAAGGAGGCGGCGATTATGGAGCAGCTCTCTCTCCTCTCGAAAATCAGCCTGTATGTTATGCTCGCGTTCATGGGGCTTTACACCCTGCTTCTGCTGGGCTGGCAGGTGATGATTCTCCGGGGCCGGTCCTTCAAAAATCCGGATGGATCATCCGATGACTGGCATGAGCAGAAAAACTTCTATGGCATCGCCTTCGCCGATGTGTTCGTGGCCTGTCCGGTCAACGTCATCGGGCTGGTTCTTGTTTTCATTGCGCCGCGCTGGGGATTCTATCTGCTGGCCCAGGCCGCCTTCTGGTGGGTTTGGGCCAACGTGATGACCACGGCAACCAGCATTCGGTTCTACAATCCGCGCCGGAGTCTTGGAACATGGCTTCTGGGCTACCCGTTCGGCATCCTGCTGGGCCTGGCCTACATCGCGTGGACCATTGTCCACTTTGATGTCATATATCCTCCATGATGCCGGCGGGAATATCCCTTGTCCCGAATTCTGCATCCCGCCCCCGCTTCGGGATATTCTCTTCTTGATGGTGACAATCTTCTTGACTGCCGAAGAGCAGAATTCTTTAAGGTCGCAATTTGCGACCTTAAAGACGGGCCGCCGCCAAAACAGATCGGATTCCACGTAAAGGAAAAGCGCGCCGCTTATACCACTCGGAAAACCGGGAAGGCCATGAAGTCCTGAATCCGGCCCCGGATGGATCCTTTGCGTTCTTTTGCGGTGAATAAAATATTCGCGCAGAGACGCTGGGGCGCAGAGATAAAGACGTAAACGCGAACTTCATGATAAAATTATCATCTTGAATCCTGACTGCGTTTTGCATGACCGTCGAAAGTCCTTTTATTGAATCAGGCATTGATGTAGAAACATGCCATGAACACAGCATCGTCACGAAAACCAAGGCCCATGAAGGAATGCCTTATCAAACCGGTCGAGCCATTGATTCTTACCATCCGCGGCCAGCGCGTGATTCTGGACGCCGATCTGGCGCAGATTTACGGGGTTGCAACCAAGCGCCTGAATGAGCAGGTCAAACGTAACGCCGACCGTTTCCCGGAAGATTTCATGTTTCAATTGACGAAAGAGGAAAAAGATAAGGTGGTCGCAAATTGCGACCACCTCACCCGACTCAAATATTCTCCGCAATTACCCATGACCTTCACCGAGCACGGCGCAATGATGGCTGCGATGGTCTTGAACAGCCCGAAGGCGGTGGCGATGAGCGTGTTTGTGGTGCGGGCCTTCATCCAGATGCGCGAACGGCTGGTCGCCAACGCCGATATTTTGAAACGGCTGGCGGAGATTGATAAAACGCTGCTTGAACACAACGATGCCCTCGCTTTAATTTGGGAGCAGATACAGCCTTTGCTCGCTCCGCCGCCGGAACCGCCCCCAAAACAGATCGGATTCCACGTCAAGGAAAAGCGCGCCGCCTACACTATCCGGAAGACCGGGAAGACCACGAAGGCCTGAATCCGGCCCCTGATGAATCCTTTGTGTTCCTTGAGCTCTTTTGCGGTGATTTTTTTTCATTCTGAATCCCGACT
>Ga0116142_10002394_pt1 | contig 20373 bp, 17 predicted proteins | sample AD_UKC033_MetaG_FD_89785 | JGI IMG/M metagenome (GOLD analysis project Ga0116142, IMG submission 89785) | Active sludge microbial communities of municipal wastewater-treating anaerobic digesters from USA - AD_UKC033_MetaG | ecosystem: Engineered > Bioreactor > Anaerobic > Digestate | place: USA... | reverse complement strand
TACTGGCGCAGTGGCCACAACCGGCTGCTCGGCTGGGGCTGGGGCACAACGACGACCACGGGCGCCGGCGCCGGCGCGAAATCGCTGGGCGATGAGCTCGCCAACAGCGAGGCCTTCGCCAGCTGCCAGGTGCAGAAGGTGTTCAAGACCGTGTGCTTCCGCGCGCCGCAGAACGCGGCCGACCGTACCCGCGCGGCCGCGATCGCCCAGAGCTTTCGCAACAGTGGCTACCGGCTGAAGACCGTGTTCGCCGAAACCGCCGCCTATTGCATGGGAAATTGAGGTGAGCGTCATGAACCGCAACGTGCTCCTGGCAACGGTCCTCGCCGCTCTTGCCGCCTGCAGTGGCAGTGGTGCGCCGACCGAAGTCAATCCGGTCACGACGCCGCCTCCGGTCGCGGACTACACCGGCCCGGCGCCTGCCAATGCCGACGTGCAGGCGTTCCGCATCAACCTGTGGGAGAACATCAAGGCGAGCAACCGCTGCGGCAGCTGCCACAACGCGGGCGGCCAGTCGCCGACCTTCGCGCGCAACGACGACGTGAATCTCGCCTACCAGGCGGCGGTGGCGCTCGTCGACCTGACCCAGCCCGACCAGTCCCGCCTCGTGACCAAGGTCGCCGGCGGCCACAACTGCTGGCTAGCCTCGGCATCGGCCTGCGGCGACACGATGACGGTGTGGATCCGCAACTGGGCGGGCTCGCTCGCCGGCGGCGGCAAGACCATCCAGCTGCAGGAACCGCCGATCAGGGAAGTCGGCGACAGCAAGACCTTCCCGGACAGTTCGAGCCTCTACGCGACGACGATCCTGCCGCTGGTGCGCGGTCAGGGCCAGTGCCTGCGCTGCCATACGCCGGCCTCGGCCACCGCGCAGGCGCCGTACTTTGCCGCCCAGGATGCCGACGCGGCATACGCGGCGGCGCGCCCGAAGATCAATCTCGATGCGCCCGAGCTGTCGCGCCTCGTCGTGCGCCTGCGCGAAGAGTCGCACAACTGCTGGACGTCGAGCTGCCTGAACGACGCGTCCACCATGGAAACGGCGGTGCGAGCGTTCGCGAACGCCATCGCGGTCACGCCGGTCGATCCCACGCTCAGGCTCTCCAAGGCGCTGACGCTCTATGACGGCACCGTGGCCGCAGGCGGCAATCGCTACGAGAGTGCCCAGATCGCGCTGTACGAATTCAAGACCGGCATGGGCACGACCGTCTACGACACGAGCGGCGTCGAGCCCGCGGCCAACCTGACCATGTCCGGCTCGATCGAATGGGTCGGCGGCTGGGGCCTCAATGTCCGCGAGGGTGGCAAGGCGCAAGGCACGACCGCGGGCAGCAGGAAGCTCGCCGACATGATCAAGACCACCGGCGAGTTCACCATCGAGGCCTGGGCGGCGCCCGGCAACGTCGTGCAGGAAGACGCCTACATCGTCAGTTACTCGGGCGGCACGATGGCCAACAACGCGACACTCGCGCAGTTCGCCTACCAGTACCAGGCGATGACCCGCAGCAGCGAGACCGACGCGAATGGCGAGCCGGCCCTGCTCACCCGTGCGGCGGACGAAGATGCCCAGGCGTCCCTGCAGCACGTCGTGCTGACCTACGACCCCGTGAACGGCCAGCGCATCTACGTCAACGGCCAGTACACCGGCGACACGGACGGCAGCGGCGGCGCGCTCGGCGACTGGGACGACAGCTTTGCGCTCGTGCTCGGCAACGATCCGTCGGGTGCCCGGCAGTGGACGGGCGTGCTGCGCCTCGTGTCGGTACACAACCGCGCGCTGACCCAGCCGCAGATCCAGCAGAACTTCGAGGCCGGAGTCGGCGAGCGCTACTTCATGCTGTTCAATGTCAGCGAACTGGTGGACCTGCCGAAGAGCTACGTCATGTTCGAGGCGAGCCAGTACGACAGCTACAGCTACCTGTTCACGAACCCGACCTTCATCAGCCTCGACCCGGCCGTCGAGCCGGCGGGCATACCGCTGAAGGGCATGCGCATCGGCCTGAACGGCCAGGAGGCGCGCGTCGGCCAGGCCTACATCCCGCTCGACCTGACGGTCGGCGCCGCGGGCTACGACCCGACGACCGGCCAGCTGCTGTCCTCGACGGGCACGGTGATCGGGCTCGAGAAGGGGCCCGAGAACGACCTGTTCTTTCTGACGTTCGAGCGCCTCGGCGACCAGACGCGCGCGTATCCGGAAGAGCCGATTCCCGACCCGCCGGTCCTCGCCGACAGCGAGAATCCGGAAGTCGGCCTGCGCACCTTCGACGAAATCAACCAGACGATGTCGAACATCACCGGCGTGCCGATCACGCGGGCGTCGGTCGCCAGCACCTACGGCCTCGTCAGGCAGGCACTGCCGTCGGTCGAGTCGATCGATACCTTCGGTTCGTCGCAGCAGATGGGCGTCGCGCAGCTCGCGATCTCCTACTGCGACGCGATGGTCGACGACACGGCGCTGCGCACCGGCTTCTTCGGTGGCGGCGGCGCGATCGACGTGAACAGCGCGGCGGGCCGCAATGCGATGATCAGCAGCATCATCTCGCGCGCGGTCGGCACCAACGTCGCGTCCCAGCCGGACGACACCGAAGTGCGCACCGAGCTGAACGCCCTGGTCACCAAGCTCGCGACGACCTGCGCCGGCAGCTGCAACGCGACCCGTACCGCGACGATCGCCAAGGCGTCCTGCGCCGCCGCCATCGGCAGCGCCGCGATGCTGCTGCAATAGGTTCGAGGGAGAATCCACCATGCTGATCCGCCACAAGCCCCCCCGCGAACTCGGCCTCGATGAGCCGTTAAGGCACCCCGATCACCGCCCGCCGGTGACCCGGCGCGAGCTGATTTCGCGCGGCTTCCAGACCGGCGCCGCGGTCGTGGCCGCGCCGTCGGTGCTGAGTCTCCTCGCGCCGCGCGACGCGCACGGCGCGCTCGCATCCGACATCGAGGCGCTCAAGGAGGCCTGCGGCATCACCGATGGTGCCGGCAAGATCCCGTTCATCGCCTTCGACCTGGCGGGCGGCGCCAACCTGAGTGGTTCGGAAGTGCTGATCGGCGGCCCGGGCGGCCCGGAGGATTTCCTGTCGACCGCGGGCTACGGCAAACTCGGCCTGCCCGGCGACATGGTGCCGAACGCGGCGAGCGCGACCAATACGTTCATCGATACCTCGCTCGGCCTGCCGTGGCATTCCGACGGCGGCATGCTGCGCGGCATCCTGTCGAAGGCCAGCGTGGGCGCGCAGGCGTTCACCAACGGCGCGGTGATCGCCGCTCGCTCCGAGAACGACACTGCGAACAATCCGCACAACCCGATGTACGGCATCCAGAAGTGCGGCGCCGACGGCCAGCTGCTGACGTTGATCGGTTCGCGTGCGTCCGACTCGGGCGGCAATTCGATGTCGCCGATGCCCTATGACCTCGCATACCGGCCGACCAAGGTCGATCGCACGAGCGACGTCACCGGCCTCGTCGATACCGGCAAGCTCGCCGAGCTGATGGCGCAGAACGATGCCGTCGCGGTGCTCGAGTCGATGGTGCGCCTGAGCGGCGACAAGCTCGGTCGCGTCAACACGAACGTGAGCCGGGATGCCGCCATCAAGACGCTCGTGGAATGCGGTTACACGAAGACCGCCTACCTCGCCGACCGCTTCGGCCAGCCCGCAAACCTGAATCCCGAACTCGACCAGCGCATCAAGGGTGCGACCGGCATCTTCACCGACCAGGAGTTCGACTCGGACGGCGAGTTCGAGAAGACCGCCGCGGTAATGAAGATGGTGATCGAGGGTTATGCCGGCGCCGGCACGATCACGATGGGCGGCTATGACTACCACGGCCAGGGCCGCGCGACCGGTGAGGTGCGCAACTTCCGCGCCGGCCAGTGCATCGGCGCCTGCCTCGAGTTCGCGCATCGCGCCGGCAAGCCGCTCATGATCTACGTATTCAGCGACGGTTCGCTGTCGTCCGCCAACCAGGTCGACAACACGGTCAATGGCCGCGGCAAGTTCATGTGGGTGAGCGACAACCAGTCGACCGCGTCGTCGTTCTTCCTGGTGTACAACCCGGGCGGGCGGCCGGTCGTCACGCCGAGCGGCAGTTCGTTCCGCAGCGGCCCGCAGATCGGCTATTACACGGCGGACGGCTCGGTGGCCAATAACTCGCATCCGGGCGCCAACGCAGTCAACCTGCTGGTCAACACCGTGCTGCTCAATTACCTGGCCCTGCACCAGCAGATCGGCCAGTTCACGACCTTGTTCCCGAACCACGGGCTCGGTTCGGGCGCCCAGCTCGACAGCCTCGCGGTGTTCGCACCGATCGTCGATGCGGTGATCACCAATCCGCTCTGACGCGCCTGTCGCGCTTTGCCGACGGCCGGCGCGGGCCGGCTGATTTGTGCGGCAGGTCATGCGTCTGCCGCGCGAATTGCCGGCGCGCTACGTTGACATTGTAAAGTGCGCATGCGACGGTCATATGCGCCGCGCGCGCCTGTTCCGCTTGCTGTGAGCGCGCTGTCATGAGGGCTGCATTGTTGATCGATCGTATCGTTCCCGCGGTGCTGTCGCTGTGCGCGGCGTTCGCCGCAAGCGCGGCGGACTCGCCGCTGGTCGGCCGCGAGGCGCCCGATTTCGCGCTGCGCGCCATGGCCGGCGACAACGTGCGCCTGTCGGAAGCACGGGGCCAGGTCGTCGTGCTGTCGTTCTTTGGCAGCCGCTGCAACCCGTGCCGTGCCCAGCTGGCGGAGCTCGATGCGGTGTACCGCACCTACGGCCCGGCCGGCCTGACCGTGTACGGCATCAGCATCGATGACGACGCCGAAAAGGCGAGGCAGTTCTCGGCGAGCGTCGGCGTCGGCTTCCCGATGCTCGCCGACCCGCAGAAGGCGGTCGGGCGCGAGTACGCGATCGACCGGCTACCCACGGTCGTGATCGTCGACCGCGCGGGAAAGGTGCGCTACGTGCATCGTGATCCGGAATCCCGCAGCGAACCGGTGTATGTCCGCGAGCTGCGCCGCCTGCTCGACGAATGAGCGCCAGTGTAGACACCAGCGAGATCCACATGCCTACCGTTGCCAGACCGATCGCCGCGCTGACACGACTGCTGCTCCCGGCACTGCTCGCCGGGCTGGCCGGCGCCGCCTACGCCCAGGAGGCCGTCGCTCCGGCGGCCGACGCGCCGGCGGAGACCCGCGCGCTCGACAGCGAGGTCCAGGACCTCAAGAAGGACGTGGTCGATCTCAACCGCGAACTGTTCATTCTCGAGGAAGAACTGCTGTTCCCGGCGAACACGCAGGTCGCGGTGTTCGTGTCGCTCGACGTCGGCGAGTTCTTCGCGCTCGACTCGGTGCAGCTGAAGATCGACGACAGGGAAGTGTCGAATTATCTCTACACGCCGCGCGAAGCCGAGGCGTTGCTGAAGGGCGGCGTGCAGCGCCTGTACGTCGGCAACCTGAAGACCGGGACCCATGAGCTGGTGGCCTTCTTCGCAGGCAAGGGACCGAACGGGCGCGACTACCGGCGCGGCGCCTCGCTGAATTTCGAGAAGAGCGTCGGTGCCAAGTATCTCGAGCTGCGCATCAGCGACCGCCAGCGCAAGGCGCAACCGGAATTCGAGATCAAGGACTGGGAGTAGATGCGGAGCCTCGTCCTCGCACTTGTTGCGGCCACGGTTGTCGCGACCGCCGGCAACGATGATGCGTGGGCGGCGGACACCGGGGACAGGCTGCCGGTCACCCGCGTGCAGGACCTGCACTACGGCGACGTGCTGTTCCATTTCTTCCAGGACGAAAACTTCGAGGCGCTGACGCGTCTGCTGGCCTACGGGCACTGGGACCGGCTGCCGCATCATCTCGCCGAAGCCGAGCTGCTGGCCGGCGGCATGTACCTCTCCCTCGGCATGCACAACGAGGCCGGCGCCCGGTTCGAGCGGCTGCTGACCGCCGAGACGCCACAGGGCGTGCGCAACCGCGCGTGGTTCTACCTCGGCAAGGTCTGGTACGCACGCGGTTACGACGACAAGGCCGAACGGGCGCTGCGCAGCGTCACGGGCACGCTGCCCCCGGACCTCGAGGCCGAGAAGACGCACCTGCTCGCCAATCTGATGATGCACGGCGGGCGCTACGACGAGGCAGTCGCGCTGCTCGACGCCGTCCAGGGCAGCCCCGACTGGGTGGCCTACGCGCGCTTCAATCTGGGGGTCGCCATGGTCCGCAAGGGCCAGCTGGCCGACGCCGACCGCTACCTCACCGGTGTCGGCACCATGGCGGCCGTTTCGCCCGAGATGCTCGCGCTCAAGGACAAGGCGAATCTCGCGCTGGGCTTCGCTTATCTGCAGGCCGATCAGCCGGCGAACGCGAAGCTCGCGCTCGAGCGCGTGCGCCTTGCCGGCCCGCAATCGAACAAGGCGCTGCTCGGCGCCGGTTGGGCGAGCGCGGCGCTCGGTGATTTCGAGGGCGCGCTCGCGCCATGGCTCGAACTGCGCGATCGCAACCTGCTCGACGCCGCGGTGCAGGAGTCCTTCCTTGCGGTGCCGTACGCCTACGGCAAGCTCGGCGCGAATGCTCAGGCCGCCGACTACTACGAAAACGCGATGCGCGAGTTCGACCGCGAGGGCGAGTCGCTCGACGGCGCGATCGCGAGCATCCGTTCGACCCGGTTGCTCGATGAGCTGCTCGCCCAGGAGAGCGAGGAGCGTCAGGGCTGGTTCTGGCAGCTGCGCGACCTGCCGGACGCCCCGCAGTCGCGCTACCTCTACGCCGTGCTGGCCGGACACGATTTCCAGGAAGGCCTGAAGAACTACCGCGACCTCGCGTTCCTCAACCGGCGCCTGGGCGCATGGTTGGAAAGCATGGTCGCCTTCGACGACATGATCGATGCCCGCCAGAAGGCGCACGCCGAGCGACTGCCCCGCGCCGATGGGCTGCTCGCGCAGGACGCACCCGCCCGCATCGAGCGCGAGCGCGGCGAGCTCGAGTCGAAGCTCGATGCGATCGAGCGCAATCACGACGCCGCGGCACTCGGTACGCCCACCGAGCGTGACCAGTGGGCGCGCATCCAGCGTATCGAGCAGGCGCTCGCCAATGGCGACGTGGGGGTCGCCGGCCCGGAACTCGAGGCACTCGAGGACAAGCTGCGGCTCGTCAAGGGCGTGCTGTCATGGCGGCTCGATGAGGCAATGCGCGCGCGCGTCTACCAGCAGCGGCGCGAGATCAAGGATCTCGACGCTGCGCTGCGCGAGGCACAGCGACGCTGGGTGCGTGTCGAGCGCGCGCGCAAGGACGTGCCGACCAACACCGGCGAGTTCGAGGGGCGCATCGCGGCATTGAATGCGCGGCTTGCCGCGCTGCAGTCGCGGCTCGAAAGCGCCCGCGACAGGCAGAACGAGTACCTCGCGACGCGCGCGATCCAGGAACTCGAATCGCAGCAGGCGCGGCTCGCCGCGTATCGGGTGCAGGCGCGCTTCGCGCTTGCGACGATCTACGATCGCGCGGCCAACGAGCCGGCGCCCGCGCCGCAGGCGCCTGTCGTGCCGCCGCCCGCCATCGAGGGCCCGCCGTGAGCGTCGCCCGCCAGTTCGCGGCGCTGTGCGTGCTCGCGCTCGCGGTCGCGTCGCCCCCGGCTGCCCTGGCCGCGCAGAAGCCGAAGGCCGCGCCCACCATCAAGGACCTGCGTGCGCGTCCGCTCGACCTGCAGAAATCCGCGGCGGTGCCCGCTAGCGCATCGCGCGCGATGGACAACTACCGCCGCTTCCTCGAGCTGCAGAACACCGATCCCGAACTGCGCGCGGAAGCGCTGCGGCGACTCGGCGACCTGAATCTCGAGGCCGGCGAACTCGAGCGCATGCAGAGCGAGGTGAACGCGATCGACCTGGCGAGCGCCGAGGCGATCGTGTTGTATACGACCCTGCTCAAGGCCTACCCGAACTATTCGCGCAACGATCAAGTGCTCTACCAGCTCGCGCGCGCCTACGAGACGACCGGGCAACCAGAGAAGGCGCTCGCGACGCTCGACGATATCGTCAGTCGCTATCCGTCCGCGCCGCAGATGGACGAGATCCAGTTCCGCCGCGGCGAGATGCTGTTTTCGGCCAGGGACTATGGCGGCGCGGAAGCGGCCTATGGCCAGGCCATGAAGTTCGGCGAGTCGTCGCCATACTTCGAGCAGAGCCTCTACAAGCACGGCTGGTCGCTGTTCAAGCAGTCGCGCAACGAGGAGAGCCTCGAGTCGTTCGGCGGTGTGCTCGACGCCATGCTGGTCGGGCAGGGCGGCAGGGAGCGGCGCTTCGACGGCCTGTCGCGCGCCGACAGGGAACTCGTCGACGACACACTGCGCGTCATGGCGATCACGTTCTCCTACCTCGACGGCGCCGAATCGCTCGATGCGCACATCGCGCGGCGCGGCACGCCGCCTTATTCACACCTGCTGTACTCGCGCCTTGGTGACTTGTACGTGGACAAGGAGCGCTACCAGGACGCCGCGTCGACCTATCGCGCCTTCGTCAATCGCGACCCGAACAACGAGTACGCGCCGGGCCTGTCGATGCAGGCGATCGAGGCCTACAAGAAGGGCGGCTTCACCGACCTCGTGCTCGACGGCAAGCGCGAGTTCGTCGAGCGCTATCGCTTCGCCGGCCCGTTCTGGCTGGGCCGCGATCGCGCCGCCTACCCCACGGTCACGGCGGAGCTGAAGTCCAACCTGAAGGACGTCGCGCAGTACCACCACGCGACCGCGCAGGCCTCGAAGAAGGTCGAGGACTATCAGCAGGCGGCGCGCTGGTACCGCGACTACCTGGAGTCATTCCCGGACGATCCGGACTCGGCCGCCACCAACTATCTGCTCGCCGAGACGCTGTTCGAGAGCCACCAGTACCTCGATGCGGCGGGCGAGTACCAGCGCACGGCCTACGATTATCCGCGCAGTGCGCAGTCCGCTGCCGCCGGCTATGCCGCACTCGTCGCCCTCCAGCGGCACGAGGAGGCGCTGCCTGCCGCCGACCGGCTCGCGGTGCATGCGCTGGCGGTGGATTCAGGGGTCAGGTTCGCGACCACGTTCCCCGAGCATCCCGACAGCGCGGGCGTGCTGACGCGCGCCGCGCAGGATGTGTTCGCGGCGCGCGACCTGCCACGGGCCATCACGCTCGCCGAAACGCTGCTTGCGCGCGCGCCACCGGTCGACACCGCGAAGCAGCGCATCGCCTGGACGATCATCGGCCAGTCGAACTTCGACCTGCTGTACTTCGACAAGGCCGAGGCGGCCTTCGTCAATGCGCGCACGCTGGCCCCGCCCGGCGACCCGGAGCGCGCCGATCTCACCGAGCGGCTGGCGGCTTCCGTCTACAGGCAGGCCGAAGCCAGGCGCACCTCCGGTGATGCATCGGGCGCGGTCGACGCGTTCCTGCGCGTCGCGGTCGTGGCGCCGGACTCGCAGATCCGCTCGACGGCGACCTACGATGCCGCCGCGCTACTGGTCACGCTGAAGGAATGGGGCAGGGCGGTCCCGGTGCTCGAATCCTTCCGGCGCGACTTCCCCGAGGACAAGCTGCAGCCCGAGGTCACGCGCAGCCTCGCGGTCGCCTATGCGGAGACCGGGCGCGCGGGCGAAGCCGCCGCCGAATTCGAGCGTATCGCGGCCTCGCCGGGCGAGGATCCGGCGGTGCGCCGCGAGGCCGTGGTGCAGGCCGCGGACCTGCACGAGAAAGCGGGCAATTCCGCGCGTTCGGAGGCCATGCTCGAGAAGTTCGTCGCCGATTACCCGACTCCGGTGCTTGACGCGATCGAAGTGCGCCAGCGGCTGGCCGACGCCGCGGCCAGGCGCGGCGACGTGGCGAAGCAGCAGTCCTGGCAGCGCGCCATCATCCTTGCGGATGCGAGCGCCGGCGCCGAACGCAGCGATCGCACCCGCTTTCTCGCCGCCCATGCCCAGCTCGCGCTCGCTGCGCCGGCGCGCGATGCGTTCCGGGGCGTGCGCCTCGTCGCGCCGCTGAAGAACAGCCTCGCGCAGAAGCGCAGCTCGCTCGAGATCGCCCTCGCGGCCTACAAGTCGGCGGCCGATTACCGCATCGCCGATGTCACGACGAGCGCGACCTTCGAGATGGCGGAGCTCTACCGCACGCTCGCGCGCGACCTGATGGAGTCCGAGCGTCCGAAGAACATGGAGGACGAGGCGCTCGAGCAGTACGATCTGCTGCTCGAGGAGCAGGCGTTTCCGTTCGAGGAGCAGGCGATCGCCGTGCATCAGGCGAATGCCGCGCGGGCGCGCGAGGGCGTCTACAACGATGGCGTGAAGGCGAGCTATGCCGCACTCGCGCAGCTGAATCCCGGCCGCTATGGCAAGACCGAGCTGGCGCAGGGCGTCGTCGATGCGCTGACCCTGCTCGAGCCGCCGCCGCCCGTGCCGGTGGTGGTGGACGGTGAAACACCGGCCGCGCCCGCCCCGGTGCCGGCGCCGCCGCCGGCGCGGGCCCTGGCCGATTTCGATCGGGCGGTGGGTCTGGCGCGCGCCGGCGACAACGCCGGTGCAGCGCTCGAGTTCGGCCAGCTGTCGGCGGCGGTACCGCAGTACGCGGCCGTGTTCTTCAACCTGGGTGTCGCACAGCTCAACCAGAATCGGCTGGACGACGCCGAGGCGGCGTTCCATGCGCAGAGCTCGGCCTCACGCTGCGCATGGCGGGCCGGTTCGAGCAGGCGCGCGCCGCGTACGAGCAGGCGCTGGCCGCGCGCGAGGGCTTCGCGTCGGCGCACCGCAACTACGCGGTGCTGCTCGACCTGTACCTGCAGGAGCCGGCGCCGGCGCTGGCACACCTCGAGCGCTACAGGGAGCTGACCGGCGAGGACAAGCCGGTCAGCGGCTGGATCGCGGAACTGCGCCAGCGTGCCGGCAGCGCACCACCTGCCGCCGATGCCGATCCCGTTGCAGGAGCCGAGCCATGAAGACACTGCCCCTCCTCACCGTGAGCGTGTTGCTCATGCCTTGCGCCTGGGCGCAGGAGCCGCTGCCGACCCCGGAGTCCCTCGAACCGGGGGTCGATACCTCAGCAAGGCCTGCGGTGCCCGCCGGCGGGCAGACCCCTGCCGCCACGGCGCCCACCCCGGCAGCGCCTCCCGCCGCTGCGCCCGCCGATGTGTCGCGCGCCGCGGCCGGCCAGCGAGGCACGCGCGGCGTGATGGACCGCATCGAACTCGATACGACGCAGATCACCGGCAATCGCGAATTGCCGAAGGTGCTGTACATCGTGCCGTGGAAGCAGTCGGACTTGGGCGACCTGATGGGTCGGCCGGCCAACAGCCTGCTCGACGAGGTGCTGGCGCCCGTGGACCGTGACGTGTTTCGCCGCGAAAACCGTTATTACGACGCGCTGCAGCCGGATGCCGCGCAGCGCGCCGACAAAGCTGAGAAATAGGTCGCAGCTTTTTGAACTTATGTCATTCAGTTTGGGAATGCTTGGCTTGCCGTTTTTCGAGGAGAGTCTTCGATGGATCTCTATAGTTCGATAGTTCGCTTCTTCCAGGGCGGGGGACATTGGATGATCCCCATCGCCGTGGTCCTGGTGCTCGGGCTCGCGATTGCGCTCGAGCGCTTCATCTACCTGTGGAATGTCGGGCGGCAGAATCGCTCGCTGTGGTCGGAAATCACCCCGTTGCTGCAGCGGGGCGACTTCCGCGCGGCCGTGCAGCTCACGTCGAAATCCAGTTCCGCGATCGGCCAGATCCTGAACTACGGTCTCGCGCGCGTTGCGACGGCGCGCCGCCGTGACGACATCGAGAAGGCGATGGAAGAGAGCCTGATGGAAGTGGTGCCGAAGATCGAGCGGCGCACTCACTACCTCGCGACCTTCGCCAATCTCGCGACGCTGCTCGGCCTGCTCGGAACCGTGTTCGGCCTGATCCACGCGTTCGCGGCCGTCGCCACGGTGAATCCGGCGGAGAAGGCGAACCTGCTGTCCGCCAGCATTTCGGTGGCGATGAACTGCACGGCCTTCGGCCTGCTGACCGCGGTGCCGCTGCTGTTCATCCATGCCTGGCTGCAGTCGCGCACGACCGCGCTGATCGACAGCCTGGAGATGGCCTCGGTCAAGTTCCTGAACTCGATCACCGAGCGTCGTCCGGACGCCCCGGCCGCGGCCTAGGCGCGAGGAGCCGCCCATGCGCAGGTCCTCCTACGAGGCCCGGAAGCTGCAGCGGCGCGGACGCCGGCCGTCCGAGCTGCTGCTCGTGCCGATGATCGACATCTTCATCGTGCTCGTGACCTTCCTGCTGATGACCGCCGTGTTCTCGCGGACCGTGGTCCTCGAGCTGAACCTTCCGGCCCGGCTCGCCGATTTCCGCGAGCCGCCGCAGGGCCTGCAGCTCGAGGTGATCGTGCGCAAGGACGAGCTGATCGTCGCCGACCGCAACAGCGGGCCGCTCGCGCCACTGCCAAGCAGCGCGGCGGGCTATGACTTCGACGGCCTCACCGGCTACCTGCAGCGCGTGAAGGCGAGGTTTCCCGAGATGACGAGCGCCACCATCCTCCTCGAGTCCGACACCCCGTACGACACGCTCGTGCAGGTGATGGACAAGGTGCGCGTAGTCGAAGTCTCGCAGGACGGGATGACCGTGCAGGCGGAACTGTTCCCGGACATTTCGATCGGTGACGCGCCACAGGCCGCCGCCGGCGGAGGCCGAACATGAGCATGTCGGGCCGCGCACGCCGCATGGCGAAGAGCCACGAGCGCCACAAGGGCGCCCTCGAGCTCAACCTGATCCCGATGATCGACATCCTGACCGTGCTGGTGATGTTCCTGCTGGTGTACTCGACCGAGGTCGAGATCATCCAGAACACCAAGGGCATAGAGATCCCGCAGTCGATCGCCGAGGCGCAGCCGAAGGACTCCGTCGTATTGATGGTGACCACCACCGACCTGTTCGTGCAGGGCGAGCACGTCACGTCGCTCGCCGAGATCCAGGCGTCCGACTCGCCGCTGATCGAGCCGCTGCGGGCCGCGCTCAAGCGGCCGATGCTGGTCGGGCGGGCAATGACCGAGAAGGAACTCGCCGCGCGCGAGATCACGATCCTCGGCGACAAGGCCATCCCCTACGAGGTGCTGAAGAAGGTCATGGCAACCTGCACGGATGCCGATTACGGGCGCATTTCGCTCGCCACGCTGCAAAAGGAGAAGCCGGCCCCGGCCGGCTTCAAGCCCGCGTGACGCTGAGGCCGTACTACCGGACTTTCGATCTGCCCTGGGACATCGATCCCGAGGAGAGCGAGCGCCTGCGCAAGTTCCTGATCGTGGCGCTCGTCACGGTCACGCTGGGCGCCATCGTCATCCCGTTCCTGCCCGTGCCGGATCGCCCGGTGCAGGAGGAGGTGGTGCCGCAGCGACTCGCGAAGGTCATGCTCGACTACCAGCCGCCGCCGCCACCGCCGCCGCCGCCTGCGCCCAAGGAGGAGCCGAAGCCCGAGACCAAGGTGGCGGCCATCACCCCGAAGCCCGTGCCGCAGCCGGTCGATCGGACCGAGGAAGCGCGCAAGAAGGCGCAGCGGGCGGTCAACCAGTTCCATGACGAGCTCGCGGACCTCCGGCAGAACCTGCCTGTCGTGCCGGTCGAGCAGACCCGCAACCTCACCGGTGAAGTCGGCGCCGACAGCCGTGCCGAGCGCTCGCTGATCACCTCGAAGGTGGGCGCGGCGAGCGGCGGCATCGCCTCGACCAGTTCGAGCCGCGGCTTCGGCGCGGGCGCGGGCAGCCTGACGGGTCACGACGCGACGCGCGTGGGGCTGCCGCCCGGCGTGCCGGTCGGCGGCCGCGCCGATGCCGCCAGCCGCTCGGGCTCGAGCGGCAAGGCCTCGCGCAGCCGCGAGGAGATCGAGCTCGTGTTCGACCGCAACAAGGGCGCGATCTACGCGCTCTACAGCCGTGCCCTTCGCGAACAACCCGAGTTGCAGGGTAAGATGGTGCTGGAATTCACCATTGCGCCTTCCGGCGAGGTGACGATGTGCCGCGTGGTGTCGAGCGAGATCGGCGATCCGGAACTCGAGCGCAAGATCGTGGCGCGCGTGCGGCTCTTCCGCTTCGAGGCTCGCGACGTCGAGGCGATCACCACCACCAAGCCCATCGACTTCTTCCCCGCCTGAAGGAGGCGCGCGCGAGGCCAGCGTGAACCTGCAGTCCGAGATCCAGTTCTTCACGGAGTTGCGCGTGCTGGACAAGGCACGGCTCCTGAACGCCTTCCTGCACGAGCTCGCCGAGGAGGCGCGCACCACCTACGGGCCGGGTAGCGAGCAGGTCACGGACACGGCCCACCTGCGTTTCGTCAACGAGCTGGTGCACCGCGTGACGCGCGTGCTCGAGCAGCTGCTGGGCGAGGATCGCACGCGCCCGGCCGATGAGGTGGTGCTGCGCATGCTGCTGTCACCGCGCACCGACAAGGTGGCCGAAAAGCTGGTGCTGAACGCGTACCGGCGCGCAATCCACGGCTTCGAGCGCTACGACACCACCGTGCTGATGAATACATAGCCGCGCGGCAGCTTTCGAAAAAGCATGGAATGGCCGACAATGCCAAGCGTGTGTGCAGGTCGCGCCTGACACCGCATGTATTCTCGAGCGAGGAATGCAACCGTGGATCTGCTGGCGAATGACTATCCGGGCGTGATTCTCGCCGAGCGGCCAGGCCCCTGCCTGTCCGTTTATCAACCGACACATCGCGCGTTTCCCGGGAGGCAGCAGGACCCGATCCGTTTTCGCAATCTGGTCAAGTCGCTCGGCGACTCGCTGCGACGGAATTACCCGGATCGGCAGGTCGCAACCCTGCTTGCTCCATTCCATGCGCTGGCGGGGGACACGGCGTTCTGGAACGCCAACCTCGACGGGCTCGCGGTACTCGCGGCGCCGGACTTCTTTCGCTGCTACAGCCTGCAGCGCACGGTCGTCGAGCGGGCGATCGTCGCCGACAGCTTTCACACCAAGCCGCTCATGCGGATCATGCAGTCGGCCGATCGCTACCAGATCCTCGGCCTCGAGCGCCACGAGGCGCGGTTGTTCGAGGGCAATCGCGACAGCGTGGATGAGATCCCGTTGGCGGCGGAGGTGCCGCGCAGCCTCGACGATGTCGTCGATCGGGATTTCGAACGCGACCGCGCCATCCGTACCCACGGCAGGGTCGAGTCTGGCGGCATGGGGCGCCATGGTCGCAGCGATGTGAAACGCGATGCCATCGACGCCGATACCCGGCGGTTCTTCCGCCAGGTGGATCGTGCAGTATTCGAGCAACATTCGCGTCCGTCCGGTTTGCCGCTGCTGCTGGCGGCACTGCCCGAACACCACCATCTGTTTCGCGAGGTCAGCGACAATCCGCAACTCCTCGGCGATGCCATCGACGTCAACCCGAAAGCATTGTCGAATGACGAGCTGCGCGCGCGCGCGTGGGCGCTGGTGCAGCCACACTATCTCGATCGTCTCGCCCGCTTGGTCGAGACGTTTGGCACCGCGGTGGCGAACCGTAATGGCAGCGCCGATCTGGCCGAGGTCGCGAGTGCCGCGGTGCAGGGGCGAGTTGCGACCCTGCTGCTCGACGCCGACCGCGAGCTTCCCGGTCGCATCGATGCGACCACCGGCGTGGCTACGCCCGGCAAGCCGGACGATACGCAAGTCGACGATTTGCTCGATGATCTGGGTGAATGGGTGCTACGCCGGGGCGGCGAAGTGGTTATCGTGCCTACGGCGCGCATGCCGACCGAAACCGGATTGGCCGCGATCTTCCGATTCTGATCTTGCGGTGCGATCGGCATGCCGCTGCCGGTCGAATGCCCGGCCCATGCTGCCGGAGTCTGCCGGCGATACGCATGTGATCAGCGTGGTGCCTTTGGTGGCCTGAGAGAATAAAACGCCGTGTGCTCGCCCTGGCGCGGCAGCGTGAAATCGATCTGCCCCGGCTCGTTCCTGAACTTGATCGGCGTGCCGATGTGTTCCCGGCCCGCCGGGTCGACGAGGCGCATGCCGCGCGCAATCGCGTGGCTGTCGTCGAACGCCTCGCGCAGGTTCTTCACCGGCGCGAAGCACACGTCCCGGCCGCGAAACCAGTCGACCCACGCGGCCTGCGTGCGCGTCGCGAACACGCTGCGCAGGAACTCCACCACCGGTGCCTGGTGCGGCCCCGGGCCGCGCTCGCACAACTCGATGAACTCCGGCCTGCCGAGCTCGGTGAGCAGGTTGCGGATGAACTTCGGCTCTTGCCCGCCGAGCACCACGTGCCGATCGTCGAGCGTGCGATAGATGCGGTAGAAGGCGCTGCCGCCGAGACTGCGCTCGTGCTTCACGACCGGGGGGCGCTTGTGCGTGAACACCTGGCCGGTCACGTTCGGTGTCCAGGCGAGGATCGAATCGTGCATCGAGATGTCGAGATAGTCGCCGACACCGGTGCGCTCCCGCCGCAGCAGCGCCATCAGGATGCCGGACAGGGCGAACATCGAGGCCGCCATGTCCGCAGCCGGCACGTGCGGGATCGTCGGCTGGCCGTCCTCGCCGAGGTTGAGGCTCACGACGCCGGCCATCGCCTCGGTTGCGAGATCGTGCGCCGGCATGTCGCGGTACGGTCCGTCCTGGCCGAATGCCGCGATCGAGCAATAGACGATGCGCGGGTTGCGGGCGGCGACCTGCGCGTAGCCGACGCCGAGCCGGTCGACGACACCGGGCCGGAAGGCTTCGACGAACACGTCCGCGGTGGCGGCGAGCGTGAGCAGCGCCTCGCGCTGCGCGGCATCCTTCAGATTGACGGTGACGCTGCGCTTGCCGCGATGCGTGTTGCGAAAGAAGACGCTGACGCCATCCTCGGCCGCGCCGATATGCCGGTTCGGTTCGCCCTCGCCGGGCGGCTCCACCTTGATCACCTCGGCGCCGTGGTCCGCCATCGTCTGCGTGAGGTAAGGCCCGGGCAGGAACAGCGACAGGTCGATGACGCGCAGGCCCTCGAGCTTCATCGGCGGCGCCCCCTCAGATGACCCGCTGCGAGGCGAGCGCGTCGATTTCGGCGTCCTCATAGCCGATCTCGCGCAGCACGTCGCGCGTGTCGGCGCCGAGCGCCGAGCCGATGCGGCCGTGCAGGCGCTGCCCGTCGAGCTTGATGGGGTTCGCGAGGGCCCGAAAGCCCGGTTTCTGCGGGTGGGGCGTCGCCTGGATCATGCCGATGCGCTCGACGAACGGGTTGTCGAGCGCCTGCTCCATGTTGTACACGGGCGCGGCCGGCAGGCGGCCCTGCAGCCTCGCGAGCCAGGCCGAGGTCGTATCGGTCTCGAATATGGCATCGAGCGCCGCGGTCAGCTCGGGACGATGCTCGCGCCGCGCTTGCATAGTCGCGAAGCGCGGATCGTGGCCGAGCGCCTGCGCGCCGAGCACCGCGAGCAGCTCGTGCCAGAACTTTTCCGTCATGCACATGACGAATATCCACCCGTCCTGCGTGCGCAGCAGCTGCACCGGCGTGGCGGACGGGTGCGAGCTGCGCGGCATGCGCTCGGTCCGGTGGCGCTCGTTGATGAACCAGGTGCCGGGGTAGGAAAGCTGGTGCAGGGCCACGTCGAACAGGCTGACGTCGATGTCGCGGCCGCGGCCCGTCTTCATCGCCCCGAGCAGGCTCGCGAGCAACGCCACCGCGGTGGTGATGCCGGTCATGTAATCAACGATCGACAGGCCCATGCGCGCGGGCGGCGAGCCGGGCTCGCCGGTGAGGTGCAGGTAGCCGGCCTCCGCCTGCATCAGGTAGTCATAGCCCGGCCACCCCTTGCGCTCGTTGTCGCGCCCATAGGCGGACAGGTGCGCGCAGACGATGCGCGGGTTGACATCGGCGAGCGCCGCGTAGGTGAGGCCCAGCTTCTCGGGCTGGTCGCCGCGCAGGTTGTTCAGCACCGCATCGGAGCGCGCCACCAGCCGGCGGAACACGGCCTGGCCGGCCTCGGTCTTCAGGTTCAGCGTTACGCTGCGCTTGTTCAGGTTGAAGGTCTGGAAGAAATGGCTGTCGTTCTCGCCGAGGAAGAACGGCCCCATGCCGCGTGTCGCATCGCCGCCCTGGTCGCGGTTCTCGATCTTGATGACCTCTGCACCAAGGTCGGCGAGGTACATCGAGCCGAAGGGGCCTGCGCCGAAGTTCTCGAAGGTCAGTACGCGAATTCCGGCGAGCGGCAGCGAGGCGCGCGCGGCATCAGTCCCGCCTGCGGCGCTCACAGCGGGTTCCTCTCGAGCAGCTGGCGCGCAATGATGATGCGCTGCATTTCGTTCGTGCCCTCGCCGATGCACATCAGCGGCGCATCGCGATAGAAGCGCTCGATGTCGAATTCGATCGAGTAGCTGTAGCCGCCGAATATACGCATCGCCTCGAGGCTGTTCTCGACGCCTGCCTCCGAGGCGAAGAGCTTGGCCATGCCGGCCTCCAGGTCGCAGCGCTCGCCCGCATCGTACTTGTTCGCGGCCTCGCGGATCAGCAGTTTCGCCGCCTCGACGCGCGTTGCCATGTCGGCGAGCTTCAGCTGGATCGCCTGGTGCTGCGCGATCGGCTTGCCGAAGGTCTTGCGTTCCTGCGCATAGCGCAGTGCTTCGCGCAGCGAGCCGAGCGCGATGCCGGCGCCGCGCGCCGCGACGTTGATGCGGCCGAGTCCGAGGCCGCCGACGGCGTGCAGGAAGCCCTTGCCCTCGACGCCGCCGATCAGCTGGTCGGCCGGCACGCGGTAGCCGTCGAACACCAGTTCGGCGCTGTCGACCGCCTTGTAGCCGAGCTTCCTGAGCTTCTTGCCGATCGTGAAGCCGGGGCCCTTCTCGCACAGGAACATGCTCATGCCCCGGTGGCGCGGTTCGGCGGTCGGATCGGTCTTGACCAGCACGGCGAAACAGCCGCCGTAGATGCCGTTCGTGATCCAGGTCTTCGTGCCGTCGATCACGTAGTCGCCGCCGTCACGGCGTGCGACGGTACGGATCGCCTGGAGGTCGGTGCCGGCATTCGGCTCCGTGAGGCCGATGCCGCCGCGCAGCTCGCCGCTCGCGAAGCGCGGCAGCCAGCGCCGCTTCTGCTCGTCGGTGCCGTGGCGCTGCACGCACGCGGCCATTATCAGGTGGGAGTTGAAGACGCCGACCGGCGCCATCCAGACTGCGGCGATCGCCGTGACGATCTGCGCGTAGGTCGAGGCCGACAGGCCGAGGCCGCCATACTCTTCGCTGATGGTCGCGCCGAAGAGGCCCAGTTCCTTCATCTGCTCGACCAGTTCGTGCGGATACTCGTCCGCGTGGTCGTACTGCTTCGCGATCGGCCGCACCTCGCGCTCGACCCAGCGTTCGATCGATTCGAGCATGCCGCCGTCGTCGTGGGTCGCCATCAGTAGTCACCGCCTTCCTCGACGCCGTGGCCGCGCCTGGCGATGAGGATCGTGCGCTCAAATTCGCACACGACCGTGCCGTCCTGGTTGCGACCCCTGGTGCCCACCGTGACGATGCCGGCGCCAGGGCGCGACTTCGACTCGCGCTTCTCGAGCACGGTCGACTCGGCGTACAGCGTGTCGCCGGCGAACACTGGCGCGGTCATGCGGATCTCGCGCCAGCCGAGGTTCGCGATCGCCTTCTGGCTCACGTCGGACACGCTCATGCCCACCAGCATCCCCACGGTCAGGGGACTCGCGACGATGCAGCGGCCGAATTCGCTCGCCTTGGCGTATTCCTCGTCGAAATGTAGCGGATGCGTGTTCATCGTCAGCAGCGTGAACCAGATGTTGTCGGTCTGGGTGATCGTGCGTCCCGGGCGATGTTCATAGACGTCGCCGACGACGAAATCCTCGTAGTAGCGGCCGAAGGTCTCGCGGTAACGGCCGGGGCCGACCTGCTTGGCGGTCTGGGACATGGGAGGCCTGCAAAACGGGCAAATGTCCGGACAAATCTAGGTCTGGGGGCCGTGACTGTCAACCGCCGCCGGTTGTACAGTGATGCCATGGCAAAAGCACTCAACGGCGGCCAGCCCCGTTACCGGCAGCTGGCCGAAGCCCTCATCGGCGATATCAGCCGCGGCAGGCTCAGGGTCGGCGAGACCCTGCCCGGCGAGCTCGAGCTGGTCGAGCGCTTCAAGGTCAGCCGCCACACCGTGCGCGAGGCGCTGCGCATGCTCGACGACCTCGGGCTGATCGACCGCCAGCAGGGGGTCGGCACCGTGGTGCGCGCGCGCCAGTCCTCGCCGTCCTACGTGCAGGCGGTGCGCACGCCCTCGGAACTGATGCGCTATCCGGCGGACAGCCGCCTGGTCGTGGTGGCCAGTGCGCGGGTCAAGGCGAACCGCAGCCTCGCGCGCCAGCTCGACGTGCGCACGGGTTCCGAGTGGCTCAAGGTGAGCGCGCTGCGGCGGCTGAAATCGGCGCCGCTGCCGCTCAACTGGACCGATGTGTA
>Ga0116142_10002385_pt1 | contig 20435 bp, 16 predicted proteins | sample AD_UKC033_MetaG_FD_89785 | JGI IMG/M metagenome (GOLD analysis project Ga0116142, IMG submission 89785) | Active sludge microbial communities of municipal wastewater-treating anaerobic digesters from USA - AD_UKC033_MetaG | ecosystem: Engineered > Bioreactor > Anaerobic > Digestate | place: USA... | reverse complement strand
TCGTCATTTCTGCAAGGCCTTGCCCTAAAGAAGGTGGACTATACTGACTCGTACAGCCTGGCGCAATTGCCTATCTTAACATTCCAAAATTTCTTCCACTCCGTTTCATGCGATGGCCCTGGGAGGGGGCGACAGGGCAATCGTATGCGGGCCTGACAGAGCCGTTCGCAGTGTGCCCGTGAGGGCATATCTTCCGTGCGTTAGGAAGATAACGCCTTACGGCGTCACTATGAACCGCCGCGCGGCGCTCGCTCCATGCAGTGCCGAGACAATGTGCTGGAGCGTGCGGTTGCCCTGGGTGAGCGGGATTCCACTTGAAAGGGCGACGGCGATTTGTGATACTCGTCGCAACTGCGTGGAACGTTGTCTGTGGGAGTGTTGATGGCTCGACGCAAGCCCGGTCAGAAACGAGGTCAGGAGTCCCGACGGCCGGCGGACAGCGTGTCCGTCGCGCCGCAGCAGCAGGGCGTGTCCCCACACCGATTCCGGGCGCCGCGGAGCGTGGTCTTCTTTGCCCTGTTCTATCTCTACTTCGCCTTCGGGATCGACGTCCGCCTGATCTACCATTGCGGCGGGCTGGTGGACAACTTCCCCTGTTTCTCCTGGGGATGGGGTCTTCTCCGCGATTCGCTCGTTGTCCCCGGCGGGGCCGTCGAGTACCTCTCGGCGCTCCTGGCCCAGTCGTTCTACCATTCCTGGCTCGGCGCCGCGGTGATGACGGCCAAGGCCTGGCTGCTCTTCGCATGTACCGACTACGTCCTGAAGGGCCTTGGCGCATGTCATCTTCGCGGACTGCGGTTCCTCGGTCCGTTGGCGTTGCTCGCGGTCTACTCACAATACGGATTTCCGTTCTTGACCACGCTGGCCCTGCTGGCGGCACTGCTATGCGTGTGTCTGTATCTGCGAGTCCGGACGACGACCGACGCTCGCGCCATCGGCTGGTTCCTGGCCATCGATCTGCTGCTCTACGTGGCAGCCGGAGGCGCATCGCTCGTCTTCGTCGTCTTGTGCGGCGTGTACGAACTGCTCGTGCGGCGCCGGCTGCGTATCGCTCTGGTGCAGTTGGCGTGCGGCGCAGCGACGCCGCTCGTGCTCGGGAATCTCGCGTACGGGGTCCAGCTCTCCGACGCCTACTGGCGCCTGACGCCGCTGTCGTGGGAACTCCTGGGGCACAGCACATTCCGGATCATGCTGAATGCCGTCTGGATTCTCTACCTGTTCCTGCCTGTCGTCGTCGCGGCGGTGGGGGGATGGCGTTTGTTCTTCGCAGGTCGGGGAGGTCTCGCTTCGTCCTGGGGCAAGACCCGCGTCGCGCGAGCCCTCCGCGAGCACTGCCAGGGCAAGGTCGGCCTGAATCCTCCGACGCTGGCCCTTTTCGGCGTCACCGCTGTCGTCCTGCTGCTCACCCGCGCGCCGGCGACCAAGGAGGTTCTGGTCGCCGATTACTTCTCTCGATACGAGATGTGGGATCGGCTGCTCGATCTGGGCCGGCGGAGTCCCTATCGCTACACGGTCTGCCACGCAGTGGATCGCGCGCTGTGCCGGCTCGACCGGCTGGGCGACGAGATGTTCTGTCTTCCGCAGAAAGCGGAGGCGCTACTGCTGACCGACCGGACGGCCGAGCCGGTCTGGCAGAAATTCGATACGTGCCTGGACCTCGGCCTGATCAACCAGGCGGAGAACGCGCTGCTCATGTCCACGGAGATCTATGGCGAGCGGCCCCTCCTGCTCCACAGGCTGGCGAGGGTCAACTTGGTCAAAGGCAACGTCGAGACCGCTCGCGTCTACCTGGAAGCTCTGACAAGGGTCCCGTTCTGGGGCGCGACGGCCCGCCGGGATCTGGCTTGCCTGCAAGCCGATCCGGATCTGTCCGAGGATGCGCAGATTCAGCGCTGGCGAAACGTCATGCTCAAGGCGGATTCCGTGAGGAACGTGGACGTGCTGGGCCAGTTGCTGGCGGAGAACCCGGCGAATCGCACGGCCTATCAATACGCCGTAGCTTTTTCCCTGCTCTCGATGGACCTGGACGGCTTCGTCCGGCTGTTCGACACGTACCATCAGCGGAGCTTCTCGCGGATTCCCAGACACCTGGAGGAAGCCCTGCTGGTGTTCCGAACGGTGAAGGGGCAGCCGCTCGATGCGCCGGGGCAGGCGATTTCCTCCGAGGCCAAGGCGCAGCTCCAGGAGTTCCTCCAGGCGTTCCAGCAGGCGGGCAGGGAGAAGACCGCGGTTCGATCGGCGATCCGCGACAAGTTCGGCGGCACGTATTACTACTACTATTTCGTGGGCAGGTGAAGGGCCTCGTCGTGTCCAGACGTTTCATAGTGGGTTTGCTCCTGTTGGTTCTTGCGGCCGGCGTCTTCCTCGGCGGAGGATTGCTGTATCGGTCGGTCTCGCAGGCGATGATTCGGCAGGCGGAGCCGGTGGACCGGCAGGCCCGGCTACGACCCGACTACAGTGGATCGGTCATCCCGCCGAATATCGCTCCGCTGAGTTTCGTGATCCAGGAGTCCGGCGTCGCGTTCTGCGCACGGATCTCGTCGCAGCAGGGCCAGGCCATCGAAGTGTTCAGCCGGGACGGCGTCATCGAGATCCCGCTCAAGCGATGGCGGAGCCTGCTCGCAGCCAACAGGGGGCAGACGCTGTGCGTCGATGTCTTCGCCCGCGATAAGGAGGGGCGCTGGAGTCGTTTCCAGACGATCACGAACCAAATCGCCCGGGAGGATATCGACGACCACCTCGTGTACCGCAAGATGCACCTGACCCACGTTCGCGTTCGCAGCAGGATCGGCGTCTACTGCCGGGATCTGACCGGTTTCAAGGAATCCGTCGTGCTCGACAGCGCGAGCTACGAAGGGGGCTGCCTGAACTGCCACAGCTTCCGCCAGAACCACTGGGACAGGATGCTGCTGGGCGTCCGGTCGGAGAAGTACGGCACCGCGACGCTTCTGGCCGAGGACGGCGTCGTCCGCAAGCTCGGGACGAAGTTCGGCTACCCCTCCTGGCACCCGAGCGGGCGATTGGCGGTCTACGCAATCAACAATATCCCGCTGTTCTTTCATTCGACGCAGGACGAGGTGCGTGACACGACGAACGTCGATTCCATGCTGATGGTGTATGACGCACAGCAGCATCGGATCGCGGTCGAGCCGAAGCTGGCGCAGAAGGACTGGCTGGAGAACTGGCCGACCTGGTCGGGCGACGGCAAGTACCTTTACTTCTGTACCGCCCGCAAGCTCTGGCAGGCCGGCGCGGGGACGCCGCCCCCGCAGTACGACCAGATCAAGTACGACCTGGTCCGCATCCCGTACGAGATCGAGACGAACACATGGGGACAGATCGAGAGCGTGCTGTCCGCCGGGCGGACGGGCAAGAGCATCGGCATGCCGCGAGTGAGTCCGGATGGCCGGTTCCTCTCCTTCTGCATGTTCGACTACGACTACTTCCCCGCCTGGAAGCAGGAGAGCGACCTGTATATGATCGATCTGGAGGCTCCTCAACAGGATGGGCAGTTCGCCTACCGGCGTCTCGACATCAACAGCGATCAGAGCGAGGCCTGGCAGACGTGGTCGAGCAACAGCCGGTGGCTCGTGTTCAGCAGCAAGCGGCTTCAGGGTGTTTTCACCCGGCTGTTCATCAGCTACGTGGACGCCGCGGGCAACGCTCACAAGCCCATCCTCCTGCCTCAGAAGGACCCGACGTTCTATGACTCCTGTCTGCTGGTGTTCAACACGCCGGAGCTGGTCGTAGGTCCGCCGCAGGTGGCGGGCGAGTCTCTCGCGAGGGCCTTCCGCAGTCGTCGAACCGCGTCCGTGGCGATGCCCGTAACGATGGCGACGCCCGCCGCAACCCGGCCTCCGTCCGCCCCCGCGTCCGAAACGCAGCACGAATAGTCCATCGAGAATATCTGGAGTGGTTGAGCGATGAATCGGAAAAGCGATGTCCTGGTTCTGCTGGGTGCGGCGGTGGGCTTCTACGTCCCATTCCGCCGTGGCCAGGAGGTGAAGGATGCCTGACCACTCGACAGGATCTCGCCCATGCCAAGGTGGAGACGCGCCCATGAGTCCGGCAGAATCGATGGGACCCCACAGTGCGAAGTCCGATGCGATCGGCAGGATCAGCTTCTGGCTGGCTCTCTCGCCCGGGTTCTACGTCATAGCGTCTCTCCTGCGTCTTCCGGGTTTCGGCTGAGGCTCTCCCCTCGGATTCCTTGGAGGAGTCCTGGTCGTGTTTGGTCCCCCGGTGGCCTTCGTCATCGGCCTCGTGGCGATACTCCTGGACAGGCGAGCGCCGCGGGCGCGGGCCGGTTTCGTCACGAGCCTCGTAGTCTTCGGCCTGTGGCTCGCCGCTGTCGTATGTGACGGCTTCAGTTGATTCGGATCACGGGGTTGTGTGGTTCGAGCTGCGGGTCTCCTTTGCCATCCTGGAATCCGGGCGCAAGACAGTGAAGTGAATGGCCGGGCGGCTGCGGTTGTGTGCTTCGATGATGGCCAATTCCTTGGACAGCAGACCCATCGGCCTATATCATGGCCGATACATATGCAGATGGGACTACGATCATCTGCGGGCTGCACGTTGTTGGAAAGGAGCAGACCATGACCACACAGACGCGACGCGAATTCCTCAAGACCCTGGGTGCTGCGGCGGGATTCTCGCTGCTCGGAGGCGGGATCGGGCGGGGGCAGGGGGCCGGGGCGACCGGACGGCCGAACATCCTTTTCATCATGACCGACGACCATGCATCCCACGCGATGAGCTGCTACGGGAGCAAGATCAACCAGACGCCCAACCTGGACCGGATTGCCAGCGAGGGGATGCGGTTCACCAACAGCTTCTGCACGAACTCGATCTGCGCCCCGTGCCGGGCGGTGATTCTCACCGGCAAGTACAGCCATCTCAATGGGCTGATCGACAACAATGTGACGTTCGACGGCTCACAGCAGACGTTCCCCAAGCTGCTCCGGCAGGCTGGCTACGAGACCGCGATCATCGGCAAGTGGCACCTCAAGAGCGACCCGACCGGCTTCGACTACTGGAATATCCTTCCGGGGCAGGGGGTGTACTACAATCCCGTGACGATCGAGATGGGCCAGCAGAAGAAGCACGAGGGTTATGTCACCGACATCCTCACGGACTACGCGATCGATTGGATGAAGGGCCGCAAGGAGGGCAAGCCCTTCTGCCTGATGTTCCACCACAAGGCGCCGCATCGCGAGTGGGAGCCCGGGCCGAAGTATCTGACGCTCTACGACGACGTGGAGATCCCGGAGCCCGCGACGCTCTTCGACGACAACGCGGGGCGCGGTCGGGCTGCGAAAGAGCAGGACATGACGATCGAGAAGACCCTGACCAGACGCGACCTCAAGCTGGTCACGCCGGGCAAGCTCACGCCCGAGCAGCAGGCGAAGTGGGACGCCGCCTACGGGCCCAAGATCAAGGCCTTTGAAGAGGCGAATCTCCAGGGCAAGGACCTCGTCCGCTGGAAATACCAGCGGTACATCAAGGATTACCTGCGATGCATCGCGTCGGTCGATGACAGCGTCGGCAGGGTGCTGGAGTACCTCGACCAGTCGGGCCTGGCCCAGAACACGGTCGTGATCTATACGAGCGACCAGGGCTTCTACCTGGGCGATCACGGCTGGTTCGACAAGCGATTCATGTACGAGATCTCCCTGCGGATGCCGCTGCTGGTGCGATATCCGAAAGAGATCCGCGCGGGATCGGTGAATAGCGACATCGTGCTGAACCTCGACTTTGCCGAGACCTTCCTGGACTGGGCGGGCGCGTCTGTTCCCGCTGACATGCAGGGCCGGTCGCTGCGTCCGCTGCTGCAAGGGCGGACGCCAAGTGACTGGCGGACCTCGATGTACTATCACTACTACGAGTACCCGGCGGTCCACAGCGTCAAACGCCATTACGGCGTCCGAACCGAGCGATACAAGCTGATTCACTTCTATAACGACATCGACGAGTGGGAGTTGTACGACCTCCAGACCGATCCGGACGAGAGGCAGAACGTCTACAACGATCCGAAGTACGCCGAGATCGTGACGGAGTTGAAAGCCGAGCTGAAACGACTGCGGGCCCAATACAACGACACGACCGGCGCGCCGGTGTAGTCTGCAGGGCAACGGCCGGCCCACAGAAGCAAAGGGGCATCGCTGCAGAAGCTCTGCCTGGGTCGTTCGTCCCTGCCTTTTGCCCTGCCTAGCGGATCACTTCGCCGGTAGCCTTGTTCCACCGCGTGGTGCGGTTCTGCATCCGATGTTTGATGCCGTGGCAGTCGGTGCAGTACTTCTTCGCATCCGCGCTCGACGGAGTCTCCTGGAAGATGCTCAGACCCGCCTCCAGGATGGGTTGGTGATCCTGGAGGTGGTTGATTTCGTGCCTGGGGTGGCACATCATGCAGGTTGGGTTGATCCGTTCCTTCGGGTACATCAGTTCGGGCGGCGTGACGTTCCCCTCGTCCGAGCGGTGGCGGAGCGATTCGCCGTGACATCGCTCGCAGCCGATCCCCGCCAACTCGTGGTCCAGCGCCAGTTCCTCCTCGTCGAAGTCGAGGTGGCAGGCCCGGCAATAGGGGTTGGCTACGAAGGCCTGCGTCGGTTTCGCGTAGTAGTCATTCTCATCCTGCGGCTCCGCAGGAGCCTTCGCGGCCTGAGCGGTCTGTGAGGCGGCGCTGCGATTGCCGTCGTCGAATGAGCAGCTCATCGCGGCCAAGAGCAGCAGACTGCCCAGGAGGATCGCTGGGACCGGCAGGCATCCTTCTCGCCGTTCCATTCCTATACGTACTCCCAGTTCTTCAGCCACTGGTAATCCGCGGGCAGCTTCGCCCAGGCTTCGTCCATGGTCTGCCGGAGTTCCACGGCCTCGGCCTCGTTCAGGTCGGGCTCCTTCACCGCCTGGACGACGTTGTCCACCTGATGCGTATTGATCAGTCCCGGGATCGGGGCCGTGATCACGTCCGTGGCAACGATGAAGCGGATCGCCATGCGGGCGATGCGGTCATCCTGCTCGGCTGTCGGACTCGACAGAGAACCGTCGCCCTTGAAGACCGCGTTGCTGGAGAACGGCTTGATGCCGAAGACGCCGACATCGTACTGCCTGACCGCGTCGAACAGGCTATCGAGCGGACGGACCTTGCTCTTGGCGGTGTACGGCGTCACGACCACTTGGACGATCTCGGGGAAGGTCTCGATCATCCACTTGATGTGCGGACGGTCGTGCGACGAGAACCCGGTGAACCGGCACTTGCCCTGCTGGCGGGCCTTCTCCAGGGCCTTCATCATCTCCTCGACCTGGCCCTTCGAGTGCATTCCGCTCTGCTCGTGCATGGTGATCCGCCACAGATCGGCATATTCCAGTCCGGCTTCCTTCAGGCCTTTGTCGATCGTTCCCAGCAGGGCGTCTGTCTTCTGGAAGTTCGGATTGCGCATCTCTTCCTCGTACCAGGAGCAGCCGAGGAACATCTTGTCTCGCCGGCCCCTCAAGGCCTCCGCGTAGGCCTGCACCTCGCCCTTCGTGCAGGCGTCGATGTAGTTGATGCCCGACTCGATGCAGCGAGTGACGACCTCGTAACGGTTCTTCTTGAAGTCCTCGTCGCTCAGGGAAGCGCCCAGCCAGTTGCCGTCTTGCATGGCCCTGGGCGCCATGGTCTCGATGCGCTTCCAGTGTCCGCCCATGCAGACCGCGGAGATCCACAAGCCGGTCTTGCCCAGCCTGCGGTATTTCATGTCGGGATTGTAGCTGCGGGTCTTGGCCGGCTCTCCGGCACGGGTCTGCGAGGCCCCCAATGTGCCGACTCCGGCGGCAATTCCCGCGGCCGCAGCGACGCTGTCGCGCACGAACTCCCGGCGCGTCAGGTTCTCGCGTTTGTTGGGCTCCTGGTTTCGTCTGCTCATGGTCTTCTCCTTGCGATTTCCTGCCTTGACTCGATGTGCCTACGCGCCTGCGGTCTCGCAAGCTTTCGCATAGCAACTCTTGAGGTAGCCCTTCGCGGTCGCCAGATTCGCCGTCATGACGTTGGTTCCCGGGTGGCCGTGCATGAAGGGATTGACGTACCCGCGGTATTTCACCTCGGCCAGCGCCCGAATCCACGGCGTCATGTCCGTCGGGCCGACGCCGGGAAGCTGCGAGGAATCGGGCTGGTTCTGCCAGGCGTAGAAGAACAGCAGTTGCCGACCGCAGATGCGGATCACATCGGGGACCGATACCTCGGCTGCCTGAAGGTGGTAGGGGGCCAACGCGATCCCCAGACGCGGCGACGAGTTGACATCGACGAACGCCTTGAACGAATCCGTCGAGTCCAGCAATGCACTTCCATGATTCTCGATGGGCAGTTCCATGAAATGGATGGAGGAGGTAGCCAGACGCATCCGCCAGGGAGCGCCGTCCACAGGGCTTGACTCGCGGACGGCCGTCGTCGCTCTGCACTTGCCCGAGACGACAGCGGCTCCCGCCAACGTCAGGAATCTGCGCCGACCGATCATCTGGTCCATGGGATCATCTCCCGAGTTCTGCCGGTCCGAACGAGCATTTGCGGCGTCCATCCTGTTGGAGAACAGCCATGATACAGGTCCATTTCCAGGGTAGCAGACGTGCCGCCTGTCTGCAACGCATAAATCCGCGACCGCCGGGCTTGGGTGTACAACGGGATTGTGGCGAGATGGATCCGGAGGCTGTGGGTGCCACGCCCAAGCGCAACTTGAGCGTGTCTTCCCGTGCGAAGACGTGAGTCGGAACAGACACGCTCAAAACAAGTTTGAGCGCGGCACCCATTCCGATCGCCACGATCCCGTCGTGCACCCCCGGGCTGGTGCTTTGCCCTGGAGCTTGCATGTGCGATGGGGGCACGGTAGAATCCCTTGCGGCAGCGATTCTGGATATCGCCTGCGTTTTCAATGTGGCCGCACAGGAGACTGATATGCCCGCACGCATCGAACAGGATGGTCATTCAGCCGAAAGTCGGCCCCTCGATGAGTTGACGATCACGGTCGTTCACGACAACTACCCGTGCGTCGAGTCGCTGCGGACCGCGTGGGGCTTTGCCGCGTATATCGCCGGGGCAGAGAAGAGCATCCTCTTCGACACGGGCAGCGACGGGACGCTCCTGCTGGAGAACATGGCGAAACTGCAGATCGACCCTGCGGGCATCGACGTGGTGGTTCTCTCGCATGTTCACGGCGACCACGCGGGCGGGCTGGCCGGGCTGCTCGACGTGAATCCTCGAGTCCACGTCTATCTGCCGGAGTCGTTCCCCGCCCGGGTGAAGGACCTCGTGCGAGGGCGCGGTGCGTCGATGACTGAGGTTGGCGAGCCGCAACAGATCTGTGGGAACGTATACAGCACCGGCTCGCTGGGCCGGCGGATTCAGGAGCAGGCCCTGGCGATTCGCACGCAGCGAGGTCTGGTAATTCTCACGGGTTGCGCCCATCCCGGCGTGGCCAGGATCGTGAGCGAAATCCACCGTCAGCATCCGGGCGACATCGCTCTCGTAATGGGCGGTTTCCACCTCGAATGGACGATGTCAAGGAGAGTGCGGGGGATTATCGCAGGATTCCGCGAGTGCGGTGTCCGATGCGTTGCACCGACTCACTGTTCCGGCGTGAAGGCCCGCGAGCAGTTCCGCGAAGCCTATGGGCGGCAGTTCATCGAAGTGGGCGCGGGGAAAGTCGTGACTCTGGCGGCCCTGCCATAGGGCGGCTTCCCGCCTCGCACCATGGGCTCGATCAAAACAAAAGCCAGGGTCCCCTGGAAAGGACCCTGGCTTGATGTCCTGTGTGATCCTGTCTGGTCTTCCTGGGGCAAAGCCTCAGGAAAAGGCTCTCTGTTCTCAGGCCGGCCTTTTCACCCCGTCACGCTGCGTCCAGGAGGACGAACGCCGGTTACCTCCGTCCTTGCTGCATCTGCATGAAGGCCGTCATGATCTCCGTCACATGCTGCTTGGGGACCGCCAGCTCGATGGAGAGCTTGCCGCCGTCGGCGTTGCCCGCGACGGCGATGTTGCTCTGGCTCTGGGCCGGAACCGGGGGGATGCCCATCGGCAGCATCGCGCTGGCCATCTGGAACGCCCGCAGGAGGTTGAACGTCATGAAGAAGTCGGCCTTCTCTGCTGCGGGAATCAGTTTCGTGGCGGTGTCCACCTCCGTGGAAGCCGTCGCGGTCGTCCCGCCGGCCTTTACCTGGTCGATCATCTCTCGAACGACCGGGTTGGGATCGCCCGCGAAAGCGTACACCAGGAGATTATTGACCACGGCAATCCGGCCATTCATCCCCTGGCCGTACATCATCGTGACCATCTGCGCCTCCTGGGAATTCGGGTCGGTCGCGGTGAAGCTCACCTTGATTGCGTCGACGGGGACGCCCTTGTAGGTCTCCGCCTTGCGCTGGATCTCGAAGCTCGCCTTCAGGCCCATGTCCTTGTAGAAGTCGGCGACCGCGCCGCTGTTGAAGAGCTTAGGGGTCTCTTCCATGACTCGGTTGAACGCCTGTGGGTCCTTCAACCCAACCACGTATCGGACTGCGAAGGGAGGCTTGCCTGTCGCATCGACCGAGAACGAACCCGCCAACGTGCCGCCGAGGGCGTTCGTGGCGTCTGCTGCGAGTTTCTTCAGTTGGGTCATCTGCGGATCAGTCGCGCCTTTGGCGATCATCTTGGCGAACATGTCCATGGCCATGTCGTTGATCCGTGTCCACGCAGCGCTATCCACCGACGCGATGAAGCTGGCCATTGCGCCATTCTTGACGTACCGGACGAACGACCGATCGGGGGCGGCCGTGCCGCCCTTGAGGGTCTTGGCCAGTTCCGTCTCGGGGAGGGCTGTGAGCGTCAATCCGGCATTCAGCGCCGTTGCGTTGGGAGTGAGCGTCAGGCTCGCGGACTGGGCTTCCTGCATCAGCGTATTGAGCAGCGAGGCGTACCCGTCCATGATGCCCTCCATGCGTCCCATCATGGGTGGTCCGCCCTGTTCCTGCATCTGCTTGGACATCTCCTTGGCCTCCTGGATCTTGGCCTGGATCATCGGGCCGAACATCTTGGAGGCGGTCTGGATGTTGAGATAGGCCCACGCGGGCGAGCCCTGGGCCCGCTTGAGTTCGTTGGCGTCGAGTCTCTGAGCGAGAGACGTGGCCCCGCGGGGCATCCAGTTCTTCGCTTCGGTCAAGGCCTGTTTGTTCCCGGTTGTGGTCACCAGGGCGAACTCGCCGGCCTTGACCGCCGCAAGCTCCTGCTCTCCTTCCGGCCCGATCAGGGAGATGCCCTGCGCGTCAGGTTTCGCGACGTTCGGATTGCCGGTCACGAACTTCTGATAGTCGCTCACCGGAACGAGCACGCCGACCCGCGACGGATCGGGTCCCTCGCCGCCGGGGAGCGGACCGAACACGGCGAAGTTCCCGGCCATGTCGATCCCGTTCGGCTCCTGGCTACCCAGGAGCATGGAGATCTGGCCCATCGCCATCATGGACGTGCCGAATGGCAGGATGCCCATCAGAAACTGGTCCATCTGGGCCAGCGTGCCGTTGACGTTGTTGATCCGCACGCAGAACAAGGATTCCGCGGGCACGAGCTGCAACGGATCGCCCGACGCCGGCTGAGCCGCGTTGCCGACCCCTGCTGCGAGAAGCACGACCCCCAACACGCACGATAGGAACACCCTGTTGCCCTGACTCGACCGCTTCATTTCGCTACCTCCTGAGGATTCGATGTTCACGATCCACGACTGACTACTGCCCTGGTGTTGCACACGCGGCTCGATGCTCATCGAGACCCGCTGTCCATCCGTCACGCGCACGAACCTGCCGCGGACGAGTCTGCATGATAGCCGGCCGGCAGGGGATCGTCAATGGTCCCGCGCGATTCAGCCCACGATCAGTTCCGCGAGCGACCGCTTGGGCACGTGGTGAACGCCGGCGCCGTCGCGCCAGTACTTGATGCTCCCGTCCGGGCCCACGTCCTCGACCACCACCTGCTCTTGGGGTTTGCCCAGTGCGATGACGAGCAGGATCTCGTAGGCGGCCGGGATCGCCAGCGCCTTGCGAAGCTCCTCCCGCTTGACCAGGCCGACCATGCAGCCGGCAAGGCCTTTCTCGCGAGCCCCCAGCAGGATGCTCTGAGCCGCGATGCCGTGGTCGCAGCCGAAGGTGTGGTTGATCTGCGTATCGCCCAGGATGACGATGTAGGCGGCGGGTCGTTCCCCCTCGACGGGGCCTGGCCATTCCTTCAGGTATCCCGCCCACGCCAACGTCGCGAAGATCAACGCGTTCCTCTGCGGTTCGCAGGAAAGGAGGTACTTGAGCGGCTGCATATTGGCCGCCGACGCGGAAAACCTCGCCAGCTCCACCAGCTCTTCGAGCGTCCGACGTTCGACGGCGAATTCCTGATGGAATCGCCGGCAGCTTCGATTGCTGAGGATGAGATCTCGGATCATGGATGATCTCCGTTTCACGATTGGTCTGGTTGCTGAATCTCGACGGACAGACGATCTTCCGGAGAGAGCGTCTGACTGTCGTTCAATTCGATTGTGAGACGACCCCGGCTGATGAGGTCCCGGTGGCTGATTTCCTTGTCGTTCGCGCGGAGGGTGACGCGCGCGGCTGTCCACGTCTCCGGGACCGAGAAGGCGAGGGACTTGAGGGTCAGCCGGCCCCAGCGCAGCTCGATCGTCTCCCGCTGCACGTTGCCCTGGCGGGTCTGGGCGAACGATCCCCACCCTTCGGCGCCGGTGAACGCGGCTCGGAAGCTCTCCGGCGTCACGCGGGGCGCAAAGCCCATGTGTCCCCTGGGCCCGTCATATTCGAAGCCTGCCAGGGCGGTGAAGACGCCCCAACTGGCCATCGCGCGGGCGTAGTGATCGCCGCACTCGACCTCGTTGTACGGGTTGTGCCTGGCGGGGTGGTATCGCTGCTCGACCGCGTGGCAGATGGCCAAAGCCTCGGGGATCATGCCCTCCCAGACCATGTGTCCTGCGACCTGGTACTCGATCCCGGTCCAGACCTCCTCGCGGTAGAGGACACCTTCCTTGATGTAGGGGCTCTTGGGCCAGGTGCAGGTGAACAGGCCCGGCTCGCCCGGCAGGGCGAACCACCGATCGGGCGGGTGTACTTCGTTCTGCGGGCCGACGTCCGGCGCCCAGTTGTACTTCCAGATCGCAGCGAGAGCTTGCTTCACGTTCGCCGGCGGATAGATGTATCCGAGTCGGAGTTGATCGGCCCAGCCCTGGCCGAAGAGCTGGTCCGAGAGGCAGCCCTTCTCGTATTGGTGTTTCGGGTGCTTCTGGAGATCGACGACCTGGATGAAGTACTCGCCATCCCAGAGCCGCTCGATGCTGAGCCGGCTGCCGCTCTCGAAGATCGTGCGGCATCGCTGGGCGAATTCCGCATCGCCCATCAACCGGGCCATCTCCTCGCCCGCTCGCAGAGCCGCCAGATAGAGCGAGCCGACGAAGGTGTTCGGGCCTTCGAAGTTGATGTCGTACGTGTTGTGCTGGCTGTTCTCGATCAGGCCGTCGTCATTGCCGTCCTGCGAGATCGAGAATTCCAGGGCCTTCTTGATCCTGGGCCAGTTCCGTTCGAGAAAGGCGCGGTCCGGCGAGCACAGGTGCTCGCGATAGGCCTTCAGGATCGTGCCACACTGGCCGTCGGCCGCATAGGCGCGATTGCTCCGGAAGCCGACCAGTCCGCGGTCAGGGTCGAAGCCCTCGCCGAAGTCCTGCATTTCCCGGGCGCTGCGTTCGAGTTCGGGGAACAGGCGAGCGGGAGCGTGGGCGTAGTTCCAGACGTGCGTGCAGGTCCCCTCGCAGCAGCCGACGCCTTCCCAGGCCCAGAACCGGCCGCTCTGCCACCATTGACAGGTGCCCGTCGCGAGGTTGCTGACGGTCGAGTGCAGGCGGAACAGCAGCCAGCGGGGCAGCGTGCTGTCCTCGTAGAACGTCTGGCGCCACGTCCTCGTGTCACGGGTCAGGCGAATGTGGTTGTCGAGGACGTAGTGTGCGACTGCCGCCGCGCTGTCGAAGCGATTCGCGTACTCGTGCCCCTGCGGATGATTGGGGAAGAACCAGGCGAGGACGACCGTGAACGTGTAGGCGGCGCCGGGGTCCAGATAGACCGCTTCTGCGGCGGTCGCCATGCTGCGTTTCTCCGTGGCTCGATAGGTCTTCTGCTTTGCTGCGTAGAGTTCCTTGGTCCAGTCGCCCGCGGAGGTGAGGATGTGCTGGGTCTGCTCGGGCGGGACCGTGTCGTTGTTGAAGGCCAGCACGAGCGAGCCAATGTCGGGCAGCTTGTCGAACGGGCCCAGGTCCGCCTGATACGCTTCGTCCGCCAGCTCGATCTGGTCGATGTTGATGTGTCCCCAGCCGCCGGAGTTGCGGTCCACGATCTCGATCCTGGCGGTTTTGCCCTGCACGTCTTCGACGTTCCAGAAGTACCATTCGAGCTTCTCGTTGTCCTTGCCGGCCGCGGTCCGCACGACCTTGTCCTCGACGAGCAGATTGATGCAGGTCTGGTCCGCGTGGCTGCCGCCGCCGATGAGGAAGTTGACGTACTTGCGATTGACCTCGAAGGCAGGGGAGGTGAGCGTCCCGTGCGGCCGGTCGCCGCCCAGGTAGGTGTTCACCAGACCTTCGCCCAGGAATCCGCTGACGGACTGCTGGCTGGCGAGCGTGCCGTGGGCGGGGGCCTTGCCGAAGGCCTCGCCGGTGACGGTCCAGTCGCCGTAGTCCTTGCCCTCGAAGTCCGCCAGGACGATCTTGGCCCGTGGCTTCTCCACCTGCGTATTCGGCGCCTCCAGCGCCGTGTGCACGATCAACGTGCGATTGCGCTCGTCCACGAGTCGGCTCTGCCGCATCGCATGGACGGTCTTGGCGGAATCGAAGAGCACCGCGTTCTGAAGCCAACCCAGCACGCCCACGCGACGGAGCCGGTCGGAGGTGTTCTTGACGGTGATGTGAAAGACCGTTGCCGGCAGGGCGGAGTCCTTGGCGTTCAACGGGATGAACGGCGAGAACGCCTCCATCTGGACCTGAATCGGGAAGTCGTCCGCCTGGTAGCGGACGATGCCGATGGGGTATTCGCCTGCGAATTCGACCCGGCCGAAATCCTGGTTCAATGCGCGCACGAGGGTCTTGCCCTCGACTTCGACCGCGATCGCGAATCCGGAATCGACCGGCGAATCGGGACGGTACGTGCGATAGTTGTCCCGGCCGTAGCCGCTGAAGACGTGCTTGTTGAAGATCTGCCAGAGGCCGAGGGTGCCGTCCCCGCGAAGGTAGAGCTGGCCGGTCGCGATGCCGCCGACGGGCATGCCGATGGTTTCGAGTGATTCGCCCGAATACACGGCCCGCTCGCCTCTCTGGAGCAGTTGGGCCGTGTAATCCTGCGGCAGACCCTTGTCCGCGGGCACGAGGTGCGAGATCGTCGCAGCCTCCTGTCCGGCGGCGATCAGACAGCTCCACAATACCATCGTACATGCGATTGCCATGATCTGATTCGTCCCGTGCTTTCTCATGATTGACTCCGCGTCAGGGGTTTCTGTGACAAAGGTTGCTGCGGATTTCAGTTATGGTTCTTGGTGATCCCAAGCCGAACGGCCAGCAGGGTCGGCTCGACGATGTGCAGGTTGTTCAGCAAGGGCTCGGTGTACCTGATGTCCCCGAATTCCGCGCCGTCGAAGTGGTGCTCCTTGCCGACGTGGTTGTTCCAGTCCACGCCTTCGGTGAGGAATCCCGTATCCCGCTGGTGGTGTCTGGCGATGGCTCGCAGGATGGTTAGGCCGTCCTGCTTGCACTGCTCGCTGGCGGTGTCCTCGTAGGCCTCGAACCAGGCGAGCGCCGCCTCGGCGTTCTCCCAGAGATACGCGGTGTCCCAGCTCTTCTCCATGTACAGCAGGCCTTGGGTCTGGACGCCGTTACGGTCCTCGGTCATCTTGAATTGGTCGAGTCCCGCCAGGCATCTGTCGTAGGCGAAGGCCCGTATGCTGTCGTCATTCAGGAGCTTCGCTGCCTGTCGCAACGTGCGGAACGCGACGGAATAGGCGACGCTCTCGTGCTCGTCGTACGTGTCGTGATTGATGCTGCCGAAGAACCCGCCTGCGTCGACGAAGACCTTCACGCTTCGTCGGATCGCTTCGCGGTAGTCGGCGAGTCCTCGCTGCGTGAGAGCGGTATTGAGTTGGATGATGAACAGGCCGTCGCCGCTTTTTTCGAAGAGGATGTCGCTGTCGCCATAGGCGTTCTGGGGATAGTGCTCGCCGTCGGGTTTGCACCGTCTCGGATACCAGCCGTTCGATGTGGGGCGGACGTTCCGATGAATCCAGTCCGCTGTCTTCACCGCGATGTTCCGCATGGCGGTCTTCCGCGGCTCGTCCACGAGGTCGCTGAAGACCAGCAGTTGATACGCGATCTTGGCCATCGAGCCGGGACAGAACCAGTTGCTCTTGTGCTGATAGTTCAGGCAGAACCGGTTGGTCGTGGTCTCGCGGTAGCCTGTGATGAAGCCGGTGTTGTAGTCGATGAAGCCGTCTTTGAGGACGTGGTCGAGCAGTCGCAGGGCCTTGGTCTGGAGTTCCGCGTCTTTCTCGTGCAGGCCGAAGGCGTGGAGTTCGCAGGCTCCGCCGACGGCGTTGGCCGCCCAGCCGGGACCTTCGAGGTTCCCGAAGTCGTGCCAGCCCATGACGGCGCCGTCTTTGTCCACGAAGCTGGACTTGCAGCACAGATTCCCGTTGTACTCGACCAGCGTCCGCTCCACCGTGAAGCGGACGCTGTCTCTTGCGGAATCGAGGATCGTATAGCCTGGGTCCTCCGGGAGGCTAAAAAGAGCCCCCAACGCGGGCCTGCGCGTTGGGGGTCTCCATACTCGTCGTCGTGCTTTCGAGCTTCACGTAGTCCAGTCCGAACATGTAGCTCTTGACGGCCTTCTCGTTGGCGCCGACGATCTCGACCTTGAGCATGTGGCGGCCCTCGCTCAGGTCGTGCGTGCCCATGTCGAGGACGCCGGTGGCGATGACGCCGTCGTTGAACAGGTCGATCGGGTTGCCGAGCTTGTTGCCGTCGAGGTAGAGCTGCACGATGCCGTAATCGATGGCCTTGGTGAGCTGCATCTTGACTCGATAGTTCCCGGCCTGGGCCACCGGGACCGCCAGTTCGAGCGTATTGCCCGGCTTGGCGCCGGTCCACCAGAGGTGCGCCTCGTTGCTCCACTGGTCGCCGTAGCCGGACATGTCCTGGACCTGCGTGTTGCCGCCGGTCTTCGAGAGGATCGTCATGTCCTCGCCTTCGACGGCGCCCTTGACCTTGAAGACCGCGACGGGCGTCCAGTAGCCTTTGCGCTGATCGACCGGGACGGGCTCATAGGGGTCCCGCTGTCCCGCGGCCTGATACCAGTACGTCGTGGAAGCATACAGCGTGGGCTTGGTGTTCGGATAGTACTTCTCGATGGCCGCTTCGAACGAGGTCTGGAACGGGACGTTGTCCGTGATGTGCCAGCGGTTGACCGAGATATGGCCCTTGTTGTTCATGCTGATCGTCTGGTTGTGATAGCAGTTCTGGAACAGCGTGGGATCGCACCAGGCATAGCCGAAGTAGTCCTCGGAGCCGGTGCCGAAGGTGGAGGGGAACTTCTCGCCGTCGACGAAGAACTTCTCGTCGCCCTCGCCCCACCAGCCGCCGCGGGGATTCCAGACGTGCAGCATGACGCCGCAGAAGCGACCGCGACCGTCGGTCTTGAGCATCGTCCAGTCGATCTTCCTTCGCTCGGGGTCCGTCGGCAGGAAGGCGTCCCGATGCCACTTGGCGTGGAATCGACCGAGCGTCTCGATGGGCTTGGTCAGCGGGGCGTGGCTGATCGCGAACTTGATCTTGCGCTCCTTGTCCCCGTCGTTGGTGACCTTGATCGTCGCGCCCTTCTGGAACGGCATGTACCAGCGGCAGTAGAAGCCGGCGTCGTTCATGCCCAGCGGGAACGAATCATACTGGTTCACGCCGGGGGCGGTGCCGAAGAAATCGCCCAAGGGGGCCCATACGCTTGGTTGCGACTGGCCGTCCCAGTAGATGTGCAGAGTCAGCTCGCGAAGGATATCCCGGTCGTCCGGCGATGCGGGCAGATCCAGGCTCGCGTTGATGCCGGTGATCGCTTGTTCCCCGTCGAGCTGCATGACCGTAACGGTCTTGCCCGGCGCGACGGTCACTTGTCTTGCCGCCTTCTCCAGTCCCCTGCGTCGGGCCTGCTGTCCACCGCGCTGAGACAACACCGCGTTGGCTCGCTCCAGAGCATGCTTCTCCTCGTCGGAGAGATTTCGCGTGAAGGTCGGCAGGATGGTGTCCTTCGGATAGGTCGTGTAGGTGAAGTGGTAGTAGGCTCCCCAGTCGCCCTCCGCGACGATCTTGCAGGACTTCTGGAAGGGGATGGGGACGTAGCAGTTCTGGCCCCGGGCGGCCTCGTGCACGAGCGCGGGGTAAACGAACGGCTCGTTCTCGCAGTTGAAGTAGCCGATGAAGGGCAGATCGACCACCGGTTCCGCCTGGCCGTCGAGGTAGATCTTCACATGGCCGTCCTTGGCCAGGGCCGACCAGGTCCGCCAGATGACCGCGGGCCCCTCGATCTCCGCGAAGACCAGCGTATTGCCCTCCTTGCGGATGATCCCGTTGCCGTCGCCGTTGGCGTCCCAGTTCCGGTACGTGCCCGAGGCCGCGTCGTACTTGCTGGCGCGGTCCCAGCTCGACTGCTGGGCGCACGTCTCGCCCGGCGCCGGCAGGGTGGCCAGGTACTCCAGGTCCGTCAGGCGATTGACTAGGTCGATGTAGGTCAGCTTCTGGGCCGCGCCGGCCTGTGTCGCTGCCAGCATCGAGATCGCGAGACAACAGCCCGCCAGGGAGTGGATGAACCGCGTGATGTTCTGCTCACTGATTCTCATTCTCTACCTCCTTTCAATGCGTTTGTTGCTGCCGCCGGATCGGTGGCGGAGGGATTTCATTTCCCACGGCGGCATTATAATGGCGAAGGCTCCCTTCCGCCAGCAAGTTCCCGTTTCGCGGGGACCCGCTGGCAGAAGAGAGCCTGTGATCCATCGTGACATGAGGGCTTGTGCCTGCCCTCGCAGTGGATGTGCCGGCTGCTACTGCCCGCTGTACTGGATCGGGCAGCCGTAGGGCGGAGTGGCGGGCATGCTCACCTTCTGGCCCGCCAGCAGCTCGGACAGAGCCTTGTCCACGTAATTGATGGTCCCGGCGCCCGGCTTGTCGCGTGCGGCGTTGTCGATGGCCCCCTCGTAGGCGATCGTCCCGTTCTTGTCGATGACGAACATGTGAGGCGTGCTTCTCGCGCCGTACAGCCGGCCGACTTGGCCGGACCGGTCGTCCAAGATCGGATAGGGCAGCTTGTGCTTCTCGGCATATGTCCGGTTGGCCTCGACCGTCGACACGCCGGTGCTGTTCACCGCCAGCCAGACGACCCTCTGGTCCTTGTACTTGGCCGCCAGATCCGCCATCGTGTGGGCGGTCTCATGGTGATACCGGGAGAAGGGACAATCCGGATTGATCCATTCGAGGACCACGATGCGTCCCTTGTAGTCCGACAGCTTGATGTTCTTTCTGCTGAAGCTGTCCAGCTCGAACTGCGGCGCCTGCCGGCGTCGATTCCGTGCGGCATCGACGCCGCCGCGTTCCGGGCGCTCCCGCCCGGCCCGTTGCAGCTCGGACTGTTGCTGTTCGAGATCGACCAGCGCCTTCTGAAACGCCTGCTGACGCGTGTCGATCAATGCCTTGACCTGGGTGGCGGTTTCGGTGGCCTTCTCCTTGATGGCCGTCTGCTGGATGGCCTGCAACTGGGCGATCATCGCTTTGTGGGCCGCCTTCAACTCGTCGATCTGTTGCTGGAGCTTCTGATGCTGCTGTCTGGGTTCGGTTGATTGTTGTGCCCCTGCGGCGTCGGGGGTCGTCGCGGTCGCGGCATTCGACCGTTGCCTCGGCCGCTCCGTCCTCTCCCGCGTCGGCGTCTGGCCAGGACCCGTGGAGGCCAACGCGAGAATCATCCCCAATGCACTGAGAGACAAGACCGTTCTGTTCATGTCGTTATTCTCCTGAACTGAATGTTCGTCACACCTCGGATCGCCGGGCTTGGAATGCCCCAGGCCGGGCGGGGATCGGGATTCCACCTCTGGCCTGGCGGGTCAGTGTACCTGTTTCTACTCTCGCAAGCTACAGGAAGTTCGCAGCGTGGGAGAGTGCAATCCATTCGTCTGGCAAGCGGGTGGAATCTGTCATGCTGAGGCGAAGCCGAAGCATCTGGGTACCGAATGAGACGTTTCGCCATTTGTGGGCCAGATCCTTCGCTGCGCTCCTAAGAAACTAACTCCCCGGAGTCTATATTGACCATGGCATAACCCATTTGTCTGGCACGTTTTGCGAGGGATTTGAGCGATTGCTGTTGATAGCGGCGTTCATAAGCCT
>Ga0116142_10002384_pt1 | contig 20463 bp, 30 predicted proteins | sample AD_UKC033_MetaG_FD_89785 | JGI IMG/M metagenome (GOLD analysis project Ga0116142, IMG submission 89785) | Active sludge microbial communities of municipal wastewater-treating anaerobic digesters from USA - AD_UKC033_MetaG | ecosystem: Engineered > Bioreactor > Anaerobic > Digestate | place: USA... | reverse complement strand
CACCGCTGACCGTGGACCCGTCGCCACCACTGACTCGGGACCAGTTGCCACCGCTGACTCGGGACCCGTAGCCACCACTGACCGTGGACTCGTCGCCACCGCTGACCGTGGACCCGTCGCCACCGCTGACCGTGGACCCGTCGCCACCGACCTTATACGCTCCGATAATCGGCCCATTGCATCCGAGAGCCTGCAATTTATCGGTCGCTGATTTTCGGTCGCCACAAAATACCACCGTACAGCGTGGGAATTTTATCTTGCCGTCTAGATCAACATATGTCCCCTCGGGTATTTTCAGCACCAGCCACAACGCATCGGTCGACCAATCCGCGAGACTGCCGTTACCCTCTCCACGCAAAAACGCATGGAGGCCGCCACCGCAAACCTGATCGGGATTCCAGTCCGGGGCGGTCACAATACCACGACGTTTCCACTTAAATCCATTATACGACGTGAGGTCTGATTGTACGGTTTTAAGCGCATACACGTATTTCATACATCCCTCCCCTGTATCGCTTCAAGATTAGCGCGGATTTGTTCAAGCTCCGCGATCTCGGAACGGTTATCCGCTATTGTCGGCAGGTTCTCGCATCCTATTTTTATAGCGGCACCCTGAATCAATTTGCGATGTTTTATCTCATTGTCGATTGCGGTTAATGCAGTGTCAAAGCTCATATCGTCCTCCTTGTTTTTATGACATCAATAGCACTGTTTATCGCTGATTCCTTTGCAAGTGATACTTCATCATACGAAAAAAACGGTATGTTAAGTCTTACGAGTGGAAAACATCTCCCCTCTAGATACGCCTCCCATGGGTCTTCCCATCTCCAACGCAGGTATAGTTGATACGATCTCCGCGCATACCGAAAATTAAGATAGCATTGCGAGGGACAAAATGACATCGAATCATCCCAATCTCCGAGAGGCTTGAACTTATTATCCATGTTGTCACTATACTTGCAATATCTTATTTGTCAAGCAATAATTTAATGTCTCGCGCGACCACCGAAGGGTCGGCCTTCAACTGCTGCGTCGTGTACCACAGCACCCGCCACCCCAAGCACTGAGCCGCGTTCAGCTTTTCGCAGTCGTTCGCGTAACCTGCCCCGCGCGTGTGACGACCGGCGGCGTAGGTCGCACCCTGGATTTCAATTCCGATGCGCTGTGATGGTATCGCGTAGTCTAGTCGCCACATGCGGTCGGGATGAAAGCGGAACTCGGGTACAAACTCCAGCCCGAGAGAGGCTATTTCGTGGCGGATGTAGGTATCGATAAGGTTCATCGGAACATGGCCTTTGCCCTTGCGGTTTTGCTTCTCGGCTCAATACACAACGCCGCGCAGAACTCCATCTCATCCCACACTACCAGACCTTGACCGTGCTTCGCGTGGGAGGCGTGGCAGTGGGCGCAGGCAAACATCGTGTTCTCGCGCGTGTATAGCAGATCGCCGTAAAGCCGGAAGTTTGTCTTCGTGTCCGGGAACCGCTCGTGGCATTGCGTCGCTTTCTCGCGGCCGCATATCTCGCACAGTCCTATGGGTTTAAGTGGCTTCTTCATATCTTCTCCTTGCCATTCTCGGGTTGCGCTTAACCAAGCACTCATCGCAATAGGCGTTCCACCATCTACCATTCCCTGTGTAAACCCTTGTTAGCAGATCGCGCGGAAAGTAGTTCTTGCACCGGTTGCACTTCAATTCCCCCTTCTGCTTTGATCGTGCGTTGTTCCACTCGCGGTACTGGCGGGTTAGCTGCTTGCGGATCGCGGGGTCTATGATTGTGCCTTCAAGCATGGTCGTTGTCCAGTGGGCGCATATATTTCAACACGACACGATCCAACAATGAAGCACCATAGCGCATGAACATGAAGCGTTCAACGCGACGTATCGCCGGTGCCGCAGGCGGTTTAAAATAAATAGGATACGCCAACACGGTGAAATTAAGACCCTTCCGCGTAGTGGCGTATTTGGTTGATGTTCGGCGTAAAAATTCCTTGATATAGTTTCTGTTCTTCATGCTATAAATACTCCTGATAGTTTTTCCGAAACTCGTCAACTTCAACGCCGAGCACTTCAGCGCACTTCTCGGATATCGCATCGCTGATGGGCTGGAACTCGTCCTCGCTCATCTGTTCAAACGCCAGCGACTTTACCATCGGGCGCGGCGTACCGTCGAGCTTCATGCTTATATCGACCTGCCCGATCTCGATCATGATTGCCTTTAGAAACTCGTATGGTGTACCATTGCGGTCTCGCATGTACGCGGAGTTCCAGGGGCCGGACATGTTTTCCAGGGTGCACCGCGCCATCCCAAATACGAGCGCGTGGTGACGAGGGTTCCTATCGCGCTTCCATGACATCGCGTACGTTGCTGGCTTCATTTTCGCGCACTTCTCGGCATCGCTGTTATATGCCGGGATGAACGTGCCGTCATGGCGCTTGACAAGGTTGATTCTCATTCCCACGCCCTCGCGCGGTTGTTCTTATCCATGAATATATCCCAAAACAAATCATCGCGCTTGGACAAGTAGTCGGCGTAAAGCAGATCGAGGTCGGCGTAAATCGAATCGCGCTTGGACTGGTAGTCGGCGTAAATCGAATTGCGCTTGGACTGGTAGTCGGCGTCAAGCAGATCGCGCTTGGACTCGTAGTCGGCGTACGCCTTCTTGGTGAGAACCTCGGAATTGGGTATTCCAATGCCTCGGAATGCACCTGACTTCATCGCCTTGACTATCTCAGCGGGGAAGTTGTTCGGGGACAAAAAATCAGTGCATTCACAATGCTTTCCCTTGATTCCGAAGTAATGCTCAATCGCTCCGTGGCCTTTAATGTCTTCGGCGTATGCAGTGCCGAGAAACTTCTTTAGATCGCGGCCCTCCTTCGTGTTCAACAGGTTCGCCGTCAAGTAATACAGCTTGTCTTCGTGTTCTACCCAGCTTACAAATTCACACATGATATACCTCCTTTATTTTTACTCACAGCCCCATCTCCCGTTTGTTCTTCTCGGCGTCATTATTTGATTTACAGTGTGGGCACCGCATTTGCTACCTCCTTTGTCGTTATGGATACAACGTAATCCATAGTCGATAAAATGTCAAGAAGTTTTTGCAAATATACGTCTGAATAAAATCTCCGCTATTTGAGGGACAATCGCATTTCCGAGTCCGCGCAGTCGGTTTACTCTCTGATAAGACTTAACCGCAAGTCGTCCCTCGTATCCGTGTAATTCAGCGGGTAGCCCATCAACCATTCCACAAACTGCGGGTTCAGTTGACCACCAGCCGCATTCGGCAGACAATCCCGGTTCTCCGGATCGGCCACGCGCTGGTGCTTGCCCTTCCAGTCGCGTTGTTGCGGTGTCGGCCACTTCACCGCCGTCTGCAAATTCTCCCCTTTTTTTCCGCGCTTCCTCGGTCCCGTGTGACAGTTGGAGTGAGGGGTGGGGAATTTCACTTTCCGAGATAGGTTCAATCCGCGTGAACCGCTCTTTGTCATCCGTCTCCCAGTTTCGGTTATTTCGCATTCCGCGTCTATCTGTTCCTGTGTCGTTGGCGTAGGCCACAATCCAGATTCTTTCCCGCCGGTGCGGTGCACCCACGTCGCTTGCACGTATATCCTGCCATTCCGCATCATACCCGATTTCCGCAAGGGACCCGAGGACCTCGCGTAGTCCCCGGTGAATAAGCATTCCGACATTTTCCATGATTGCGAATCGCGGTCGTAAATCTCTAATAAGTCGCCAATATTCAAACCAAAGACCGGACCTGCTTCCATGTATCCCCGCCCCCTTTCCCGCGATTGAAATATCCTGACACGCCTCACGGGAAGCCGCCGGAGATTATCCAATCCCCTGGCAGCTTCCTCAATTCTCCCGTATCTATTTTCGTGATGTCCCCGAGCTGAATCGAATCCGGGAACCGTTTCGCGTACAACTCCTGACACCACGGTTCGATGTCTGAGCAATAATGGTTTTCAAATTTCATCCCGGCCCAGTACGCGCCGAGCGCGAAACCACCGATGCCGTGGAACAGGTCTAGATAGTTCATAGCTAAAACGGCGTGTCGTCCCCGCCGAACGCATCCTGGACCTTCGCTGCGGCATCGGTCGCGCCCCTCTCCGCCCTCTCGATGAAGTTGAAATTATCCACCACTATCTCGACCGCAGTGCGCTTGTTACCATCGGAACCGTCCCAGGATCGCTGCTGTAACCGGCCCTCAATCGCTATGCGGTGCCCCTTCTTCACATACTGAGCGATGATCTCTCCGGTCTTCGCCCACGCGACGCAGTTGAAAAAGCTCGTCGTCTCCTTCTTCGCGCTGTCCTTCGTATACGTTTGCGATGACGCGATTGAAAACTTCGTCACGCTCGCCCCGCCCTGGGTGTACGTGAGCGCAGGGTCAGCGGTAAGCCTTCCTATTCCGTACCATCTGTTAAGGTCTGACATTTACTTCCTCCTTATCCGTGCTTCTCGATATATTCTCGCACCTTGCGGGCGCGCTTTACCCATGTTCCCCATGTCTCTGCATTGGCCATGTCCATCCATGCCCCATCGCAACAACAGTATGTCTCTGCATTGGCCATGTCCATCCATGTCCCATCGCAACAACAGTTGTCATCGTCATTATCGGCATGTAGCCGACAGTAAGAGCAATTTAAATCTTTCTCAGACATTTTTTGGCAATAAGGACAATCTGAGCCACCCCAAGTTTCTGAAATGTGATAATACATATTGACGCGATCACACTTATTTTTTTTGGGCTGCTTCTTCGCCCACTCTATCATCCTGTCGTAATGGGCAAGTGCTTTCTGTTTAAGTGTCATACTTCCTCCTTATCGTAATGTAATTTCTGTGAAATGCTTAGTGGCCTCGTTGAAACTAAACTTTACCGCGCCCTCAATTCCGAACTCGCGGTTCTTCTTCACGTATAACTTTGAGTCCGGTGGCCTCTCGCCCGCCTCCTCGGCCTTGCGCTTCTTCTCGGCCGACGGTCGCCACATCACCAGGACGTTGTGCGCTAGGTTAGTTATATTACCCGACCCTGAAATGTCAACCTTATCAGGTGTATCTGAATCGGTTTCGCCCTTGCGCGGGTGCGCTACAAGATGAACATGTACGCGGTATTCTTTCGCAAACGTCAAGAGCGATGAAACGAAGTCAGTCTGTGCTTTGTATTCGTCGCGCGCGTCAAGCTGAACTCGCATAAGGCTATCGATGATAAAGTGCTTCACGCCGTACTTCCTCGCGGCGTACTTGAACTTGTTAAGCAATTCTTCTGGTGTCGCGCCGGAGTGAGTGTTGACCACATATATCCACTCGTTAAGCCACGCCATCGCCTCTGTCACGTCCTTCGGTGTAGGGTGGCCGACGTTAAGATACTGCATCACCATCCACCGCAAAATCCTCGCGGCCGGCATTTCAAGACAAGCTATGCACGACCTGATGTTCTGTGTGCCTAGACCTATCTGCACTTCGCCGAGCAGGGAGCTCTTCCCGCTACCGTTGCGACCGCTCCATACAGTTAGCTCCTCGTCACGCCACCCCTTCAGCATATTGTTAATACCGACCCACGGCGTCGGCGTACCGTGTAGTTTTTCTGGATTCGAGAAGAGCATCTGAACGTCTTCGGTAAAAACACCAGCGCTCACCAAATCTACCGGGCAGAAGTCCTTCGCAAACGCGAGCGCCTTGTCTATCGCCGATTTCTCGACACCCTGGATTAAACACTCGTTCGCGTCCTTGTACGGCAGCGTAGCACGGTAGCATCTCCACAACCCTAGACGGTTCGCGATGTCGTAAATCTTCGACTCGCCTGCGGTGTCATTGTCATAGCACAGGATGATGTGCTGGAAGCGCTGGAGGAAGTCCCATTCGTGCTCGATCCACTCCATAGACTGAGCGCCGTTCGGAACACTCACTGCGTCAATCCCATACTCTCCCATAGCCACGGCGTCGAACTCGCCTTCCACTACAATCAGCGTATCTCCAGAAATCATGTCGCGGTTAAACAGCACAGGCTCTTGATTCTTTTCTCCCCAAAATTTCTTTTCATCGATACACCTGTATTTAATAGCAACAACCTTGCCGTCTTTGTAGTACGGCAAAGCTACGGCATTCTTACCGGCCACAGACTTGATCCTGAACTTCTGTATCGTAGCATCGGTGAACTTTCGGCCGCGCAAAAACTTCAAGGCGGAGTCTGTCAGATTGTTGACGTTCGGTTTAGGTACGTCGTACTGCTTCTTGACGTGGCGGCGCAACATGCTATCGTTATCGACGTGTACCGGCTTGTCACCCATGGCCCGCTGAAGGTCTGTAAACGATCCCTTGCGGCCGCAGTTATTCAGCCTAAGGCAGTTGAACGCACCGTCCGTAAGTGATACTGCGAACTTCTTCTCTGTGTCACCGCAAAACGGGCAGTTCAAGATCGCGCTGTTATTCCGCTCTTTCCACGTCCAGCCCTTCGACGACATATATGCCCGGATGTCCATTACTTTCTCCCCTTAATCATGACACCACTCAAACTCGTTTTTGTCAACACCTTTACCGGTAATAATTTCATCGTTCCAGCATTGGTATTTTATGTATCGCTCAGGGTCTTTGCGGTATAATGAGTCTGGTGTAGCCGCAACGTATTTCTTAACATGCTCGAATATAGTATGATAATTATCGGGTGAAACTTTTGCCCAGAGTGTAATACATTTTGCCTTATTTCTTTTCTTATCGTATAGTGTCCAAAATGTATTAAAAGCGGTTTCGCGCGACTCTTTCTCTACTTCTTTGTCTACTTCTACTCTACTTCTATCAGCAAAGTCACGGACAGTCTCGATTTGTCCCGGACAAACTGACGTTTTATAGCTTTCTATCATGCTTCGTATTTCCTCGGATCGCGTCTGCGACTTGTCGATGAACTTGTATATCTTGCGGCATAGTATCCGTCCGGTGATCTCGTCTACTTCAAACAGTCCTTGTTTCAACATGAATTGCATCATCTCGCTGATCCTTGCCGTGTCTCCACGGTACTGTTCGGCTAGGTCTTCGGCGGTTTCTTCAAGCTCAGGGATGGGGTGGTCGGACGATAGCGATTCTACGATTGACTCAACGATAAGGTTGTACAGGCCGTATCCTTCAAGGCCATATTTCCTAATAAGACGGTTGATTTTCACATCGTTTCTCATGTTTGCGTAATGTTTGAAAAATTGCATCCTTCCTCCTGAAATAAAAACGGGCCACACTCACCCCACCCTGTCGGGTTTCTCGCGGGGTAGTGCGGCCCTAGTGCTTTGTGGCACTCACGGAGGCGAGAAATCACCGTCAATGCCATGTACGGATCAATACAAGTCCTTGTACTGATACATACAATATACAACGAGACATAATATTTGTCAAGTGCTTTTATACGAATAAAGCGGCAAAGGGCACTCTCTGGGAATTGTGTTAATATCCGTAATGAATGTCTGTTCCCACGAAAGAAGCTTTCGCTCAAGCAATCCGCACTTTTTCCGCCGTGCGACAAAGCACGGGCACTCCGAGCACGACTCAACGAAATCCTCATACCCTTCGCAGATTATTTTTCTCGGAGTAACGTAGGATGCGTCTACACGTCGATGGCGCGCAACATAGTCGTCGTCAATTTTAATCATTGATCCTCCTTTCTTGTTCTTTGCTTAATCAGATACTCGTAATACATCGCGGTCGTGCTGCGTCATCTGGCGGTAAATATTTCTCCAAAACGCCTCATGATTGTCAAAGTAGCTAGGCTTACCAACGTGCCACATGTTACACCGCTTGCACTTATAAACACGCGCAATAAAACCTCGTCTCTTTAATTCACGGCAGGCAGCCCATGCCGCTTCTTCATTCTTGTGTTTTACCTTCTTCGCGCAACTGATCCTCTTTTTCATCTACCCTCCTTGTGCGCTGTTTGGGAGCATAATACCAGTAGAACCGCACCAATGTCAAGAACCATTCGCGCGAATCCTGATATTTTTTGAACACGTCGCGCATCTTCCATTCCTCGCCATCCCACACCGCAACCCACCATTCGTTGTTTGATCCATATCCATTCTCCTCGCGCAAAATATCGTAAGCCGCGAGCTGGAGCGCGTGTTTCACCGACCGTCCGAAGGAGCGCTTCTGGTCCCACGTTTCGCTCTCCCACAGCATGTCGGGCTTTCCGCAAAACATGTGATTGCGCGAGAACAACGGTTGCTCATGGAGAAGGAGCTTTCCGGGCTTGCGCTTGTCCACCAGCTCCGCGAACTTTTCAAGCATCAGATCGAAGTTGGTATCTCCGGTGTCAAGGTAGCGCTCTATCCGCGAGTGCCGGTCGATACCGTCCAGCCGCGCGGCCTCGTATGTTTCGTCGTCAACCCACACTTCGTCGCGCGGAAGTAGTTGCGACACCGACGGGACTTTTATCCCGTCGATGTAGTGTACTCTGGTTTCCTCGTTGTATTCAAGCATGATCGGCCATCTTGTTAAGCTCGGCGTTCATGGTTTCCTCGTTCCACTTGTGGGCCTCGCAGAACGCAACTGCCTTCGCCACAGTGTCAATGCCGACAGACTTCATGCCGTCTTTGGTCTTCTGTGGGAGAGACTTTAGTTTGTCTTGCGGCGTCGGCTCGGGCGGTTTAGGTTTTTCAAGATATTTCGATCCGTCCCACCTACCGGCGTAAATCTCAGCGCCAAACCCGAGAGCCTTGAACGCCACGGAAAGCGCATCGGTGACGGCCATCTTGTAGCACTCGTCGTTGGTGTAAAGATAGTCCTTCTCTTTTGAAATCATCATTGACCCGCCGATACCCTCGACCGGCTGGCTGGTGGATTCGCCATCACGGTAGAACACGTCAACGCGCGCGAACGCCATCACCTGTCCATCGGCTCCGGGAACAGTCCACAGTTCTTTTATGGTGTACCACCACCCTATTCCACACGGCCCGAAAACATCGGTCGCCGCCTGAAAGCGCCACTGCGGATTGATGTCTGTCATTCCTTTGAGGCGACCGCCGCCGATTGTTTTCAGTGAAGTCGGGTCTGGCTTGTGAACCTGATCCCATATTCTGCGATTACTCATTCTCGCCCTCCTTGATTTTCTCGGCTGCCATCTCCTCGCCGATCTTCATCAGCGCCTCGGATACAGCAGCGCGGAACGCCGGATGTACCTGCCCGTTGCGGGAAAGCAGTTTTGCGATCTGGTCTACGTTATGCATGTCAGTCCTCCTTGTCAATTTTATTCCATGCGCCGTCTTTGAGATGATACACACCATCGACTAGTCGGCTTGCGTCTATCTGGTGTTGATTCGAGTTTCCACAGCCCATACCAATACCAATTCTTTCAACTACTCCCCATATCGCAGGACATCCGTTTTCGTCGTGCTGGTCATTTGTAAAAACGCTGTTGTTAACCCCAAACACAAATGACGCGCTCTTCGGGATGGACTTGTGTGCTCGCTGAATAGCTACTTTTGATATTCCAGATTTACCACACTCTGACAGAAAAGATGCAGTAAATTTTTTGCACGATAGATATTCGTCTTTGAGCGCTTTGATGCTTGTTTTCATTTCAGATAACGATTGCTCCATGTCATAAATTTTTTTGTCAAAATTCATGTCAGTCCTCCTTCTTGATTGATTCGAGTAGCATACGCTCGATGACAGCGCCGCGCTTCACCTTTTCCGCGCGGACTATCTTTGCGACATAGCGCTCGATCTTGTCGGCAGCGCTCTTGTGCAGCGAAACCGAAAACGGTACTCGTGGGTCAGTCGTCATCGCGCCTCCGTGTAATTTAATTTGATGTCTCCACCAATCGGCGAAGCCTTCGGGTGTACCGTAAGTCATGAGCCAGCGGTTAAAGTAATAGGTGCGGTCGTTCATGATGTCCTCCTTGTGCTTTGCCCGGCCGCCTTTCGTCGAGGGCTGCGCCGGGCTGTGAATCTATTCTACGAGCTTGAAGCGTCGGCTGTCGAAAGCGTATTCGTAGTATGTTCCGTCCTTTTTCGTGAGAATGGAAAAATCGTTCTCATCGGTATCGTGATTGCCGCCAACGTGCGCTTTGGTTACGATCGGGAACACACGGAAAACTTCGGCCACTTCGCCAACCGCCGGGAACATCGCATCACGGTACTCCTCGGAAATCCAGCACACCTTATCGCCCGGCTTCAGATCAAGGTGCTGCATTTCCTCGAACACGCGCTCGCGCTCCTGCCCGGTTACGGCCTTCGGACCATCGTCATTGGAACCACCCGACAGTAATGCCCTCAACAGTTCTTCTTTACCCATGCTTACCTCCTAGCGTTTTTGGTCGCCACCAATTAACTGATTACAATGTCGTCGATATTGAAAAATAAGTCAATCCAATTTTGTAATTTTTTCTGGGCGCGGACAAAAAAATACCGCCCATTGCTGAGCGGTAAACTCGCCGGGTGGCGAGGCCCGACAGGTATCGGGCAGGAGGTCCACATGGACGCGGGGAAGCCCCGCAGCGAGTGGAGATTCAAGGTGGCATGAGATGTTGCGCGTGTCAAGTTTTTTTTATTTTTTGCTTGACATTTCCGCGCTGGAATGGTACTTGTAATGTAGGTTGCGATTGTTGGCTCCATGTGAGAACGACCGGCCGGTACAGCGCATGTCAGGCGTTGCCATCGCAACCAACTGGACGACGAACACCAGTATAAAAACGGCTATCGAGGCCCACACTGCCAGCGTAGCGAAAGTGTGACCCTGCGCGCCTCTTGACAATGCGAAATTCGCAGGGTTTTGTGGGCGGTCACACAAATGGCGTTTAGGGTGTGAACCAGACATCGGTGGGGTGGGCATCGGTGGCGGCGGGTGGAAGCCCCGTTAATCAAACACAAGGAGAGCGCCATGTATTGTTTTATTTGTGGTTATAACATACTATCATCATTCAGCGGTATTGGTGGACGTAATTGGCAGTTGTCTTTTTGGCCGTCTTTTGTCGTGCGGCGTCACTCTGGAGACTGGATCACAATATCGTTGTATTGCTTTTTCTGGACATTCGAGATAAGCGTATTCAAAAGTATTTTATAGGGGCGCGGAATGGTTCGACGCGACACAAGCCCAAAGCGGAACGTCGCGGACCCCGGCTCGATACCGGGCGCGTCCAAATTTTGAACTGCATCTCTTTGAATTGCCGGTGGATCGCCCGTAGGCATACCCGCTAATGGCGAGTTTTCGGGGAACAGTGGTGCAGTTCAAAAATTGCGTCGTGGTGAAATGGAGCACCGCCATAGCCCTTGAAGGCGTGGAGATGTCGGTTCGACCCCGGCCGGCGCAAATCGCGGAAGATCGGACGACTCGCCGCGTGATGTAAAATTTATGTAAGGCAGGTTGCGATAGCGTAAATAATCAATTGTACGAACCGTGGATATGCTCCCGGTGGAATAGTAGCCGCCGGGAGTAACTCACTTCTGATTTAAATGCTTCCATGTATAACCATTCACTATTCCGTTAATACATCCCATTGAGACATGATACATTAACGCCAATTCCCTGAGTGTATGATTCGGACGCATTCTATGTATTTCAATTACTTGATTTTCTGATAATTTACATCCACTATGGCGTTCGCCAGATTGAGCAATGGATATTTTCTTTCTTGTGAGATCGCTATGCTTGACTCCGATCAACCACGTCTGCTTTCCTTTTAGCGCACGCGATAAATTCTCTTTATGCTGCTCAGAAAACTTGCGCCCCTTTCTGTATTCCGACATCTTTTTCTTTGATAAATCAGTATGCTTTCTCCCTAAAGTATTACCCGCTGTACGGCAAATATTATACCCATATTTTCTAACATAAGACTTAAAACTGTCTAGCGCTCGTTGTTCATAAAAAAGCAGTGTTTGTATGTCGCAATATAGCAAAACAGAATACCTAAAACATGATTCTGTGTATTTATTATATGCATGTTGTAGTAGTTGGTTCTCGTGTGTTCCTCGCCTGAGTTTATTTTTATGTCTCACCCAACGCTGATATATATCTTTCGCGCTACCAATATATTTCTTACCATTGGCAATGTTTTCGATAATATATATTCCTGTCATATTCAATCTAGCTTATCCCAACACTCCTGAAAGCGGATGTTGTCGGGGAGGTTCTTCGCGTCTTTGCAGTATTCAAATCTTCGGTAGGCAGAGCAGTCCCGCGCGAACGGTGCGCAGATAGATTTGTCGGTGTTCTTTTGGTTGTAATACATACACCTGTCGAAATCATAACAGGCTTGCGGCCCACCGGCGTAATCGTTTTTGTCGGGCATGGACATACAACACGCGACAAGTACGCAGAGACAACATAGTGATATGATTATGCGCTTCATACAGGCTCCGTTATTCTCTCGATAAGTTTACCGCGGGTATCGTATCTTTCAATCACTCGATACGCCGGATATGTCCACACAATCGGCCGACCGGTGCAAAAATCTACGTCTGTTGTTTTGGGCCACCACCACGAATGCAGCCCTGTGCCAGTCCCAAAATAGTATTTATCTCCATAGCTCATTTCATCCACCTTGATATGGTGGTGCAAATCTTTGGGCTACCGAAAACCCCATGTATGCACACATCACAATGACTAGACTATCGGCGTCGAACTTGTCAGTCGCAAGAAACAATATCACGCACAAAATCACGACTTGCAGCTTGCGCGAAAGCAGCTTGTCAAGGTAGTAGTCTACGCGCTTTTGTCTCATGCTATTTGTGCCTCGCTCTCGATACGATACAGGAACTTACCGTTGTCCTCTTTGAAAAAATACGGTACACCAGTTTTGCTACCCTGGCCTAGGTCGATGTGTATATGGATGTTCCCGGTGGTGTTGTCTATCCCCGCGCGGTAGGGCCAATGGTTGAGCATGTGGGCAAATAAGTGGTTGTAGGCCGCGATAGGGGCATAATCTTGATACCAGCGAAGCGTGATGTCAATCGCGTTGTCGGGCTTGCGATGCGGAGAGCCGATGGGATCGCGCGGGCGGTCGCCGCTTGTCACCACGAAGTCAAGGTGTTTCCGCGTATAGGCTTCCTTGTACTCGGAAAAAAACTTGACAAATTCTTCTCTTACATTCATAGTGTCACCTTATTATGGTCTTTAAAAACTGTCAAGAACATTTTACCAGTGCGAGAAATAAAGAGAAACCTGCGGCGACCACCGAAATCAATACCCACCTCTGAACTTTCAGGACTGCGGTACTGACGGCGGCTTTCTCGACGCGGCAAAGCTCTTCTCGGAACTCATCGCGCATGTCCGCGATCTGCTTTTCGATTCTGTCTATACCGGCGGTAATAAGCGTGATCTCGTTCCGTGTCATTGTCGTATCCTATGCTGCGTATGTGCCCACGTAGGCGTAAAAATTAAATATCCCAGAGCGTGGACGGGTGTGTGGGCCGGTGCGTGGGGTGCCGTTTGTGCCGTCGGTGACTGGGCCTATGAGTTTTCTCCCGGAGGACGTGTCACCCGTACCGAATCCACCGTATGCCGTAGTACCCGCTCCCGTTGTTGTCTCGAAATTTAATCCCTGCATCGCATCCCTTTGCGCCAACCCCAGCACATTATACAGGCCGTCGTTCATGATCGCCGCGTCAGTCAGCTCTTTGTGCCGCGCCGTCGTGGTACTTCCCGCAATGCGGTGCGGGTAAATGCTGATATTTGCCGAACTCGCGGTTTTTGCGCCACCGGTGAGTCCTGAAGCCGAGCAGGTAATCACGGCCGACGAACTGCCGACGTTGGCGAGCGTAACGCCCGTTATCTGATAATCCCCGGCCGGTATGCCACCTATGGCGTCCGGTAGCGTGAGTGTCCCGTACTCGCGGTCATAAGCGTAGGCCTCGGCGAGCGCGAGCATGAGGATGTAATTTTCGGGCTGTTTCGTGGTGCTACCCTCGTTGAACCAAAGCGAAAACGACGTTGCGCCGGTGATCTGGTACGACGTGATCGGAAACGTCGTGGTCTTGCTGACGGATTTCGTGATCTTCCATATCCGCGCACCAGCAGCCGCCGTGCCGGGTTCATTCACGGTTGCCGCCGTATCGGATGTCCGCGTGGCAATAAATCTAAACTGATTAAGTTTCTCGATGAAAACGAGGTCGCCGACGGCTATCTCGGGATCAAAATTTGTGCTGCTTCCGGTCAGTGCCGTTCCCGCGAGCGTCACCGTCCCGGAGAGTACCGCAGACGACCAGCGCGGGCCAGCAACGATTGTTCTTAGGTATGGGACATAATCGACGTAATTAGCAGCACTCAGCGTTGAAGTTGGAGTTGCCAAGTTAAACCACGGGTCTAACGAAGATAGAGTAATCTCCTCTTGAGTAATAAGAGATTGCCCAACACGATATGGAGAAATTATACTACCAGAAAGAGTGTCGAGGTCGGCGCGGGCGTTCAATGCAAGGTCTTGAAGAAATTGGTTGACAGATTGCATGTACCGGCTCATTCCGGCTTTATCGTCGGGGGATGGTATGAGCGGCAGTATCGGTGATTTATTGGTTTTCATTTCTCAATCTTCTCAGTTCGGCGTTAAATTCCTTGCTGCGTATGCTTTTGAGTTTATAAAGTTGCCTATCGAGCCTTTCCTTTTCTTCATCGCTGGCACGTTCATACCGCCGATGAAACATCTCTGCGCGAGTACCGGCATCTTGATACTGCAAGTCACGCCACCACCTTCCGTCAGGTATTCCAGTCAAGCTTTTTTTCTCGTTTAATTGGCGCAAAAAATACCGGCGCTGTTCCCTCGGTTGCGTGTTGATGAACTCAACAGCTTCTTCCTTCGAGATTCTACCACGTGCGTATTCATCGGCAATCGCGTCAAACTCACGGCGAACCACAGCCCTTTTTGTAGCGCGTTCCCGTTTGATTCCTTCTGACTCCTGTTGGTATGGAGCAAACGGATCAGTCGAACGCAAAGCTTTTCTGATAAACGGAGCCTTGCTAATCATCTCTTGCATCGTCTGGTCGCGCATGTCCTTCGGGAGTTCGCCAAGCATAGCACTCATGGCCCCACCGGTAAGAGATGTCCATATATTACCGCTCGTGAATACCTGTTCGAGAGCGTACTTAGTTCGTTCAGGTGACATTCCAGTTGCTTCTCCGAGTTTAACATAGGCTTCTGGAGTATAGCGGTTATATTCCTGAGACGGTTCAATCCCTTTGCGACCGCGCCATATATCCTCGTTGCGCCAAAAGTTCTTGTTGGCCGCATATCCAAGCATGGCCTCGATTGTTGGGGGAAGAACGCCGGTAGGAACTATTGGAAGCCCGTCTTCAAACGCCATTGACAACTGGTTTGATTTGAATGTATCACCTATCGAGGCTGCGGCGAGGTTCTCAAATATTGACGCGAAGATGCGTTGCGACTGATCTTTGGCTACCTTGAAATAGTAATAACGCTTGTCCCCGTTCTTGTCGTAATAATAAAGCGGGGTGGTGAATATAAAGTTTGACGCTTTCTCGCGGTCGGGAACCTGTTCCCACGCCTCGGGGTTAGTCATGCGGTTGGCATAATATAATCCCGCAGCCATAGTTCCAATCTGTCCGACTTTATACGTGAACTTTCCGGGGTGGTCTGCCGCATATCTGAACACACCGCGCGTACCTTGTATGGCAGCGTTTAAGTATGGTATAGCAGAGTCAGCGGCCTTGACAAACGACCCACCCTGCGAGAAGTCAAGATAGTTTCTCGCGGCGTATGTGGCCCGCATCTCGGCTCGTGATGGGTCAATTCCTTCTTTGGCTGCGTTTTTAAGGGCACGCTTTCTGAGCGCAAGCCGCGACCATATCTCGGTAGTTTCTCCAAGATACCCCATCACGCCATAGAGCTTGTCAAGCGCCGAACCCGCCAATCCTGGTCTACCCTGGTGAGTCAAGAACTCCATTCCGCCGCCTTGCTGAACGTATTTCAGGTAGTCTCCCTTACGTAGCACGGCATCCTTCGCTGTGGATACGAGGTCTACTGCCTGCTGCCCCACCGCTTTTGGGAGGAACGACGAATACTCATCCGTAGTGAGAAAGATATGTGCAAGGTCACGAGCAAAGTTTGTGACTGCAAATTCAGGGTTTAGTCCTGTAGCCATCGGCTTTAATATTTTTGATCCCGACAACCATCCTATCGCTGAAGACAACTGTTTCGATATTTGCGGGTCTGAAAGTACCCACTCTTTCGCTATATCTGACGGCATTTCTAGATAATGACGTTTGCCATTTACCATAACAGCGACAATCTCATTGCCCGCAGTTGGAGTTGGCTCGCTCATACCCCACTTGTATTTCTGATATTGTTTTGATATTCTCTTGAGTACAGCTTGATCTTCTGCGTTTCTAACATTTTCAACCATCTTCGCTATCTTTCCGGCAGAGTATTGCTTCCGCTCTCCGTCTATATATGTATCAACTATGATAGCGTCATCAGCAACCTCCTTACCATTATAAAACAATTTCCTCTTAGGTATAGCAACATGCACAAGTCCGTTGTCAGGTACTTCTTGCGCGAGTTTAAACAATTCCTGGTTCGCGCTGTTTTTCATAATACGTGCATTGGTGCGTGATACAACTTCGGCCATGAGAAGTCGAGAATTATTTTCCATGGCCTGCTCGCTGCCTTCTTTCAACGCCTTGATTCCACTAGAAGGCACGGTAAGCTTTGTACCGCCGAAAGTATAGTTTTGCTCTGGGTCGATATACTGTATGAATCTTCTCGGCGAGTAATCTCCTTTTGAAAGAAGCGCCTGATAAGATGCATCGTCAAGTAAGCCTGCCTGTTTCATTTTACCAAGCTGTTCTTGCATGACTCCGAAGTACTTGTCTGCGCGGTCATTCAATGCTTTGAATCTTTGTGGATCAGATTCGGCAAGTGCTTTTAGGTACTCCGCATGGTCTTCTGGTGTAAATCCTTTGGTGTTGGCAACGTCTTTATATTTACCAATAGATACTGTGCGGCGGGAAGCAATAATCCTGTTAAGTTGCCGCTCGTCATCGTGCGACAATCCTTCGTAGATTGATCGACTGTACTTGTCCAACTCCATGTCTGTAATGGCAGAAGCACCGCGAGCTAAGTCGTGACGAATAGCGGCATCTTCTCCAATCGGTCCAAGTTTTTTCAAGTCCTCTTTGACGTTACCGCTGGTATCTACCAAACGTGTTTTGGCCTTGCGAAGAATGTTAGGTATATTCACCTTGTGAAGAGTGGAAATCTCTTTTTCGCTTGCGTCATACATGGCATCAATAGCCTGTATGGCCTTGCTAGATGGTTTTGTTGGAAGTATTCCTAGGGCTTCTGCTTTAGTCTTTACCTGCCACGGCATAATGCTAATTGGTAGTTGAGTAACCGCTTCAACCGCCTCGCGGACTGGTGCAAACGGAGTTTTCGTAAGCATTGACAGCCCCCTCGCTCCAGCAAGACCGATTGCGAGGTTGATCGGCTTTGTTTCCTCTTCGATCCCGCGAATGGGTGCGGTATTTCCCATACGTTTGGCTAATTCTACTTCTTGTTCGCTTTGTTGGCGTAACGCGGCCTCCTCCTCGTCGGTCATAAATGGGTTGATCTTTTGAATTGCCCGCCCTGCCATTTCTGCCAAGTTGGTATTCCTCAAAGCACGATCTAAGTAGTGCTCTTCGTGTTGCGGTGCGCGGCGTGTCTCCTTCGCTGGCACTATCTCACGAATCTTTTGTGGTTCTTCGTATGGCCCTATCTCGCGTATGGACTGCGCGGCCTTGTAGGGGCCTATCTCCTTGACGGTAGGCTCCTCTTGATACGGACCTATTTCACGAATATCTGGCATTACAGTTTTCTCAATCTCCCGTTTTGGTACACCATGCGCTGTCCGTTGACTTCGTATTCATAGCCTTCCTTGTACTTAATCTTTGGCTGTGCGACCGGCTGGTTCTTGTTGGCCGGAGTGTTGTCAGCCACATTGCGCGTGTCTAGATCGTCGCCCGACTGGTATGATAAGTATGGATTAATAAGAGAGTTGTCCATTCGCGCGACGAAATTTTGCTTTGTCTCGGGCGTCTTCCCTTCGAGTTGTCTCCTCCGCGCCATTAGGGTTGAAAGCGTCTTTTCGTCATTAGCCTCTCTTGCGGCGGCAATCTGCTCGTCCAGTTTTATAAGATCACGGCGCAGCGCTGAAGAATCTTCGGAGTCAATCGGAACCCAATTCTCGCTGTCCTTCGGAACCTGTCCTTCTGGTAGATATTGCTTGCGCTCACTTCCGCGCTCCTTCCAGAGAACCTTCTTTCCTCCACCAATACCGCCACCGAAAGTTGGCCTAAGCTCTTTTAAGCCAGCCGACATATTCCACCCGAACTTGTTGTCCAGAAGTTTGAACTTGTGAACCATGTCATTGTAGGCGTCTTTAATAAGACCCTGTTTACCACTTGCAAGTGCGGCATCGTACTGGGCTTTATAGTAGTCGTATTGGTCTGTGGCCTGTGCTGAAACCGGAGACGATTGCATATTTCGTGCTTTCATCGACTCGTATTTCGCTTGAGAGTTTTCTACCTGAGCAATTCTCTTTTGTGCGGCGGCAGCCTTAGCGTCGGTGTATTCCTCTCCTTGAGGCTGCATATCTATTGGCCCTTCGCGTTCATACGCAGAGCGTGGCAGCTTTTCCATGAGGGCGCGAGCCTTCGGCCCAAATCCAGTTTTAGCTTCTTCAAGTAGACCAGTCCCGTATCCGCCCTGTTTTGCCATTTCTTGATTTGCGGCCTGCATCGCAACCTGCATCTTGTCGGACATTGATACTTCTTGCGGATGCTCCATTGAACCGCGCATCTGCCCCGCAAGTCCACGGCCTGCAACGCTAAAATCTTCTGGACGATTATAATTATCGCTGAATAGCCGATAAAGCAATCCTTTACCCTGTGCCTTATTAAGCTCCTCGGCAGCACGTTTGGCGTCCCCTAGGCTCCTGAACATGGCAAACCGCTGCATGGCCTGAGCGCGCTCAGCTTGCCGTTGTTCATTGGCCGTGCGCGTCATCTGGTCAACAACTTGCATCAGCCTAATGTTTGAATCGTCACGCGGTATATACTGCATTCTTAGCCTCCAAACATGCCTGCTATTTGAGTTCCAAAATTCATGAGATTTTGTCCAGTGCCAACGGCCTGATTTATCTGTCCCAATAATCCCTGACCGCCCTGACTGTAATAATTCTCTTTTGCCTTAACGCCAAGAGAGCCACCAAACAGTCCGCTCATTCCCGAAAGAGCCTGCATCTGCCGCGCGAGAGCGTTCTCTTGCCCCTGCTGTGACTGGAGAAGTTCGTTGTAGAACAAATTCCCTCGCTGTTGAGAAAGCTGGTTCTGTAAATCAGAAAAAGCCCGGCCAAGTGTTTTTGTCTTTGCCGAGGAGTGGAATTTCCCGCCGTACTGTTCTGATAGCTGAGGAACGAGAGTATTCTGAAAAGCATACATTGCCGGGTTTGCCATCGTATCCTGATAGAACGATTCTATGTCGGCTTGCGAGCGATTGTATGTGTTCTCTGGATTAAGCGCCATCTGGTTCATCTGCGCGTAAATACCCGGCGTGTACTGCTGCGCGAGTTGAGTTTGCTGCTTTAACAGTGCCGCCTGTTCCGGCGTTAGTGTTGATACAGACTTCATCCCGGCACCGCTTCCACCGAAAACCTTTTTCTTGAGCTTACTTGCGAAACCCATATTGCCTCCTACACTCCCGCGTTGTTAAATCCAACAACGAGCGATTCAATCTCAAAGTTCGCCCCGCTTACATTCTCGATGTAGAAGCGAACCTGTGTGCCGCGCATAAGAAAATTAACAATGCGCTCGAAATATTCCGTTGTCCCCGCGAGGTCAATGTTCCCCCACCCGGACCACTCACCGCCGAAGTTGACAGAAGCCCTCACGCGAAGCGCACCGGTGCTTGACTGCGATATACCAATGAGCAATTCAAGGAGCTTGAAAAGCTGTCGAGGGTCGTTCAGCGGATAGTCCCGCGTGGTCATGTTTGCCGTGATGTCAGCACCATTGTCAGTACCAGAACCGAACTCGTAAACGTATCCGTCTTTGTCGCCAAAGAGATAGGTCGGAGTTCCACCATACGCGAGGAAGTCAGTCCACGATTCACCGGAAGCGAGAAGGTCTGCCCACGTTATCGCGGAAGCATCCCACGTCGCCCACGTCTCGGATGAGTCTGAATACCAGTACCCAAAGGCGGTCATCTGCTGCGGGAACTCCCATATCGACCACGAATCGTCGATGTAGTTGTAAACGTACGCCTTGTCGGGATAGTCTGCCGAAGTCGGTACAAAGAGCGCGTAAAGGTTCCTGTCGAGCATCTTCGCTGAAAACGCCCGGTGCGACATACCCGCGTTAAGACTGCGGATCATGGTGTTTACGATAGCATCGCCTATGGGTACGACCTGCATACCGTCAAACTTGTAGATATTATCGGTTCCCATAAAAATGTGAAAATTCCCGAAGTCCTGAACAGTCCTGATCGACGGTGTTCCT
>Ga0116142_10002383_pt1 | contig 20467 bp, 19 predicted proteins | sample AD_UKC033_MetaG_FD_89785 | JGI IMG/M metagenome (GOLD analysis project Ga0116142, IMG submission 89785) | Active sludge microbial communities of municipal wastewater-treating anaerobic digesters from USA - AD_UKC033_MetaG | ecosystem: Engineered > Bioreactor > Anaerobic > Digestate | place: USA... | reverse complement strand
CCGGCGGGGCTGAATGGGCTGTTTGCGCGCAAACGCCAGCAGCTGCCGGGTCAGGTCGGCCGACCGCTCCGCCGCATTGTGAATTTCGCGGAGTTCATCGCAAACAGGGTCTGCGGGGTCAAGCTGGTCCATGGCCAGTTCCACATGGCCGAGGATCAGTCCCAGCATATTGTTGAAATCGTGGGCCACGCCCCCGGCCAGACGACCGACCGACTCCATCTTCTGCGCCTGCGCCAGCTGCTCCCGCAGGCGTTCGCGCTCCGCTTCGGCCTGTTTGCGCTCCGAAATCTCGTTGAACATCACGGCGGCTTCGCCCTCGGCAATCTGAAACGCATACACTTCAAACGCACCCCGGATGCCGCCATAGTCGTAATCCACCTGTTCGCTGCGCCAGCTTTCTCCGAATTGCGCCGCGCGGCGGTAACGGTCGGGGATTTCCGTTTTTGCCAGCGGGGGGAACACCTCTTCGATGGTTTTCCCGAAGTACACCGAGTGATCCATGCCGATGATCCGGTCTGCGGCGGGATTGGCCCCGACCAGCACCAGGCGGCTGTCATCCTCCAGGCGGTAAAGATAAATGCCCATCGGCGAGCTTTCGATGACGGCGCGGAAGGTTTCTTCGCTTTCCCGCCCCTTCTGCTCGACACGCTTCAGGTCGGCCATCTTCTCCTCAACCTTGTGGCGGAGCATCAAATTAAAGACCAGCAGAACCGCGCAGAAACCGGCGGTCGCCAGAATGGCATAGATCAGCGGGCGGATATAGGCCGGGTGACTCAGGGAGCGTCCCATCCAGCGGTTCATGACGGCCCGGCGCTCGTCTTCGGTGATCTGCGCAAACCCGTCCTCCACGAGCTGCAGCACATCCAGACGGCCTTTTGCCACCGCCCGGTGAAAGGCGCCGGTGTAGAGGGTGAAAGAGAGCCTGAAGTCATCCTCCAGGTTCATTTTGTAGAGGTAATACAGGGCCGGAGGCTTGTCCACGGAGAAAACCAGAATATCGCGGTCAGAAGCGGCCTGAATAATGGCTTCATAGCTGGGATATTCCCTGAAATCCTTGACCCCCCCGGCTTTCAGCACATCAATGCAGGCATCGCCGGCTTTCACGCCAATGGGAAATCCGCGCAGCGACTCGATATCCGCAAATCCGCCCAGCGAATGGTGACTGAACACCGGAACCTCAATATCCGCATAGGGACGGGTAAAATCGTAAATCGAAGACCGAACTGAGTTCGAAAAGATCGTGTCGAGAACATCGGCGCGGCCAAGACGCATGTATTCCTGCGCAAGATTCCAGTCCATCGCCATGAGATTGACCCGGACGCCCGTTTTCTGCTCCCAGAGCTTCCATTCGTCCGGAAGAATTCCCCGCAGACCCCCTCCATCATCCCGGAAGATAAAAGGGGGATAATTGTCATCGGAAACAACCGTAATGGTGTCGGGTGCGAGCGGCCCGGCCGATGCACAGCGGATGAAAACATTCCCCACAAAGAAAAAGAAAAATGCGAAGGCCGGGCCACGCTGGCGGCAAATCCGAAACAGAACGCATACTGCTGACCGCAAGCATTCTTTCATAGACCTCATGCCCTCCGCATATCCTCGACACAGGCCCCTATGTCTCGCAGCGGACTTATCCGGTTCCGCCGCCACAAATATCAGACCTGCATGATATCCTTTTCCTTGGCAGCAAGGAGCGCATCGATTTTCTTAATGTAGTCGTCGGTGTATTTCTGGATTTCCTCCAGACCCGAATCACGCTCATCCTCTGTGATCTTGCTGCTTTTCTGCAGATTCTTAATGGCCTCATTGGCATCACGGCGGACATTGCGCACGGCAACGCGCTGCTCCTCCGCCTGGCGCTTGGCCACTTTGGTGAGTTCCCGGCGGCGCTCCTCGGTCAGTTCCGGAATCGGAATGCGGATCAGACGGCCGTCGCTGATCGGTGTGACGCCGATGTTGGCGGCCAGAATAGCTTTTTCGATTGCGGGCAGAGCGGATGGGTCGTAGGCGTTGATCACAATGAGGCGCGGTTCGGGCGTTGAGATGCCGGCGATTTCCCGCAGGCGCGTGGCGGCGCCGTAGTAGTCCACGGCGATGTGATCCACGAGGCTTGGCGACGCCTTGCCGGTGCGCAGCCCCGCAAGCTCCTGCTGCAGGTACTCCAGCGCCTTGCTCATCTTGTCGTCGCTGTCGAGCAGTATGTCGTCGAGCGTTTCCATGCTTTTCCTCCCTTGCGCTACTGATGCACCACGGTGCCGACAGGCTCGCCCTTCAGCACGCGCACAATTTCATCATCCTTGAACCAGTTGAACACAATAATCGGAATGTCATTTTCCATGCACAGCGAAAAGGCCGACGAATCCATGACTTTGAGGCGTTTGTTCAGCGCCTCCTTGTAGGAGATATCGTCGTAGCGCACGGCGGAGGGATCTTTGACGGGATCGGCTGTATAAATGCCGTCCACCTTGGTCCCCTTCAGCAGGGCGCCGGCCTTGATTTCGCAGGCGCGCAGCGCGGCGGCGCTGTCGGTTGTGAAATAGGGGTTTCCGGTTCCGCCCCCGATGATCACAATGCGGCCCTTTTCCAGATGGCCAACGGCCTTGGCGGCAATCGCCGCCTCGGCGATGCGGGGCATTTCGACGCCCGACATCACGCAGGTTTCCACCCCGAGGTTTTCGAGCGCGGACTGCAGGGCAAGGGCGTTGATCATGGTGGCCAGCATGCCCATGTTGTCGCCCCGGGCGCGGTCAATGCCGCCCTCAAGGCCCGAAAGTCCGCGGAAGATGTTGCCGCCGCCGTTCACAACGGCCAGTTGAATGCCCGCGTCATGCACTTTTTTAAGCTGTCGGGCCGCCTTCTGGAGCATTTCTGGAGACAGGCTTTCGCTTTTGTCCCCGTCCAGGAATGCTTCTCCGCTCAGTTTAAGCAGAACCCGTTTGTACTTCATTTGATCTTTTCCAGATGCCATCTTGATCTTTCGCTGATAATTACTAGATTAAACGCTCATGATAAATGACGGAACGCGGGCGGAGCAAGGTAAAAACCTCACCCGGTTGCAAAAACCCGTGCCGTCCTGTATGCTTTTAGACGGAGAGATGGAAATTGGACAGAAAAGACTTATCGCTGATCACGGAAGGATGGGATTACAACCCCCGCGAAGTTCGCGCGCGCTGGGTTAAAACCGCGTCGGGCGAGGCGGAAGTGCAGCTTCGGCTTGATTTGGGCGTGCTGCAGATGCGCGCGGAGGGCCGGCCCGACGGCCAGACGCCGCGCGGATTTCCTTCGCTTCTGGACTATTATGAGGAACTGGAACGCACCGTGCCGGAGGATCATCCCTCGCTTCAGTTTGACGAGGACATGTGCGCAGAACTTCAGCAGGAGGCGGTCCAGTACTACTATCGCTACCTGGCCTATTCCGCGCTGGGCCACCTCGACGGGGTCATCGCGGACACAGACCACGACCTGTCCATTTTCGACCTTGTGGCCGAACACGCCATTGATGACGATGTGGCGTGGCAGTTCATTCAGTTCTTCCCCTATGTCCGCATGATGAACAGCAAGGCGCTGGCCGAAAAGGGGCTGCGCGAGAAGAACTATGACGAAGCCCTGGCCGCGGTGGAGGAAGGCCTCTGCGACATCCGCAATTTCATGCAGGACTATACGGACGAGGACGAGGATTTCGAGGACTGTCCGGAAATCCGCACCCTGCAGTCGCTGCAGCACAAGATCATACGGATGCAGCCGCGGAGCGAAGAGGATCGCATTCACGAGGAACTCGCGGCCTCCATCGCCAGCGAGAACTACGAGCACGCCGCCCGCCTGAGGGATCGGCTCAAGAAGCTCGGGAAGACCCCCTTCTGACGCACGGCGAAAGGCCGGGAAAAAAGGAAACCTGATGAAAAAGCAGATCCCCTGGGAACTGTACAGCCGGATTATTCAGAACGTGCCGATCGCATGCGTGGATGTGGCCATTGTCGCCAATGGCGCGGTCCTGCTGGTGCGGCGGAAGGACGACCCCGCAAAAGGCCAGTGGTGGCTTCCGGGCGGACGGGTGCTCAAGGGGGAAATGATGAAGGCCGCCGCGGCGCGCAAAGCGCGCGATGAAGTGGGCATCGAGTGCCATGTGGGACCCATTGTTCATACAGCGGAAACAATCTTTCCCGACGGGCCGGGCGGCATCAGCATCCACAGCATCAACAGCTGTTTCTTCATGTATCCCGTGAAGGCAGACTTCAAACCGTCGCTGGACAGCCATCACACAGACGCAAAATGGGTCCGAAGGATTCCCAAAGGCGTTCATCCCTATGTGGAACAGTGCCTCATGGGCGCCGGCCTCTCAAAATGAGTCCGCGCAGAGCCGCGCAGGCGGGCGTTCCGGTCTTCTTCACCACAGGTTGTTGTGAATGCGGGAGGGATCAAGGCGGTCCTCTCCCTGAAGGTTTTCATTCGGGTGGCCGGCAGCGATCAGCGCGAACGGGAAAATGTTTTCCGGCACATTCAGAATCTCGCGGCAGGGATTGAAGCGGTCGGGAATGGGATGAATTGCGATCCACACGGCCCCGAGGCCCAGGGCATGGGCCGCCAGCAGAATGTTTTCGGCGCAGGCCGAGCAGTCCTGCACCCAGTAGCCCGGAATTTTCTCGAGCGCTTCGTCGCCACAGACCAGAATGCCCAGCGTGGCCGTGTCCAGCATTTCGCATTTGGGCATGGCGGCGGAAAGTTTCCGGAGAACAGCGGTGTCGGTTATGACAACAAAATGCCACGGACGCTGATCGCCGGCCGAAGGGGCCACGCTGGCCGCCTTCATCAGAATTTCAATCTGATCCCCCGCCACCGGCTGACGGGTGAACTTGCGAATGCTTCGCCTTGAAAATATTGCCTGCAGTGCGTCCATAACCGTAATCTCCTTCCAAATCGAGGCCATTATGAAAGTCGACCGGGAATCAGGCAATCACATTCTCGCACAGCTTTTCGCGGAGGCCTCCTGGATGACACTGCAGGAAATGCTTGCGCAAAGGCGGGGTCATGCTAAACTGAATCCTGCATGATTAACAATTACAGGAGGAGATCATGAAGTTATATCAGGTATTGAGCATTCTGGCTGTTGTTTCTGTTGCACTGGCTGCCGGCTGCAGCAAGGGCACGACAGAACAGGCGGCGCCCGCAGCGGGCGTGGCGGCAGCTTCTGACGAAGGATTCGTCGCAATTGACTCCAGTCTGCTGGAGAAGGTGAAATATGACGGCGCAGCCCAGACGCTGACGGTTGTGTTTGACAGCGGTGAAACGTATGTCTACGCCGGCGTGCCCCAGGCGATCTATGACGGCCTGATGGCCGCGCCCTCAAAGGGTTCGTTCTTCGAAGCCAGCATCAAGGACGCCTTCCAGTTCGAAAAGAAATAATTCGCGGGGCTTTCCACATGCGCACCCGGAGCAAATGCTCCGGGTGTTTTTTTATGCGGTTGCAATCCGCGGGCCTCTGCCCTTAAAATGCACCGCGTGATGTGAGGAGAACTTATGCAGTCAGACTGGCTTTCTGTTCTTGCGGCCGCGGCGGGATCATATCTGCTGGGGTCAGTCCCCTTCGGGCTGCTGCTGGCCCGTGCCAGGGGAGTTGACATCCGCTCCGTGGGCAGCGGGAACATCGGCGCCACCAATGTGTTCCGGGCCGTCGGGAAAGGTCCCGGCCTCCTGACTTTTTTCCTCGATTTCCTCAAGGGGCTCCTCCCCGTGCTGGCGGCCGGACACTGGCTGGCTCCGGACACAGCCGCGCCGATTCTCTGCGGCTGCGCGGCAATTGCCGGGCATATATGGACTGTTTTCGCGCAATTCAGGGGCGGGAAAGGCGTCGCCACGGGCGCGGGAGTCGTGGTGGGCATTGCATGGGAGGCTGTTATTATCGGCCTGATCTGCTGGATCATCGTCTTTGCCCTTACCCGTTATGTTTCACTGGCCTCCATTATCACGGCTGGTTCGGTCGGAATATCCGGATGGATTCTCTATCCCGGCCGCCGGCTGGTTCCCGCGACACTGACCCTGCTGGCCGCACTGGTCATTGTGCGGCACCGTTCAAACATCGTCCGGCTGCTCAAGGGAACCGAAAATCGCTTTGACTTCAAAAAGAAAAAGGAAGGCGCAGAATGAAAAGAGTTGCGGTAATCGGTGACGGAGGCTGGGGCACCGCGCTGGCCACGGTTCTGCAGGCCAACGGGCACCACGTCACAGTCTGGGGTCCTTTTGCAGATTACATCGGAGAAATCATGGCCGCCCGCGAGAACCGCAAATTCCTCCCCGGCGTAAAACTTCCTCCGGAGATTCAATGGACAGCAGACCGGGCGGAGGCGGCGAAAAACGCAGATGCCTGGGTCCTGGCTGTGCCATCGAAGTTCTATGAAGAAGTGGTTGCGTCCTTTCGTCCGTTTGCAGATAAAAACACACACGCCATCAGCGTGACCAAGGGACTGGACCGGAAAACGCACCGGCGCATGAGTGAAATGGCCGCGGATCTGCTTCGGGGAGGCCCCATTGTCGCCCTCACCGGTCCAAGCCATGCGGAAGAAGTCGCCCGCGGCATTCCAACCGCCGTGGTCGCCGCCTGCGAGGATCACGCGCGCGCCGAGTTTGTGCAGGAACTGTTCAGCAACCCGCGCTTCCGCGTGTACACGACAGACGACACCGTCGGCGCCGAACTGGGCGGCTGTCTCAAGAATGTGATCGCCATCGCCGTCGGGGTCAGCGACGGGATCGGCTTCGGGGACAACACCCGCGCCGCGCTGATCACCCGCGGACTGGCCGAAATGAAGCGTCTTGGATGCGCACTGGGGGCACATGCCGAAACCTTTTCCGGGCTGAGCGGCATGGGCGACCTGATCGTCACCTGCACCAGCAGGCTCAGCCGCAACCGGGCGGTAGGCGAAAAACTGGGCCGCGGCCAGTCCATTGAATCCATTCTTGCCGGAATGGAACAGGTGGCCGAAGGCGTGGCAAACAGCGCCTCGGCCCTCGCGCTGGCCGAAGCACACGGCGTGGAAGTTCCCATCACGCAGGAGGTGAACGACGTGATTCACAGGGGCAAAAATCCCAAGCTTGCCGTGCAGGCCCTGCTGACGCGTGATCCGCGGCCCGAGAGAGATTCCCCGTGAAAATCCACCTCGGGATTGTGCTGGCGGCCGGGGCATCGTCCCGGATGGGCTCCCCGAAGGCGCTCCTGCGGCCGCCGGACGGCATTCCCCTCGCCCTCCATCAGATCCGGCTGCTAGAATCGGGGGGATGCTCCAAAACCGCCATTGTACTCGGAGCGGAGGCCGACCGCATTGCGCCGGAACTCCCGGGAGTCCGCATCATCCTGAATCCCGCGTGGGAATCCGGGCGGCCGTCGTCCGTTCTGGCCGCGCTGAAGGGCGCGGCGGATTGCGAAGGCATGATCATCCTGCCGGTGGACACGGTCGGCATCCGGCCCGAAACCATAAAACGTGTTCTGGAATTTTCCGATACGGCTGAATGGCCGGCGGTGCGTCCGGTCTGCAGGGGAATTCGCGGCAAACTGGTGTGGATTTCGTCCGCGCTTTCAGATGAAATCATACAGAAGAACTATTCCGAAAGGCTGGACGACCTCCTTGCGGACCGGGCCTTCGAACTGGAAGTGGACGATCCGGCCATTTTGCGGAACATCAACACGCCAAAAGACTGGGAAGAAGTCTCCGGACAGCTCTGAAATCAGGATTCGAGCAGGAAACGCACCAGCCGGCCCGAAACCCATTTCCGATATTCGGCGGTGGAACGAATGTCGTCTATCGGAGATACTTCGTCCGACGCGCGCTTCTCAACCTCCGCCAGCGTTTCCTCACTCGCGGATTTTCCGATGATCCATTCCTCCAGTTTCGGCAGACGGACGGTCGTTGGGCCCACGCTGCCCAGCGCGACGGCGCAGGTTTCGAACGATCCGGCCTTCACCGAGAACCGGGCCGCGCACATCACCTTGGAGATCGCCTGCGCGGCGCGCGTGCCGAGCTTGCGGAACACCTCAATCTCTCCGGCGGCACGCTTCGGGAGTACAAAACGCACGATCATTTCATCGGGTTTCAGGTCAATCCTGCGGTAGGCGAGGAAAAATTTCGTCAGCGGGATCGTGCGCTCTCCGGTCCGGCTCGCCACGACGGCCTCTCCGCCGGTGATCAGCAGCGCAGGAGCCAGATCGCCCGCCGGGCTGGCGTTGGCCACATTGCCGCCAATGGTGCCAAGCGCCTGAATCTGGGGCCCGCCCACTGTGGCCGCGGCGGCCGCCAGGGCCGGCAGATGCTTCTGCACCGGTTTGGAACTCCGAATGTGCGCGTGCGTCACGCCGGCGCCAATGACAACGGCGCCGTCATCCTCTTTAATCCCCTGCAGTTCCTTCAGCCCCTTGATGCTGATCACGCGCGGAGGCGGCTCCATGCCTGCCGCCCACTGAACCATCAAATCGCTTCCTCCCGCCAGAAGCCGGCCGCGGGTGGACTCGTTCGCCAGGAGCTCCAGCGCCTCTTTGAGCGTGGAAGGGAAACGGCAGTCTGATTTTTCCAGCTTTTTCATAATCACTTCCGGGGCCAGTTTTGCGCCGCCAGCCTGACAGCTTCAATGATTTTCACATAACCCGTGCAGCGGCAGATATTGCCGCCATGAGCATCCAGAATGTCTTCTTCTGTCGGCCGGCTGTTTTTCGAGAGAAGCGCGAAGGACGCCATGAGCATGCCGGGGATGCAGAATCCGCACTGAGATGCGCCCGCCGAAACATAAGCCTCCTGAAGCACCCGGCCCTGCTCGGTTTTCTCCAGCCCTTCCACGGTCAGAATCTGCGTTCCATCGGGCACCTGCCCCGCGGCCACCAGACAGGAGGTCACCGGCACGCCGTCCAGCAGCACCGTGCAGGCGCCGCACTCTCCCTCGCCGCAGCCTTCCTTGCATCCGGTGAACCGCATATCCTCGCGGATCACATCCAGCAGCCGACGCAGCGGAGGAAACTCCAGCGTCTTCTCCTCGCCATTCACGTTCCAGGTTCTTTTCACGTTGCTCATAGTCTATCCATTCTGATGCTTTGCGCGGTGCAGCGTGAACAGATCCTCCGGCATGATGGGAATCCGGTTGCACCGCAGCCCCGTGGCGTTCTCAATGGCGTTGGCGATGGCAGGAGCCAGCCCGTCCATCGGCATCTCCCCGATGCCTTTCGCGCCGGGCGGAGAAAATTCGTAGGGATATTCAACAAAGGTGATGTCGAATTCGGGAATGTCCGGCATGGTCGGCACAATGTAGGTCTGCATGCGGTCGGCATCATATTTCCCGTTGCGGATGCCCATCTTCTCCATCAGCGCATAGCCAATGGTCTGCACCAGCCCGCCTTCCGCCTGCGCCTTGCAGTTGAGCGGATTAATCATGCGCCCGACGTCGAAACAGGCCGTCACTTTCTTGAGCCGGATTTCAAAGGTCAGGGGATCCACCTCCACCTCGGCCGCATTGCATCCCCAGGAAAACGCCGGATATGCGTCTCCCTTGAACGTGCTCTGGTCCCACTTCAGATCAGGCGGGAGCGTGAACTGATGCTCCGTCCGCAGACGGCCGTGCTTGTCAAGATACGAGGCGGCAATCTGCCGGAAGGGCAGCGCCTCGCCGCTGCAGACGAACCTCCCGTTTTCCAGGACAACCGGCCGGCCTTCAAAAACCTCTTTTGAGGCGAACTCCTCCAGCGCCGCCTTCAGCTTCAGGCCCGCGCCATGAACGGTATGCCCGACGACCATGGTCGTGCGCGAGGCCACCGTCGGCCCGCTGTTGGGGCACAAAGAAGTGTCGGGAAGCGGACAGCGAACATCGTCAAGGGGTATGGAAATCGCGTCAGCCGCGATCTGATCCATGATCGTGAAAGCGCCCTGCCCCATTTCTGTCGAGCTGATGCGTATGTTCACCCCGGGATGGTTTGGTTCAATCCAGTCCAGCTCAACGGCGCCCTTTGCCTTGAAGCGCGCCTCGCCGTCGCCGGTGAAGCCGGATCCGTGGGCGAAAAATGCCAGGCCGATGCCGTACCACTTCTTGTGTTTTGGATTACCCCGGCTGGACTGCTTCAGTTTCTTTGCAAAATCCGACCGGTCCAGCACCTGATCCAGAACGGCTGGAGACCCCACACTGTCTTTCAGCACCATGCCCGTGGGGGTGACATCCCCCTGCACAAGACAGTTCTTCCGGCGGAATTCCTGCGGGAGCATGCCGCAGGCTTTCGCCAGCTCCTCGATATGCGATTCAAAAGCCCAGGTCGCCTGCGGGGCGCCGAAGCCGCGAAAAGCGCCGCAGGGGAACGTGTGCGTCTTGAAAATGCGGCCGTCCACAAAAACATTGTCGCACCGGTAGCCCATGGCCGCATGCAGAATACCGCGCGCGAGAACCACCCGGCTGATCGTCGTATAGGCGCCGCCGTTCAGCAGCAGTTCCGCGTGAATCGCTGTGATCGTGCCGTCCTTCTTCAGTCCGGTCTTCAGGCGGCCCCAGGACGGATGACGCTTGGTCGTGAACAGGATGTCCTCGTTCCGGTCGAAAACAATTTTCACCGGATGACGCGACTTCATGGCCAGCAGCGCACAGTAGCCGGCAATCAGCGTGGGATACTCCTCCTTGCCGCCGAACGCGCCGCCGGTCATCTCCTGCTTCACGCGGATTTTCTCGGGCGGCAGATTGAGCGTCAGGCACAACTCCGGATTGATGAAATAGGGACACTGCAGACTGCCGCGGATAAACACCCCTCCGTCGTCCGTCATTTCGGCGATCATGGCCTGCGGCTCAATATAGAGCTGCTCCTGATAGCCCGCCCAGTACTCGCCGGTGACAATCATATCCGCTTCTGAAAAACCCTTTTCGATGTCACCCTTGACCGTGGTCTGCTCGCCGAGCGAATGAAGCGAGGAATCCTGTTTCTTGTACAGGTCCACAATTTCCTCCATGTGGAAGATGCCCGGAAGCTCCTCAATGTCGGGATGGAAATGGCGGGCGGCCTCCTCGGCCAGCTCACGGTCGGGAGCGGCCACCAGCGCCAGCGGCTCCCCCAGATAATTGATTTCATCGTGCGCGATGAAGGGCATGTCATGGATGAAAAGGTCCGCGATGTTCTTGCCGGGGATGTCATCCGGGAGGACCACGCTGACCCGGCTCCAGTCAAATTCCTCATCCCTTTTCAGGGAGCGCAGGCGGCCGTGTGCCACCGGTGAACGAACGACTTTCCCGTACCAGCAGCCCGGCACGTCAATATCGTCCGTGTAAACCGCGCGGCCCCGGACCTTGTCGGGCGCATCCACCCGCGTGCTGTCAGCGCCCACGTGTCCTGATTTGATTTTGCGTTTTGGGCCCATGCTCCGTGCTCCTGAAAATAGTCCTGCAAAGACTATAAACGAATCCGGATCAAACGCAAAAAGAAATGCCCGGGCGCGCGCAAAAAACCGCCGGCCCCCCTGCGGGGCCGGCGGCCTGCGATACAATGACGATAATTTATTCCGGATTCACGCCGATGCGGATAATCCTGTGGGCGGCGGCATCACCGAGGATGGTGACCTGTCCGCCGGACACCGTATAGTCTGTGTTCTCGACCAGCAGTTCCCAGTCCCAGCTTCCATCCTCCAGAACGGTGTCGGCGCCGTAAACTGCTCCCAGAGTGTATCCGGCCGGTACGTCGAAGGTGAAAGAACTGCCGCCCGCTCCGGGAACAATCTCGCCGATCTCGGGAGGACCGGCAGGCGCTTTGGTCACATACATGCGGTTGAAGTAGAAGTTCTCCTCGTCCCCGCTTCCTCCGTTGTAGTTGTAGAATTCGATCTGGTCAATCGTGCCGGGCAGCACCACATCCTCCACCAGCACCGGCGTCTCTTCGGCGCCGCGCAGGAAAGAGAAGGTGAAGGTGTTCGGGGCCGTGCAGATGGCCTGCACCCGGCCCATGAAGCCTCCGGCCAGATAATTGGACCAGATCACCACGGGGGTTCCGGCATCCAGCTTGTACGACCAGGTGTCACCGCCGCTGTTGTAAAGCTCGAACCGCTCGTACGGAGTACCCTCAAAATCGCCCTTCAGCTTGAAGCCCTTTGTGCCGCCGCTGTAGTTGTAGGCCACGTCAACAGAGAACGTCTGCCCGGACACCATCGGCGCGGGGAACTCGCGCGAAACTTTGATCTCCGGCAGAGGATCGGGCTGGGCTCCGGTATAATTCGCATACAGTCCGAACGCCGTACCGCCTTCATTAATGCCGCCGATGGCGGAGGCCCCGATGAACTTTCCGCGATAGGAATCGTTTGTCTCCGGGCTGAGCGTTTCCGTCCAGTCGGAAAAGCCCGTGACATGAGCCGGCGAGTTGGACCAGACCCCGCCCTCGTACAGCGAGGAATCGTCATACGCGTCAAACTCCGGCCGTTCGGTCACGGTGACATCCAGATAGGTGCTGGCGTCCCCGCCGTCGTTGGCGGTCAGGCGGGTCTGCCCCGCCGCAAGAACCGTGGCCTCAAAGGTGAGGCTGTTCGACCCCGACTGGAAATCAACCGAAGCAGGCACGGTCATCACCGCGGTGTTGGTGCTGCCCAGGAATATTGTGTCGGGCACGGCACCCTTGCGCGTTATGGTATAGGTTTCCGTTGTTCCGCCGGTCCATATGTCATCACGGCCCGTGATGGTCAGTTCCGGGGCCTGCACGGTGACATCATACGTTGCAAAGGCGCCGCTGGCCGCGTTGCTGGCGGTCAGCGTGGCGGTTCCAAACCATACCGGAGTGGCTTCAAACACCAGGCTGGTGCTTCCGCCCCCGAAGGCTGCGCTGTTGGTCACGGTCAGCACGCCCTCGTCGGAACTGCTCAGGATGATATCGTCACCCACGCCGCCTTCGCGCGTCAGGGTGTACTCCGCCGGGATCCCCGGTACCGTCAGTTCCCATGGTCCGGCGATGTAAAGAACCGGAAGCGCGGGCTTCACTTCATATTCCGCCCATGCGCCGGTCTCTTCGTTGCTGGCAATGAGCGTCGCTTCGCCGGCCGTCAGGCTGACGACCGTGGCCAGGAAGCTCACGGTGTTGGACCCTTCTTCAAATTGCACACTCCCAGGAACCGTGACGGCATTGGTGTTGCTGCTGCTGAGCACGATGTTGCTCCCGACCGGGCCGCTGCGCTCGATCACGAATTCATAATCGCCCAGCGCGCCGGGATTCCATGTGCCGTCGGAAAACACCAGGCTCACGCGCTCATCTCCCGCGATCTGCAGGTTGTTCATGAAGATCGCGTAGTTGGCATTGTCCCCTATCGGATCGGCCGTGTAGCCGCCGCAATACATGGCCACGCTTGTCGCGGGTTCGCCGTGCACAATATTCGTTGTGTAGGCCAGATTGACTCCGCCGGTCACCGACCGGGTCAGATACACCTCAATCCCGCCGGCCAGCTGGGTTATTTCCACATTCACCACGGCGCCCGGCGAATATGCAGTCGAAATGATCTGCTGATTGACCTTGAACACATTGCCCGGAGTTACATCAATCAGGTTGGCAAACTGCCCGCTCTGGGAGGAAATATCCACGCCGCGGCCGCCGCCGTCCCAGTTGTAGGTGAACGTGAAGCTGAGGACATTGCCAACCCGCAGCGCGCCGCCGAGGTTGCGGCTGGCGTTGCACCATCCGTTGGACCCGTCGCCCATGAAACGGAAGGAATACCCGTTGGTGGAATTCAGGTCTCCGCCGCCGCCCGCCGTGGAGTCTCCGAGTTCCGCATCCTTGTTCCAGAAATTCCAGGGGCCCAGACCCAGACCTTCATTTGAACCGTTGGTGAAAGTTGCCGGCGTGTAGTTGCCCGCCTCGTCATGGGCGATGACGTTCGGCGTTTCCGTGACCGTGACCTCAAAGGGAGCACTCGCGGCCGAAGCGTTTGTGGCTGTAATCTGCGCCGCGCCCGCCATGCCGATCACGGCGGGGAAGCTCACAGAGTTCTGGCCGGACGGGAAATCCACAGTGGCGGGAACGGACAGGACATTCGTGTTGGAGCTGGACAGGTTCACGGTGTCGTCCACCATGCCGAGGCGCGTGACGGTGTACCATTTCGTGCTGTTGGTCCAGGCCGCGGCGGGGCCGTTCACCTGAAGCGTCGGAACCTGAATGTTGACGACATACGTCGCTGAAGCGCCGGTGGCCGAGTTGGTGGCGGTGATGGTCGCTGCGCCGTTGGTCACACTGACCACCGCTGCCGTAAAGGTCAGACTGTCCACGCCCGTTTCAAAAGACACCGATGCGGGCACCGTCAGCGCATCCTCGTTGTCGCTGGAAAGGTCTATGTCATCGCCCACCTCGCCGATGCGGCCCAGCGTGTATTCATAGTCTCCCAGCGCGCCGGGATTGGCGTCGCCCGCAGTGAAGGTAAGAATGAGAGGATCCGGCGGAGGCGTGCCTTCCTGATTAAGCTCCAGATTGTCGAAATAGCTCTGCCGCTGGTCTTCCAGCGTGTCCGGAAGGCCCGAAGAATAGAAGCGCATGCTTCCAAGATACCCGTAGCCATTGGCCACAGTTACCGTTGCCGAGAATGTTTCCGAGCCGTCCCGGCCTGTTGCCTGCACGGCGATCTGGTCAGCCGCTTCCTGCGTGAACGTCCAGCGCATGGTGTTGGTGCCGAATTCTGCCAAGGCGACATTCCCGTTCATGTAGATCTCGCCGGGAAAACTTCCGTGGTTCACATTGATCACTTCTTCATCCAGCGCATACAGGCTGAACCCCTTGTTCCCGCCGGAGGAATCCCAGTTCACTCCGAAATCGAGCGCGAAGGTGTCGCCCGTGTTAAGGGCCTGCGAGAAATCGCGGTCAATATTGATGTAGCCAACCTTGCCCACATAGCCAAAGGCCAACCCCATGTTCAGGCCGGCACCGGCACTGTCCCAGATGCCATGTCCGGCGAATCCGCCCTGTGCATCCGCGACAACACTCCACGGGCCGAAACCGGTGCCGCCGTTGGATTCATTGGTCCAGCCGCCGGGATAATTGGCGGCGGAATCCGTATAGGTTGCCCCCATGAGATTTCCTGCAAACGCCAGCGCTGCAGTCAGGACAGACATCAGTGTGTACTTAGTCATGATCAGTCTCCTCGTTTGGATGATTCTGCAGGACTATACGCTGAAAACCGGGGCCAGTGCAAGAAAAATTAAAGCGCTTTACCGTTTTTACCCGCGTAGTGCTCTATCACCTCCAAAGTGCCGTATGGACCCGGCCGGGACGACACATAACCTCCGGCGGCACGCACCGTGCGAATGACCCCCTCCGCGGCATCCGCCGGACACCCCACCAGCTCTGCCGACTGGCCGTCCAGCATCGGAATGTCGTTCTGATCGTTCCCGATCGCCAGCGTTCGAGCCAGCTTCTTCCGGTCATGCCCCAGACTCTCCGCAAGCACCCGGCCTTTGCCCAGAAAATCGGGAATGGCAAACACATAGCCCCCGTTGATGAATACTTCCGCCTGCGGCATGTCCTTGAGACACGCCGCCATCTCGGACGACAGCGCCGCGGGACGGCCATCGGACGGATCAACCAGGAAAACCGTCGCGTCCTCACGCACAAAGGTCTCCTTCGGAGCGTATTTCTCCATCCAGCCCTCAAGTGAACTCCGCACCCGCGACTGAACCTCCGCATGGAACCGGCGCAGATACGCCCGCGTGTCTGTGTTCCATGGTTCACGGTCGGCATAGCCGGAGCCGGAACGGTCATATATGAAACTCTCGCCGCAGATCATCTTTTCCGGCCTGTGAACCAGTCCGCGCTTCACGGAAAGATCAAGCACCTCAAGCTGGTTCCTGATGCCCCGACCGCTGTTGGTGAACCACTGAATCCCCGCCGCCTCAAGCGCATTCAAGCATTCGATCACCGCCGGATGGAACCATCCAAGTTCGCCCTCGTACTCCATGATTGTGCCGTCGAAATCAAGGCAGACACAGTACAGCGACGCCTGCGTCATGGTCCCAGCATCTCCAGCGCCGCGGACAGCACACGGTCCGTGTGCAGCGCGGACAGGCAGCGCAGGTCGCCGCGGCGGCAGGTGCGCGCAAGGCAGGGGCGGCAGTCCAGTTTTCCTTCGAAGGTCACCACGCGGTGCGGCTTTCCAAAAGGCCCCGTGCGGACCGGATCGGTGGCCCCGAACACCGCCAGCACGGGCACGCCGATCGCGGCGGCCATATGCATGGGCCCGGAGTCAACCGTAATCACCAGATTCGCCGACTTCAGGATGCCGCCGAGTTCAACCAGTGAAGTTTTACCGCAGAGATTCACAACCCGGCCGCCCATGCCCTCTTCAATCCTGCGGCACACCCCGGCATCCGCAGGCGATCCGGCAAGGAATATCGTCACATCCGGCCGGGCTTCCGTCAGCTTGCGCCCCAGTTCAATGAACTTCTCAACCGGCCAGTTTTTGGTCGCCCATCGCGAACAGGGCACCAGAACCACCCTCCGGCTGCCCTCCAGCGGCACATCGGGGAACTGCACAGGGAATTCGATTTCCGAAGGCTCGAGTCCCAGATAGCGCACCACATCCAGCGCTTCGTCCACCGCGTGGCGGTTTTTGTTCTTCCTGCCGGCCACATGCGTGTAGAAAAACCGCGCGCCCTCGCGATGATACGAAGGGCCTATCCGGACGCGGGCCCGCGCCAGCCGCGCCGCAAGGGCGCTCTTGCCCAGCCCCTGAAGATCAATCACCGCGTCATAGCGGTTCCTGCGGACCGATTTCACAAACCACCAGGCCGACTGCATGAACTTCTTCCGGGGGAAAACAATCACACGATCCACATCCGCGAAGCACTCCAGCAGTTCGGCGTACTCCGGCTGCGTCACCCAGTCTATCGTCGCGCCGAGCTTCTTTTTCAGCTCGCGCGCCACCGGCAGCGAGTGAAACAGATCGCCCAGCGAACTCATCCTGATGATCAGGATTCTCGGATTGGCCGGCAGTGAAAGTTTCATGCGCGCCTGCGGGAATTCAGCCTTCCAGAAGTTTCAGCATGATCGCGTTCTGGGCATGCATCCGGTTTTCGGCCTCGTCAAACACCACCGACTGCGGCCCGTCAATCACCTCGGCCGTCTGCTCGTAACCGCGCATCGCCGGCAGGCAGTTCATGAAGATGGCGTCAGGCTTCGCCTGCTTCATCAAAGCCGAATTCACCTGATAGGGCGTCAGGGTCTTCACGCGCGCCTCAAGCTGGTCCTTGGGAATGTGATAGCTCATCCACGAATCGGTATAAACCACATCCGCCCCGCGCGCGGCCTCGGCGGCGTCGTGCGTGACCGCCACGCTGCCGCCGCTCTTCGCGGCGATCGCGGAAGCCTCTTTCATCACATCCGGACGCGGAGAAAATTTTTCGCCGGCCGGGCAGCCCACGCGCACATGCATGCCGAAGAGCGCTCCGCCGAACAGAATCGAATGCGTCACGTTGTTGTTGGAGTCTCCGAAGTAGCTCAGGGTCAGTCCCGCCAGCCGGCCCTTCTTCTCGCTGATCGTCAGCAGGTCGGCCATGATCTGGCACGGGTGATTGTAGTCGGTCATGCCGTTGATCACCGGGATGCCCGCATGCTTTGCCATGGCCAGCATGTTCTCATGCTTCATCAGGCGGGCCATGACCAGATCGGCGTAGCGGCTGACGGTCTTCACGCTGTCCTCGATCGTCTCCTTGCCCGCGCCCAGCGGCGAAGTGGACATGTCGTAATAAATCGCATCGCCGCCCATCTTGCACATGCCGGTCTCGAACGAAAGACGCGTGCGCAGGCTGGGCTTCTCGAAGATCATCACCAGCACCCGGCGGCGCATGGCATCCTCGTACGCGCCGGGATTCCTCTTGATCTCGGCCGCCAGATCCAGCATCGCGGCCAGCTCCTCAACCGGCCAGTCCTTCAACGCAATAAAATGACGCATGACAAACTCCTTCCCTTCAAAAAGACATTTGGAAAAGTCCTGAACGGTATAACAAAGCCCCCGCCCTCTGGCCAGTCAGAATCTGAGATTTCCTCGGCCCCGGTCAGGAGCAGACCCGGGATGGATCAGAATGTGAACCGGAGCGAAATCAGCGGCAGGACATTCAGATCAGCCGAAATCTCCGCCGATCCGCTGACGGAGTCCAGGCATTCGTCCAGCCTTCTCTCATTGTAACGATGGGCCGAATCTATCCCTCCGTAAATGCTTCCGCTGTACCAGGTCAGTTCAAAGAAGGTGATGATGGAAAAAGCGCCCCACTGCTCATTATCCGCGGTGTCGGCCATTCCATAGATGAAAAGGTCATTCAAGATCCATGAACTTATCAATATGAAACCGGCCGCTTGATGCGAGCAAGCGTCACCCCGCCTCACTTCTGCAACTGTTCAGCAATCCCCGGAGCATATTGGGGAAGATGCCGGCGATGGGTCAGAATGGTGTTCAGCAGGCTGGCTTGTGCGCTCGACAGGCCAACGGTACTGTCTGAAGCAAGAACCGCGCCATCTGACGATCTCACTATCCAATAGACCAGTTTGGCATCAAGGGCGTCTGTTGTCTCATCCGTGCCGGGGATAGCAATCTTTGTCCCGGTTTTAGTTGAATCCACGTCCATCACTGCTACAAAAAGAACATTCGCTTCTTTCCGGCCCTTTAGCGCGATTTGTTTCAGAAATCCGTCATCTATCACCGGCCGAACGGATTCGCATATATTCTTCACATGAACGGTTTTCACAGAATATTTCGCCAGACGACTGTTCAACTCCGACGCAAGATTCGCATCACATTCATAACGTCCACTGCCGCCCACAAAACACACAATACCCACAGTTTTACCCTCAAAAGCATCTTTCAGGGAAACCGGCGGCAGTTGGGCGAAGAGTTCATCGGCCTTCCTTCGCCATAAGGAGTCCGTCGTGCTTTTCTGCACGTCCGCAATGAACTGCCTGGCTTTAAGACCTCTATCTTGTTTCAGGTAAAGCCCGGCCAGCTCCAGCTTAACGGATTCGACATCAAACGACACGCGCAGGCCCTTGTCGTAGTTCTTTATTATGCTTAAAAGCATTTTTTCGGCACTGCCCAGTTTCTGCTGATTCAGTGCGGACTGGGCTTTCTGCCACAGGCTTTCAAGCTTTACCCCCATTTCAAGCCTCTTGCGAATACGATCATATTCCGCACGGGGGTACCGGCCAAGCATCCATACAATCCAGGTTCCGCCGGATTTTGCCTCATCCTCCTTGAAGGATTCCAACTCGCGCAGCTCAACAGCACTTTCGACGGACACACGAGATCCCCCCGCATCATCACGGACCTCAACCTCGGCAAAAATATATTCCGCGATTTGGGCTTGAACTGACTTCAGCGCATTCTGCCGCGCATCTTCCAGAGAATCCCTGCTTTCCCCCTTGGCTTTGAAATAAAGATGCTGCGGACCGTGCTTCTGGGGATCAGACCACCATGCGGGAACAGAAGAAGACTGCCCCACCGTCGAACAGCCGTATAATCCAGAACAGACCAGCCCCATGACGAGGGTTTTTGCAGCAACCCGCATTCCACTGAGGCCCGGCAAACTCATTTACCCCCCTTGTCGGAAAGCGCTTTGCGAATGCCCTTTCTCAGCTTTTCTTTATAACCATCCACGGCTCCCGTGATTTCTGCGGCAATTCGGCCCTGTGGAGATATGACGATGGTTCGGGGGATCCCTGTAACGCCGAACATTTTTGCAGCAGTTTGATATGGATCCAGAAGAACCTTATCGGGGTCCACGTCATAATCCGCCAAGAAGATTCGCAAATCCTTCTTTGAACTGAGTTTATCCGTGCTTACGAGAAAAAAACGGACTTTTTGATCCGATTCCTTGCTCTTTTCCGCGAGTGGCCGCAGAACCTCAAGAAAAAGAGGCAATTCCTTGCGACAGGGCGCGCAGTTGAGTCCCATGAAATTCAGGACAACAACGGACCGGGGCTGGCGCGGTTTCTCTTCCCCCTCATAATACAGCTTGGAGAGATATTGATACTCACCGGCCCCCTGCAGCTTCAGCATAACGGGGGCGGGCGCAACGGAGTCAACCTGTCCAGCCCGTGCCGGGAGTGTAGTAAAACCGAGAAGGCAGAAAACCCCAAAAATAGAAACTGTGATAGATATTTTCATACTTCTCTGGAAGGGGTTATTAGCATAGTCTCCACCCATGATGCAACAGAGATTGCCCACAGTTATTGCCGTGATTCTTGGAGCGCTTGCATTCATCTGCCCCGCAGCAGAAACCATAAAACCACTAACCATTCTGTTTTCCGGTTCCGCGAACGGCATTTTACGCTCCTGCCACTGCCCCAGCACCCCCTGGGGCGGACTGGCCAAGCGGGCATGGCTGATGGATGAAATACGGGCTGTTGCTGGAACAGATAATGTGCTGGCCCTCGATTCGGGCAATCTTTTTCCCTTTGACCCGGAGCCCGGCAGGGACGAGTTAATGCTCCAAAGCTTGGCGGTCATGAACTATCAGGCTGTGG
>Ga0116142_10002382_pt1 | contig 20474 bp, 14 predicted proteins | sample AD_UKC033_MetaG_FD_89785 | JGI IMG/M metagenome (GOLD analysis project Ga0116142, IMG submission 89785) | Active sludge microbial communities of municipal wastewater-treating anaerobic digesters from USA - AD_UKC033_MetaG | ecosystem: Engineered > Bioreactor > Anaerobic > Digestate | place: USA... | reverse complement strand
GGAAGGAAAGGGGCTGGAGGAGTCTGTTTTTGGGATTACTCTGAGGCAGATCCGAAGAGTCGTGGAGGGAGCCGGGGATATGACAGGAATATCGGCAAAATATGAGGCTATGGGGCGGGTGTTCTCTACCCATAGCATGAGGCATGCTTATGCTACTCATTGTTATGAGAATTCTATGAGGCTTCCGACATTGCAGAGGTTCCTGGGGCATGAGTATATCCTTACCACAATGGTTTATCTTTATACTGCTCAGAGATATGATGTGGTAGAGTATGAGAGGACTCATCCGCTGGAAAGATAAATAGTTTCATGTTACAGAATATCCCTTTGATGAAAAAAAAACCTTAATCTACCCCTTATTGTATAATTACTCATCTTTTTTTTATCCTTATTTTTTAATTTTAATTTTTTTTTAAAAGATTAAGGATTTTTCCTTTTCTCCTTTTTTTATATCACAAAAGGAGATTTTTTATTCAACGTTGAACCATGCCTAATTATTTTTAAGTATTCGAATACAACAGAAGGGAGTAAAAAATGCCAGAAGTAGGATTAAATGAAGCAAAAGAAATGATGGTTTTTGAGGGAGAAAGTTTACGAAATAATTGGATAGAAAATTCCATAACTCAAATGGAGGGAGGTGGTTTTTTAAAGTGGGATGAAACAGAATTATGTTGGTATTTTGGAAAGAGTCAACACGGGGGGTATTTAGAATATTATTATAATATTAATATGGTGGCTTGTGAGCTAAACGTTTGGTTATCGACAGACAACCCTAATTTTTGTTTTATAGCTTTAGATCGGTATGGAGAAAAAATTATAAACTCAGTGCCAGTAACTACAAGTGAAATTGTAGGAAAAAAAATACTTAAAGGTATAGAAGCAAATAAATATACAAAAGTTACATTAGAATGGGAAAATAAGCCTTTTCGCCTAACTGATACTTTAAGACCTGTTATTGGACATAATAAAGGTGAAGATACTACTACAAAGGTTAAAAAAGTAGAATTAAAAAGAATATATAAGCCTAAATCACCAAGCTAACACTATTTTTTTGTATGTGAGGTGATAGTAAATGAGGTATAATCATATATGTATGGGTATTATTAAACGAACAGGGTAAATCCTATACAGCAATGTCGTGATAATCCAGTAACTACAATGGTTTTTACTAAAATTATGCGTGTATTTTATATGGGGTACGGAAACAATTCGTGCAGAAAACAGCCATAAAGTAAAAAAGTGTTATGCTGCCTTTAAAAGAATATTCTATTATTTACTACTGTCACAAAAGGTAAGGTTATTGTGACATAATAAAATAGTGTCACAAAAGTCGATTTGGTATTTTGTGATACATATGATGTAGGGGATTTTCATAAAATTTGATAGTGAAAATCTCTTATGGCTGTTTTTTACATTAATAGTTGCCGTACCCCAATAAAAAAACAACTATTTTAAAATAACAATAATATTCATTCTGAAAAATATAATAATATCCATAGAAAATTCATTATAGTTATTATATAATTATTAGTTGAAGATTAAAAAAACAAGGAGTAAGTATATGTTAACAGGAGTATTTGCAAAAGTATTATTTACTTTATATGACGAAACACAAGGACCTATAATTACCGAAAAAACACTTAATATGTCAGCAGAAGATTTTTTTGTATCTGTGAATTTTCTCGTAGATAATGGCTATGTAAAAGAGTCTGCTGTAAAAAAACATCCATCTATTGATTTGATTCATGTCGAAAGGATAGGAGCACTAACCCTAAAAGGTATAGAAGAAGGTAAATATATAGCCATTAATGGAATAACGCCGGACATAATGGGAGGTTGATAGCAAATGGACAAGGGGTGCATTCCCAATTTATAGATCATTCTTGGGTATTTTAGGAGACCATTAAAAACTGTCTGTAGATTTTCATTAAAAATTGACCCCCTGCGAATAATATTTCCACATAGATCCTACTTGAGCTATTTTTGTATATTTAATCAAAATCGATATGATATAATAATCATAGTTTTATATACGATATTAAGATACAGTATTTCCGGGTAAAAATAGGTTGTTTTCACCTGTATCATAAACGAAGGTTTGTGAGGCATTTTTTTTATTGCTTTGTATGTATCACTAACGATAAATTAGTGATACATAATAGGGGAGGTAGTTAGGAAAATGGCTAAAATAAAGGAAAATATTGATAATGGTATAGATGATAAATTGAAGAGATTTGATGTAATAATGGACTATTCTCTTTTAGATAAAATTAAGTTTTAATATATTAAAATAGTCAGGGCCTTTTAATTGAAGGAAATTTACCTGTAAAATTCAGGAGTAAATAACCTTTGAAAAAAAATTTCTTATACGTTGCCCCTGGTGACACGTTTGCTCTTACTGGGCCTATATGGGTTCAGTTGTTCAATATCCGGTAGAAATTTTTCTTCCGGCTACCTTGGATGAGTACCATGGCATCCTTCGCCCTGGGCTCCTGCCAGATGAAAAAGAAGATCTCCTGTTTTGCCCATCCCTGCGAAAAGGCCAATAGATGAAAATACCGCATTTAAACGGCATTTCCTGCCATTCGTGAAAATAGGTATTATTATTACTACAGTATGAATGCCGGTAATATGCCCTAAAACCGGTCTGGAATGGCTCTGAGTGCGGTGTTTTGGAAGTATATTTTTTGTGTGAACCCGCCCGTTAATTTGGGAGATCATAGGGGTTTTGGGGGCGTTCGGGGGTGGCAACAGTAGGGGTAAAAAAGCTTGCCTTATCGTAAAAAATTACACGATTTTTGCCTGGTACCCTTCTTACGAAAAAACGCTAACAGCGTAAATTCGTAAAATTATAGGAGTGATTGTGTCTCACGTATATTAATAGAGAGGAATTCATATTCATTTTTACTCTTAAGAATAGATTCTAATAATCTTGACCCTGTTGCTGATAAACTTGATAATACTTTTAATTGTTCTATACAACTAACTGAATCACTTTTCTTTGGATAAGACATGCTGTGATCAATTTCTCCCCAAATCTCCTCAAATAATGTTCGAACTTGTACCTCACATTTAATTTTACTAATCTTTTGTGGCATCAAAATATAATGTACACTTGTATAATATGATTCTTTTATTTCTGTATTTATTTCTAATCCTTTAAATATCTTCTCTAATACTGGATCCCAGGTATACGCTATAGGAGGTTCAAATAAAAACCACTCTCCTGCATGGGTTTGTGACATTATCTCATTATGTATTTGTTCGAAATGTGATGGATATAAATGAAGAATACGTATACCTGCTAAATCCGTTATTCTATCAAAAAAATTATTTTCCGTTATTGGGTTATCACTATTGTCTTTTCTATCCAATTTTTCTTTTAAGTGATTAATATCCTTTATTCTAAATTTTATTGAATGAATAATGGGGAAAGCTGTTTTGGACAATTTTGGATTATCAGCAAAGTAATTGATTAATCTTTTATGGAATTGATCAATCGAGAATTTTTCGCTTAAAAATATTTCTAATATCTTATCCCTAATATCTTCATTCATAATGTGTTTATTCTTTTCAAAAGATCTTCTGCAAATTTTTTGTAGTTTTCCTGTGTGGCAAGATATGCAATCCTATTACCCGTTACAGGAGCACTATCCTCAGGGTCTAATTCAATAGTAGGTATTTTCCACATAGGGTTTCTATATTTTTGAGCCATTGAAGGTAGTGTATTATGTGTATGCATTACACATATCCCTCCAATAGGACTGTTAATCATCTCTTCTGATAAATTTTTACGAATATCTTCGTTAATATACTGTTTAATAGTGCTAGGAATCTGTCGTGCAAAGTTATAATGAGCTTGAGCTAAATCCCATTCTTTACCTCTAGAATACTTCCTTGCATTGTAAATTGTATAACCTAAAAATCTTACAAAATTCTCAGGAAATTGTTTTCTTTTTTCTTCAGAAATAAGTTTATAAATAGTATCAAAATTTTCTTTCCAAGATTTTAATGAATTACCAATATTTCTTATGCCATATAATGAAAACATATCTGGCAATGCGGGAATTATAAATCCATCTACAGTTGAAATTATAACTTTATTTAATGAACCTAAATTTGGTGAGGTATCAATAATAACAAAATCAAAATTATTTTTGTCTGAATATTTCTTTGATATGTCCCTTATTTTATTTATTGTTTTTATAGATAAAGGATCACCACTGTAAGAGTCATTCCACCTCACGGAAATTTTGTTTTCATACATATGTAATGTTAGTCTTCCTGGTAATAACTTTAGATTATTATTTATATCGATAAGTGGTGGTAAAATATCAAAATCATTTATTCCTTCTTCTGTTGGTTTCAATAAAAAATGAATAGTCTTCGGTTTGTGTAAAATTCTATTGAATTCTTTCTCACCAATTTTCCTTATTGTAGATTCAAATCCCTCTTCTATAAATGGATTTTCTTCTTCCCAAATATCGTGAATATCGTCTATTGATAAACCATAAAGAGTAAGGTTTGATTGAGGATCTAAGTCTATTAATAATACTTTCTTACCAATTTCCGATAATGCATACGCTAAGTGATATGTTAAGGTTGTCTTCCCTACACCACCTTTATTATTAAAGATTGAAATAATTTTCATATATACTCCTGACGTTTAATTTTAAACTATTATTATACATAATTCCTTATTAAGGGTACCAGGCAGATTAATATAAAAATGTGCGGTTTGGTGTTTAAACCCTTGCCACAATTGACGTTACGATACATAATATTTTCATTGGTTTTCCCTATAGAATTTTCTTCCTGAATAATTTACTGCAAAAAACGATCGTTTCTTTCAGTTACATTTTTCTATTTTATCTTTGTTGATTTTACTGGGTTTGTAAACTGCAAAAACTCATGCAAAAATCAAACTGCAGAAAGTCAAATTCAAGTTAAGTTTCTGCATAAAATAGGCTTACCGTACATTTTTACATCAAACTGCCCAGAACCATGGTAAGGGTAAATTCCTCATGTCACCTGTTACCCGTCACCTGTAATCTTATAAAATCGAGTTTAAAGCCAGAATTCGCCCGAAGGGCGTTAAGTTCCATTGCAGTTGATTGCAGCTATGGTGGTCATGGGGCATTTAGTGAGACTTTAAACCTCTTAGCGTATATTTACGCACGAAACTGGGCGATACCCTTGATACTATTTTTCAGTTATCTCATTAAATCCCATAATATCAAATAACCTAATCTCCTTTTTTGTAGATTTCTCCCGTTATCATAGATAAAGCTGTTTTGGCAGACTCCCTGGCACCATATGATTTATCATTTAGTTGTTTTCTTAGCTCTTCTATTGCTTCCTCTGCCTTTAAAGTTCCAAGAGCAAGAGCCGTAGCTTCTCTAACATGCCATTGTCGGTGTTTTAGGGATTTTCTGAGTGCTTCGATAGCTTTTTTATCTCCCAGTTTACCTACAGCTTCTGCTGCCTTACACTGAATATCCCAATAATCATTTAAAAGAAGTTCACATAGAAAAGGCACTTTATCAATATATCCACTATTACCAAGTTTCTCTATAGCTTCCAATCTTTCTTTTCTATCTTTAATTCTATCAGAGCTTTTAAGAAATTCGATAAGTTTATCTACTTCTTCTTTAAGCAATTTAACATATACTGTTACTGAAAACAGTTTTCCTCCTTTTAAGCCAAATATCCAGAGTCTTTCTAAATTATAATAATTTTACAAAGAATTATTTAGTTTATATTCTATGTTTTTTTATAAAAATCCTTTTATAGAATATTTTTGCCCATCATCGTGAAAGTACAATAGCCCATAATTGAATAAATTTTATATTCATAAACCTATTCTACCCCTAAAGCTTTGAATGCTGCATCTGCAGGGTCGTTATAATGGATTAACTGGAGTTTTGTGAAGAGCTCCGGCGGAACTGTGACTAGTTCGACCATGTTACTTACAGGGATGAGGACTTTTTTTGCTCCGCTATCAACGGCGATCTGCAGGGCATCTGCAAGGGAGTCTGTTTTTATTATTGTTCCTCCTATGCTCATTGAGCCTATGACTACCATCTGGGGTTGAAGGGGTTTTCTTGTTATGCCGGAAATAAGGGAGAGAAAAACTGCCAGTTCTATTTCTTTTGCTTCTCCTATGCCGTTCATATCTACTGCTTTCATATGAAAATCTGTTTCTGTGTATTTGCTTTCTCCTGAAATTCTGGTCAGGTTTGCTTTGAAGTAATTTTCTCCCTCTTTTAATTCATCACCGGTTATCTTTTTTGAGCCGAAACCTGTATGACTGAATTTTCCACTTCCTGACATTGTTTGAATTTCGAGTTTGTATAGTCCTTTATGGCCTGTTTCAATACTTTTGGCGATCACATAGACTATTCCGGGGTTTTGTCTTCCTTCCGGGATAAGATTTCTTCCTCCGACTTCCGGTAAAGTGATAAATTTTTCTTCTTCTTTTTCCGGGTCAATGTAAGAAAAATGGACATCGTAAAATTCCATTCCTCCGATTTTTTTTAGCTGTTCTTTAATTCTTCTTCTTCCTGTAAGGGCGTATTCCAGGCAGGGTTTTAATTCTTCTTTTGTAAATTCCCCATGAGGATATAGTATTTTCAGAAGGCCGCTTACGGTCTTTTTTACTGCTATTACATCACGCTGGTTAAGATTGTTTCCAAGTTTGTAGTATTTATTTATGGCATCGGCGAAATTCTTTTTTCTCATTTCCCGGAACCATTCTGCCAGATAGTCTGTAATAAAACCGAATTGATCTGTGAAGAATTCCGGTCTCATTTTTGGAACTTCCCATCCGGGAAGGTAGATATGGAATCTGTCGAAAAAGGCTGTGTCGATCATTTCGTCAGGGAATGGTGAAAGAAGATGAGATGTTTTCAGGAGATGTTCGATAGGTTCGTTTATATTACCTATGAAAACCATTGCTGCATTGGCTTCTACTGGATCTTTTCCTCTTGCAAAAGAGCCGGAAGCCATATAATCTTTCATTATCTGGACTCCGCCTTTATCTTTGAAGTTTATGCCTGCTACTTCATCAAAGGCTACTATGTCCCATAAGCCTACAAGGCCCACTCTTCTGGTTGCCATATTGTAAAACAGATTTGCTACTATTGTCTGCCCGCCTGAGACAAGTATTGAGTTGGGAGACATTTCTTTGTAGACGTAGGATTTCCCGGTTCCTCTGGGGCCGAGTTCGCACATGTTGTAATTATTTTCTACGAAAGGTATAAGCCTTGCTATTAAATGCCATCTGCTTTTTTCATCCAGATTGGCAGGTTCCATTCCAACACTTCTTAATATAATATCAATCCATTCTTTAGTGTTAAAGGACTTTCTTCCTGTAAAGAGTTCATTCATTTCCATGTTCGGCATCTGTATGGGTTTAAGTTCTCTTAATACAAAGGGACTGTCTTTTGCCGATTCATCGTAGAAGTATTCAATTGTAAGGATACACCATATGCCTCCTGCAAGGAGTTTTTCAAATTTTTTGATATAATCAGGAGAGGTAACAATTTCTTTGAGTCCCAGATTTGTTAAAACTGCTTCATACCGGTCTTTTTTTTCATTCAAATGGACAGTTACTTTATCGATAACTTTATAACGTCCTTTTTCTCTTATATGAGATTTAATCTTTTCAGCTTCATCTGTTCTGACATAGTTATCAGAGAGAATTCCCTTTACTTTTTCAAGCCCCCATTTTACCGTTTCTTCCACATCGGAAGAACAGTACATACCAAGCAGATATTCAAGGACATAAGTAGGAACGTTGGCTCCTTCTTTTATAAGTTTGGTAAGATCTTTTCTTACTACTTTACCGGGGAAAAGAGAGAGTAATTTTTTATTAATGTCTTCCATTTACATCACCATTCGTCAAATTCATTTCCAAAAGCTATATGCATATCATAAAGTACTTTCTTATATTCTGCATATTCATTTGTGTTTTCTATGAGTTCTTTTAGTTTTAATTCTACAGGCTGGCCATTATAATCTGATGAGTCACTTTTAAATCTGAAGATACATTTTTGTTCTCTGTTTCTCATATCATCTTCTTTTGATTCGAAGAGGAGTGTGTTTTCGTCAGATATTAAAATTCCATCTTTAGTGAAAAATCCGCATTTTAATTTTCTGGGCAGCACCTTGTCTGATAGAGGTTCTTTTTGCACAAAATTGACCGGGAATTGATTACTTGTAATTGATGATTGAGTCTGGATAATATCGACTTCTACTTTTTTTGTAGTGCTTTCTCTTTTACATTTTACTTTGATTACAGGAACTACTATTTCCTGGAGGCTTGAACCGCCATGGACAAAACGACTTCCTCCTCCCTGGGTTTTCAGTCTTTTTATGGATTTTGCTATTAGAAAATCATAATCTCCTGAAATATTTAATTCAGAAGAGGTAAATTTCTTTGTAGGGCTTATTTCTATGAGATCTTTGCCTATTAAGAAACGGCGGTTCTTTTTTAAGATTGTTCCACCTGTATCTGTGATTTTCTTGAAGTCTATGTCTTCCGGTTCTCTGTGCTGGTATAAAAATCCGTGATCACTTGTTATAATAATATTGGTTCCGTTAAAATTAACTATATGTTTGATGATTTTTTCCATTCGTTCAAAGGTTTGCTCAACGGCATCGAATACATTTAATTCTGTTTTGAAATCATCACCTGTGGCATCTATTGTGTCATCGTAGATATAGATAACATTATATTTTTTTGCAAATTCTCTTCCTGTGTCACGGGTAAAAGAGAGAAAATTATCAGCTTTTATGGCTGTGCAGGATGGATTGAAATTTTCCAGGACTTTCTGTCTGTCATCAATGGACTGAATAGACTGGCCATCAATAAGGAATCTGTCTTTTTCCATATCACAGGAAAGCTCTTTATGTGGAAGAAGAGCTGCCATACCCAGAGCAGTATAGCTTGGAAGCATGGATAACATAAAGGAAAGGTCTCCTTCAAGTTTATCTTCTTTTAGAATTCTTTCATAAAGTTCTGCTCCTGTTTCATAGCGGAAAGCATCGGAAATAATAACAAAAATCTTCTGGTCTTTTTTTAAGTAGGGATTTACACAGGTGTCAAAAAAGCTATCCTGTCCCGGTATTAACTTTGATTTCCATTCTTTGCAGGAGTCTACATATTTCTGCCATTTATCATTCAGAGAAGGAAGAAATACACAGGAATATATATTTTCTATAGTGCTGTCCAGTTCTTTTAAAAGGGTAGTTTCTCCCTGATTTTTGGAATAGTAGATATATTTTCTGTAGAGAGTATCGAATTTATAAAGAGATTTACTGTAGACAGAGAGTCCTTCGTCAAAGGAATTAAAGTCAACTGCCATATTTTTAATTTTATAAATTTCCAGAGCCATATTCAGTGCTTCGTATATCTTTTCATATTCTTTATACCAGAGGGATAGTTTTCTTTTCTGGATTACGGAGATAGCTTCGTCTATATTTATAATTTCTTTTAATAATTTATTTTTTATATCCTGTATGATTTTTTGTTCTACAGATTCAAGAATATCACAGTCTTTCAGGTCTCTGTAGTCATATGTAAGGAATTTATTTTTCAGTCCGCTTTCTTTTTCTATTTTAACTACCAGAGAGATAAGACTTTCTTTATTTTTTGAACTGTCCATCCATCTGTTAAGGAATATAATACTGTCCTGTGACAGTTTTGTATAACTTTCTTTTACCTCTGCCTTTAAAGAGGAGTAAAAATGGAAGAGGATAATTTTTATGAGAAGATCTTTTATTGTGGGGTTATCAGTTTTATAATGAAATGTCTCGTCTATCATTTCCCAGAAATATTCATTTAATCCGTATTTTTCTATGTTTTTCCATGAGTTATCACTGTCTTTATCCATTTCTGTAAAGAGACTGTAAAGTATCTCTTCTATCTGAGGAATAGTGCCTGTAATGACAGATATCATCTTTAAAGCAAGTCGTTTCTGTTCATCATTTTCCGAGATCAGACTTTTGAGTTTTTCTATTCTCTTCTGACTTTTAAAGAAAGAAATATGTTTTTTTATAAAACTCTTCATTTCAAGGCCGAGTTTCAGATCCTGTATTATCATTGAAGGGTGATCTGCAGAAAAAGAGATATTTGCTATGAGAAGATCTATAAGCCAGTTTGTTTCTGCCGGAGGTTCGCTGTAAGGGGCATAGATGAGGAATTTTTTATCTGGCTCCTGGCAGATAACTTTATATTTTATATAGAATTCATTGTTTTTTATTTCGATTTTTTCTATATCAGACAGGTCAATGTCCTGATAAATCTGTCTCATATCTCCTTCTTCATCGTACCAGAAGATAAGACGATGGGTTTCAAATAACTGGTTAAGTCTTTCTTTTATTTTGTCCATATTTCATCTCTTCAGGAGTGGATTTCACTCTTCAGTTTTATTATTTCCTCCTCTGTCAATCCTGTTACATCTCTAATTATTTCTTCAGAAAGTCCCATTTCAAGGCTTTTTCTCGCTATCTTTACTTCTGCTTTTTTTCTGCCTTCCATAATTCCTTTCTCCATAGCTTTCATTCGTGCAGTCTCAAGAATACTTTCCTCATCACGGAGTATTTTTAATTTTTCCTCATAAACATCTCTCTGTTCTATAGTTAAAGGCAGATGTTTTAACACATCGATGATTTTTTCTATTGTATTCAGTTCATGCAAAGGAATGGGAAGAACTTTGTCTTTGTTTCTGTGTTCTCTCATAACTTTTTCATAAATACTTTCTTTTTCACAGCTATCCATTTTCAGGCTCCTTATCTTTTCTAATGAGACAGCATTTTCCAAATAATTGACAGGATTTTTTTTCTTATTTCCATTTATCAATCAACATGTTTATCTCTTCAGAAGGTAATCCTACATATTTACAGATTAGTTCTACTGATAATCCTTCCCTGAGCATATTTTTTGCAACTTCAATTTTGCCTTGTATCCTTGCAGTCTCTAAAGCCCCATCCTCATCACGAAGTGCTTTTAATCTTGATTCATAGATTTCTCTTTCTTCATCTGTTAAGGATATTTTATCCAGTATTCTGGTTGCTTTTTCTATTGTATCTATTTCTTTTAATGCCACAGGAAGATTAAGTTCAGTGAACTTTTCTGCATATTTCAAAAAGTATATCCATCTATCAAGAGTCTTTTTTAAATCCGGCAGTTCTTTTGTGAATTTTTCAAGTTCTATGAAATGAATTTCAAGCTGATCATGAAGGTCTTTACCGGTTTTTAAGTTTTTTATGCGATAAATACTGTGGTAATCTTTTTCTTCCAGTCTGTTGAAATTCAAGATATTTATACTTACAGTTCTCTTTAAATTATTATACGCTCTGCCTTCTCCCAGTTGTGATGAATATAGCCTGGCCCAGTAATAGGTTGCTCTCTTATTGTAATAATATTGATCTGCTATCTGCATTTCAATATTGTAAAATTCCCCTTTATCATCTTTTGCTCTTATATCCAGTATTGTCAGTTTGTCTCTTTCATGCTCTTTACTTCCAAAGGGATTAAGTATTTCTATTGATGCTATTGGTCTTGTCTGATAGTCTTCAAGTATGGAATTTAAAAGAGATATGAGTATATCTTTATTCTGTTCGTTTCCGAATATCAGTTTGAAAGCAAAATCTACACGGGGATTTATTTTACACATAAAATTCACTCCTTTTCCAGTCCTGCTATGGTAGCAAGGACATCTTTGAACTTACAATAGTTAACTCTTACTCCATCGTCAAGGTCAATGGGAATATATTGTTTTGCCATATGGTCCAGCTTTTTATCATATTCTGCCAGGTCTTTAAGGATTTTATTGATTTCCTTGATTTCCTTATCTTTTTTAGTCTTTTCTTTTCCTGAAAGAGTATCCGAATCTATATCCTTTTTAATCTGAACCTTTCTGTATTCCTGTTTTGAAGCGTATTCTCTAAGATACTCATTTAACACTTTGCTACAGAGATCAGGTGTGTAGCGGTGCATATAGATTAAAGCCTGGAAATACTTTTTCGGAGACTGGAACATCCAGTATATAGGACGTTTTCTATATCTTTTTACATGGTCGCTGTAAAAATCTTTTTCAAAATAGGCTCTGATGGATTTTCCGAGTTTTTCTTCAATAAAAGCAAGGTTTTCGTGGAAAGTACCCTCTCCGAAGGTTATTTTCAGGAATTTATTGAAGAGTGACACTATGTCATTTTCAAAATATTCGTCTGAAAGGATTGGGAGGATATTATCTTCATCAGGGTTAAATGAAGGAGCTTGATTAATAATTTTTATATAATTTTCAACTGTTTCTCCCTGATTTGCAAGTATAAGCCCTTCTTTATCCGGGGAATATCTTCCGAAGATACATCCCACACTGTAGGAGATGAACTGTTTCATCACTTCATCCGGTTTGAATTCAAGTTCTCCTCTGTCGTTAATGAAGGTTTCATCTCTGAGTATAGTAATGTCTTTTAATTCTACTTCGGGAGTAAGTTCATCCTGAAGGCCGTATATTTCTATGAATATCTTATTTAATTCTTCTTCATTTCTGTGAAGGGTGCAGAATTGGGATTCAGCAGAGGATTTCCAGATTTTGTAGGCTTCTTCTATTTTTTCATTTTTACAGAGAATAAGGGAATTACTTTTAAAGTCCCAGCTTGTTTCACGTGAGTTCCAGTCAGTTCGAGAGATGGATATGTTTTGTTCTGAAAGAGTGTCTATGATGATTTTAAGGGGTTTATTTTCTGTAAAGATTATTGGTAGAGATGATATATTTCCAACCTGATAATTTAACGTTGGATTTAATATTTTAAGAAAATCACAAGTTAATTTTGAACATAAAAAAGCTGTAGTATATTTTATTTTATCTTCTTTTGGAAACAAGGATGAGCCTGCCACGTCGAAAAGAAACCCTTCAGGTGAGAATCTTACCCCGAAGTTTGAGGAACTAATATCAGTCCAAGTAATAGTTTCTTTAAAATAAAAATTTGGATCTCTCAATCTGTAATTTGTTTCTTTCTTGATTTCTTCACCATTATTCTCCATATTTATTATATGAAAATTATTTCCATACCATTTTCTAAATTCTCCTCCCTTGTTATAAGGATACCATTTTTTCTTTTCTATTAGTATATCTGAATAATGACTAAAACCAATACCTATTTTATTAAAAAATACTTCGTACCAAAATCTCACAAATTTATCATTATTACCTGTTTGAATTCCTGTTTTTACATCAAACAATTCCCTTATTTTATTAGCTTTTTCAAAAATTTCCTTCATTTTATCACTTGCCCAGTATGCAATTGGATTTCCAGGAATTTTTTTAAAATCTTTCTGATTAGCTTTAAATCTATAATAAATATCAGATTTTTTAATCGCATTCAATGTTTTAATAGGCTGATTTTCTGCTCCAGTAAACTCAGATAATTTAATATAATCACCTTTTATATCAAGGTTGTTATTCCTCAAAGTAAATGTACATATAGGAACAGTAGCCTCAGCAAAGCCAGAATATTCAAGTTGAATTAAATTAGAAATCACTTTGTTTTCAATTAAAAATACTCTTAACCATTCATAGAAGTAAATAAACATCCAAACAAATGGGGTCATAAAGCCTAATATACTATCATTTTTTCCCATACTACAACATTTCAGGATAAAACATGCAAAAATATCAAATTTTGTTTCTGGATAATGTTTTTTTACAAATTCATTAAGACTTCTTTCTATATATTTCAAATTCATATAAGGCGGATTAGTCACCACACAATCATACTTCTGCCATAAAAACCTAGCCTGCTTCCTTAAATTCTCCTGTACAACCTCAAAAAGACTCCCTCTATCTTCCTCAAGTCTCTTTATATCTTCCTCACTTACCCTGATAAGAGAACCCAAAACCTTCGCATTCTTAAATATCTCATACTCATCAGAATCCATAAAAGCCATAACATTCGGTACAATCCCTTTATCAAAAAACCTTCGATAATAACCTCTTGCCTTCATCATAAGAGCAAAAGAAGCAAGGCTTGCCGCTCTGTCGTCTATATCAATTCCATATAAATTCTTTTCCAGAATTAAAGAAGGTATTTCACTCTTACTGTATCCCTCTTCTTCATATATTTTAATTAAAAGATCAAAGGCATAGACAAGAATATGACCTGAACCGCAGGCAGGGTCAAAAATCGTTATTTCTTCAGGCGAGTTTATCTTTCTTGGAGGTATTTTATCTTTATCAGCAGGTTCTATATAAAATTCCATAAACTCTTTAAGACAGGAATCCGGCCTTGCTTCAAGCCATAACTGCCCTAAAGTATTATCAATCATATATTTTACAATCCATTTAGGAGTAAATAACTGTGTGGCTGCAGGAATTTCATCAGGTTTATATCTCTTCTTTGCATTTATTACTTCATCCTTTTTCTCAGAAATATAATACTGATAAAGCCACCCTATTATCTCCACATCTTCACAATCATCCTCAGAAATATTCTTTACAATCTCATCTCTCACAGAACCGGCCTTCAGTAGATTCTCAGGAATAAGGAGTTCCGTATAATCATCAATCCATTCAAACATAAAAGGCATAATTTTATGATAATAATTGCACACCCCTGTAATAAGCATCCTGTAGACTTCTTCTTCAGGATCTCTACTCCTTATCTTCCCGTCCAGAAGATCATTTATCTTATTCCTGTCCAGGCGGAGTTCTTCATCAATAAGTCCTCCCTTTGCCTGTTCAAGTATTTCAGGGACTGTCCTTCCCGGCAGAGGAGACAATATTCTTGATTTCGTATAACCCTTCAGTTCCATAAATCTGAGTGCCACAAAACGGTTAAACCATATGTAAGAGACCTTTTCTATTACTCCATCAAGACCAATAGAATCAATTTCTTTTTTAAGATCGCCTATCTGTTTTTCTCTGTATTTTATTTCTATATCTTCACCTGTGAGGTAATAGTTTATTTTCACCTCTGTCATTTCTCTGAGGCGGTTTCTGAGCTGTCTTGCAAAAATTTTCAGGTTATTCTTATCCATTTTGTATCCTTTCAATCTTCAGATTTTTAGCTAAAGACTATAGAGATATTATCTGCTTCTATAAGGAATCAGAGATAAATTTTCCTTTTATTGTTCACTTCATCAAGGAGCTTTTCTCTTAAATCCTTTACATAATTTTCTACATCATCTGCTGTTTCAAGAGTGGTTTTTTTATAAGAGAGCTTAATTTTTTTAATATTTACTATCTCATCAGGGATTACGTTACTCTTTTTAGCAAATTCAGCGGCTATTTTCTTTAACTGCTTTTCATAAAGCTCATCAAGTTTCCCTGACTTATCATTGATTACAGGAATAAGTTCTTCATTAATGCCTTTTTTAATAAAATCTTCGAAAGGTTTCAATATCTCTTTCTGCATATCCTGTGATATTTGTTTGTAATCTTCATAATCTTCCAGTTTAAGGATATAACTCCGTGCTTTTTCTATAATTCTCTTTTTTGCTTCATCAATTAATGGGGTTAGAGAAGATTTCAAATCTTCCAGGAGATTTTTTGATTTCTGCATATAGCCAGTTCTGTAAGGTTTCCTGTCTTCCATTACCATCTTAAGAGATCTTATTTTTTGTTCATCAGAAACTTTTTCCAGGTTAACCTGTTGAGATGAGATAAACTTTTTTATGTCATCATAGATCTGTTTCTGAGGACTGTTCATAAAGCCAGTAACAGGCTCTATAACATCTTCATTAATGTCGAGTATATGCCCCATTTTATCTTCGATTTTATCGTAAAAATCATTCATACCTGTACGGGCGAGTTCTTTTAATTCATCTACTAGCTCTATTAATTCTGTTAAAAAATGATATTCTGAGGACTTACCGATAAGGATCTCCAGTTTACTTATTTCTTCCTTCAGTTTATTTCTGAATTCTTCATAAACATCTTTCTGGTCATTTACAGTGAGTGATATATTGAAGAGTTCCTGATAAAATTCTTTTGCTTTAGCAATCTTTCCCTCATCGACTTTACTCTGAATTTCTACTGTAATACTGTCAAATTCTTTTGAGTTTAAAAGCTTTTTATAGATTTCTTTATAATCCTGTAGCTCTACCGAGTTGTAATTTATCATAAGTTTCTTTTTAGAATATAACCCTGCAATTTGAGACAGAATTGCAGGCTGATACCAGCCGTAGCCGTTTCCTGTAAAATTTTCTATAATATGTTTTACTGTAACCCTTCCGTAAGGTCTTTTTCTTTCAATGAAAACCTTCACTTCGTCTTCTCCTTCAGTGAGACTTCCGAATAGGTCACTCCCACTGAAGAGTATTTCCTTAATATCATCTTCTTTGTAAACTTTAGTAAGCATTTTAAGTTTCGGGAAGGTTACTTCCACAGCTTTTTGAAAAGCTTCATTAAGACGGGGCTTTACACCTGTCATATTGCTGATTTTTATTTCTTCTCCATTCAGATAGAATCTGGCATCATTTATAAGATCCTTTATCTGTTCGATTAGCTTTGATCTTCTTTCACTATTCTGTGAAGCTGTCTGCTCAAATAAAAGCCTCTTCCGATCACTCATAGAGGTAGAGCTTTTTTTAATATATTTTTTAGTTTGAATAATAAGTATCAACTGATTTCTCAATTGATTTCTCGTATTTTCCAGTTCAGGGAGGCTGACAATTATGTCGTTACATCCCATACTTTTGGTTTTCAGTTCCATATCCGTGAGATTTTTTTCTTCAATATAAAGAGGTGTTATAAAGTGAATACCGAGAAAATGCTCTTTGCTGTAGTGCCGATCATCCATTTTTTTTGTAAAGCTGTAGCTCTGTTTTATTGGCTTATAATCAAATTTAGTATCTCCAATAATTTCATCAAAGACTATTTCTGCAAGAGATGACGATATTTCAGTATCTTCAGTATCCATTTCTTTAATTTCTTCCTGTATATCCTTCTCTTCATCTGTGAGGTAATGATAAATGCCTCCTATATTCTGTATATAAATTTCCCTTTCAAGTTTTTCAAGTGAATTTTTTATGTTTTTTTCCAGAGCTATTTCATCTGTATCAACACTGTCTATAAGTAAAGTAGTAATATGCTGGACATTTGTTTTAAAGTGATCAATATACCTGACCAGAAAGAGGGATTTCAATACTCGAAGGTCAAAAGGCTTCAGTAAGTCGTTCTTCTCCGCATTATTTAAACCCAGAACAGCCTCTGTTTTGAGCACTCCTTTTATAGATGAGAAAAAAAGGTCAAATGGCGCAAGTGATGAAATTTCTTTACTGCTTAATTCCATTGCAGAAAGTTGATAGACTTCAAGCATTGACCGTTCTCCAAAACTCTGGTGTTTTCCCAGCAGGGCATTATGCCTGCCAAGCTGTATTATTGCGTCCTGCATCAGTTCATACTGATATGGCAGAAAAGGATAATCTGCTATAAAACTTTCTTTATCTTTTACTTTTGGAAGGTTCTTACCTGCATCTTTAAAGTGGAGTGATTTAAGCCTGGTTTGATTATCGTGATAGAACTTATCAAGTTTCTCAGTTGATTCAGGAGTTTTGGCAAGGAGTCTTTTCTGAATAACTTCATCTACATTTTTCGAGGTGAGGTTTAATTTTGTACGAAAACGCCCCATGATCTTTGAGAAATCCTGGCTTTGACTTTTAGTTATGTCTCCTACTATTGCTTCAAGGTTATGCTGTGATGATACTATAAGCCATGCCTTTCCTTCACAGATTGTGCCGAAGGTTTCGGCAATAGTCTGGAGGTTAAGCATTAAATGACTGTCATTGGATATATACTGGCCTACTTCATCTATAAGGAAAATAAGCCTGAATTTATCCGGCTGTTTATCTATATAGTCTTTTATTATATATGCGAAATCCTCAATGGACAGGTTTTTCTGATTTTCTGTTACTGTTCTGAATACTTCTCTTCCGTCTTCCTGGGAGATATTTTTTGTCATAGAAAGGGCCTGTATAAATTCAGTGATTTTTAGATCAATTACTTCTCTATCTTCTTCCCATGTTTCTCCTTCAGATACTTTCCTGTAATTCTCTTTAAATTTTTCGTATAAATTCAATCTGTCAAGATTTCTTTCAAATTCTGCAATATTGAGGCTTCTGTGATAATAACCGGAAAATTCGTTAAAGACTTTCATTATTACAGAAAGAACAGGCTCTTTCTGGTTATTTATCTGGTCTGCTTTTTGATCTATATTGAAAAGAATAGTTTTTACAGGTATGGAAGAAGCAGATTTTATATTTGCAGCAAGCTCAAAGTCTCCGTTTTTAATTTTATTCAGGAAGATATCAACTGTTTTTTTACCATCTATTTCTCTATTTTCAAGAAGATATGATAGAATTTTGAGAAGATGTGATTTACCACTTCCGAAGAATCCGCTTACCCAGACACCTGTATCACGGCTGGTCTTTGATGATATGTCTTTTGTATAAACCCTGAAAAAATCGTCTAATTTTTCTTCTACTTCATTGGTGATAACATATTCCTTAACTTCCTGGGTTATATGGCTGTAATCATCGGCTTTGATTACTCCTTCGATTTCTCTTGATATATCCTGTTCAAATATGTTTCTTATTAACATCTTCTCCCCACCTTCTTATTTTATTTGTTACGCTAAATTAAATGCTCTGTAGTAGTTTTCAGCTTTTATTTTTCCGAAGAGACTTAAGGATTGGCCTGTATAAATACCGGGATAAAAAATTACTACAGGTATATCTTTAACCCTGGATTGTAAATTGTTTAAAAGGTTGTGTACTCTGATATATGGATATACCAGTCCAGTGCCTGTTATAAAAAGAAGATTTTTACTGCTGTCCTTTACTTTTTTTTCAATGGCAGGTCCTATTTTAGTTTCGGCGTCAAGAGCACCTTTAAGGTTTTCCATCAATTTGTCTTTTGTAAATTCCGGCTCTTTTTTTATGAATAAATCCAGCAGTTTTCTTTCTTTGAGTATTTCGATACAGAGGGAATATAAATTTATGTTTAAAATGCTTATACCGTCTTTCAGGAGTCTTTTTTCTAACATTTTAATTTCATCTGATACGAAATATTCAAGCTGTGCTTCATAGGCAAAAATATAGAAGGGAATTTCATTGCCGGTACACCTGCTGGTAAGGAAGTCCTGAGTTTTAAATTTTTCATAAAGATCTTTAAATCTCGCTACAGTAATTTTTTTATTCATTGGAAAAACGCTCCGCATAGTTTGTAATATCAGTGTCTGATAGAAGGAATATTTTAAAATATTTATCGGCGTGTTTGTCATGCCTGTAGATTAATTTCAGTAGTTGTTCATCTATATAGGGTCTCTGTATTTGTCTTTCTTTTACACTATTTAAAAGACTTCCCTGTTCAAGGATTTTTAAGATCATATTTTTTGTTTTTTTTGCTGTCTTATCTGTTATTGGAGAGAGTAATTCTATTTCTTCTTTTGTTCTTATAAATTTTTCATAGTCCATATCCAGAAGAGTGTAGTCAAAGAGTAAGTATTTTTCCCTGATTACTTCAACGATAAAGTCGTAAATTATGTGACTTGCTTTGCAGATTGCATAGATAAGAGTAAGCTTTGCCATATCTTGAGTTGCATTTACCATATATTCAAGTAAAGGAAAGGATAAGTTTTCCAGTCTTTTTTTCAGTTCCCTGTATTCTCTTTTTGTAGTGGAAAGAGTATTTTTTTGAAGTATATTTTCTTCAATGACTGTTTTCTGGACTTCTTCCCAGTTTTTAATCTCAAGATAAAGTTTTGATATTTTAATTGATTCGTTTGGAAATAATGAGGCGCCGATAAAGGATAGATTGTATTTCATAATGATAAAATTTAAATTCCATATCTTTTGTCAAATTAAAATTTTCACCTGATGGTGAGGTTTTATCTCAGATTGAGATAGTAAAGTTGTGTATTTTAATTCAACAAATTTTTTTTTAAACCTTCAAGTATAGTAATTGATACCATAAACTCTTACCTTAAAGCCGGACTAAATCTTTATAAATTAGCTAGGAAATTCAGTTTATCTTATTGATTTTACTAGGTTTTTTTATAGTTTATGTAAGATAAAATTTTAAGTATTTCTTATGCTCTTCAAAACCATTGTAAACACTGGATTTGCAATTTTAACAAAGTCATTAAATAGGAATTTAACGACATTATATCAAAGAATCGTTTATACCAAGTAAACTCTTTGTAAAAATGGACATGCAATTTTTAATAAAACCCTTAAAAACACTCAATTATTATAACTTTTTCATGGAAGATTTACCCTGTTTGTTTAATTATCCTTATTTTTAGGTTTATTTAAAGCTTTGTTCCTTGCTTCAATCTCATCAAGTAACGTCTTTATCCTGTTATTATATTCTTCCCTCTCCGCCTGCAGTTCATTCCTTAAAGATTTCTCCTGTTCCAGGAGGGCCTTTTCTTTCTCAAAGGACTGCTGCTCTATTATGCTCTCT
>Ga0116142_10002379_pt1 | contig 20480 bp, 21 predicted proteins | sample AD_UKC033_MetaG_FD_89785 | JGI IMG/M metagenome (GOLD analysis project Ga0116142, IMG submission 89785) | Active sludge microbial communities of municipal wastewater-treating anaerobic digesters from USA - AD_UKC033_MetaG | ecosystem: Engineered > Bioreactor > Anaerobic > Digestate | place: USA... | reverse complement strand
TACATTTTACAACCTGAAAAAGGCAGATACAACGGTCACTTTTATAGAGCCCACCCGATTCCCGGAGAGGCTTGCTCCTCTCTATTATGCCGTCTCCATGGCTCAGAAGGCCCTGCTCATAGTCGATCAGATCAATCCCGCCTTTGGAGAGATTGTGATCATGCTGGACTGCATCGGCCTCAGGGAAGGGATTGTAATCCTGAAGAATTATATCTCTCGCGAGCAGATAGCGCCCCTGATCAAGGGAACTGTGGTCGATGGCTATGAGTTCATAGAAGAGGATAAGAACTTGCTGAGGGAGAGATTATTGGAAGATGCGGCCAGGATCGTCTCGCCCCAGGATGCAGCAACGGGAACCCTGCCGGTGGATCATTTCTTCAATGTGCGGGGCATAGGCACCGTGGTGCTGGGCTCCTTGGCCGAGGGGAGCCTCAAGAAGCATGATGTGCTTATGGTACTGCCGGGAGAGAAGACGGCGCAGGTGCGCTCCATCCAGAAGCATGATCAGGACTTCGATACAGCGGGCGTTGGTGAGCGGACAGGCATAGCTCTCAAGGGAATTGAGGTAGAGGATCTGGATCGAGGGACCATACTCACCAACGACAAGACCATAAAGCAGGTTTCAGCCTTGCAGGCTAAAGCAAAGCTGGTCAAGTACTGGCCGGCACCGCTGAAAGAGGGCATGGTGCTACATATCGGCCACTGGATGCAGCACGTTCCCGCCCGGGTGGAGGCGGCCACGTCAGAAGATGACTGGCATGAGATGGACCTCAAGCTGAAGCTGGACAAGATGCTGGTCTACCGGCCGGGGACCAGGGCAGTCCTGACCTATCCCGAAGGCGGAAAGCTGAGGGTGGTGGGAACCATACAGCTGCCTTAAGCAAAAGCCTTTTATTTTGTCAACCTTTTTTCTGATTATTAGTTTACAATAAAAGGAGGGATAGATCACGGACAATTCTGCCCTTATCATTGCTGCCTACCTCATAGCCGTTCTTGCCATAGGCGCTTTTGGCCGCCGCATAAAAGGGCTGGAAGGTTTCCACCTGGCGGGGCGGAACATAAAACTGGTCTATCTTACCGGCACCTTCTGTGCCAGCATAATCGGCGCCTCTTCCACCCTGGGCATGGCCGGGCTGGGGTTCAGCAAAGGCCTGCCCGGTGCCTGGTGGATGCTCTCTGGCACGGCAGGTCTTCTGGTTCTGGCCGCTTTCTTTGCCAAGAGGATTAGAGAAAGCGGCTGCTACACACTGCCCGAGCTGGTGGGCACATTTTATGGCCAGAGGGCCAGGATTGCTGCAGCAGTGCTCATAGTTATCTCCTGGATTGGCGTTGTTGCCGTGCAGATCCAGGCCTCGGGAAAGGTGCTGGGCGCAGTATTAGGCGGCGATCAGACGCTGTTCATGGCCGCATGTGCGGCAGTCTTTGTGCTTTACACCATGTACGGAGGACAGAGTTCGGTTATCAAAACCGACCTGGTGCAGCTCTTGATAATATTGGCGGGCATGACCCTCCTATTCATCAGTGCATGGAAGGCTGCCGGGCCCGAACTGCTCTCCGGTCAGAGCTTTCCCACCTCTCCCCAGATGGGCGGCTGGGATGTTCTCACCATGCTGGTAGTTGTCGGCTCGGCTTATCTGGTGGGACCGGATATGCACTCTCGCATGCTTTCTGCTCATAGCCCCGGGGAAGCGAGAGCTTCTGCGGCGATATCGGCACTGATCCTCATCCCATTGGCCTTTATGATCACATCCCTGGGAATCTTCGCCAGCGGCTTTTATCCTGCTGCATCTCCGGAAGAGGCTATTCCCCTGCTCATGACCGGACTTCTCTCTCCTTTTTTGCAGGGCCTGGTGGCAGCAGCCATGCTCGCCGCATTCATGTCCTCTGCGGACACCAGCCTCATGACTGCTGCCTCCATTTTTACTCTGGATATATTCCGAAAGGCGTTTGCCAATTCCAGTGAACAAAGACTGATGGCCGTCTCCCGGATTTCTGTGGCGATAATAGGATTATCCGCTCTGGCATTGGCTGTCTCCATGCCCGGAATCATCAAGATCCTGATGATGGCCTATACCATCTTCACCAGCGGTCTGCTCTTTCCGGTTATAGCCGGCTTTTATAAGGAGCGTCTGGGGCTTACATCATCCGGGGCTCTGGCAGCGCTGGGAGGAGGAGGCATCACGGCGATCCTATTCGGCCAGAGCTATCCCCTGCTGGGTATGGCCGTCTCTGCCGCGCTGCTTTTTGGAATGAGCTGGTTGGAGATATGGCTTAGAAGGAATGGAGCCTGACTAGATTGGTGGGAATTTCCAGCCAGCTGGCAAATGTTCATATCCAGGGAAGGGCCTGGCAAGGCTGGATATGAACCGGAATAAGATCATTATTCAGAAAATAGCTGCAATAATATTGATACTGCTCGGCTTGTTGGCCATGCTTGTAGCCTGGGAACTTCTTCTAGTGTCTAACATTCATAACTCTACTGTGCTGGTTTTAGAGATGGGTGGAGTTTTGGTCTGCATGGCAGGGTACCTCCTGCGTCGGCGCATCAAGGCACAGGAAGAGGATGCCAAGATACAAGAGCTGGCGAGCCGCTCCCGGAATCAAGGGTGAGACTGCCAGTAGAGCGATTTTCAGCCAGGGCTTTGCTGCAAGCCTATAATTTTGACGGATAAAATGTGGAAAAAATGTGAACTCTTGGGCTGCAATCAGAGCCCAAGGGTGGGATTGATCCCCAGAACGAATACTACCACGAAATATAGTGCATTCAATACCAGGCCTAATGGCACTCCCAGCTTGGCCCACTCGCTGGAGGTGATGCCCAGCTTTCCGGCGGAGATGATATTGGGGATGTTGCCGGGGATGAGCATGCCTCCGGAGATGAGCAGGCCGTAGAGAGCGGCATTGATCTGCTTCTGGGTCATGGCCTTGGAGATCTCTGCCGCGGTCAGGGTGGCATTATCCAGGATGGCGGATATCATGTTCACCCAGAATAGCACATAATCGGGGATCTTGGTCAGGTATTTGAAGATGATGACCTCCATTCCCGCACCCAGGAGGAAGAGAGCAGCTACGAAAGCGTAAACCTTGAGAGTTCTGATGAGAACCTCTCTGATGCTGCCCTCCTCATTGGATCCCATTTTATCCACCTTCCCCGTCTGCTTGACATAGAACATGGCAAAGACGGAGCAGAGAATGACTCCCAGGACGATCAGAATGCCGAGCTGATCGAAGAGATAGAGGAATCCTGCGCAGCATGGTCCGCCCTCATAGAGAGCCGGTCCGGACAGCTTGGATATGGCGATGGTGGAAAGCGGCTCGCCTAGAGGAGTTAAAACTGCGCCCAGGCCGATGGCAAAACAGGCGATGATCACGTAGTTGATCTTGTTCTTTCGATCCAAGGGCAGGGTATTGGCTATCTCGCAGAGGAAGAGCGATGAGATGATGGCGGTTATGACCGAGCAAATCAATCCCAGTATAAGTGTAGAGGCGAATATGATCACGCCCAGGTTCATCTTCTTGACCAGTCCGTCCATGAAGCTCTGGAAGGCCTTCTGGCCATATAGGAATATGAATCCAGCCACCAAGACTGCAGGTACAATGCCCTTCATAATGGGCTCCTCTGCTGCAGTCATAATGACCTCCATGGTCCATTTATTGGTCACAGTAACCGCAGCCGCGCCCATGATAAACAGAAATACCTCTAAATTATGTTCAACAATCTTCACCTTAAAGGGTAATATCAGTACTAGAAAGGCTATAAAGAATAAAGCCCAATCCGTTGAGGTAACAACTTCCCCCAGTATAGAGACCATTAGAGCACCTCGTTAATATCGATCCTACATCTGCTCTCCCTGTGGAGAGATGCTATTCGGATGCTGTTCCAATATTAAATGCTTTTGGCTTTTATTCAAGCATTTATTTGCGCTTTATGGTTAGCTATATTGTATTAGACCTCTCATAACTTTAATGTTATTATTGCTATTATACCAAATTGCTTTTTTAAAATTACACCAAAAAGGTTAAAAACCTTTTAGCCAATGAACCTTGAGGTGGACCAGCTATGGACATAAAATTAGAGTCATCGCTTGCTTGCCGTGAGTTTAGACCACCTCCCTTCAAGGATTTGGCCAGATATTGCTCATGCTCTGCCTTGCTAGGTCTGCCTGACTGCCTGGCGCTCGGGCAATTGACATATTCGTTTATCCGGTAGGCTGGCTATGGATATCATTCTGCCATGTAATTCGATAACAGGTCCATCAAATTGGAACTGGATGCGCCAAAGGCGCATTTCGGCTCATCAATGGCTGTTTTTCCAGTCTACCATGCCCATCCAGCAAGCTAAACCAGTGAATGACAATTGGAGCCGCGTGGGGGAGTAGAATGGAGAGACCTTGGCGTAGCCTGCTGATTGGTGCGAGCAAGAATTGGAGCGTCTTGCAGCATTTGGGATACCCATGCCGACAGGGCCTTTGCCGGCGAATCTTAGCGATATCAAATATTGGAGGGAAAAATCGTGCAGTTTGACCCACTAGATCTTGGCTTATTTGCCATTGTTCTAATAGTGCTTGTCGGACCATTCATGGTCAAGAAGATAGAGCACAATCTTGAAGTGTTTCTGTTCGTTATGGGCGTTTTGGCGGTCACTATATCCAGCTTCTACAACAAAGAGCTACTTGTACAAACCCTTAACTACACCGAACACGAAGTAGGGCTGATCGGCTGGAATATGCATCTGGTGATGGAGGCCGTTGAGGAGCCTATAATCAAGGGAATCGTACCGGCAGTGCTTGTTGCAGGACTATTATTCCACTATGGGAAGACTACCGTCCAAAAAGCAATGAATTCCATCACTCAGGTGGTTCCGGTTAAGATAATTGTGTTCTTAATCGTATCCATCCTGGGATTGCTTTCCAGCATCATTACCGCCATCATCGCCTCATTGCTCTTGGTAGAGCTTATGAATTGCATGCCCTTTGACCGGCAGACCAAGATCAATCTGGTGATCATCGCCTGTTTCTCCATTGGTCTGGGAGCAGTTCTGACTCCTGTGGGCGAGCCGCTCTCCACCATAGCCATCACCAAGCTGCAAGCAGAGCCCTACCATGCTGGATTCTTCTTCCTCTTCAACCAGCTGGCCGTTTATATCATACCCGGCTGTCTGGCCATGGGCCTGCTGGCCATGTTCTTTACCGGAAAAGCCAAGGCTATGGAATGCAAGGTCACTGAAGAAGAGGATGGAGGCTTGAGGGACGTTGTGGTAAGAGCGATCAAGGTCTACATCTTCGTCATGGCCCTGCTGCTTTTGGGTGGCGGCATGAAGGTGATCATAGACAAGTATATCCTGGGCATACCACCCGAATACATCTACTGGGTGAATATGATCTCTGCCATTCTGGATAACGCCACACTTACAGCAGCTGAGATCAGCACCAAAATGAGTCCGATCCAGATTCAGGCAGTGCTCATGGGCCTTCTGGTCTCCGGAGGCATGCTCATCCCCGGCAACATCCCCAATATCATATCTGCCGGAAAGCTGGGCATATCCAGCAAGGAATGGGCCAAGCTGGGGGTTCCCCTGGGCCTCGTCCTGATGTTGATATACTTCATATGGGTATTCTACATACCATTCCACATTGAGTTCCATTTCTGAGGGCGATGTGAAATCATCGCCCCATTTTTTTAATTAAATCCTATTAATATCAATGGGCTTTGTTTTTGATACCGATATTGATCACGATATTTTCTGAACGGAGTATCGGCAAGATTGACCTTTTTCATATCCTCAATTTCAAGCAGCATGGTTTAAATGCCTTCAAGTCTCTGAACCGTATTTATTAGTCAGCGGGGAGGGATCAGAAGCTTATGCCAAGCGCCAGGTACACCCGGATAGAGATAACTGAGGAGGCCTATATGGGCCTGGAAGCGGAAGCAGTATTGCAGGGCAAAACCCTGAAGAAGCTGGCATCGGATCTGATACTGAAAAACATATCGCAAAAGGCCTTTAGATTTGTGCAAGAAAGTCGCCGATCCCCTCCTGGAGAGGAAGCCGAGATCCAGATTCAGTCCAGTGCACCAAAAAGGCATAGGCTCAGGATATCAGAGGACCAGGTAGCCATCCAGAAGATCAGGGACCTTTGGGCTCAAAATCCGAGGCCGTCACAGAGGGAGATTGCCAGGAAGATCAATTATCCAGCTTCATCCGCCAAGTATCAGATCAAGATGATGCTGGAACATGGAGAGCTCAAAAAATAATGGCAGACCGAGAGAGCAACTTTCCAGGGCATCGATGATCGGTGCAATTGCCGTACAGAAATCATATAATCGGATCGTCCAAAAAAATGAGGGCTTCTCATAGACAAATAATAAAGCAATTAAAGGCAGGGATCGGGTAATGAGAGGTCAAGATGCAGGCATCGCTCCTGAGGAAAGGCACAGGAAGGAACTTCAGCATATATCCCGCCTGGTGGTGCAGGATATGGAGGGAATTCTCAAGGCAATGAATAAGGCGGCAGATCAGATATCATCAGGACGGGCGGCAGAGGAGATAGATGACAGCGGCTATCAGCTATACCTGGCCAGGAAGGACGCCCAAGATAAGAGCAGCAGGATCGAGGCAGTCCTTTTTGCTCTGGATCACGAAGAATTCTATAGCCGTCTGGAAGCTGCCGCTGCTATATCTGGCCTGTGCCTGGAGCAGGAGACCAGGCTGGAGGTGGCGCTGCCAGAGGCGGAGTTTGAGGAGAATATGATAACGGGAGGCTTTGAAAAATACAAGGGGCTGGTGGTAGAGCATAACAACCATTGCCTGGAGGAGCTGATGGTGGCTGTTTGCTGCCGTCTCCGGGAGAAGGGCTTTGCCGTAGCCTGCGTTCCGGATGAGGATGTAATCTTTTATCTGCCTATAGCCTAGGAAGAGATCTGAGCCTTTGACTAACCAGGGATGGAATATCTGAATGGAGATCTCCGGGCGGCTGGCCATCTCAGCTTACTTTCTGATCTTTGCCCCGGTGCACAGCCTCCTGGCTGACCCGGCCTTCAAGAGCTGGGCCAGGAGGGCTATCGGCCCCGCCTTTGACTCCTGGCAGAGGCTGGCCTATAATCTGCTGGCCCTGATCATGATCCTGCCCTTTCTTTTTATCCTTTTGTTTCTGCCAGGAAAAACGCTCTACCTGGTCTCAGCGCCCTGCAATTATCTCCTTGCTTTGGGACAGCTCCTCCTGGTCGCGGCCATGCTCATGACCCTGCGCCAGACTGGAGCCGCCTCGTTTTTGGGGCTATCCCATATAGGGAATAAAAGCAGGACAGATGACGGGCGCCGCCTGGTGACCACTGGCCTCTACAGCCGCACCAGAAATCTCCTCTTCTTCTTTGCCGCCCTCATCCTCTGGCTTACGCCGCTCATGACCGAGAGCCTGCTGAGCTTCAATATCCTGGCCACCATCTACTTATATCTCGGTGCCCGACATGAAGAGAGGTCACTGAAGGCAGAATATGGTGAGGCATATGAGGAATACAAGAGCCGTGTGCCCATGTTCCTGCCCCGCCTGAGATCGGCAAGCAGATAAATAGTTATTAATTACAATTGTAAATCGGAGCGGTCCCATGAACTCAAAATTTCCCGGAAGAGGCGGCAGACCTGCAAATATGCTCTGGCTTGGCGCTATTTTTCTGGTATTAGCCTGTCAATTTTCAGCTACCTCAGCCGAATCAGGAGCACCCGTCCCGCCGGAGAAATTCTCGGATGATTACTACAAGGTCTACGGCACGCCGGATCTTACCGTCTCCCTGGACAGCTACCGCCTCTATCAGGGAGAGAAGTCCTCTCTCTATCTCACCGTGGCCAACCGGGGGCGAGTCACCTCTTTCCAGGTCAACGAGGAGCCGGGGGCGAACAGAAGAGAGGAGATAATAGCGGCGCAAAAGGAGCAGGAGCTGGAGAAGCTGAGGACGACAGCTCAGGATGTCTCCGTCCGCCTGCGGGCAGAAAACGAGAGCGCTATAGATATAACCAGGTCGGTGGCCTACCCCGGCAATATCCGGGAGGGGCAGACCTCAGCCCGGCTGGAGTTTCCCATAGAGGCCTACGAGAATGCTGCTCCGGGACTGTACCGCATCTATGCCGATCTGAATTACACCTATCAGAGAGATGTCTCCGTGGAGGGAGATGAGGACAGGCCGGAGAGCCCGGACGTATTCTATTGGTACCAGCCCCTCAGCCAGACCCTTCCCTTCGACCTCATTGTGGAGAGGCATAGCCTGGCCGAGTTTGCGATTCTGAATACCTCGCCCCAGACACTGTCTGCCGGCTCAGAGGATAATGTGGTGAAGATCGCCATCAAGAACGTGGGCAGTGAGGCGGCCAAGGACCTGGTGGCAAGGCTTGTCCCTGAGAGCGGGATCTATGTGGCTGTGGATGAGTCACCAATCCCTATCCTGGAGCCGGGAGAAGAGGCGGAGCTGATCTACAAGCTGGATGTATCCAAGGATGCCGTGCCCGGCAAAAAATACCGGCTGACGGTAAACTTTGAGTTTTCCGATCGCTTCCGCGACCATCTCACCGACTGGGAGAACGCCTATTTGAGCATCGAGCAGGATGGAGCGGGCCGGTCCGCTGCCTGGGCTCTGCTTCTGCTCCTGCCGGCTGGCCTGATAATTGCCGTCAAAAATAGGGACAAAATAAAAGGCAAGATAAAGGACCGGAGCTGAGGGAGGCAAGGTTTTGGCCTGGAGTGAGGCAAGGCAGGCGGTATCGGCTCGCGGCATCAGCAAAAGCTTTGGCCGGCAGAGGGTGCTGGACGAACTGTCCGTGGAGATCCCCTCCGGCCTGACCTACTGTCTTCTCGGCCCGAACGGCTCAGGCAAGACCACCTTCATCCGGGCGGTGGTGGGGCTGCTGCGCCTGGACGGGGGGGACTTGCAGGTCTTGGGCCGGCCAGTGGGTGAGGTAGCCCGTCTCTACCCCCGCATCGGCTACATGACCCAGCACAAAGCCCTCTATCCCGACCTCACGGTAGAGGAGAATATGGAGTTTTATGCCGGGCTGTACAGCCTGACCAAGAAGCAGCGAGAGGAGAGGATGGAGGAGCTGCTCCAGATGGTCGAACTTTCCGCACATCGCAGCCGTCTGGCCGGGGCCCTCTCCGGGGGCATGTACCAGAGGCTATCTCTGGCCTGCACCCTGGTCCACCAGCCACAGCTTCTCCTCCTGGACGAGCCCACTGTGGGCGTCGATCCCCGGGTGCGGCAGACCTTCTGGGAGTACTTCAACCGCATGGCTGAGGAGGGAAAGACGGTCCTCATCACCACTCACCTCATGGATGAGGCGGAAAAGTGCCAACGGGTGGGGTATATGCGGGCGGGAAGGATGGCGGCAGAGGGCAGTCCGGAGGAGATCCTGGATAAGGCCGGGCTGCAGCCCATCCTCAAGCTATGGCTGGCGGATCTGGAAGAAAGCGCCGCCCTTCTTGCTAGGCAGGGCTATCCGGCGGCGGTCAAGGAGGGCACGGTTCTGGTTAAACTGGAGGCCAGGGCCCAGGTCAAGGAGATCCTGGCGTTGGTGGAGCCTCTGGACATGAGGCTGGTCGAGCCCAGGCTGGAGGAGGCCTTTCTCCTTTTAGCGGAGGGGCAATGAGCCCCAGCCCGGCAAGGATCTGGGTGGTGGCTCTCCGGGTGGTGCGCCAGCTCAAGCGTGACCGGCGAACCATCGGATTGATCACATTTGCCCCCATTATACTCATGATCCTCTTCGGCTACGCCCTCTCCGGAGAGATGAGCGGCATCAACCTGGGGCTGGTGGACGGGGGAGGACACCAACTCTTGCGGGGGAATTTGGAGTCCATGTCCGACTTCGACGTACTCCATCTGGGCTCGGAGTCGGATGCACAGAGGCTGATCGCAGAGGGGCGGCTGGATGGAGCGGTAGTGCTGGCCCCGGAGGGCGTGCGTGTCCTGCTGGACGCCAGCAGCCCCCAGATCTCCGATGCCATAGCGGCGGCAGTACAGGCGGGAGCGGCTGGGGAGAGGGCAACTGGGTCAGGAGGGAATGCGAGCCCCATTACCAGGCGTTATATCTTCGGATATGATTTGGAGATGATAGACACAATCGGGCCCGCCGTCCTTGGGCTGGTGATATTCTTCTTTGCCTTCATCGTATCCGCTATCTCATTTCTCCGGGAGAAGACCCTGGGCACACTGGAGAAGTTTATGGTATCGCCTCTAAGCCGAATGGAGATCATCTCCGGATACATACTCGGCTTTAGCCTGATGGCGATTTTGCAGTCTGCCACTACTCTATTGATAGTGGTATTCGTATTTGGAGTGCCCATGAGGGGAAGCCCCATCACCGCCTTTGCCGTAATCCTGCTGCTGGGAGCGGGGGCCCTGGCTCTGGGCTCCTTTGTATCCAACTTCGCCAGAAGCGAGTTTCAGGTGGTGCAGTTCATACCCATAGTCATTATTCCTCAGATTGTGCTCTGCGGGGTGTTCTGGCCGGTGCAATCTGTGCCGGAATTCCTGCGACCGATTTCCTATGTCCTGCCGCTGACATATGCCAGCGATGCTTTGAGGGAGATTATGCTGAAGGGGGCAGGTCTCGCCGATATCCTCTATCCCGACCTGCTGGCGCTGGCGGCGTTCTTTGCCATCTTCTTTGCCGCAGCCACGCTTATGCTTCGAAGGGAGGTGGGGTAAGGATCAGTCCAGAGGCGGAACTTGCCCAAATCAAGGAAAAAGCCAAATGGACCGGCTAGCAACATGATTGATAGAATGAAGCTAAAAGTCAAGATCACCGGCTCCAAAGTGCACGACGTGGGATACAGGCCTTTCCTCACTGAAATAGCCATGGATCTAGCTCTGCGAGGCTTTGAGGTCTACAATGATGAGGAAGACGGGCGGCAGGTGGTTGTGGCCATAGCGGAAGGCGATGAGCAGCGGATTGGCAAGTTCTCCAGCGCAGCCAACATTCATTGCCCGCAGCTTGCCATCGTAGATGGTGTGAAATCAGAGGACTTTGCTGGCGAGGTCATGCCTCTGTGGCAATTTGCATCCATAAGCACGGCTACCCAGATGAATAAGGCCATTCCCTTCCTCTTAGCGGTGAAAGAAAATACCGATATAATTCCTGAATGAGAGATGATCTCAAAGCGGCAAGGAAAAACGCCAATCTGATTCCGGAAATAAGAGATGACCTCAAAGCGACAAAGAAGAATACAGAAGCGAGCTTGGATGAGATTAAAGGCCTGAGGGAAGATATTCAACCAGGTTACGCCATGAATTTCAGACAGATTCAGGCCGATGTCCGGGCTATAAAAGATCGCCTGGGAATGCCCTGATCTACTTCTACTCCGCCACCGCCAGGGTAAGGTTGCCATGGGGCATGACCAGCATTCTGGCGCCCTTTCCCTGCTGCTCTCTGGCCAGCTGCAAGGCCTCCGGCAGGGTTTTAGCCGGGGAGAAGAAGCACATCTCCGCTCGCTCTGAGGGAAGGGCGGATACCAGGATGAGATGATGCTCCAGCGATTCTTTGGCCAGGAAGGCGGCCTTATGCCCTCCGAACTCATACTCCCTTCCAAACCTCTCCCAGCATTGCTCCGCCGAGCCCGCCTCACAGGCCCATCTCTCAAAGACGGGATGGCCCAGCCCCTCGCAGCACTCCGCCACCAGGATGATGCTGCCTCCGGGCAGGGCGGCATTCTTGGCATTGTCCAGAGCTTTCTGGGCCTGGAATAGGTTCAGGTCCTTGGGCCTGCCCCCGGCGCAGGTGACCACTATCTCCGCCGGCATAACCCTCCGCCGGTACATGCGATCCACCGTGGCTGCGCCGCTCCGGTGCGCCTGGATATAGTCTCCTGCCACCGCCTGGACGATCTCATTTCTGCCGTTCAAGACTACATTCAATATAAAATCCAGTCCTGCTATTTCTGCCGCCTCCTCCATGTCCTGGCGCACCGGGCTTTCCAGCCTTCCCGTGGCAGAGAGCGGATCTCTCATCAGCTCATGGTTCCTGATCACAGACCTCTCCGAGCTGACTCCGGGCAGAACTGCTTTGGCCCCGCCGGAATAGCCGGCATAGTAGTGATACTCGATGTTCCCCGTGGCGATGATCAGATCGGAGGAGGCCACAGTCTCGTTTATCTCCACCGGAGTTCCCCTACTGGTCTCACCCAGATGGACGCATCTCCCGGGATCATGCTGCATATGAGGCAGCTTGATAGAGCCCTGCAGGAGCCGCCTCACCTCATCATCGGTCATCCGGCGATGCGTTCCCAGGCCAAAGACAACCTTGAAGTTGGTTATATCTAGTGCCTTGAGCCTGCGGATGAGAGGAGGCAGGAGCAGATGGCTGGGGGCCGGCCGGGTGATGTCGCTGGCCAGGATGGTGGCAGACCGACAGCCGGAAAAGTCGTCCAGACTGCATCCCATAGAGCACTCCAGGGATCTCTCTATCTCTCCCCCCGGCGCGGCAGCAAGCTCCTGCTCGGCTACCACCTCCGCTCCCTCCTCCAGCATCAACTGCAAGAAGCCCTGGCCGAAACCCAGATTGAGGCATCTTTCATCGACCATAATAATCAGGCCTTCCAGACCACTGCCCGGCTGAGCATCTCGGAGAAGGCATCGAATACCGGCCTGTCGGAGGCAAATAGAAAATAGTCTGCTCCCACCTGGCGGCAGGCTTCTTGGATCTGATGGTTATGCTGGCTCAGCTTTTTCAGATACTCGCTTCTCTCCGCTTCGGTTATCCGGGTTATCACCGGCTCACTTCCCTCCGGGTCCACAAACTTGATGTCCCCGCTATAGTCCAGTTCCATCTCCGAACGGGCCAGAACCTGAATTACCACCAGCTCATGCCCGGCCAGCCGGTAGATGGAGTATAGAGCGTCCTCGGTCTTCCCCAGAAGATCGGATATGAGCACCACCAGGCTGGTGGATTTGAGAAGAGAGTCCATCTGGTCCGCCACTGCCTTAAGGCTGGTTCCCCCATGCGGCTTTGTGGCATCCAGATCCTCGATGCTCTGAAAGAGGCTCATTCTTCCTCTCTTGGGCTCTCCGGGATAGAGCTTCTTGCAGAAGAGGGATATGGCATACTTCTCGTTGTCCGCAGCGGCGAGATAGGCGAATCCGGCGGCCAGACGGGAGGCAAAAGAGAACTTTCCCTCATAGTCCATGCTGGCGCTGCCGTCCAGGAGTATATGCACGACCAGGCTCCTCTCCTCCTCGTGCTCCCGGATATAGAGCTTCTCCGTCCGGCCGAAGACCTTCCAGTCCACCAGCTTGAAGTCGTCGCCTTTGCGGTACTCTCGATAGCCTACGGGGCTTATGCCGTGCCCGAAGCGAAGCGATTTTCGCCCGCCGCTGTAGGCAGTGGAGACCCTCTTTTTGACCAGCAGGGAGAACCTGTCCAGCTCCTGGAAGAACTCGGTATCCATGATTATTTCCTGAATTGTCCTCAGAGGGACCGGCTCTTGAGGAGGTCTGAGACAACCTGATCCCTGGTCAGCCCCTTCCTTTCCGCCTCAAACCCCAGGATGATCCTGTGCCTCAGTACGGGATAGGCCATTTTTTGCAGGTCCTCTTTGGAGACATAGTTCCTGCCTTGCAGGAAAGCCCTGGCCTTGCAGGATAAAATCAGGCCGATGGTGGCCCTGGGGCTGGCGCCGTATGCCACTCCCGGCCAGCTCCTGGTGGCCAAAACCAGCTCCACCACAGCAGACTTGATCTCATCAGAGACGGGAATGTCCCGGCAGAGCTGCTGCAGGGCTAAGAGCTCCTCCTTGCTGACGACCGTCTCCACCTCCGGCTCGCTTCTGACTGTGTATCTCTCCAGTATCTCCATCTCCTCTTCTCTGCCAGGATAGTCCAGAAGGATCTTGAGCAAAAACCGGTCCAGCTGAGCCTCGGGAAGGGGAAAGGTCCCCTCCATCTCGATAGGATTTTGGGTGGCCAGTATGAAGAAAGGCCGGTCTAATAGATAGGTCTTGTTTCCCACCGTCACCTGCTTCTCCTGCATGGCCTCGAGAAGGGCGCTCTGGGTTTTGGGAGAGGCCCGGTTAATCTCGTCTGCCAGGACGATATTGGAGAAGACCGGCCCCGCTTCAAAGCGAAAAGACTTGCCCGTCTCGGTCTCTTCGATGATGGTGGTGCCGGTGATGTCTGCGGGCATAAGGTCGGGCGTGCATTGAATCCTGCTGTAGTCCAGGCCCAGGCAGGAGGCAGTGGTCTTGACCAGGAGGGTTTTGGCCAGGCCGGGATTGCTCTCCAGCAGAGCATGGCCTCCCGCCAGCAGGGAGACCAAGAGCTGCTCTATGGCCATATCCTGGCCCACGATGACCTTATCGATCTCTTTTCTCAGCCTCTTGAAGATCTCCGGGGAGCGGCTGTAGATATCTCTCAGATCCTCCGACATTCTTTCTCCTTATATTTTCAGTTACGGAAGGGGGGTTTTCGTCTAATTATATCTTTTCCCATGGATCGCCCCTGGTCCCCCTGGCCAGATGCTCTGAATAATGGTCTTCCATCAAGGGCAGCCTTTTCCGCTGCAGCTTTTAGCTGCTGGAGCCAGGATTCAATTGAGTTTTGCAGCAGCTTCTTAGCCAGCCAGCCGAAGAGGAGCGGAAATGGCCCTTCCCATGACTCCTCGGTTCTTACCAGGACCTCTTCCCCATCGCTTTCCATGTGCCAGGTGTGGGTGGCTGCAATCCCCAAGCTCCTTCCCGTCCAGGCTAGAAGACGCGGCCTGTTCACCTGGGAGATGGTGGAGGTGATGGTCATAGGCCCCGCTCTCCAGACGAAGATCGATCCGGGAGCGAGCGCTCCGTATAATGTAGCCGATCTGACATCTGCATTCCACTCCGGCCAATGGTTTATGGAGGAGAGTAGCTCCCAGACCGTTTCTATATCGGCTTCTATCTCGACCTCAGCCGATACGACCACCGGAGACATCTTATAAATCCTCATGGCAGCGCTTCCAAAGGAATTCCTTCTATTTACTTATGCCTGTTTGAAGTGCATCGGCCTATAAATAACAAGAGGGAGTCGCATAACTTGCTTTATCATAGAAAAGTCTAAATCCTTTATGCAACTATGACTATAAATTAAAATTTTACTGGAGGGATCTTATTGAAGCAATTAGGATTTATCCTGGCATTGATATTCATTTTAATGCCAATGATATCGCTGGCACAGGATCGCATATCCGAAAATCTCAATCTGAAAAATGAACTCTATCTAAAGAGCTTCGATTTCGAACCGAAGCAGATCAATACCGCTGACTCAGAGCAGACTGTGAACTTCCTGGCCACCATCTATGCCAAGAATGGCCTCATGAATAATTCATCAACTGGATTTGCCACACAGGCGACCTTCCTCGGGCCACACTCATTTTCTAATAAGAGTTCCTGGTTCTCCAAACCAGAGATGAATGCAATTTTCCTGTCGCCCTCGGTCTTGGGCGATTCAACAAACGGCACCTACAAGGGAACTATAGATTTTCCGAAAGGAACCGCAGAAGGCGTCTGGCAATTGGAATCAATTAAGCTAGTGGACAACAAAGGCCAGATACGAGAGCTGAAAGGCGATGATTTAGAATCTCTTCCAAAGGAACTGCAAATAAAGGTAAGTAAACTGAAATGGATAGGGATTCTAATAGGTGTTCCATTGGCCGTCGCAATAATCTTGATGGCAATCTTCGGACTTATGAAGGATCCCTTTTCAAGAATATTTGGAATACTTGGTTTCGAAGCCAAAAAAAACAGCGGCGATACCAAAGGAATCAGGACTATGTATAAAGGACAAGATGGAGCTACAAGCTCTTCAAAATTCCAATTCTTGCTTTGGGTATGTGTGGTATTGTATGCATATATTATAATAGTATCTGATGCTTACATGAACCATAGAATGGGTTCGCTTGGACTCTCAGTCCCTGATAACCTTTTGCTGGCCATGGGGCTCAGCACAACCACTATGCTTGCGGCAAAAGGAATAACCAGCAAATATGTGGAGGAGAAAAAGATAGATAAATCAGATACTAAGGGTGGTCTCTTCTATGACGACCATGGGTATCCAGACCTATCCCAGATACAGCTCATATCCTGGACAGTGATCGGGATTGGAATTTTCCTCTTGAAGACTCTGAGCGATGTCATAGGCTCCTCTGGTGCAGTTTCGGGACTGCCAGATATAGATCAGACCCTCTTAATGCTAATGGGGATCGGCCAGGGTGCCTATATTGGGAAGAAGATAATCACAAAAGATGCGTCTGTCCAGTAACAGCCTCTGGAGATAGTCTGATCTCAAAGACCCCCCCTTATTTTTCTCTTCAATTTCCGATAAGTTTCTTCCCTTCACCTGTCAGGCTGGACAGAAATGACCGGCAGACAAGGGGATTGGCCATCATCTCCGGCAGGCCAAGCTCTCTTACGGCCTCACTGCATATCTCCATCTGGTTGTCAGAGCCTTTCCTTTCCGCTGCCCTGATAACAGATCTGTGAATTCTCTGAAGATAGTCGAGGCCCTGGTCCATGATGCGGTAGGCATCCTCTCCCTGTCGCGGCTCATCCCAGGCCGATAGAAGAAGATTGATGCCCTCAATTGCCTTCAGCCTCTGAATTGATGCCATGCTGCTCTTGATGTCGTCATAAATGGGCATCTCTCCCGCCAGAGTAATGGCATCGCCGGAGAACAAAACACCCTCTTCCTGCATCCATAGAGAGATCGATCCGGGAGAGTGACCGGGGGTGTGCAGCACATCAAGATGCATTTCAGGCTCCAAATAAAGAACATCCCCCTCATTCAGAATTCTATCGACTCGAACCGATCCCTTCACCAGGGAATAAAAGCCGGGCACTGGCCTATCTTTCAACTGCTGATCCGGATTCTCGATCCAGACCCTGTCCGCGCCGTGCGCTGCTACAGAGCAGCCGGAGATCTCTTTTATGGCCTGCGCTGCCCCGATATGGTCGGGATGCCCGTGAGTCAGGATCATAAGGGAGATCTCCTCTGGATTGCGGCCCGTATTCCGGAGATATTCAGGGATAATTCCCGCGGAGGATGCCACACCACTATCGATAAGTGTGATCTCCCGGCCGTAGATCATATAAACATAAACGAAGCGCGGAAGTGAGCGGCCGGATGGATCGGTGATCTGGAAGGGGATCTTCAATGCATGGATATGATCTGTGATCTTCATCTCAACCTCTCTCTCGATCCCGCTCTATCTTTCCATCTAAAGATCATTTCAGACCGGCTTTTCCGCTTTGGCCAGACCGCTCTCCACAGCATCCCGGATGATATAACCACCCACATGAAGCACCGTGTCGCCCAGCTCATTGTCCCTCTCCATGGAGCCGGTGCAGGGATAGGAGTGGTGGGCCTCGGATATTCTCTCTCTCAGATCGGGCTGGTCCGGCTCCAGACCCAGCATCCTCTTGGCCACAAACCAGGTGGAGCCGCAGGGTGCGCTCCGGACCACATTGGCAGCCAGGATGGAATGCTTGCCCTCCCGGCTCTTCTGTAAGGTGAACTCAATGACCGGATCGCCGATCTTGGCCTCTTTCAGGAAGCTGGATATTAATGGCTTGGCCGGATCGGGGCGAAGAGCGCAGAAGGGCTTGGCAAAGGCCGCCTCCATTCCGAGTTCTGCCGCCTTCTCCTCCACCTGCTTTCTCTGGCCCAAGGGCATTTCTCGGGGAGACTCCGAGCCGCCGATGATGCCCTTCACCCCTGCCTCCTTGAGCTTGGGAAGCATGCCGTAGAGGATGTCAGGATGAACATTGACCACAATGGCGATGTCTGCGGCAGGGATATTCTGAGGCAGTAGCGGATCCACATCATCTATGAAGTCCCCTAAGGATGCCGGATCTGGCATCTCCACCAGCGCCACAATGTCCTTGCCCAGGTCCGGGGCCACATTCCGGCACTGAGTGCAGGCTTCTCCACATGAGATGCAAAATCCGGAGTAATTCACCAGGTTGCCGGCCACCCGGCTCCCGAATTCGCCACTATAAAATATTATGACCTTCATTTCTTCACGTCCTCACTCTTTTTCTGTCGATCCATTGATCATGCAGATGAACTTCTCCAGCGCAATATCCTTTCCCGACTCACTAATAGCCTGAGAGACCAGTCGGACCAGATTGGAGCAGCAGGGAACCTCCATATGCAATACAGTGATCTCCCTTATATCATTGCAGCGCAGTATCTCAATCAATTTCCTCAGGAACGGTCCATTCTCGTCCAGCTTGGGACAGCCTATGACAACCACCCTGTCTTTGATGAATTCAGAGATGGATGGAGAGGCAAAGGCAGAGCAGTCAGCAGCTATGAGCAGCCTGGCATCTTTAAAATAGGGCGCATCGGTGTGTGCCAGGCGCATCTGTATGGGCCAGCTGCATAGCTGGGAAGATGCGTCCAGCGGCTGCATATGACGCTGTGGCCCCTCTCCCGAGGCTTTATGGAGGGCGGCATGGCAGGGGGATATGGGCATGGCCTGGATTTTTGTGGAGGGCTTATCCTTTGCCGATTCCTCTTGCTGGCTTTTTGATCTACTCAGATTTGCTCTGGACGCTTCTTCATCAAATGGCTGAGCCTCCCTCACCTCAATGGTCAGAGCGCCGGTGGGGCACTCCCCGATGCAGGCTCCCAGGCCGTCGCAAAAAGCATCGCTGACCACGCGGGCCTTTCCGTCTGCCAGCTTTATCGCCCCCTCGGAGCAGGCGATTATGCAGCTGCCGCAGCCGTTGCATAACGACTCATCTATCTTGATTATCTTTCTCTGGACCAATTTCCCATCACCATCCGCCATCTTCCTGACCCTAAAATTGCATTGGCTTTGCTCCCCCTCATCTCTGAGGGGGAAGATGAAGCCAACAGAATAATCCAAGGCCGGCTTCAGCCCAGCATCTTCTTTATGTCCTCATCCGGGGTGCTGATGAGCCGGATGTCGTACTTGTCCACGAGGATCTTCAGCATATCCTCATTGACCCATCCGGGCACAATCGGCCCCAGATAGATGCCTTTTATGCCTAAAGCCAAGAGAGACCAGAGTACGGCTACAGCTTTCTGTTCCATCCAGCTGACGACTAGGGTCAATGGCAGATCGTTTACGCCTACTCCGAAAAGCCCTGCTAGCGCCTGGGCCACCTCCAGAGCTACGATGGCATCATTGCACTGTCCCAGGTCGATGAGGCGGGGGATGCCCTCGATGTCTCCCAAATCCAGGTCGTTGAAGCGGTATTTTCCGCAGGCCAGGGTGAGGATGACTGTGTCCTTGGGCAGCTTCTGCACAAACTCCCTGTAGTAGTCCCATTTTCGGGATGGGCCGTCGCAGCCTCCCACCAATAAGAACCTCTTGATCTTTCCTGCCGTCACCAGATCCTTGATCTTGGCGGCATGGCCCAGCAGGACGGAGGTGGAAAAGCCGGTGGTGAGGACATACTCGCCAGGCGCATCGGGCAGCTCCGGGAGAGATCGGGCTTTAGCGATAACCTCGGAGTAATCATAGCCGTCGATGTGCCTGACTCCCGGAATGTAGACCGGCCCGGTGGCAAACATGCGATCCCTGTACTCCTCCCGGGGGATGAGGAAGCAGTTGGATGTTCCCAGAAGGGCCATGGGATAATTGGCAAATAGCTCTCTCTGATCGAACCAGGCCTTGCCCAGGTTTCCGGCCAGGTTCCTGAACTTTCGCAGCCCCGGGTAGCCGTGGGCGGGAAGCATCTCCGAATGGGTGTAGACGAATACATCCGAGCCCTCCACCTGCTCCAGGAGCTTATGAAGAGCGTTCATGTCGTGGCCGGTTACCAGGATGCCGTGGCCCTTGACTGTGCCGGTTCTCACCTGGGTCGGCGTGGGCTCGCCGAAGGTATCGATATGGGCCTTCTTGAGCAGCTTCATGGTCTTGATGTTCATCTCACCAGCTTTTACCGCCAGGTTCAGGAACTCCTGGGGGTCGAAGTTCACATTGGTGAGTGTAGAGAAGAAAGCCCGCTCTATGAATGCGTCCACCTCGGGATCGGTATAGCCCAACTCCCGGGCGTGGTAGAGATAGGCGCTTATGCCCTTGATGGCAAAGAGCAGGTTGTCTTGCAGTCTTGCCACTGTAGCTTCCTTTCCACATACTCCCTTGATGGTGCAGCCTGTGCCCCCTGCAGTCTGGGAGCACTGATAGCAGAACATGTCCAGCTTTTCTTTTGCAGCCATTTAATCGTCCTCCAATTTCAGTGATTGTCAATATGGTGTATATCAGTCAATTCTCATTTTCAGGCTTTTCCTGCCCTGCAGTATTATTAAGATACCAAAGTATTTAGCCTGAGATGTTTCTGGAAAGATACAATGCAGGAAGGATGCACAGTCAATCTTACCGTCAAGTATATCGCCAGAAAATGGACCTTGCTCATTCTCCTGGAGCTATATAAGGGAAAGAATCACACCAGACGATTCTCCGAGCTGAAGAGCTGTCTGTACGGCATCACCCAGAAAGTGCTCTC
>Ga0116142_10002378_pt1 | contig 20487 bp, 21 predicted proteins | sample AD_UKC033_MetaG_FD_89785 | JGI IMG/M metagenome (GOLD analysis project Ga0116142, IMG submission 89785) | Active sludge microbial communities of municipal wastewater-treating anaerobic digesters from USA - AD_UKC033_MetaG | ecosystem: Engineered > Bioreactor > Anaerobic > Digestate | place: USA... | reverse complement strand
TCGACGATCCTGCAGCGCTACGTCGCGGCGCGCAGCGGCACGGGCGGAGGCTGAGATGGCCGAGAGCAAACGCGGTCGCAGGCTGATGGGCGAGATCAACGTCGTGCCGTATATCGACGTCATGCTCGTGCTGCTGATCATCTTCATGGTCACGGCGCCGCTGCTGACCCAGGGCGTCAAGGTGGAGTTGCCGCGCGCCGGCGCCGAGCCGCTCGAAGTGAGGCTGCCGCCCGACCAGAAGCCGCTGGTGTTGTCGATCGACCGGGAAGGCCGGCTGTTCCTGAACGTGGGTTCGGACCCCGAGGCGCAGCTCGACGAAGCGACCGTCGCGGCGCGCGCAGCGGCGATGCTGCGTCGGGCCCCGGACCTGCCGGTGCTCGTGAAAGGTGACCGGAGCGTGCCCTACGGGCGGGTCATCGAGGCCATGGTGATCCTGCAGCAGGCCGGTGCCTCGAAGGTGGGCTTTCTGACTGATCCTCTGCCGGAGCGACGCGCGAAGACATGACAGGCCCGGCACGCCGTAAGCCGGGGGGCGGCAGTTATCTCGGACCCTACACTGGGTCCATCCTGCTGCATCTCGGCCTGTTCGCGTTGTTCGGGCTCGGCTGGATCTCCTGGCAGCGCAGTGCGCCGCCACCCCCGCCCCAGCAACTCGCCATCGAGGCGGTCGTCGTCGATCCGCAGAGCATCGGCGTGCCGACGCCCGAACCCGAACCGGAACCGGAACCGCTGGTCGCACCACCGCCATCTCCGGTACCGGTGCGCGATGATGTCGAAGAGCGCCGCCGCGCCGAGGCGCTGCAGCGTGCCGAGGATCAGCGCAAGGCGGAGGCCGAACGCAGGCTGGAAGCGGAACGCCAGGCCGAGGCGGAACGCAAGGCCGAAGCGGAGCGCAAGGCCGAAGAGGCGCGCCGGCGTGCCGAGCGCGAAGCGGAACTCAGGCGGTCGATTGCGGCCGAAGAAAGACTGCGTGCGGCGCGTGCGAGCGGCGCCGGCGCGCACTGGCGCGACCTGATTCGTGCAAAAATCGAAAGCGAGTGGCGCCGTCCGCCCACTGCGCAGCCGGGCATCGAGTGCGAGGTGCAGGTCACGCAGGTGCCGGGTGGCGAGGTGGTCGCCGTGCGCATCCTCGCCTGCAATGGCGATGCCGCCGTGCGGCAGTCGATCGAGATCGCCGTGATGAGCGCCTCGCCGCTGCCGGCGCCGCCGGATCCGTCCCTGTTCGAACGCAACCTCGTCGTGGTATTCAAGCCCAATGACTGACGCCAGACTTCCCGCCCGGTTCCTGTTCATCCTGTGCATGCTGGTCGGCGCACTCGCGGCGACGGCCGCCCATGCACAGCTGCGCATCGAGATCACCTCCGGGGTGACCGACCCGATCCCGATCGCCATCGTTCCGTTTGCCCGGTCGGTGCCCGGCGACGGCGGGATCGACGTCGCGGAGATCGTGCAGCGCGACCTCGAGGGCAGTGGCCGGTTCCGCGCGATGGCCCGCCGCGACATGATCGAGACGCCGTCGAGGGCGGCCGACATCGTGGTGCCGGACTGGCGCACGAGTCGCAACGACTACATCGTCGTCGGCCGCGTACTGCCGGGTGAGGGCGGCGCCGCGCAGATCGAGGTCGAACTCGTGAATCTCGTCAACGGCCAGCGCATCGCCGGCCAGCGCTTCGTCGCCCCGGCCGGCCGGCAGCGCGAGGCCGCCCACCGGGTGAGTGACCTGATCTACGAAAAAGTGCTCGGTGTACCGGGCGCATTCGCGACCCGCATCGCCTATGTGGCGGTGAGCGGTCAGCCGCCAAGGCAGACCTACAGCCTGATCGTGGCGGACGCCGACGGCGAGGCGGCGCGCACCGTCGTCGAGTCGCCGCTGCCGCTGATGTCGCCGGCGTGGTCGCCGGACGGCGAATGGCTCGCTTACGTGTCGTTCGAATCGCGCAGCTCGGCGATCTGGATGCAGCGCGTGTCGACCGGCGAGCGCAGGCGCGTGATTGCGCGTGCCGGCATCAACGGCTCGCCGGCGTTCTCGCCCGATGGCAAGCGCCTCGCGGTGACCTTGTCAGGCAGTACCGGCAATCTCGACATTCATGTCCTCGAGCTCGAAAGCGGTGCGCTCACACGCATCACCAGCGACTCCGCGATCGATACCGAGGCGGTGTTCAGCCCTGACGGACGCACTCTCTATTTCACGTCGGACCGGGCGGGCAGCCCGCAGATCTATCGCGCCGACGTGCTCGCCAACGCGACGGCGAAGCGCGTGACCTTTACGGGGAGCTACAATGCACGCGGGCGACTGTCGCCGGACGGCAAACAGCTGGCGATGGTGACCCTCGCGGGCGGTGCCTATCGGGTGGCCGTGCAGGACCTTGCGACCGGAGTCGTGCGAACCCTCTCGAAGGGGCCGCTCGACGAATCGCCGAGCTTCGCCCCGAATGGGGCGATGCTCATCTATGCGGGCCGTGAACGCGGACAGGGAACCCTCGCGACCATCGCGATCGATGGGCAGACGACACAGCGGCTGAAGGCGGATCGCGGCGAGGTCCGAGAACCCGTGTGGGGCCCATGGCGGCCATGACTGACAGCAAAGGTAGCGATGCAATGCGAAATCTGATCTGGGTATTGCTGGCCGCGGGCGCTCTCGCGGTCGGGGGCTGCGCCTCGAAGAAGGGCGCGGAGAAGCCGGCCACGGACACAGCGCAGGGCGCGGGTACCGAGGCGGCGGTGGGTCAGGGCGTCGGTGACGGGGCGGTCACGACCGCACCGCTCGGCGACGACACGGCGAGCGCGGGTCCGCAAGGCGAGCTGCTCAGCAAGCGCATCGTCTATTTCGAGTTCGATCGCACCGAGCTCAACGCGCAGGATACCGCGATCGTCAATGCGCACGCACGCTACCTCGCCGGCAATCCGGGTGCGAAGGTGCGCCTCGAAGGCCACACCGACGAGCGGGGCACGCGCGAGTACAACATCGGCCTCGGCGAGCGGCGCTCGCAGTCCGTGCGACGCGCGTTCCTGCTGCAGGGAGTCGCCGAAACCCAGGTGTCGACCGTCAGCTATGGCGAGGAGCGGCCCGCCTCCGCCGGCAGCGACGAGGTGGCCTGGGCACAGAACCGCCGCGTCGAAATCGTCTACCTGAACTGAGCGGAGCCCGCATGCGACATCCGAGACTTCCACTCGCAGGCACGCTGATGGCGTCGATCGTGCTCGGCGGGTGCAGCCTGACTCCCGCCGAAGAGGACCCGGTGCAGGTCCGCCTTGCCGATCTCGACGCGCGGGTCGCGAAAGTCGAGCGCATCATTGCGAACCAGAGCCTGGTCGAACTTTCGCAGCGCGTCGAAGCTCTCGAGGCTCATTCCCGCGAACTGCAGGGCAGGAGTGAGGTGCAGGAGAACGCGGTGGAGGGTGCAAAGCAGCAGCAGCGCGACCTGTACAACGACCTGGACCGGCGTCTTTCCGCGCTCGAATCGGGCGTGCCCGAGCCGCCGCGCGAGGGCTCCGGCGCCGCGGCGTCGTCGACGGTTGCGGCTGCCCCGGCGGCGGCGGGTGAGCCACCCTCGGCCGCGGACCAGCAGGCGGCGTACGACGCGGCTTTTGCGGCGCTCAAGGACGCCCGATACGCCGATGCCATTACGGGCTTTCGCGCTCTGCTCGAGGCGGCGCCCACCGGCGATCTCGCGCCCAACTCGCAGTACTGGCTCGGAGAGGCCTGTTACGTTACGCGCGATTTCGAGAACGCGGCGGTCGCGTTCGAAGCCGTGGCCGAGCGCTGGCCCGATTCCGGCAAGGCGCCGGGTGCCCTGCTCAAGCTCGGCTACTCGCAGTACGAACTCAAGCGCCTGGGAGACGCGCGGCAGACCCTTGGTCGACTCACCGCGCGCTACCCGGACACCGAGGCGGCGAGGCTCGCGCAGGATCGCATCCAGCGAATCATCGCCGAGCAGCGGTGACCGCAGCGCCGGAGGCGCGGGTCAAGATCACCGAGATTTTCCTGTCGGTGCAGGGCGAGGCTGCCACGGTCGGGTTTCCCACCGTGTTCGTGCGCCTGACGGGCTGCCCGCTGCGCTGCGTGTACTGCGATACCGCCTACGCATTCCACGGTGGCGAGTGGTGGACGCTGGACGCGGTGCTCGCCGGGGTTACGGCCCATGGTGTGCGCCATGTCTGCGTGACGGGCGGTGAGCCGCTCGCCCAGCGCAACTGTCCGGCACTGCTCACACAACTGTGTGACGCGGGCTTCGACGTGTCGCTCGAGACGAGCGGCGCCATGCCGATCGACGGCGTCGATGCGCGCGTGCAGCGCGTGGTCGACATCAAGACGCCGGGTTCCGGGGAGATGCACCGCAACCGCGTCGGCGATTACGCGCTGCTCACGGCGCGCGATCTCGTGAAGTTCGTGATCACGAACCGCGACGATTATGAATGGAGCAGGGCGCGCGTCGCCGAGCACGGGCTCGCTGCGCGATGCACCGTGCTGTTCTCGCCGAGCTACGGCCAGATGCCGGCGCGCGAACTGGCCGAGTGGATACTCGCGGACCGCGCACCGGTGCGCTTCCAGGTCCAGTTGCACAAGGTGCTGTGGGGCGATGAGCCGGGACGCTAGCCACAAGGCGGTCGTGCTGCTGTCCGGCGGGCTCGACTCGGCGACTGCGCTCGCCATCGTGCGCAGTACCGGGACCCCCTGCCATGCCCTGTCGGTCGACTATGGCCAGCGGCACGCCGCCGAACTGGCTGCGGCCGGGCGAGTCGCCGCCCGCCTCGGCGCAGTCGAACACCGGGTCATGCGGGTCGACCTCGGCGGCATCGGCGGATCGGCACTGACCGACGCCACGATCGAGGTGCCGGAGTCCCCGGCCGCGGGCATCCCGGTCACCTATGTGCCGGCACGCAACACGATCATGCTGGCGCTGGCGCTGGCGTGGGCCGAGGTGCTCGAGGCCAACGAAATCGTGATCGGCGTCAATGCCGTCGATTACTCCGGCTACCCGGATTGCCGGCCCGAATTCATCGCCGCGTTCGATCGCGTTGCGCAACTGGCTACCCGCGCCGGTGTCGAGGGGCGGGCGGTGCATATCCGCGCCCCCCTGCAGGAGATGAGCAAGGCGCAGATCATCCGCACTGGCACGAAGCTGGGCGTCGACTACGGCCTGACGGTGTCCTGTTACCAGGCGGACCCCGGAGGGTTGGCCTGCGGACGCTGCGACGCGTGCCGCCTGCGACGGGCGGGTTTCGAGGCGGCAGGTGTCGCCGATCCAACGCTATACCGTTATGATGCGCACCCCGCCGGGGGCCGTTAGCTCAGTTGGTAGAGCAGTTCCCTTTTAAGGAATTGGTCGCAGGTTCGAGACCTGCACGGCCCACCAAACCTGCCGGGCGTCACGTGGAACCGACGCGAACGCAACAGGTCGAACGGCGTAAACTCGCACCTCGCTCGCGCCAGAGAGACACCGTGCCATCCAGCATATCCAGCAAGACCCTGATCGTCGGCGGTGGTATCGCCGCCGTCGGCCTCATCATCGCGCTCATCGGAATGCGCGTGGCGGATTCAGGCGCCATGCAAATCGAAGAGCTGCCACCGATCGTGACCGTGGCGCCACCCAAGATCGGACCGGTGGCGAGCGTCGTTTCGATCAACGGCACGATCAGCGCGCGTAATGAATTGCCCCTCGGCATAGACGGCGAGGGCGGTCGCATCGTCGCCGTGCTGGTCGATGTAGGCGACAAGGTGAAAAAGGGCCAGCGGCTGGTCGTGCTCGACACCTCCGTGCTCGCCCCGCAGGTCGCGCGTCTCGAGGCGGCGCTCGTGCAGGCCAAGGCCGAGGCCGATCTTGCGCAGGCCGACTGGGACCGCGCCCAGGGCGTGGCGGCATCCGGTGCGCTGTCGAGGGAAGTGATCCAGCAGCGCAGCTCGCGACTCGCCACCGCCACCGCGCAGGTGGGGGTCGTCGAGGCACAGCTGCGCGAAATGCGCGCGCGCCTGGCGCGTGCCGACATGCGCGCCCCGCTCGATGGCGTCGTGCTTTCGCGCGATGCCGAGGTCGGTCAGATCGTAACGGCGGGCAGCCCGCCGCTGTTCCTGCTCGCGCAGGACGGGGCGGTGGAGCTGCGCGGCAAGGTCGCCGAACAGGACCTGGTGCAGCTGGCGGTCGGCCAGAGCGCTACCGTGCGTATCTCCGGCCTCGAGACCCCGTTCCATGGCACCGTGCGCCTGCTCGGCGCCATGATCGATCCCGTGAGCCGGCTCGGCGAAGTGCGCATCGCGCTCGATCCCGATCCGAACCTGCGGCCGGGCGCGTTCGCACGGGGCGAGGTACTGGTCTCGGATGCCTCGCGGGCGCTGGTCCCGCAGACGGCCGTGCTGGCCGACCGCAAGGGCAATTACGTGTATGTCGTCGGGCCGGACGAGACGGTCGTGCGCCGCGACGTGAGCGTAGTCGATACCACCGCGGCCGGCGTGGTGATCGGCGCGGGACTCGAGGGTGGCGAGCAGATCGTGGTGACGGCGGGCGCCTTCCTGCGCGAGGGCGAAAAGGTCAGGACAGCCACATGAAGAACATTTCGGCCTGGGCGATCCGGCACCCTACGCTGCCGCTCGTGCTGTTCACCGTGCTCACCTTCCTCGGTATCGCGGCGTTCGCGCGCCTGCCGATCAACCTGAACCCGGACATCGCGTATCCGCTGGTGCAGATCACGGTATCGCAGCCCGGCGCCTCGCCCACCGAGATCGAGTCGCAGGTGATGCAGAAGATCGACGGCGCGGTCGCGAGCATCGGCAACGTGCGCGAGATCACCTCGCGCGCGCTGGAGGGCATGAGCCTCACGTTCGTCGAGTTCAACATCGGCACGCCCGTCGACCGCGCGGTCAACGACGTGCGGGATGCGGTGGCCAAGGTGCGCAGCGAGCTGCCCGAGGGCATCGAGGAGCCCGTCGTGCAGCGCGAGGACATCGACGGCGGGGCGATCGCCTACTATGCGGTCAGCACCACCGACATGACGCCGCAGGAGCTGTCGTGGTTCGTCGATAACACGATCACCAAGCGCATGCTCGGCGTAACCGGCATCGCCCGCGTGACCCGTGGTGGCGGCGTCGATCGCGAGATCCGGGTCGAGCTGGATCCGGCGCGCATGCAGGCTCTCGGCATCACCGCCGTGGAGGTGAACCAGCAGCTGCGCCAGTTGAACCTCGACGCTCCGGGCGGCCGGGCGCAGGTCGGCGGCGGCGAGCAGGCGATCCGCGTGCTCGGCGGCGCGAAGTCCGCCATCGATCTCGCAGCCACGCGCATCTACGTGCCGAACGGGCCGGTCGTGCAGCTCAAGGACATCGCCGACGTGCACGACGGCGTGGCGGAGATCCGCTCGATCGCACGCTTCAACGGCCGCGACGCCACCACCTTCGGCATCTTCAAGTCGAAGGGCAGCTCGGACGTGACCGTGCTCGAGCTGGTCGAGAAGGAGATAGCGAAGCTCAAGCAGGAGTACCCGCGTGTCGAAGTCAAGCAGGTATTCACGACCGTCAGGTTCACCGAGGAAACCTACAACTCGGCGATCCACGCGCTGATCGAGGGTTCGCTGCTCGCCGTGCTGGTCGTGTTCCTGTTCCTGCGCGACTGGCGGGCAACCGCGATCTCGGCGCTCGCGATTCCGCTGTCCGCGATCCCGACCTTCTTCTTCATGCAGTGGATGGGATTCACGCTCAACCAGATCAGCCTGCTCGCGCTGTCGCTGGTCGCCGGCGTGCTGGTCGACGATGCGATCGTCGAAATCGAGAACATCGTGCGGCACATGCGCAGCGGCAAGAGCGCCTGGCAGGCCGCGCTCGACGCGGCCGACGAGATCGGGCTCGCGGTCGTCGCGACCTCCGCGACGATCATCGCGGTGTTCCTGCCCGTCAGCTTCATGGGCGGCATCACCGGGCAGTTCTTCAAGCAGTTTGGCCTCACTGTCGCCGTGGCCGTGTTCATGTCGCTGCTGGTTGCGCGCCTGATCACGCCGCTGATCGCCGCCTACACGCTGAAGAGCCACGGCAAGGTGACGCATGGCGACGGGCCGATCATGGCCTGGTACCTGCGGCTGCTGCGCCGCTGCGTCGACAATCGCTGGAAGACGATCGCCGCCGGAGGAGTGTTCTTCGTGCTGTCGATACTGGCGCTGGCTTCGGTGCCGCAGTCGTTCATCCCGGCGAGCGACATGTCGTCGTCGACGCTGAATGTCGAGCTGCCGCCCGGGGTGCAGCTCGAGCAGACCGCAGCCGTGTCGGCCCGCGCACGGGAGATCGTCCAGCAGCGGCCGGAAGTCGTCGACGTGGTCGAGTCGATCGGTTCCGACGATGCAGGCGCCGTGCGCATCGCCACCCTGTACATCAACCTCGTCGAGCCGGGTGAGCGCGAACTGTCCCAGGTCGAATGGGAACGCGAGATGATCAGCAGGCTGCGCGAGATCCCCGATGCGCGTGTCAGCTTCCAGAGCCAGCACGGCGGGAGCCGCGATATCACGCTGTACATCACCGGCGAGGACTCCGACCTCGTGCAGGCTACCGCGGAGAAGATCGTCGAGGAGATGCGCACGCTGCCCGAACTGCGCGACCCGCGCATCAACGGCGACCTGCCGCGCCCCGAAATCGTCATCCGGCCGCGACTCGATCTTGCCGCGGATCTCGGCGTCACCGTGGCGAGCATCGGCCAGACCGTGCGCATCGCGACGCTCGGCGATCTGACGCAGAACACCGCCAAATTCTCGCTGGCGGATCGCCAGGTGCCGATCCGCGTCAGCCTGGTGGAGTCAGCGCGCGGCGACCTCGGCGCAATCCAGAACCTGCCGGTCCCGACCGCCAACGGTGGCGTGGTGCCGCTGAAGGCCGTCGCCGACATCAGCTTCGGCCAGGGGCCGAGCACGGTGCGCCGTTACAACCAGAGCCGTCGCGTGGCGGTGGAGGCCGACCGCAACGTCGAGCCGAGCGTGGCCATGAAAAAGCTGATGGCGCTGCCCACGCTGGCCAATATGCCGCAGGGCGTACGCCTGATCGAGAAGGGCGACGCAGAAATGATGAACGAGCTGTTCTCGAACTTCATGCTGGCGATCGCCGCCGGCGTGATGATGGTGTTCGCGGTGCTGGTGCTGCTGTTTGCGCGCGTGTTCCAGCCGATCACGATCCTCTCGGCTCTGCCGCTGTCGGTCGGCGGCGCGGCGCTCGCGCTGATCCTGACAGGCAAGTCGTTCTCCCTGCCGGCGGTGATCGGTGTGCTGATGCTGATGGGCATCGTCGCGAAGAACTCGATCCTGCTGGTCGACTTCGCGATCGAGGAGATACGCGCCGGCAAGGACCGGGTCACGGCACTGATGGAATCAGGTCACAAGCGCGCCAGGCCGATCGTCATGACCACCGTCGCGATGGTGGCCGGCATGCTGCCGGTCGCGCTGAACCTGAGCGAGGGCTCCGCATTCCGCGCGCCGATGGCGATCGCGGTCATCGGCGGGCTGATCACCTCGACGGCCCTCACGCTCGTGATCGTGCCGGCGCTGTTCACCCTGATCGACGACCTCGAGCAGTGGCTCGCGCCGCGCATCACGCGCGCGCTGTCTCACGACGGCACGCCGGATGCGCAGCGCTCGCCAGCCCGGGGCTAGTCCGGCTGCCCGGGCCCTGCCGCCAGCACGGCATCGATCGGCTGTACGGTGCCGTTCGTGGCCACGGCCTGCCTGCCGGTAACGCGCGCCTCGGCGATGCGCAGCTTGCCCGCGACGAGATCCACCGCGAGCCTGTCGCCGCCGACCGTGGCGATTTCGCGCTGGCGCTTCAAGGCGTACTGGTCAAGGTTGCCGGAGACCACATGTCGCTTGAGCAGCGCGGCCAGTTCCGCGCGGTTTTCGGGGGCGAGCAGACGCTCGAGTGTGCCGGCGGGCAGCTTCGCGAAGGCCGCGTCGGTCGGCGCGAAGACCGTGACGGGTTGCGTGCTGCGGATGAGATCCTGCAGGCCGGCCGCGTCGATGGCACGCGCGAAAGTCGAGAAGCGGGCGTCGCTGTGGATCACGTCGCCGACGCGCCGGTCGTTGGCACCGGCAGGGTTGACGATGCCCATCGTCGCAAGGGCGGCGAGGGCGATGAGGGCGAGATTCTTCATGGCATGACTCCAGTGAGGGGGTTGCGCGCAGAATAGCGGCGAGACTTCTCCGCAACGTGCGGGCCAGGCAAAGCTGTGCAAAGAAGTGCAAAGGTCGCCGGCGGGATGTGACGCGTCCGGTGAGCGTCTAAACTGCCTGCATGACGGCCCGGCTGCTGCTCATCGACGACGATCGCGACTTGTGCGCCATGCTCGAGGAGTTGCTCGTGGGCGAGCACTTCGAGGTTGCGAGCGTCCACACGGGGCCGGCGGCACTGGCTCACCTCGCGCGCGAACGTGTCGATCTCGCCGTGCTCGACGTCATGCTGCCCGGCATGAACGGCTTCGACGTACTGCGCACGCTGCGCCGCACCAGCGCCGTACCGGTCCTGATGCTGACGGCGCGCGGCGATGCGGTGGATCGCATCGTCGGTCTCGAAGTGGGCGCCGACGATTACCTCGCCAAGCCCTTTCATCCGCGCGAACTGATCGCCCGCATCCGCGCGATCCTGCGCCGCCCGGCCACCAGCTCGGCCGGGTCGACCGAGCGTGTCCTGCGGACCGGCCCGCTGGAACTCGACGTGGCGCGTGGTCGTGCCATGGTCGGCACGCGCCAGGTCACGTTGACCGGCGCTGAGGCTCGCGTGCTCGAAGTCCTGATGCGCTCGGCGGGCCAGGTGGTGAGCCGTGGGCAGTTGTGCGAACGCGCGCTCGGCAGACCCCTCGAAGCCTTCGACCGCAGCATCGATACGCATGTGGCGAACCTGCGGCGCAAGCTCGGCGAGGGTGCACCGACCCTGCGCGGTGTGCGTGGCGCAGGCTATGCGCTCGACCCGGGTGATCCGCAATGACGGGCGTGTACGGGCGCATATTCCTGACGGTCGGCGTCGCTACGCTGCTGATGCTGGCCATCGGCACCGCAGCGAGCTTCCTGATGGTCAGCCAGCGTCTCGGGCGCCTCGCCGGCGAAGACACCGCACGCGCGGCCGCGGCCGCAGCCGCGTCAGTCGATCGCGGCGGAATGGCGGCATTGCGCGCCTGGTTGCAGGCCGATGAAGCTTCGGGTGACGAGCGACGCGTGCTCGTGGTCGACCCGAGTGGCGTGGACCTGCTCGGCCGCGAGGTGCCCCCCAGCCTGAGAATCCGCACGCCAGGGCTGCTGGCCGACGAGGAGGGCGCGAACTCGCCTTCGCTGCAGCCGGCGCGATGGGTCCCGCAACTGCGACTGCCGGACGGCGAGCGCTACGCGGTCTATCTCGTCGAGCGGGAGCCAGCGTGGTGGTCGCGCGCAGGGTTGCGCCAGCTGCCGCTCCTGCTGCTGGCGCTCGCCACCCTGTCGGGCGGCATCGTCGCGAGTATCCTCGCCCGCGGCTTCAGCCGGCCGATACGCGAGCTGGCTCGCGCCACACGCTCGTTCGCCAAGGGTCTCGAGGCCCCGCAGATCGGCGCGCGGGTGCTCGGGCGTGGTGATGAGCTCGGCGCGCTCGCCCGCGATTTCACGGCCATGGCGCGGCGTCTCGAGCACCTGCTCAAGGCGCGCGAACAACTCGTGCGCGACATGTCCCACGAGCTGCGCACGCCGCTCGCGCGGCTGAACGTGGCGCTCGAGTTACTGCGCAGGAAGGATCCCGGTGATCGCTTCACGGTGGACTTGGCGCGCATCCAGCAGCAGGCCGACCTGCTCGACCACATGATCGAGTCGATCCTCGGCCTGGCAAGGCTCGACGCCATGGCGAGACCGCCACGTTTCCAGCTGCTGGAGCTCGCACCATTCATCGAGGAATGCATAGAGGATGCGCAACTCGAGGCGACGGAACGCGGCTGCGTGATCGAGCTGCAGGATGCGGGCCACGACCCGCTGCGCGTGTATGCGAACCCCGCGATCCTCGCGAGCGCCATGCAGAACGTGCTGCGCAACGCCATCCGCTACACGCCCGAGGGTGCCCGCATTGATGTGCGGGTGCAGCGGCGCGCGGACATGGCCTGCATCCTGGTGCAGGACCGGGGACCGGGCGTACCACAGGATGCGCTCGAAAAAGTATTCGAACCGTTCTATCGCGTGGACGATTCGAGGGGCCTCGAGCCCGACGGAACGGGCCTGGGTCTCGCGATCGTTGCCCGCGTAATGCGCCTGCACCGGGGCACGGCGGCCGCCATGAACCGGCCGGGTGGAGGCCTCGAGGTGACATTGTCCTTGCCGATCGTACCCGAGGGCAGCCTGCCCCCGGAGCCCGACTACTATCCCGGCGCGGACATTGCCGAGCCTGTCAGCTGACGCCGGACAACTGCGCTCTCAGCGCGGCATTGAAGGCGTCCTCGGCTTCGATATTGGAAAGGTGGGCTGCTGGCAACTCCACGAGCCTGGCGTTCGCGATCGCGGCGGCCAGTTCTGCAGCGAGCGCCGGCGTGGTGCCCGAATCCTGCGTGCCGCAGATCACGAGCGTCGGTGCACGAATCGCGGCAAGCCCTGCGCGTTGGTCCATGTCGCGGATCGCGCAACAGGCCGACGCATAGCCGACGGGGTCGGTCGCGGTGAAAATGCCGCGGATCCGCGCTACCTCCTGCGCTTCCCGGGCGCGAAAGTCGGCGGTGAACCAGCGCTCCATGGTCGCGTCGGCGAGCGCGGCGACACCCTGCGCCTGCGCCAGTGCCGCGCGCTCGGCCCACAGTGTGGCCGGCGGCAGGTACGCGGCGGTATTCGCGAGCACGAGCCGGTCCACGCACGCCGCATGGTGCTGGGCGGCCCACATCGCCGCCATGCCACCGATCGAAAGGCCGCACCAGTGGGCGCGTTCGATGCCGAGCGCATCGAGGATGGCGCAGGCATCGCGTGCGAGCGCATCGATATCGAGTTCCTGGAAGCCGTCGATCGTCGAGCCACCGTGCCCGCGCATCGAGTATCGCACGACGAAAAAATCATCGGCGAGGTGGTCCGCCTGTGCGTCCCACATCGCGAGCGAGCTGCCGAGCGCGTGCAGCAGCAGGAGTGCGGGCCGATCGCGTTTGCCGCTGCACTCGTACTCGAGGCTGCCGCCAAAAACCGTAACCTGCTCCACGCTCAGTAACCGCGCTCGATATCCACGACCGACAGCAGCGGCTCGCCGGCCTGCCAACGACGCAGGTTCTCGCGCACGATCAGGGCACGCGTGCCGGCTTCGGTGTCCGAGCTCGCGGCCATGTGCGGCGTGATGATCACTCGCGGCATGCGCCAGAGCGGATGATCGGCCGGCAGCGGCTCGGGATCAGTCACGTCGAGTCCGACGCCGGCGAGGCGCCCTGATTCCAGTGCCGCGATCAGGTCCTTCGTGATGACACTCTGGCCGCGGCCGAGGTTGATGAAGTAGGCGCCGGGCTTCAGCGCGGCAAAGAACGCGGCATCGAACATGCCGCGCGTCTCGTCTGTGAGGGGCAGCGCGGAGATCACGGCGTCGGCCTGCGCGGCGAGGGCATGCAGGTCGCCAGGCTTGCCGACCTGTTCGACGAAGTCGGGTCCGGGCCGGCCGGAAGCCCGCGTGGCGATGACGCGCATGCCGAGTGCGTGGGCCCGCCGCGCGACTTCGGTACCGATGCCGCCCAACCCCACGACCAGCAGCGTCTTGCCTGCGACGACCTGTACCGGTGCGCCGGGGGCCGACGAGCGATCCCAGCGCCCCTCGGTGCCGCGCACGATGTAAGTATCGAGGTGGCGCGACAGCGCCAGCAGCATTGCGATGGCGTGCTCCGACATCGCCGGTCCCATCACGCGCTGCATGTTGGTGACGATGATGCCGCGATCCGCAAGCTGCGGCAGCGTGACGCAAGCCTCGACGCCTGCAAAGAGGGTCTGCACCCAGCGCACTTTCGTGGCGGCCGCGAGAATCTCCGCGTCGCAGAAGCCGAGCAGCGCGTCGGCGCGGGGCGCGGCGGAGAGTGCCTCCGCGGCCGATTTCGCCACGATGATTTCCACCCCCGGAGCCACCGGCGCGAGGTAGGCAGCCGCATCGCGCAGACTGCCGTGCACGACGATGCGGTCGAGCGGGCGCCACCCGGCGTAATCGCGCACCGGCTTTGCATCCGCCTGGATGCCCAGTTCCGCGATGAGTTGCGCGGCTTCGGGCGCGATGACCGGTGGCGAGTCGGCGTGGGCGAGGGGAGCCAGTGCGAGGAGCGGCAGCGAGAGGAGAAAGTGGCGCATCCGCCCAGTATCGAGTACCGGCATATCGCCGTAAAGAGCACCGATTCCCCGCGTGTCTTCCTCCGCCCGTGGTCGTTGAATGCACACACGACACATGAAACGCACGGCGGAGGAGAGTGTCATGGCAAGCAGGCAGCATTCACGCGGTCAGGGCATGACCGAATACATCATCATCGTTGCGCTCATCGCGGTGGCCGCGATCGGCGTCTACACGGCATTTGGCGACATCGTTCGCGGTCAGACCTCGGTGGCGGCCTCTGCCCTGGCCGGCGCCAATTCCGGCGGTGCGCGCGGGGCCGTCAACCAGGCGCAGCAGCGCTCCAATACCGAAGGGCAATCGCAGAAGACCCTGCAGGACTTCGAGCAGTAGACCATGCCACGGGAGCAGGGCCATGCGGTGGTGTTCGTTCTGGCGCTGCTCGCGTGCCTGGTGGCCGCGGCGCTGCTCGTGCATGACAGCGGCCGGCTCGCCGCGCAGAAGCGGCGCCTCATCGACGCCGCGGACGCCGCGGCGATGTCGGGCGCCGTCTTCCAGGCGCGGGTGCTCAATTTCGAGGGCTACATGAACCGCGCGATCGTGGCGAACCAGGCAGCGCTTGCGCAGTCGGTGAGCCTGCGCTCGTGGCTCGAGCACATGACCCGTACGGTCGATCGGGTCGATCGCGTCACGCGTTTCGTGCCGTGGCTCGCCCAGGCCACGCGCGCGCTGCGCAGCCTGATGTCGGGCGCCAACCGCGCCGCCCAGCCGCTGCTGCTGTCGGGCGAGGGCGCGCTCGCCATGTTCACGGCCGAGTTCGCACTGGCCGCCGAATCACTGCATCTGGCCGCGGCGCCGGTGGCACTCGCGCTGGTGCGCAGCACCGCGGCCGACAATTTCCCGGGCGCCGCACCCAGTACCCGGGGCGAGGCGCTGCTTGCGGCCCACGCCGCGCGCTGGGGCGCACTCACGCGCAGCTATTCCGGCTCGTCCCGCGGGCGGCAGAAGGACATCACCGTGCGTTCGCTCGACCGCTTCACCGTCGATCGCGGCGCGACCCTCGCCTCGCTCGTCATCGTGAGGCTGGAGAAGCGAGGTGGCACCGATCTGCTCGGCTTCGACACCTGGCGCGCCCTGGACAGCTTTGCGCTGCATCGCCGTGACCTGTTCGGCTGGGATGAATCCTTCTCGATCGGCTGGGGCGCCGCGGAGCAGGGCGCGCGCAGCAGCGCACGCGGCATCCACGGCAACAGCTACCGGGTCAACGGACGCACCTCGCGCACGGCGGCACGCAGCATGCGCAGTTCGCGCCTGTCGCGTGGCCTACCCGCGATGCGTGATGTGGCGCGGCCGGGTTCGGCCGACACCATCGACTTGCGGCTCGATCTCGAGCTGACGGCCCCCGTGCCCATGGCCGGCGCGAACCCGCAGGCGATGAATGCACTGGCTTCGGCGCGCGTGTTCCACGCGCGGCCCGTGGCACGGCTCGACCGCCGGCGCGAACTCGCGAGTCTCTATTCGCCCTATTGGCACGCACGCCTCGCGCCCGCGCCATGGCTGCCGCTGCCGTGACTCGCCTGCGGGGCCAGGCCATCACCGAGATGCTGGTCGTGCTGCTGGCGCTGCTCCCGCTGTGGCTCGGCATTCTGGCAGTGGCCGGATTGCAGGACATTGCCATGGCCGCGCAGTCGGCGGCGCGCTATGTCGCTTTCGACCACGCGCTCGCATCCGGCGTGGCCTCCACATCGGTCCTGCGCGCGCGCGGCTACCTCATCGATGCCGCGCCAGGACCGGTCGCCGCGGCGGCACTGGCGCATTCCGACGGATGGAATGCCTATCCGGGTCTGTGGCAGGACCCGGCATCCGGACGCCACTGGCTCGCCGCGCCGTCGGCGGCATCGATTGCCGTGCACACCCCGGCCCTGGACGGCCCCGCGGGCCGGGCGAGCGATCTGGCATTGCGCGCAGTGTCGGTATCGGCGCCGCTCGCGCCCGGGTCGTTCGACCTGCAGGCGCGCGGACCCGCGGTGGCCACCGTGAGCATCGCGCTCGATGATCTGAGGCTGCCGCATGTGCCACGGCCTTACGTGCTCACGGCGCATGCCAGCGTGATCGGGGGCGACTGGGCGGCCGACGGCCCCGATCAGGTGGCGAGGCGTGTGCGGGGTCTTACGCCGTTGCGGGTCCTCACGCCGGTCACCGCCATCGTCGAGTCGCTGCGGCCGTTGCTGGCCCTGTTCGAACCGCGCCTGCGCGAGTTCTGCCCGGGTGAAGTGGCGCCGGAGATCGTACCGCCCGACCGCCTGGTGCCGCGTCCGGCGACGCGCCGCGTGGAGTGGGTCCGATGCTGAGGCTGTGGATCGCGGCGCTCGCCCTCCCGGGGGCCACATTCATAGACCGTGATGCGGTGATCGTCGATCGGGTCCCGCTGCAGATCGAGCGCTACCATTCCAGTCTCGTACCCGAGGAGGCGCTGGCTGCCTGGGCCGCATCCGCGCCGGGGATCGTGCCGAACCCGTCGGCCGGAGCATGGCGCATCGCGAGTCGCACTTCGGGCGCGATTCGCGAGACGCTGCAGGCGCGTGCCGACGGCCGCGGGGGCAGCGAGCTGATTCTTGCGCGGCTCGATCTGCGCTCGCCGCTCGCCGCTCCCGTGCAGCTGCCCCTGTCGCTGCCGGCCGGCGGATCAGTGCTGCGCGCCATTCATTTCCGGGAGACGGGCGCGAAAGCGAGCCAGTACCTCGTCTCGATTCCCGGCGGTCGTGCGCGCGCCCTCGCGCAACTCTGCGCGCGTGCCCTCGACAGCGGCTGGCGCGTGCTGGGCGCCTCGGACTGCGCCGGGAACCGTGGCCCGCTCGCACGCTGGTTCATGCGCGGTGAGGAAACTCTCGGCATCGAGGTGCGCGGGGGCGGGCGCAGCACCCGCATCGTCATGGGCCACGTGGCCCCGCGGCCATGAGCGCGCTCCGCGGTCAGGCGCTCGTCGAGTACACGGTCGTCCTGACCGCCCTGGTTGCAGCCCTGTGCCTGCCGTTGGCAGCGGACCTGTCGCTCGTCGAACAACTCGAGGGCGCAGTCCGCCACTTCTGGCAGGCATGGCGCGCGGCATTGCTCGCCGTGGAGTACGCCACATGGTCCTGAACGACACGCTGCAGGCCCGGTCACGATGGCTGCCGTGGGTCATCGCCATCGTGGCGGGCGTTGGTGCGTCAATGCTGGCGACCCGCCATGTCAGCGGGCGTATCGCGAGTGCCGAGGCCGGACTCGCGCAACGCTATGCCCTGCGCCCGGTGATCGTCGCAGCGGCAGACCTGCCGGTCGGCCATGTCGTGCGCCATGAGGATCTCGCCGTCCGCCAGGTGCCCGTGCGGTTCGCACCGAGTACTGCGCGAGGCCCGGAAGCGGCCGGCGAGCTGGTCGGTCGCGTAACACTGCATGCGCTCGCGCCGGGCGACGCCCTTGTGCCAGGCGCCCTGCAACCGGACGAGTGGCCCCGGCTCGCATCGCTCGTGGGAGCAGACCGCAGAGCCATCACCCTCGCGGTGGACGAGATCAACGGCTTCTCGGGCATGCTCGCGCCCGGCAACGTGATCGACCTTCTCTACACACCCGACCCGGGAGCCGCCACGGCGCGCCGCGCGATCGTGCGACCGTTGCTCGAGGGCGTCACGGTGCTCGCCACCGGGCGCAGCACCCGGCAGTCCCCGGGCAGCGCTCGACAGGGTGGCATCGACAGCGACTACGCGACCGTCACGCTCGAGGTCACGCCGATCGACGCCCAGCGCATCGTGCTCGCGCAGCGCACCGGCGAGGTCACCGTACTGTTGCGAGGTGTCACGGCGGAATCGGCGGCAGCACTGCGCGTGGTCGATGTCAGTGCGATCGCCGGCGGCGCGCCAGTGGTGCGGCCCGCACGCGGCATCCAGATCATCGTCGGTGGCGCCGCAGCGCGGGCGGTCCAGACGCGGTTCGCGCCGGCCGGGGAGGCCGCGCCATGAGGCGCCCGGCCGCGCACTGGCGCCTGGCGTTGCTGCTCATCGCGCAGGCGCCGCCCATCGGTACTGCGGCAGCCGAAATTCCCGCGCACATCGACCTGTTCATTGGCGACAGTCGCGTGCTCGATGTGTCCCCGACACGCGTTGCGGTCGGCAACGGTGCGATCGTCTCGGTGACCAGCCTGCAGGGCGGCGAGCTGTTGCTGCTCGGCGAGAGCGCGGGGCGCACGGTTCTGCAGCTGTGGCTGGCCGACGGCTCACAACACCGGATCACGATCGATGTGGCCGAAACCGACATGCACGCCACACTGCGCGTCGTGCGCGAACTGCTGGTCGGCGTCGAGGGCATCGCGGCACGCCCGATCGGCCATCGCATCGTGCTCGAGGGCCTCGCCACCGGAGCCCGTGCGCAGGACAGGGCCGCGGCGATCGCCACGCTGTACCCCGGTGTGGTGCTCAACTTCGTCGGCAAGGTGGCCTGGGAGAGCATGATCCACTTCGACGTACGCATCGTCGAAGTCCGCGTCGGAGCGCTGCGTGATGTCGGCGTGCGCTGGCGCGACGACATTAACGGACCCAATTCGGGGCTGATCGCCGACCTCGTCACCAACGACCTGTTCCGCGCAGTTCCCCCCGCACCGGAACTCGACGCGTTGCAGGGTGCGGCGCTGCCGGAGCGCGTGTGGCCGCCCAAGGTTCATCTCGGCTGGATTACCACCATCGATTCGCGCATCCGCCTGCTCGAGCAGCAGGGGGATGCCGTCATCGTCGCCGAACCGATGCTGAGTTGCCGCAGCGGTGGCAGTGCGCGTTTCGTGTCGGGTGGCGAGCTGCCCATTCCCGTGTTCGATCCGCAGGGCGGCGCCGATGTCGAATACAAGGAGTATGGCGTCATCCTCGACGTGAAGCCCGTGGCCGAGCCCGATGGCAGCATCTATGCGCGCATCGACACCGAAGTGAGCCAGGTGGACGAGGCGCAGCGCGTGCTCGGCGTGCCGGGCTTCATCAAGCGTCAGTCCGCCACCGAAGTGAACCTGCGCGAAGGGGAGACCCTCGTCATCGCCGGCCTCGTCAATCGCAGCTTCTCGCGCGAGCGCCGGCAAGTGCCGGGCCTCGGCAACCTGCCGGTCGTCGGCGGCGCGTTTCGTTCGCGTACCCGGCGCAGCCTTGACTCCGAGCTCGCGATCTTTATTACCCCGCGGATCGTATCCGGAGAGGCGGCACGCGGCGCGCCGGCAGAGCGTCCCCACGCGACCGCCGAGCGGCTGCAGGATCGCATCGATGCACTGGCGCCACCGTCGCCGCCGAGGCCCGCACCACAGCCCGGGAGGCCGCAGCCGTGAATCCTGCTGCCGCCGTCCCTGCGGTACCGCTGCCCGAACTCGCCCGCACGCTGCATCGCGAACTGCTGGCGGCACTCGATCTGCGCCGGCGCGACATCGTGCAGATGCCCGAAGCGGAGCTGCGCGCGCTCGCGAGCGAACGCCTTGCCGGGATCATCGGACGGATGAGCCTGCCACGAGACCTCGACACGCGCGCACTCGTGCGCTTCGTCGTTGACGAGGCCATCGGCCTCGGACCGCTCGAGAGCCTGCTCGCAGACGACAGCGTGTCGGAGATCATGGTCAACGGCTCCGGCCGCGTGTTCGTCGAGCGCGGCGGGCAGCTGCAATCGACGACCACGCGCTTCACGAGCGAACAGGCGCTGCGGGCCGCGATCGATCGCGTGGTGTCGCGCGTCGGCAGGCGGGTCGACGAGGCTTCACCACTCGTCGACGCGCGACTCGCCGACGGCTCGCGCGTCAACGTCGTGCTCCCGCCGCTGTCGCTGTGCGGCGCCGCGCTGACGATACGCAAGTTCTCGCGCCGGAGGCTGACCATGGACGACCTGGTCGACCTCGGCGCGATCAGCCGGCCCATGGTGCAGTTCCTCGCCGAATGCGTGCGCCACCGGCGCAACATCATCGTCTCGGGCGGCACCGGATCGGGCAAGACCACGCTGCTGAACGTGCTCTCGGCGCTGATCCCGGAGGGCGAGCGCATCATCACGATCGAGGATGCCGCCGAGCTGCGTCTCGCCCACGACAATCTGGTGGCGCTCGAGGCGCGTACCGCCAATCTCGAGGGTCGCGGCGAGATCACGATCCGCGACCTCGTGCGCAATGCGCTGCGCATGCGTCCCGATCGCATCGTCGTCGGCGAATGCCGCGGCGGCGAGGCGCTCGACATGCTGCAGGCGATGAACACCGG
>Ga0116142_10002370_pt1 | contig 20521 bp, 19 predicted proteins | sample AD_UKC033_MetaG_FD_89785 | JGI IMG/M metagenome (GOLD analysis project Ga0116142, IMG submission 89785) | Active sludge microbial communities of municipal wastewater-treating anaerobic digesters from USA - AD_UKC033_MetaG | ecosystem: Engineered > Bioreactor > Anaerobic > Digestate | place: USA... | reverse complement strand
TGCAACCTAACAATTCGTTCAAGCCGAAACTGCTTCGCTCCGGCAACGGCGTGGCAGAGAAAGCTTGCCACGCCGTTTCCTGCGCTACGCAGTTCGGCTTAACTCAGGTGTTAGACCGCTGCCCGAGCATCGCTTGCGGTTGTTGCGTTTTGTATATACACTCTGGCCATGAAGTTCACCTGGTCAGAGCGTAAGCGCTCCCTCAACCTGAAGCAGCATGGGCTGGACTTCGTTGACGCGCCTACCGTCTTTGCCGGGTTGACCTTCACCTTCGAGGACGACCGCTTTTCCTATCAGGAACAGCGCTTTGTCACCCTCGGCCTGCTCGCTGGGATTCCTGTCTCAGTGGTTCATACGGAGACTGCCCATGAAATCCGCATCATCTCGTTCAGAAAAGCGACCCAACGTGAAGCGCGCATCTACTTCAGCCAAGTCCAAGACTGACTTCGCCCGCCTGCGATCTACCAAAGGCGTACCGGTTCCCGACCATCCGGAGGCTGACGTCCGGCACATCGTCCGTGGCGTCGTTCGTCGAGGCCTCCAACTTCAGCCACCTAAGTCCGCGATCTCGCTGCGCGTAGATCAGGACGTACTGGAGTGGTTCAAGACCCAAGGCCCCGGCTACCAGACTCGTATCAACGCAGTGTTGCGTGCATTTCGCGATGCATCGGTCTAACAATTCGCCATCCGCAGCTCGTCCCGACGTCGCGCGTTGATGATCGCCAGCAACTTCCTCATGCACGCCACCAGCGCCACCTTTGCAACCTTTCCGCGGGCGCGCAGCTGCTGATAGTGGGCCCGCATCGCCGGATCCCAGCGCACCGCCGACAGCGTGGCCAGCGTCGCTGTAACAAACCGCCGGGATGACGGATTGAGTGGTTCTTGGAGGTTCCCTTGTCAGGCCTTGCCCTGCTCCATGGGATACCGGCTTTGGCGCCTGCCGCGGGTAAACTTGAGCTTTGTCCACCCGGAGCCACCCATGCCCATGGCCAAGCACTTCTTCATCACCATCGACGATCTACCGATCGCGCACGGCGACGAGCCGGCGCTTGCCTTCGACGGCGAATCGCCGGAAACGCTGGCGGCGCAGTTGCAGGCGGCCTTGCGCGAACCGACGCTGTGGGAGCGCTGGCGCGACATGCAGGACGATCCCGATGCCGTCGATCCGGCGGGAGGAGCGACCGATGCGGCAGCGACGGTTACCGGCTCGCTGGCGGCACTTCGTGCCGAGTTGCAGATTGCGACCACATTGCCGCATGCGATCGTCAAGCACCGCCTCGACCTGCTCATCGGCCCACACTGGAAGCTGCGCGACGTCAGCTGAGGATTGTGTTCTCCCCGGTCGCGGCTGCAGCCGCGACGATGCCAGGCCCAATGCGCCCTCCGGCATCGCCTCCCCCGGGAGAACCCGGCTCGACATCGGCTCTCGGTTTTGCTTCCATCGATTGCCGCGGCGCGATGCACATGCGTCGCCACCACGCGGAGAATCCGCATGAATTCCCTTCCTTCGTTGCTCATCGGACTCGCACTCGTTTCCATGAACATGCCTTCGCAAGCCCAACAGTACCGTCCGGCCGGCGACAGCGCCGAATTCAAAGCCCTCGCCGCCGTCGTCGTCTCCGGTGTGCGCGCCGAGCTCGGTCAGGCCGTCGTCGTCGACATCGACACCGTGACGCGCAACGGCGACTGGGCCTTCGTAACCGCTGCGCTGCTCGACGACAACGGTCGTGCGTATCGCTACCTCGGCACACCGCTCGAGGAAGCCGCAGCCGCAGGTGGCGTGTCGAACGCCTATGCGGGCCTGCTGCGTCTGCGCGGCGACGCCTGGACCCTCGTCACGCAGGCCATCGGTCCGAGTGACGTCGCCTGGGAAAACTGGCCGAGCAAGTACGGTGCACCGGCGAGCCTGTTCGGCTTCTGAATCCACCCGTCAGATGCAGTCGCCCTGCCCTGCGCGGACAAGCCGCGCACATGCGCCGATGCGCCACGAAACGATGCTTCGAGGATGCTGCCCGTTCCACCGGGGATGTTCTGATCAATCCCACAACGGCGTCACCGTCCTGTGCGGGCGCAGATCAAGGCGCGATGGCGAAGGCAGACTGGCGGTCTGTCGAGCCGGCGCAACACCGGGCTGCGCCCGCACAGGGCGGCCCCAACCTCCTGATTCCCAATGACGGGGTGACATCCGCAAGGCCCGCGGCGCGGCGTGCGCGGCTCGCCCAGGCAACCAGCCTGCACTTCGCCACGCCCACCAAGCTGCGAACCTCGCCTGACGTCAGCGTGGCGGCGTCAGGATCGTATAGTGCGAGGTGCTGGTGAACCAGCGGCCGTTGTCGTAGGTGATGCGCTGGGTGCCGTCGGCATTGCGATTGTTCGAACCGATGAAGGTCACCTTGCCGTTATCGTTGCTGGCGACGATCTCGGTGTGCGACATGCCACCTCCCTGGATGATGACGACATCCCCCGGTCTGGCGTTGGCGAGGCTGACCGGTGTCCAGCCGGCGTTGCGCAGGTTGGTGTTGAGCTGAGCGACCGAGTCGCTGCGCTGGCCGTGGCTGATGAGCCCGGCTTTCTCGAGCACGGCCGAGACAAAGTTCGCGCAACAGAGATTGCTCGGCACGTTCGGGTTCATCGGCAGGTCGCCGCTGCGCTTGAGCTCCGAGGCATTGCGGTCGAGAAACCGCTCGGCGATGCGCGCCGGGTTGTTGCCCGACACCGGTGTGGTCGGCGAAGTCGGCGAAGGTCCGTCGACACGTCCACCACCTGACGTGACGCCGCCCGGAATGCGTACTTCCTGGCCCGGATGGATCAAGTTCGGATTGGCAATCTGCGGGTTCGCCGCGATCAGCGAGGACAGCGAAACACCATGTTGCTGCGCGATGCCGGACAACGTGTCGCCACGCTGTACGGTGTGCGTCGAAGCCGGCGCCGACGAGGCACTTCCCGGCAGGTGGATTTGCTGGCCCGGATGGATCAGGTTCGGATTGGTGATCTGCGGGTTCGCCGCGATCAGCGAGGACAGCGAAACACCATGTTGCTGCGCGATGCCGGACAACGTGTCGCCACGCTGCACGGTGTGCGTCGAAGCCGGCGCCGACGAGGCACTTCCCGGCAGGTGGATGTGCTGGCCCGGGTAGATCAGGTTCGGATTGGCAATCTGCGGGTTCGCGGCGATCAGCGAGGACAGCGAAACACCATGCCGCTGTGCGATGCCCGACAGCGTGTCACCGCGATGGACGGTGTAGTCACCCGCCGCCGGCGCTGGTGCTCCGGTGCCACCACCGTTGCCCGGCTGCGGCGCCGGTGCCGGCGTGTTGTCGAGGCTGCCGCTGATGCGCGCCCGCACCTTGCTGGTCGCTTCGCCAGCCGTGATGCGGCCATCGCCGTTTAGATCGAGACCCCGGTTGGCGTTGTAGGCGTTCGAGCCGGCACTGAACAGCGTGGTGTTCGGGTCCGGCTTGGGGCTACCGGAGAGCACGGCGGTGTACACCGCTTCGAGCGTGCCGAGCCGACCGGCGAACGGCGCGAAGTACTTCTCGACGTACTTGAGCTGCTCGACCGGTGACATGCGCGCAAGTTCGGCAGTCGACGTACCGAGGCCCCGTGCGGTGCTGTCGAGGAACTGGATCAGTCCGGTCGCCGAGCTGGTCGGGTTCTTGATGCTCGGCGAGAACGTGCCGCCGGTCTCGAAGCTCATGGTCGCCAGGATGTATTCCGGCTTCGTGCCGAGGCGCGCGGCCATCGCCTCGACCTCGCGAAGAAACTGCGGCGTCACATTCGGATTGCCGGCCACGCCGGTGATGCGGCTGTAGTCGAACGAACCACCCGGCGCGCTTCCCCCGGGCGCCGTTGGCGCCGGCTCCGCGCCACGCGAGCCCGCAGGGATGTTGACGTGCTGGCCGGGGTAGATGACGTTCGGGTTGTTGATCTGTGGATTCGCCGCGATCAGGTCGGACAACGAGACGCCATGCTCACGTGCGATCGACGACAGCGTGTCGCCGCGCTCGACCGTATAGCCGGCAAACTGCGGGCCTGACGCCGCCAGCGCGGTGGTGCCATTCGATACGGACTGAACCTGGGACATCGCACACCTCCACGCAGGATTCCGGAACGCATGCCTGCACTCGGAGGCATGCAACGCGGCGATTGCAGCATCACCCCGGCCACGCGCCCATCGGGGCGTTCCCCAGCTCGGGTATTCCCGAGGTCGTGCCCACGGATGCGGGTTAACCCGAGACAGGGACAATCCCTATGGCGCACACGTGAACGCGTTCGCAAACTCCGCCCGACCCGTGTCATACCCGAACGTGGAGGAGAGATCGATGAGCATCCAGGGCAACCCCCACATGTTTTCCGGCAATGTGCTCGAAAACATCCAGTTCCGCGGCGAAGTCGGGCGTTCGCTGTCCGGCGTCGATCCGAGCATCGGCAGCGTGCGCGTCCGTGCCGCGCTCGATGCGGTCGACATGCGCAACCTGTCGACGCAGGAGAAAAACACCCTGCTGGCGACGCTCGACGTGCTCGGTGCCGACGGAGCAATCAGCAATGCCGACGCCGATGCGATCACGGCGATGATCGATCGCTTCGAATCGACCGGGCAGCTGCTCGACACGCTGACCGGCGGCAATCTCGGTTCTTTGCGCAGCTCGGGTTCGTTCCTGCCGTTCACCGCCGCCAGCCTGGTCAACTACCCTGGCAACCCACTGTTCGGCAGCCTGCTCGGCTCGTTGGTCGACAGCGTCGTGCAAGGCTTCAAGGACGCGCTGTTCCTCGGCGCTGCGCAAGGCATGATCGACGGTTGCGCCAAATCGACCTACGGCGGCGACGCAGTCGCGCGCGCGCTCGACGCGGCCGACCTGTCCAAGCTCAACCCGAACGAGCGCGCCAAGCTGCTGTCGATGATCGGCTTCGCCGCTGCAGATGGCCGCATCAGCCTGCTCGAATCACGCGCGATCCGCGACTATCTCGCCCAAGCCCAGGGGTGCGGCTGTGGCGGCACACCGGGCGAGTGGACCGTCGAGCGTGGCGAGAACGGCCGTGCCCACATCGACCTCGGCAACTACACGATCGACCTCAACGAACGCAATTCCGAGTTCATCGTCACCAACAAGGAAACCGGTGAGCGCACGCGCATCTGGGGCGACCCTCACTTCGAGCACAATGGCTCGCACGTCGGTGACTTCTACGGCACGACCACGCTGAACCTCGCCGATGGCACCAAGATCACCATCAACACCACGCCGTACGAACGCGGCGGCAACGGCACCACTCTGTCGAGCACGCTGACCATCACCCAGGGCAACCAGGCGATGCGCATCACTGGCCTCGACCAGAACCGCCTCGGCGATCTCCAGATCAGCCAGACCCGCATCGGTGGCGGCTTCGTCGATGCGGCCGTCGACGACGGCGTGTCGATCTACGAGAACACCGAGGGCGGCCCCTGGCTGCGCCTCAATCCGGGCGGCTGGCTGCAGGCCATCGATGGACGCTTCCTGTCACAGATCGTCTGAGCGGCGCGGGAGAGGGACAGGCCCACAGGGCTCGCGCCCCGCTCCGCCATTCTCCGGCACACGGGGATGTTCTTGTCCCACAACGGCGTCTTTGACGCCGTTGTGGGATTGATCAGAGCCTCTATAGGGCAAGCCCCAGTTGGATCGTCTTTGCAGGCACGCTAACGTCCGAACTATCGCAGGGGGACAACCATGACGTCGACGAGAGGCGCCCATGAGCACGTTCCCGATCTCGCCATCCGGTGGCCAGCCACCGACCGTATCGTTGCCCGAAGACGGTTCCGATACGCAGCACGGGCTGGCTGACGGCCCGGAACTCGTCGAGGTCGACGAGCATCAGCACTGGTCGCCACGCGGCGGCAGCGCGCAAGGCATGCAACAAGCCCATGGCGCGCCTGGCGGCACGCCGGTCAATTCCGGCAACGGCACGAATCCAGGCAACGCCACACCTGCCGGCACCAGCACCAACCCTGGCCATGGTGTGCCATCACCCGGCGGCGAAGGTACCGGTCAGCGCCTGGCCGGACCCGGCAGCGGCGCGGACGCCGCACAGAAACCTGGCACGATGCCCGGCACCGGTCCTGGCAACACACCCGGTACCGGCTATTCGAACATGCCCGGGAACGGCCAGGGCCATGGCTGGAACGGCCACGGCAACGGCTGGATCAGCCCAGGCCCGGACAGCGGTTTCGGCATCGGCCTCCGCCAGGGGCTCGGCAACCCCGCCCATGGCCTGATCGGCAGGGGTGGTGTGCTGGCCACGCCGCTGGCGATGCTCAATGCCACACCGCAGGGCGGCCTCGGCAACGTGCTCGTGCACGCCACGCCGATTCCGCTCGGTGCGCCGGCCTCGCATCTGGCGCAGGTTCCAGTGCAGACGACCCAGGAGGCGAAGCCTTCGCAGCACCCGTCGACACCGACCGCTGTGCCGCATGTCCCATCCAACCACACCGCCGGCGCCAGCACTACGATGCCGGGCGCCATGCCGCGCCCGTCTGCTTCCACCGCGCACGCAGCAACCAGCCCGATGAGTGCAAGCCATGCTGCCGTGTCGGCGAACCCGCCGGTGCAAGCACCCGCGACAACGATCGTGCGCGGCAGCGGCAACGCCGAATCACCGGTCGGTCCCGCGAATGGCGCGCGCATGGCAAATGTCGATCCCGCGCATGCGGCCGCAGGGCGTGGCCAGAGCGGTGCCGCGAACGATGGCGCGCAGGCAACCACCGCGCACAACGCCGGCGCCAACTCACGTCAGGCCGGCAACGCAGTGCAGGCGCTGGCACCTTCGGCCACAGTGCTGACCCTGATGGTCGCGCCTCAGGCCGGAATCGCCGGTGAGGAAACGCACGGCGTCGCGAGTTCTGCGCTGTTCCGCGAGCAGGGCATCGACGGGCGCGAATCCATACGTGACATCCTCGGCCGCAGCTATGTGTTCAGCGCCGACGGCAAGCTCGTCACGCGCGCGCAGGAGCACGCCGGCATCGGCGCACTCGATCCGGCGCTGTCCAAACAGATCGATCAAGTCTCGATGGCCAACCACGGCGAGCTGTCGACCCACGACCTGTTGTTCAAGGTCGTCGCACCCGCCTTCGCCGGCATGGCCGCCCTGCTCGGCGGTGCCGCCGCTGGCGCCGGCGTCGCCACCGGTGCATCGGGCATGGGGGGATCGTTCCTGCTGCTGGCGGCCAGTGCCATGCTCGGCTACGGCGCGGCGCGCGCCGTGGCGAACCTGCGCGAACTCAGCGCCGACGGCGTAAGCCTCGACCCGCGGATCAACCGCAGCGCGCTCGCCCACTGGGTCGCCGCCGGCACGCAATCCGCCGGCAGCCTCACCGCACTGGCGTTGTTGCTGTTCTAGGGATGTTCCGATCAATCCCACAACGGCATCACCGTCCTGTGTGGGCGCAGTCCGGCATTGCGCCGGGATCGACCGGCGCGGCCACATGCTCGCGGATCGCTTCGGCCTGCCACGCCTGCACGTGATGCGGATGCCATCACCGGGTCGGGCTGCACGGACCCAAGCCGGGCAATGCGGCATCAAGTGATGGACACGAACGGCGGTGCGCTGCGTCCACGCTTCGCTCCGACATCCCGCGACGCCGGCTATCCGCTCCCGCCCATCTCCAGCTTGATCGCTCCGAGACCACCCTTTGCGAAGCGCGCGACCAGCTCGTCCGAACAGCGTTCGAGCGCTTCACGCGAACCTGCGTCATTGACTTCAGCGCGCAATACCCAACCCGACTCACTGCGGGTCAGGGTGAGGTCGGTGCCGGGCAACAGGCTGTCGGACAGGCGCAGCATGACGCGCGCGTCGCCTCGCGCCGCGGTACTGTCGCTGACCAGCAGGCGGCGCACATGGCGCTCGATCAGGTCGGTGAGGCCCGGTGCCGCCGGCGGCAACGAGGGTGCAACCGGCGGCGACGGCTCGAACGCGAGACGGTGGCTGTGCAACAGGGCAAGCATCTCGGCCGAGACCAAGTCGTTGCGCACATCGAGCGCAGCTTTGGGATGCTGCGCGGTCAGCGCATCATCGCCGGACTGGCGAACCTCGCCCTGCGGGTGCTCAAGCAGATGACGAAACTGCTGTATGTCCTCGCTCGATGCCGGTTCACGCACGCGGCGCAGCGCCGATTCGTGTTCACGGCGAACCTCCTGGCGCGCTTCGTTCGCATTCGCACGCATCGTCACCTCCCGGTCGCCATGCGGAACATGCTCAAGTCCTCGGCGGTGGCTTCCTCACGCAAATCCTCGCGCGCGCGTTCATCGGCCAACCAGCTTCTTCGCTGCGAGAGCAGCGCGTCCAGCTTCTTCTCGGCCTGCAGGAAGGCGCGCACTGCTTCGCCGAGTTCGCTCTGTGCCGCCTCGAGCGCGCGCTCCGCGGCGGCGAGTTCTGCGCTCGCCTCACCGATGTGCATATCCAGCAGGGCGACGCGATCGGCGACGCGACCCGGTTGCAGCGACGCGCCTTCGCTGCCGATCTGTGCGTACAGGCGCGCACGGCAGCTGCGGCGTTCCGCGACGATGGCGTCCAGGCGCGCCGCCGCCGCATCGCGCGCGGCTTCGGCGGCGGCGACATGCGCACGGCAGCGGACGACGACGGTCATCGCGGCATCGCGGCGCGCGCGACGCGCCACGATCAACGGGTCGAACGGACAAGACGCACTCACGGGAACAGTCTCCTCAGGCCCTGCAGGGCCTCATCGAAGCTCGACAGCATTTCCGCTGGCTGACGCAGCAGGCCGCGCATCTCCTCGATACGCGCGATCGCGAAATCGGCGTCGGGGTCGGAACCATGCTTGTACTCGCCGAGCTGCAGCAGCAGCTCGATCTCACGGTGTTTGGCCAGGTACTTGCGCAGTTGGCCGGCGCCGCGCGCGTGGTCGGCGTCGACCACGCGCGTCATCACGCGGCTTGCGCTGGTCAGCACGTCGATCGCCGGGTAATGGTGCGCAGCGGCGAGCTTGCGCGAGAGGATGATGTGGCCATCGAGGATCGAACGTACTTCCTCGGCGACCGGGTCGGACCCATCCTCTTCCTCCATCAGCACCGTGTAGAACGCGGTGATCGAGCCGAGCTCGTTGTTGCCGGCACGCTCGAACAGGCGCGGCAGCTCGGAAAACACCGAGGGTGGATAGCCACGTCGCGCCGGCGGCTCGCCGACCGCCAGCCCAATGTCGCGCAACGCGCGCGCATAGCGTGTGGCTGAATCCATCATCAGCAGGACGCGCTTGCCCTGGTCGCGGAAATATTCGGCGATCGCGGTGCCGAGATGGGCAGCGCGCGCACGCTCCGAGGCCGGACGATCCGAAGTAGCGACGACCAGCACGCTGCGCGCGAGGCCAGCTTCGCCGAGGTTGTCGTGAATGAACTCGTTGACTTCGCGACCGCGCTCACCGACCAGCACGATGACGTTGACGTCAGCATCGGCACCGCGCGCGAGCATGCCGAGCAGGGTGCTCTTGCCGCCACCGGCGACGGCAAAGATGCCGACGCGCTGACCCTCGCCGACGGTCAGGGCGGCATCGATCGCGCGCACGCCGGAGGCGAACGGCTTCGCAATCAGGGTGCGCTGCAAAGGGTTCGGCGACTCGCGGTGCACCGGCACCTCGTCATCCCCGTCGAACGGCGCCAGCCCATCCATCGGGTGACCAAGCGGATCGAGGATGCGCCCAAGCAGGCCCGGACCGACGCGCACACTGGCCTGGTGGCCGATGGCAACGACCTCGGTCGCCGTCGAGATGCCTTCCAGCGGACCGAGCGGCGTGAGCAGGGTGTGGGCGCCGGACACGCCGACGACTTCGGCAGTCAGGCGTCGCGCCTGACCCGGCGTGCGCAGTTCGCACAGCTCGCCGATGCTGGCGTGGATGCCGGTGACACGAATCAGGGTGCCGAGCGCTTCGGCAACGCGGCCGACGTGGCGCACGGCGGTGCTGCGCGCTACTGCGGCAAGCAGCGGATCGCCGTCGGCAGCGGCCGGCAGCGCGTTCATCCATTCACCTCGCCACCCTGCACTGCGGCACGCCGCAGGGCGATGCGCAGCGCGGCAAGCTGTTCGTCGAGACCAGCCTCGACCTTGCCCGACTCGGAAACGACCACGCAGCCTGTCGGCGCCAGTTCGGCATCGGCGACGACCTGGATCTGCGCGACACCCGGTTGCAGTTCGCGCAGCCGTCCAGCCTCGGCCTCGACCTCGGCGAGCCGTTCGGGATGCACACGCACCACCAGAAACTGGTCGGCTGCCAGTTCGCGCACCGCCTCGGCGACCAGCGCGGGCACGAGGCCGGCGATCCGCGGAGCGATGCGTGCGACGACCGCGCAAGCGAGATCGGCGATGCGCGCCTCCTCGCGCACTGTGAAAGCGCGCGCCTCGTTGTGCACGCGCACGAGTTCGTCAGCGATCTGGGCAAGGCCCTCGATGCGCCCGGCGGCGATGCCTTCTCGACGTGCGCAAGCGCGTTCGTCATCGACTTCCGCGCGCGCGCCGCGACGGATTGCCTCGGCCTCGTCGAGCAGGGTCGACACCTCGCCGAGCGCAGTCCAGGCCTCGCGCCGGATCAAGGTACCGGCGAGCGCCAGCGTGTACTGCGTGCGATCAATGATGGCGGCTTTGGCGGTCGTCACGGGATTCCTCCTCGGAAATCGCCAACGCACGTGCGACGCTGGCTGTGTCGAGCCAAGCCGCGGCAGCGGCGTCGAGCGTGCCCGGCGCATGGCACAGGCGCAGCCATTCGAGTGCCGCTGGATGGACCACGTTGGCATGCGCGGCCCATTCCGCGCGACCCTGTTCGAGAAACAGGCGATGCAGCGTTTCGTCGGCACCACAGGCTTCGGCCAGCGCGGCCGCAGCCGACGCCGGCGGTGCTGGCCCACGATCGGCTGCAGCCAGCGTGCGTGCATATCGTGCCGCGCCAAGCACGCGGCGCAGGCGCACCACTTCGTCACGCGCGATCATCAACCGCAGCATCGGCGCGAAAGCGAGCGCGCCGAGGTCGAGTGCCTGCTCGTCGAGCGAATGCCGCGACGTGCGCAACCATGCGCTCGCAGCGAGCGCAGCCGGCAGTACCGCGGGGAAGCCGGCGAAGAGCTGCGGCGCGATTCCGGCCAGACGACGTGCCAGCAGGCGACGCCCGGCCGCATCGTCTCGCGCGGCATCGAGCAACTGCGGCGGCAGGTCGTCGAACCATGCCGCGTGCGCGCCATCAAGCGCCTGGCGCTGCAATTCGGCCCAGGAGATGGCCTCAGCCACGGCGATCATCCACGTCCATGCGTACCGGCAGGTTGCGCCGACCGCGCCAGGCCCACACGCCAAATCCCGCACCGGCAACGAGCAGCAACGGCAGGCCGACCATCGCCGCCGCCGGCAGCATCTGCACCTTCGGCTTGCGTGGCAGCAGCGCGGCGTTGGTACCGGCATCGCCGGCACTGCGCTCGAAGAACTTCACGGTAACCTTGTTCACGTTCTCAAGACCCTCGACCGCATCGGTGACGATCGCCTTGATGTCGGTTTCACGGTCTCTCAGGCGTGCACCCTCGCGCTCGATGATCACCACCGACGCCGACGAGGACTTTCCCTTGTCACCGATCGGATCGGGCTCGGGCAGCGCGATGTGCACGCGCGCGCGCACCACGCCATCGATCTGCTCGATGGTGTGCTCAAGCTCCTGGGCGATCGCATAGAGATAACGCGCACGTTCCTCGAGCGGCGAGGACACGAAGCCCTCCTTGCGAAACACCTTGCCCATGGACTCGAACGGCGCCGACGGCAAGCCCTTTGCCTTGAGCAACTGCATGGCCTGTGGAAAATCGTCCTTGGCTACCTCGATGGTCCAGCCCTTCTTGTTGTCGGCCGGACGCTTGTCGGCATCGATGCCAGCTTCGAGCAGAGCGCCCTGCACCTGGTTGGCCTGCTGCTCGTCGAGGTTCGCATACAGCGGCGTGCGCCCACATGCGGCCAACGCGAACGCGACGAGGGCAACGACCAGGCAACGCCAACGCATCGACATGACGGCTACCTCGATCAGGACTGCTGACGGAACAGCTGCTGTACACCATCCGAGGTGCGGTTGGCGACATTCGAGGTCAGTTCGCACTGGAACATGAACTCGTGGCAGCGCACCGACAACATCAGCATGTCGCCGGGGGTCAGATCTGCCGTGCCGGTCGCAGTCTTCGACAGATCGCCGAGCTGAGTGGCGCGGCCGTTCAGTGAATTCAATGCGTCGAGCACGGCGCGGAAGCTCTCCGAATCGGTAGCCTGCACGACCGGTGCACCGACCGCGGCAGCCTCCTGCTGCGATTGCGCATAGGCGGCCTGGAAGTGGGCGACGTCGACGACTGCAGCGGGTGCGTTCGAGGTCGGTGCAGCCGCCGCAGCCTTCGCGGCGAGATCGACCACGGTGGGGGAAATCTCGAGACTCATGGGCAGACTCCTGGTTGCGGTTGACTGGGACCATCGCCTTGCGGCCATGGCGCAAGGCATCGCCTCACTGCTTGCGACCGAGCGTCTCGAGCGCCTGGCCGACGCTGTTGTTCGAGGTCGCCGCGCTGTTCGACATGAACTGCATACGCATGCTCTCGGCGCTCAGCTTGACCATCGTCGAGGGCGTGTCGCCACCGGCGCTGAGCTGCTCGGACATCGAGGCGATCGTCGCCGCCTGCTGGTCGAGCGCCTTGCCCCAAGCACCGGCCATTGCCTCGAACCAGCTCGACGCCTCCTTCTCGTCGACCGTGCGGCGCCCGTTCGCGCCAACGCCGTTGTTCGCCTGGGTGAGCGCATCGACACCCAGCATGTTGAGACGCGGATTGAGGTTGTTGATGTTGGACATGTCGGACTCCTGGCAAGGTGGCCGGCGCGGTGGACCGGCCGTGGACCGCTTCAGCCGCGTGGCGCGGCGGCGGATTCCGCGGGAACCGCAACGGCCGGCTCCCCCTGGTTGGTGGACTTCACAGCAGCGGTCGCGCCGCTGCACGCTGCGGGGCGCACCGTGCCATCGACCGTGACCAGAACTTGCTGGCCTTCGATCGCGTGCAGCACGCCGCCGCACGGCAACTCGGCACCAATGAAGTAGCGCGCGCCATCACCCATGACGACGTACGGATCGTTGCCGCCGACGGCAACTACGATCCGGCGCGCGTCGTCGCCGGTGGTCGGCGGAGGTGTCGGCCGGTTGCCGTCGTCGAGGTTGAAAACGGCAAAGCGCGACAAGCCCCTGATGTCACGCACGGCGCGCGAGGCGAGGACGGCATCCAATGCCTTGCCATCACCGAAGTGGCCGCTGATGCCGACCTCACCGTTGCCGCGGTACTCGGCCTTTGCAGGCAGGTTGGACAGGCGCAGCACCTCGGCGACGTCGTTGGCGATGTCGCTGCCGCTGCGCACGTCGACCTCGGCCCTGACTCCGTGCGCGGCGAGTTCGCTGCGCAGTTGTTCGATGCGCGGCTGGTCCGGCGCGATGCCGACCACACGCAGGCGGCCTCCGGCATCCTCGCCGATCTGTGCCTGCTCCAGGGCGACTCCGCGCACGCTCGATTCGAGCACTGCGCGCGGCGACGGTGCTGGCGGTGGCGGCGCCGGTTGCAGGCTGACCGCGGCGATCGCGGTGGCCACCGATGCGGTGAGGCCAATGGCGACAAGGGCGAGCCGGTGACGGCGCCACGCGCTACGCGAAACGCCGGCGGACGGGGGCTGGTAGTCGTCGAGCGCGTCCCAGCGCGCATCGCCATCGTTGCCGACCGCGAAAGCCGCCGTGCCGAGCACGACTGCCTCGAACGGATCGAGAACCAGCGCATCACCTGGTTCGAGCACACGCTCGCCGACCTGCAGTGGACCATCCAGGGCACGTAGCGACCATGCGTCAGGACCACCGCCGATCACGGCGTGGTGTGCCTGCACGGCCTCGTCGGACAGGATCACGTCGCAGTCATCGGCACGGCCGATCACGAGCAGGCCACCGGCCTCGCAGCGCCGTTGCGCGCGCCGGTGCAGGCCGCGCACGATGCGCAGCACAGGTGGCCGCGTGTCGGGATTTCGCTCTGTCGTCGTTGCGGTCATGTCGACCCCTCCGTTGACGGAATGCACGAAGCGCCGCCGAGGCGGCGCCGACTCATTGCACCTAACCCGCGCGCCGGCTCCTGCGCGCCTCGGCGCGCGCCTTCTTCTCGTCGGCTTCGCGCTGCGCGTCATCCTTCTGCAGATCCTCCACCGTGATCGCTTCGGCCGGGCGCGGCTGCATGGTCTGGCCGGCGATCGATTGCAACGGCACCAGGCGCGGCGTGATCAGGAACAGGCGCTCGACGCGTTCGAGTCGTTTGGCTTCACGCCGGAACAATGCGCCGAGGCCAGGAATGTCACCGAGGCCCGGGATCTTGTCGACATCCTTGCCGCTCAGATTGCGCACCAGGCCACCAAGGAGCAGGCTCTCGTTCTCGTTGATGAGCGCCTGGGTGCTCACCGCCGCACGCGTCACGCTCGGGTAGTTGACGATCTGGTTGCGCGAATTGACCGCGCTGATCGCCACGTCTCCGTCCTCGATGCCTACCAGCAGACGGATGCGCTGGCGTTCGCCGTCGAAGACGAGATGCGGCGTCACCCGCAGGATCGTACCGGCAACGACATTGAAGAGATCGACTTCGTAGGCACCGTTGACCGGCACGTACAACGTGCGCGTGTTCTCGATGACTGCCTCGACGTCGTTGAGCGTGACCACCTGGGGGCGCGAGACGACGTGGGTCACGCCCTGATCGGCAAGCGCATTGACGCGCGCGATGAAGCTGTACGAATCGCCGATGATCGCGCCAAGATGGAGGCCTGGCGTGCGTTGCGGCAAGTAGTCGATGTTGTCGGCTCCGAGCGCATTGAGAAACTGCTGACGCACGCTGTCGTCGGCGCCGAACATGGCCTCGTGGCGACCATTCTTCCAGCGCCAGTCGATACCGATGTCGCGCAGCTTGCGCTTGTCGACATCGATGATCGTCGCCTCGAGCTGGACGATCATCGGCTCTACGTCGAGCTGACGGATCAGTTCTTCGTAGAGTTTCATCGACTCGGCCGAGTCGCGCACGATGACGGCGTTGCGGTAGCGATCGGCGACGATGCGGATATCGCCACCGGAGCGGACGTTGCGCACGCCGAAGTTCGGCGTGGTGAACTCGTCGACGAACAGTGTCGCCGAACCATCGTCGGCCGACGGCGGCCGGGCGGGTGGCGGCAGCTCGCCCGCCGCGCGGGTGCCGTCGTCCGAACCGGCTGCCAGACCGCGGCCCTTCAGCGACACCGAGGTCGTGCTCAGCGCACGCTCGCGCGCGCCGCTGAAGTTGGGCATCTGGTCCGGACCGTACATGAGCTGTTGCAGGATCGTCGCCACGCCAGGCACGGTGATCTCGCGCGCACCCGCCGTGAATGTGGTGTCCGAGGCCCAGGCGTACTTCAGCGCGAATACGCGCAGCGTTGCCGTCGCGGTCGCCTGCTGGTGGCGGAGCGCATCCGTCAGCTCCTTGACCTGCTCCACGAAGCGCGGCGCGCCGCTGACGACGACGAGGCCGCTCTGAGCACGTGCATTGAACGTGTTGGCGGAATCACCGAGGCGCATCTCGTGGAACGCGCGCACGAAGTCCTCGACGCGATTGGTCGGCACCGCGTAGTAGCGCGTGATGCGCTCGTTGAGCTTGTAGACGTAGACCGCCGAACCGTCGAAGTACGCACTCAGCTGGTTGGCACTGGCGATGCTGCGGAAGACCTGTTCGGCCGAACCCGCGCGCGGCCCATTGAGGGTGGCCGACTGCGCATCGACGAGCGGACTGAACACGACCTGCATGCCCTGCTCGGCGAAGAATCGCGTGAGAAACTCCCGGAGTGGCTCACCCTTGAGTTCGTAGTTGACCTGCGTGCGCTGGAACGGAATCGGTGCCGCCGCCACCGACCATGGCACGCACACGGCCAAAGCCAGCACTACTGCAAACCACCACCCCTGTCGCCCTGATGACCCCATTGCTTCACCCCGTTGCGTACGTTGTTTTCGATGTGATGCCCCATCGCGCTCACGCCGTTACCTGCCCAAGGGGCGTGAGCTTGATGTCCGGAACGAGCTCCTGGAACGACAGCACCGGGAGCTCGAAGTACTCAATTTCGGTCAGCTTGCGCAGGTGACGGCGCACATCCAGCGAACCAAGCAGTGCAGTCCCGGCGAAACCACCCTCGGCACGCCGCCACTCGCCGATCTGCGCGAGCACATGCGCGGCGAGCTCGGGATCGACGGCGAGCTGGGCGCCGGCGTTGGTCACTCGCACCGAGCTGCGCAGCTTGTCTTCCAATTCGGGATGCACGACCAGCACCTTCAGCGTGCGGTCCTCCGCGGCATGGCGGTCGCTGATGTGCCGACGCAAGGCGACGCGCACGTACTCGGTCAGCATGACTATGTCCTTCTCGCGGCTGCCCGCATCGGCGATCGCCTCGAACACATCGCGCAGATTGCGAATCGGCACGCCCTCGTCGACGAGGCGCTTGAGCACCTCGGCGACGCGCTGCGGCGCAAGCACGCGCAGCATCTCCTTGACCAGATCGGGGTAGTCGCGCGACATGCGCGTGAACAGGTTCGACGTTTCCTGGATGCCGATGAACAAACCGAGGTGGCGCTCGACGGCCGTTCGCACATGCGTGGTCAGAGCCTCGAGCGGGGCCAAGCTGCGCGTGTCGGCAGCAGCATCACCCGCGGCACCGACCCAAGCGCCCTCGAACGGTGGCATGAAGTTCGGCTGCGCCGGCACCAGCGCGCCGTCGCCGCCCGCGACCGCGCCAGGAAGGAAGCGCCCATCGGCGCGAATCACGCCGGCGCCGATACGCACACCGAATGCATAGAGCCGGTAGCCACCGTCCTGAAGGCGTTCGTTTGAACGCATCGTCGGCGCCGGCACCGGCACACCGAACTCCTCGCGCAGGTCGGCGACCAGGCGTTGCAGCGCGTCACGGACGCGCGCCGGGCCAAGTGCTGTGCCGGTGCCGCGCTCGATCTCGAGAAGCAGGCCCGGCATCGGCACGAAGTCACCTTCGAGCAGGGACTGCGCGCGTGTGGCCAGTTCGTTGTTCGCCTCCGGCACGCGGAACAGACGACGCAGGAAAGCCACGCGCTCGCGCATCCGCCAAGCCGCGAAACCGAGCAACGCCAGAGCAAGGACGAGAAAGGCCGGTTTCGGAAAGCCCGGCACGAACAGCAGCAACAAGGCCACGCAACCTGCGATAAGGGCGACGCGCGGTTCCTTGCCGATCTGCCTGGAGATCGCCTCACCGAGGTGCTTGTGGTCCTCCTCGCCGGTCGTGCGCGTGACCAACAGGCCGGCCGAGATCGAGGCGAGCAGCGCCGGGATCTGCGAGACCAGGCCGTCACCGATGGTGAGGATGCTGTAGGTGTGCACGGCCTCGCCGACCGCCATGCCCATTTGCATGATGCCAACGGCCAGACCACCGAGCAGGTTTACGATGATGATGACGATGCCGGCGATCGCGTCGCCCTTGACGAACTTCATTGCACCGTCGAGCGAACCGTGCAGCTGGCTCTCGGTTTCCAGCAGACGCCGGCGCCGGCGCGCCTCGTCCTTGTCGATCAGGCCCGAGCGCAGGTCGGAGTCGATCGACAGTTGCTTGCCTGGCATTGCATCAAGAGTGAAGCGTGCGGCGACCTCGGCGACGCGCTCGGCGCCCTTGGCCACGACGATGAACTGCACGACCGTGATGATGAGGAAGATGACGATACCGACGACGAGGTTGCCGCCGACGACCATGTTGCCAAAGGTATCGATGATGTGGCCGCCATCGGCTTCGAGCAGGATCTTGCGCGTGATCGCTATCGCCAGCGACAGGCGGAACAGCGTGGTGATCAGCAGCACACTCGGGAAGCTCGAGAACGCGACCGGATTCGGCACGTAGATCGCCAGCAGCAGCAGGCCGACGCCGATCAGGATGTTGAGCGCGACGAGAATGTCGATGAGCAGGATCGGCAGCGGCAGGATCATCAACGCGACGATCGCGACCACGCCGAAGGCGAGGACGATGTCACTGTAGCTGCGCTTGCCGACGAGGCCGGAGGCAATGGCGCTCATGCGCGACCTCCATGCACTCGGATGTCGCGTGCCGATGACGGCAGCGACACATCAGGGCTCGGGCCCGTGCGCTCCGGCGACGGACTGCCCGTGCGCACAACGGCACGGACACGCCGGATTGCACGGACGCTCGCGGGAATCATCGTCTCCACGCGCTCGTCTCGTTTCTCGCCACGTCCGCCCCTGTGCGAATCGTGGCTGCTGGTTTCAGTCGATGGCCGGTCGACTATCGCTCTATCTGTAATCCTTCTTTCAGCCTAGCTCTTTCGTCACGTACGACACAAGCGTATTTTTATGACAACGAAACCTTCACGACGATCATGCGAAGCCGATCACGTTTCGCCGGTCGTGGGCCGCCCGCGCTCGTCGTCACCATCGAGTTCGGCGACCCGCGTGATCGTCGTCGCGGTGACACCGACAACGAGACGCCGGCCCTCGGCTTCGACGATCAGCAGGCGTTCGCGCGGACCCACGGCGAGGATCTGGCGGATGCGCATCGGCCCGTCGCTCGAAGTGAGTCCGTAACGTCGGCGCACCAGCACGAGCGCGCCGAACATCGCCGCAACGACGAGCACGAGCGGCACCAGCATTGACAGCAGCGTACCGCCGACCGACGGAACCTCTTCCGCAAATGCTTGCATCGGAAAGCATCCACCCACGATCACTGTGACAGGGACGTGAAGAATTCGATAAACAGATCTCTGCGATTGCATGTGTGCCCCTCGTTTGTGTATTCCTAAGAAAAGCACAGCGCGCAGCAAGACCGCCAGCAAACGACGATCCACCGACGCGAAGGCTCCAGCGGCATGGCGACCTCGACGGATATCCGACCCAAGCGTGCCACGCCGGCTCGCCGCACGGCGAGCAGTCAAGCGAGCACCGATGCCGCACTCATCGATGCCTTGCCGGTCGCGTGTGCGCTGTTTCGTGACCGCGATGGCGTGCTGGTTGCGGCCAATGCGGCGTTCAAGGCGGCGTTCGCGCCCACCGATGGTTTCACGCGTGACGACTTCGATGCGCAGTTCACCAGTGCCGTCGCCACATCGGCAACCACGCGCGAAGCCTTGCACATGCCGAGCGGACGCTGGTTCGAACTGGCCCGCGGCGAATGGCGTGGTCGGCAGGTCGTCCATTCGGTGTTGACCGTGCTCGACATCAGCGAGCGCCAGCGCACCCTCAGTGAGCACAAGCAGCGTCATGAGAAGCTGCTGTTCACCTCGCGCACGATGTCGGTCGGCGAAATGGCGACGACACTCGCCCACGAACTCAACCAGCCGCTTGCCGCGATCGTCAACTACGTCGGCGTCGGCCTGCGCCTGCTCGACAAGGGCGAGAGCGCGCGCGAACGCCTCGCCGAAGCGCTTGGCTATGCACGCGACCAGGCCGAGCACGCCAGCCAGGTCATCGCCCGCCTGCGCGAGTTCGTGCGCGCGCGTGAGCCGCGTCGCGAACCGCAGGCACCGGCGCACCTGGTTGACAACGTGCTGCGCCTGCTCGCCCTCGAGGCGGAGAAACATCGCGTGCGCATCGAGGTCGATGCCGCCGCCGATCTGCCCGATGTGCACGTCGATCGGGTCATGCTCGAACAGGTGCTGCTCAACCTCATCAAGAACGGCATCGAATCGATGCGCGAGGCAGCGCCGTCGCGGCGCCAGCTCGCAATACGCGTCGATCGCAACTTCGACGACCAGGTCGAATTCCGCGTAGCAGATCGCGGATGCGGGATGTCCGACACGGAAGCAGCGCGCCTGTTCACGCCATTCTTCACCACCAAGAGCGACGGCATGGGCATCGGCCTGGCGATCTGCCGGTCGATCGTCGAATACCACCACGGCCGGCTCTACTTCGAGCGCAATCCAGATGGCGGCAGCGTGTTCGTGTTCACCCTGCCCCCCGGAAACGACTGAGGGTTTCGCACATGCGTCCTATCGTGCATCTCGTCGACGACAACGAATCATTCCGCCGCTCGACTGCGTGGTTGCTCGAAACGGCCGAGTTCACCGTGCGTGACTATCCTGGCGGCCACGAGTTGTTGACTGCACTCGCGCGCACGCGCGACACAAACTGCCCTGCCTGCATCGTCAGCGACATCCGCATGCCGGGCATGAGTGGCATCGAGCTGCACGACGAACTGCTGCGCCGCGAATGCACGTTGCCGCTGGTCTTCATCACCGCCCACGGCGACATCCCGCTGGCGGTCGAAGCCATGCGCAAGGGCGCGCTCGATTTCATCGAAAAGCCGTTCGACGAAGCCACGCTCGTGAACGCCGTCCGACTGGCGCTGGCACACCGGCCGGTCGCGCGCAGCTCGCGTGAAGCAGCGGAACGCGTGGCCACTCTGACCCCGCGCGAGCGCCAGGTCATGCAACTCGTCGTTGCCGGCAAGCTCAACAAGGTCGTGGCCGATGAACTTGGCATCA
>Ga0116142_10002367_pt1 | contig 20546 bp, 20 predicted proteins | sample AD_UKC033_MetaG_FD_89785 | JGI IMG/M metagenome (GOLD analysis project Ga0116142, IMG submission 89785) | Active sludge microbial communities of municipal wastewater-treating anaerobic digesters from USA - AD_UKC033_MetaG | ecosystem: Engineered > Bioreactor > Anaerobic > Digestate | place: USA... | reverse complement strand
CTCGCGCGCAGTCAGCCGCTCGTACAGGCCGCGCGCGTCCGGCCCGACGCGGCGGCGACGGCGCACGGCGAGCGGGTCGATGGCGGCATCGTTCCGCTCGCCGTGCGCCGTCGCCTCGGCGTCCTGCCCGACGCGCGCGGCCTGTACAAGCGTCTGACTTCGCGCGAGAACATCGACTACTTCGGCCGTTTGCAGGGCATGACCCAGGCCGCTATCGACGCGCGCCGCCATGCGCTGGTCGAGGCGCTCGACATGGGTGAGATCATCGACCGCCGCACCGAAGGATTTTCGCAGGGCCAGCGCGTCAAGACCGCGATCGCACGCGCGCTGATCCACGACCCGAGGAACTGCATCCTCGACGAACCCACCAACGGCCTCGACGTGATGGCCACCCGCGCGATGCGCGAGTTCCTGCGCCGTTTGCGCGACGAAGGCCGCTGCGTGCTGTTCTCCAGCCACATCATGCAGGAGGTTGCCGCGCTGTGTGACCGCATCGTCGTCATCGCCCACGGCCATGTCGTCGCCAACGCCACACCGGACGAGCTGCGCGCCCAGGCCGGTTCCGACAACCTCGAGGATGCCTTCGTGAAGATCATCGGTTCCGCAGAAGGGCTCGCCGCATGAAGACCATGCTCACGGTTTTCTTGAAAGAGGTGCGCGAAAACATCCGCGACCGCCGCACCGTGCTCAACACGCTGCTGACCGGCCCGCTGCTCGCCCCACTGATGTTCGTCCTGCTGATCAACGGCATCGTCGCACGTGAGCTCGACAAGGCCGAGAAGCCCTTGCCGGTGCCGGTGATCGGTGCCGAGCACGCGCCGCAGCTCGTCGAGGCCCTGAAGCAGATGGGTGTGGACATCAAGGAGCCGCCGGCCGATCCCGAGCTCGCCGTGCGCGAGCAGGAGGTCGACCTCGTGCTGCGCATCCCGGCCAGCTATGCACAGGCCTGGCGCAAGGGCGAGCCGGCCCAGGTCGAACTGATCCACGACCAGTCGCAGCGCGAAGCCGGCAGCTCGGTCTCGCGCCTGCGCGGCATGCTCGAAAGCTACGGCGAACGCACGGCGTTGATGCGCATCGTTGCCCGCGGCCTGTCGCCGAACGTGACCCGCCCACTCGTCATCGCCAACCGCGACCAGTCCACTGCGCAGGCGCGTGGCGGCATGATGTTCGCAATGCTGCCGTACTTCTTCATCCTCGGCGCCTTCATCGGCGGCATGGCCCTGGCCATCGACACCACCGCCGGTGAACGTGAGCGGCAATCGCTGGAACCGCTGTTCGCCAACCCGGTACCGCGCAGCCAACTGCTGCTCGGCAAGCTCGGCGCGACCTCGGCGTTCTCGCTGACGGCACTCATGCTCAGCATCGTCGCGTTCTCGATCTCCGGCCAGTTCCTGCCCACCGGCAAACTCGGCATGAGCCTGTCGATCGGCCTCGACTTCGCCGTGGTGACCATGCTCGTCATGTTGCCGCTGGTGGTGCTGGTGGCGGCCCTGCAGACGCTCGCCGCCGCCTTCGCCAAGAGCTTCCGCGAAGCGCAGACCTATCTCTCGCTGCTGATGTTCGTGCCGGCCGTGCCATCGTTGTTGATGTCGGTGTTTCCGGTGAAGACGCAGACCTGGATGTATGCGGTGCCGTTGATGGGCCAGCAGGTTGCGATAACACGTCTACTGCGCGGCGATCCGGTGGCGAGCAACGAACTGCTGCTGTGCTTCGCCGCCAGCACCGTCGCCGCCCTCGTCATCTGCTTCATCACCGCGCGTGTCTACCGCAGCGAGCGCCTGGCGATTTCGGCGTAGTGCGGGAACGCAGCGGCCGGACACCCCCTCCCCATTCGCGGGGAGGGGGTGACAACGCAGGTCGTCCTGATCCAGGTCCATGGGGGCGGAGGCAAGGTCGGATCACATCGATTTCGCCGGCGCGGCCGGCGCCGCAATGCGGTCATTCTTGGCATGATCCGCCTCCCGGACACCGCGCGCAGGAAACCCTTTCATGCACACCGCGCATGATTCGCCTCTCGGCAAGACCGTCACCGGCAGCGACTGCTACGACCCCGGCCTGCTGTTTCCGATCGCGCGCGCGCCGAAGCGCGCCGAGCTCTACATCGATGGCACCTTGCCGCTCCATGGCGCCGATATATGGAACGCCTGGGAACTGTCCTGGCTCGACGCGCGCGGCAAGCCGCAGGTGGCGACCGCGACGTTCCACGTGCCGTGCGACTCGCCGAGCCTGATCGAATCGAAGTCGCTCAAGCTCTACCTCAACAGTTTCAACGAGACCCGCTTCGACGACCATGAAACCGTGCGCGCCACGATCGCACGCGACCTCTCGCTGGTCAGCGGTGGCGATGTCGATGTCGCCCTGCATGCACTCGACGAGCTCGTCGACACACGCATCGCCTCGCTCGCCGGCATCTGCATCGACAACCTCGATCTGGACATCGACCACTACGGTCCACCATGCCCGGATTTCCTGCGCGTCGACACCCGCGCCGCTGCAGTCGAGGAGAACCTCGTCTCGCATCTGCTGAAATCGAACTGCCCGGTCACCGGCCAGCCCGACTGGGCCAGCGTGCAGATTGTCTACCGCGGCATGCCGATCGACCGCGCGGGCCTGCTGCGCTACCTGGTCTCATTCCGCCGCCACGACGATTTCCATGAGCAATGCGTGGAACGCATCTACATCGACCTGCTCGCGCGCTGCGCGCCCGAACACCTGCGCGTGCAGGCCCGCTACACACGCCGCGGCGGTCTGGACATCAATCCCTGGCGCGCCAGCGCAGCCGGCACCGACCCGGGCAACCCTCGCCTCGCGCGCCAGTGAAGCACCCCCTCAAGGCTCTGGGGACGTTCGGATTGATCCCGGCGGCTGTGAACATCGTTGACCAGAACGGTTTCTTAACTCGGACTGGATGTACCGTTGGCATCCCGATCACGCCCCCGAGACATCCATCATGGCCAACGAACCCGGAAAGCCCGACTTTTCCAACGTGAAGAGCGGCGCCTCCTCGACTGCACCCGCACCCGCGCCGAAGCCCGACTTCAGCAATGTCCGCAGCGGCGTCGAATCGACCGCGCCGATCGTCGAACCGCCACCGCCGCCCGAAATGGAGACCTACACGGTCGTCAAGGGCGACACCCTGTCGAAGATCGCCAAGCACTTCTACGGCAACGCCAACAAGTGGCGCCCGATCTTCGAAGCGAACACCGACCAGCTCGACAACCCCGACCGGATCAAGCCCGGTCAGGTCCTCAAGATCCCGGCCAAGTCCTGACACATACGGAGACCAACATGACTTCGTTCCGCCCCGCACCACTGCTCATCACCGCCCTCGCCAGCCTCACCCTTGCCGCCTGCGGCAAGAAGGAGCAGGCCCCCGCGCCGGTCGTCGCGCCGGCCCCGGCCCCGGCCCCGGTCGAGGCACCACCCGCCGCGCCGGCTCCGGTCGCCTTCGCCGGCCTGAGCGTCGGTGAAAAGTTCGACGAAGCGACCAAGGCCGTCACCCGCGAGAAGAAGATCTTCGCCAAGACCGACACGATCTACGCCGGCGTCGCCACCACCGGCACCGCCGCCAGCGCCACCCTCAGCGCACGCTGGACCTACGGCGCCGACAACCAGCTCGTCGACGAAAGCAGCCAGACCATCGCCCCCACCGGTCCGGCCACGACGACCTTCCACATCGCCAAGCCCGACGGCTGGCCGGCCGGCAGCTACAGGGTCGAGATCACCCTCGACGGCACCGCCGTCGCCAGCGACTCGTTCGAGGTCGAATAAGCCCGGCGACAACGTGATCGAGCAAAAAGGGCGCGGCGTGATCCGCGCTTTTCCTGAAGGGCGCCGACGGCGCCCTTCTTCGTCTCAGAGCGCGGCGATCAGACGGTCGGCAAATTCCGAACACTTTACTTCGGTGGCACCTTCCATCAGGCGGGCGAAGTCATAAGTGACGTACTTCGAGCCGATCACCTTGTCCATCGCCGCGATGATCGCATCGGCCGCTTCGTTCCAGCCCATGTAGCGCAGCATCATCTCGCCCGAGAGGATCACCGAACCGGGATTCACCTTGTCGAGGCCCGCATACTTCGGCGCGGTACCGTGGGTGGCCTCGAACACGGCATGGCCGGTCACATAGTTGATGTTGCCGCCCGGGGCGATGCCGATGCCGCCGACCTGCGCGGCCAGTGCGTCGGAGAGGTAATCGCCGTTGAGGTTCAGGGTGGCGACCACGTCGTACTCGGCCGGCCGCAGCAGGATCTGCTGCAGGAAGGCGTCGGCGATCGCGTCCTTGACGGTGATCGTCTTGCCGGTCTTCGGGTTCTTCAAGGTCATCCACGGGCCGCCGTCGAGCTCGACCGCGCCGTATTCGCGCTGGGCCAGCGCATAGCCCCAGTCGCGGAAGCCACCTTCGGTGAACTTCATGATGTTGCCCTTGTGTACCAGGGTGACCGAGGCGCGATCGTTGGCGATCGCGTATTCGATCGCGGCGCGCACGAGGCGCTCGGTGCCTTCCTTCGAGACCGGCTTGATGCCGAAGCCAGAGGATTCCGGAAACCGGATCTTCTTGTAACGCTCCGGAAAGTGCTCCTTGATCAGCGCAGCGAACTTCTTCGCCTCATCGGTGCCTTCCTGGAATTCGATACCGGCGTAGATGTCCTCGGTGTTCTCGCGGTAGATCGTCATGTCGACCTTCGACGGATCCTTCACCGGCGATGGCACGCCCTTGAACCAGCGCACCGGGCGCACGCAGGCGTAAAGGTCGAGCATCTGGCGCAGGGCCACGTTGAGCGAACGGATGCCACCACCGACCGGTGTGGTCAGCGGCCCCTTGATCGATACGAGGTAGTCGCGGCAGGCATCGACGGTCGCATCCGGCAGCCAGTTGCCGGTTTCGTTGAACGCCTTCTCGCCGGCCAGCACTTCCAGCCAATGGATCTTGCGCTTGCCACCGTAGGTCTTCGCCACCACCGCGTCGAACACGCGCACCGACGCGTTCCAGATGTCCGGCCCCGTGCCGTCACCCTCGATGAACGGAATGATCGGCTGGTCGGGCACGTCGAGCTTGCCGTTGGCGATGGTGATCTTCGCGCCGGCGGTGGATGCTGCGGTCATGGGGGTCTCCGGGGATGGAAGTCGCGCGGCGGGAGGCGTGCGCGGGGAACGCGTATTGTCGCGCGCCGGGGGTGGGGTGGCAAAGCGCTAGGGATGTTCTTGTCAATTCCACAACGGCGTCACCGTCCTGTGCGGGCGCAGATCAAGGCGCGACGGCGAAGCCGGACTGGCCGTCTGTCGAGCCGGCGCAACGCCGGGCTGCACCCGCACAGGACGGTCCCAAGCTTTTGATTCCCAATGGCGGGGCGACATCATTGCGGGATTGATCAAAGCATCCCCAGACGGTCGCAACCGCTGGAAGACGTCCTCGCGCAGCGCCGGTGGCCGGTTGCTGCGGCGATGTCCCGAGGTGATCCGAGCCCCCGATTCCGGAGTGGCGGGACGGCGTATGATCGCCTGCGCAGGACCAGCGGAGGCGGCGTGGCTGAACATCTCCCATCGGCACGCAGCGCGCCGATGCACGAACGCGCGGCGGCATTGGTTCTCGATGCCTTCCTCGACTACAACGCGCGCTATGCCGACATCACGCGGCGTGCGCGGCGGCGCTTCGAGCGACGCGACTGGAAGTATGTGCGCGTCGATGCGGCGGCACGTATCGACCTTTACGACGTCTGCGTACGCGAGACGCTGGGTCGGCTCGAGCTGCTGCTCGAGGAACGCATGCGTTCGCGCGCAATGTGGGCGTCGATGCGCCTGGCCCTGGCCACGCTGATCGAGCCACTGCTTGACCGCGAGCTGCCGAAGACCTTCTTCAATTCGCTCTCGCGCCGGCACTTCCACACCACCGGTGTCGAACCCGAACTGGAGTTTGTCGACCTCGACGTGGAGCCGACCAGCGGCGTGGCCACACCGGCCAACCTGCATCGTTTCGAGACCGGCGATGGTCTGCAGGCCGCATGTGCGCGCGTGCTCGATACGTTTCCGTTCGCCAACGGCCATGCCGATGCCGACGCCGACGCGTGTGCGATCGCCACCGCGATCACCACGCGCTCCGGCATGCACGTGGATGCGCTGGAACTGCTGCCGGCGACGTTCTTCCGTGAGCGGCGCGCCTATCTGGTCGGGCGCATCGTCGGCGATGGCGGCGTTGCGCCGCTGGTCATCGCCTTCGTCAGCGAAGCCGACGGCGTGCACGCCGATGCGGTCATGACCGACCTCGATACGGTCTCGCGCCTGTTCGGATTCACGCGCAGCTATTTCCATGTCGACCTTGCCACGATCGCCGACGCGGTCGCGTTCCTGCATGCCCTGATGCCGCACAAGCCGATCGAGGAGATCTACACCGTGCTCGGCCGCGCCAAGCAGGGCAAGACCGAGCGCTATCGTCACCTGTTCCGCCATCTCGCGCACCATCCCGAGGAGCGCCTGGTGCGCGCCGACGGCGAGCGTGGCATGGTCATGGCGGTGTTCACGCCGGTCGGCTATCCGCTCGTGTTCAAGGTGATCCGCGACCAGTTCGCCTACCCGAAGGACATCGCGCGGCGCGGTGTCGAGGAGAAGTACCGGCTGGTGTTCCGCTACGACCGCATCGGGCGGCTCGTCGATGCGCAGGAATTCCGCGACCTGCGCTTCCGCCGCGCGCAATTCGAACCGGGCATGCTCGACGAACTGCTGGCCGGCTGCGCGGAGACGGTGGTTGCCGACGGCGACGAGGTGCTGGTGCGCCATTGCTACGTCGAGCGACGCCTGCGGCCGATGAACCTGTACGTGCGCGAGGCTGCGCCCGACGACGCGAAACGCGCGATGCTCGACTATGGTCAGGCGATCAAGGATCTCGCGCGCAGCAACATCTTCCCGGGCGACCTGCTGCTGAAGAACTTCGGCATCACCAAGGGCGGGCGCGCGATCTTCTACGACTACGACGAGATCTGCCTGCTCGAGGCGTGCAATTTCCGCCAGGTGCCACCGGCACGCGACGAGGACGAGACGCGCCCGCTCGAGGAATGGCTGACCGTCCGTGAAGGTGATGTCTTCCCTGAGCTGTTCGTGCGCTTCCTCGGCGTACCCAAGGCCCTGCGCGACGCGCTGGTCGAGCGCCACGGCGAGATCTTCGACGCCGCCTGGTGGCGCGAGGTACAGCAGCGGCTGGCCAACGGTGACTACAACGACATCCCGCCGTATCCGCAGTCGGCGCGGCTGGGGCGCGACTGAGGAATCGCCGCGCATCGCATTCCTTGGGCTGGCCGATTTGACCCGCGCGGCGGGGACTTCTACGCTCGCGTGCTGACTTCCCGATGGAGTTCCCCCGATGAAACGCCTGCTCGCCTTTGCCACCCTCTTCGCCCTCGCCGGTTGCGGCGGATCCGCGCCACCCCAGGCTCCCGCCGCTTCCGACCAGCCGGCCACGACCACGCCGCCGGTTGCGGCCGCGCAGAGCCGCCTCGATGCCGCGATCGCCGGCGAGTGGCGTTCCGCCGAAAACCGTGCGCGTGATGCCCATCGTCATCCGAAGGAAACGCTCGAGTTCTTCGGCGTGACCGACGGCAAGACCGTCGTCGAGATCACCCCGGGTGGCGGCTGGTATGCGGAGATCCTCGCACCGATGCTGAAGGACAACGGCAACTACGTCGCCGCGATCCCGCTCGACAGCTCCAGCGACTACGCCAAGCGCAGCAACGAACGCCTGCGCGAGAAGTTCGCCGCCGCTCCGGCGCAGTTCGGTGCGGCGAAGTTCGCCGAGTTCGACCCGAAGGCACCGGACCTCGGCATGGAGGGTGCCGCCGACGTCGTCGTGACCTTCCGCAACGTGCACAACTGGATCGGCAACGACAGCGCGGAGGGCATGTTCAAAGCCTTCTTCAACGTGCTCAAGCCGGGCGGCGTGCTCGGCGTGGTCGAGCATCGCGCTGCGGATGGCAAGGATCTCGAATCCGTGAAGGATTCCGGCTACCTGCCGACCGACCATGTGATCAAGCTGGCTACCGATGCTGGCTTCAACCTGGTCGAGCAGAGCGAGATCAATGCCAATCCAAAGGACACCAAGGACCATGAGAAGGGCGTGTGGACGCTGCCGCCGTCACTCGCGCTCAAGGACGTCGACCGCGACAAGTACCTCGCCATCGGTGAGTCGGACCGCATGACGCTCAGATTCGTCAAGCCGGCCGGAGACCAGATCTTCCGCCAGAGCAACGACAGCGGCATTGCCGGCGAGAAGAAGTGACAACACCGCGTTCCCCGTCGCCGCAATCGACGGGGAACGCCTCCCGCCTCGGCCATCGATGTTGATCCTTTTCAACAAGCCGTATGGCGTGCTCTGCCAGTTCACCGATAGCGAAGGCCGGCCGACGCTCGCCGACTTCATCCGGCGCAAGGGTGTCTATGCCGCCGGTCGCCTCGACCGCGATACCGAAGGCCTGCTGTTGCTGACCGACGATGGCGCGCTCGCGCATCGCCTCACCGATCCGCGCCACAAGCAGGAAAAGACCTATCTCGTGCAGGTCGAAGGCAAGCCATCCGAGGCCGCGCTCGACGCGCTGCGTCGCGGTGTGGTGCTCAACGACGGGCCGACCCGTCCCGCGCGCGTGCGCACACTCGATGGCGAACCGGACTGGCTTTGGCCACGCGATCCACCCGTGCGCTTCCGCAGGCACATCCCGACTGCCTGGCTCGAGTTGACGATCAGCGAAGGCCGCAACCGCCAGGTGCGCCGCATGACCGCCGCCGTCGGCCTACCGACCTTGCGCCTCGTGCGCATTCGCGTCGGTGAGCATGAGCTTGGCGACCTTGCGCCGGGAGAGCAGCAGGTCGCCGTGCACGATCGTGCAGGGAAGCCATAGCAACGGCCGCGGGAAACGACCACGGGAAACGATCGTAGGAAACGATCGTAGGAAACGGCTTTAGCCGTGAGGCCTTGGCCGTACAACACGGCAAAGAAAGAACATCACGGCTAAAGCCGTTTCCTACAGCGGTTCTCGAGGCGCCGGCAGCACCCACCCGAATCTCGCAAGCAACCCGGCGAAGGCTTCGTCGAGCGGCGCCTCGACGCACAGGCGACACCCGTCGAGTGGGTGCGTGAAGGCAAGCTTCCACGCATGCAGCAGCAGGCGGTGCACGCCGAAATACTGCTTGAACAATCGGTTGTGCTCGGTACGCCCGTGGCTGGTGTCGCCGATCAGCGGGTGGCGGATGTGCGAGAAGTGGCGACGGATCTGGCGGTATCGGCCGGTTTCCGGATCGACCTCAACCAACGCGTAGCGCTGCTGGGGATAGCGCCCGACCGCAATCGGCACCTCGATCGTGGCAAGCCGGCGCCAGCGTGTCAGCGCGGGTTTGCGCTCGCTGTGCTCACGCACGCCGGGCAGCGCGGAATCGATCACGCCTTCCTCGTCGGGCCAGCCGCGGCAGACGGCGAGATAGGTCTTGGCCACGTCGCGCGCCATGAACTGCCGACCGAGCATCGCCGCGACCTCGCTGCCGCGACCGATCAGCAGCACGCCGCTGGTCGCACGGTCGAGGCGGTGGATCAGGTGCAGCGGCCCCGGCACGGCGGCACGCACGGCATCGATCAGATAGACCTCGTCGTCGTTGACCAGACGGCTGCGATGCACCGGCATGCCGGCCGGCTTGGCGACGACGACCAGCGCGTCATCGAGATGCAGGATGCGCACGCGCAGACTCAGCGCGCGCGCCAGGCGCCGACGAAGGCGGCGGCGGCTGCCAGTGCCGCGCCGAGCGCCCAGACGGACACACCACCGGGCCGCGCGCCTTGCGTGTCGAACAACTGCAGAGCAACCGCGCCGAGTGCGCTGCTCGCCGCAAATGTCAGCAACACGGCAATGCGCTGGCCGATGCGCGAGCGCGTGGCGAGCTGTTCGAGTTCGGCCGAGCGGATGTGAAAGCGGCTTTCGCCACGTGTCTGCTGATCGAGAAAATCGTATACGCGCTGCGGGAACTCCGGCGCGAGGGCAAGCCATTCCGGCAGGCGACGGCGCAGGCTCTTCAACACGGCCTTCGGCCCACGCCGCTGCCACCAGATCCGTTCCAGCACGGGCCGCGCCACCGCCCAGATGTCGATCTGCGGGTGCAGGAGGCGACCGACGCCTTCGATGTTGAGCAGGGTCTTCTGCAGCAGAATCAGTTGCGGCTGCAGGGTCAGCTCGTAGCGGCGCGCGGTCTGGAACAGCTTGACCACCACTTCGGCCAGCGAGATCTCGCTCAGCGGGCGGGTGAAATAAGGCTCGCAGACCGCGCGCACGGCCGCTTCAAGCTCGTCGCCGCGCACGTGGCCGGGCATCCAGCCGGCACGCAGATGCAGCTCGGCGATGCGCCGGTAGTCGCGCCCGAACAGGGCGAGGAAGTTCTCGGCCAGCCAGTACAGATCCTGCTCGGGCAGCGAGCCCATGATGCCGAAGTCAAGAGCGATGAATCGCGGGTCGTCGCGGCGAGTCGGATCGACCCAGATGTTGCCGGCGTGCGCGTCGGCATGGAAGAAGTTGTCGCGGAACACCTGTGTGTAGAACAGGCGCACGCCCTTCTCGGCGAGCTTCACGCGATCGATGCCGGCGGCATCCAGCGCGGCGAGGTCGTCGACCGGGATGCCGTGGACACGTTCGAGGGTGAGCACGCCGGCATTCGTGTGCGACCAGACCACCTCGGGTACGTACAGGTCGGCGGAGCCGAGGAAATTACGCCGCAGCAGGCTTGCGTTGGCGCCTTCGCGTTGCAGGTCGAGTTCGTTGAACAGGGTCGATTCGATCTCGGCGACCACGTCGAGCGGCCGGATCTTGTCCGCATTCGGATGGGTGCGCGCGGCGAGCTCGCCGAGCGCGCGCAACAGGTCGACGTCGCGGGCGATGCGCATGCGGATGTCCGGACGCAGCACCTTGACCACGACCTCCCTTCCATCAGGGAGGCGCGCGGCGTGCACCTGCGCGATCGAGGCCGAGGCCAGCGGTTCCTCCTCGAACGCGGCATAGCGTGTGTCGATCGGGGCAGCGAGCGCCGCCTCGATGGCCGCGCGTGCCCGTGCACCGGGGAACGGCGCTACGCGATCCTGCAACTGGGTCAGTTCGTCGGCGATGTCGGCCGGCAGCAGGTCGCGGCGCGTGGACAGGATCTGGCCGAACTTGACGAAGATCGGGCCAAGCTCGGTCAACGCGAGCACGAGGCGACGACCGCGTGGCAGTTCGCCGACGCCGGCCTTGGCCGGCACGAGCCGGCGCATCCAGCGCAGCACGCGCACACGCCGCGCATCGTCGATGACGTCATCGAGGCGATAGCACACGGTCACCGCAAGGATGCGCACCAGGCGCGGCAACAGGCGCAGGGTCGAACTCATGTGCCGCGCTGCCCGGCGAGGCGGCGCACACGCGCTTCGAGACGATCGCCACGCTCGCGCAGGTCATCGACTTGGTCGAGGAAACCCTCGAGCTCGGCGCGCGCGACGACATCGCCGCGCTCCTCTACCAGCCAGTCGGCGGCATCGCGCAGGAAGCCCTGGCCGGCAGTGCGTGCGAAGGCGAGACCGCGACGCAACGCGCGCGCGATCTGGAAACCGGCGACGTCGCCGAACACGCGCGAAAATACCTCGTCGAAATCGGGGGCGAAGCGCGAGGCGAGGCGTTCGAGGCGACGCGCGAGTTCGGCATCGCCGGCGATCTCGATGCGCCCCGGCAGGGCGATGTCCTCGTCGCCACGCAGGCGCGCGATCGCCATGCCGAGCAGGCGTCCCGGCGTCGCCGTGATGGAAAGATCGCTGGTAGCGCCAAACGCCGGGCCGACCCGCAACTGGCGGCCATCGACGGTCACGCGCATGGCCAGGCCCGTGCCTGCGAAGGTCAGCGTGACCGCGCGACCATCGAGGCCATGCAGGGCCGCCTGCGTGTCGGGGTCGAGGTCGAGCCCATGGTTGAGCGCGTTTTCGAGCGCGCGCCCGAACACGGCGAGGATCGGATTCGGCGCGCGCGCGCCGGGCTCGGTCGAGGTTTGCATGCCGCGTATTCTAGCCGGCGCAGGGGATGTTCGACGCATCACGTCGGGTGCAATCCCGACGAACGATAGTGGTTGCGTTCAATCCTTCATGCGCCGGAACACGAACCATGGCAAGTGGCGCAGGATGAGGGCGACCAGGGACCAGTGGCGCGGCTCGTAACGGGCGAACGAGGCGCGGCCAAGGGCGGCGACGACGTGCTGCGCGACCTCGGCCGGATCGGCCGCCGGCAGCGGCAGCTTCATGCCGTAGGTCAGGTTGCTGCGCACGAAGCCGAGGCGATGGAACTGCACGCGCAGTTCGCCAGGCGCATGACGCTGGCGCAGGCTCTCGAAGAAGCTTTCCAGACCACGCTTGGCGGCGGCATAGACGATGTTGCGGCGGCGCCCACGCACGGCGGCGATACTGCCGAAGCCGACGATGGTGCCGCGCGTTTCGATCAGGCGCGGCAACAGTGCATGCGCGATCGCCAGCGGCGCATGCAGGTTGATCGCGAGCAACTGGCCGATCGCACCCGCGCCGAGGGTACCGTCGTCGTCGCCGCGGGACTGGCCGGCGACCAGCAGGAGCGCCGTCGGTGGCGGCAGGCCAATGAGTGCTTCGAGGATGCGCCCACCAGGATTGGGCTCCGCAGCGAGGTCGATCGCCAGCGTGCCGACCTCGCCGCCATGGCGCAACACCAGATCGGCGGCCAGTGCATCGAGATCGCGTGCATCGGAGGCGATCAGCAGCAGCGGGCGACCGGCGCGCGCGAGTTCGACCGCCAGCGCGCGGCCGAGTCCGCTCGAGGCGCCGACCACGATCGCAGTCACAGTTCCAGCCTCCGCGTCAGTTCGGATTGCTGCAGTCCGCACGAATCGAATGCGCGCAGGTCGGCGCGGCGTCCCGCGAAATCCGGCCAGGCGCGACGCACGACCGCTGCGTCGAGCGTTGAATCCTTGATCAGGTTCGGCCGGCCACCGTGGGTCAGCGCCAGATCCGCCAGCGCATCGAGAAATGCACGCTGTGCCGGCACGCGCGGTGACGGGCACTGGATCGCATAGGCGATGCCGCGACCGTTGAACGAAAAACCCTTGGCCTCGCCGTCGAACAGCTTGCTGGCGATCAGGCTGATGCGCGGCCGCGTGCGCGCGACATGATCGGACAGTGCAGCGGCGAAATCGGCATGGCGTGCGTGTGGGATCAGCCATTGCGCCTCGACAAAACCGGCCTTGCCGAAGCCCGCGTAGTAGGCGCGCGCACCGTTGAGCGGGAACAACGCGGAAAGGACATCGACGCTTGAACTGCCGGGCCGGCACCAGCGGTGCCGGATCCAGCTGTTCAGCACCGTGATGCCGGCGGCATTCCATGCGCGCAGGCGCCAGGGTTCGATCGCGGCCGGCAGATCGGCGGCCGGCGTGGAACGCAACCCCTCCTGTGCTTCGAGTCCGAAGCGGATCACGCCACGGCCGAACTGGTTCGCGCGCCCATCGTGCCAGCCATACAGCAAGGGGGCGCCAGCATGTGCCTGCAGAACCTCGGCGGCCTCGACCAGGTTGGCCACTGGCAGGCGCCGCACGACGTAGGCGTTGGGCGCGCGCACAAGACGCAGCGTCGCGTTGCCGATCAGGCCTGGGATGCCGAAACCGGCGAAGCAGGCGGCAAAGCGATCGCCGTGCTCGTGCGCACTCGCGCCGAGCCAGCCTTCGCGCGGGTCGAACAGTTCGAGGGCAACGACGTGGTCGCGGAAGGTGCCGTCGCGTGCCGGATTCTTGCCGTGCACGTCGGCGGCGATGCAGCCACCGATCGTCGCCCGCGCATGGCCCGGCACCACCGGCACGAGCCAGCCGCGCGACAACGCGAAGCGCACAACATCGCCGATGCGCGCGCCGGCCTCGACGGTAAGCAGGCCGCGCGTGTCATCGAAGGCGAGCAAGCGGTCGAAGGCGCCGAGATCCTGGCTGATGATGCCGGCGCCGAAGCTTGCGCCGACATAGGACACGCCACCGCCGCGACTGATGCGCGGCGCATCGGTCGGCAGCGCCTCGATTGCGCGATAGCGGTCCGGTTGCTGCACCGTGCAGCGTATCGACACGGCGCGATCGAAGCTGCGCAGCTCGCGTTCGGCAAGGGCAAATCCGCGCGGGGCGCTCATGGCATTGATGCGGGGGCTTTCACAGCGGGAGTATCGCATGAGGCCCAACGGTGGCTTCTCAGCCGGTGAGAACGCCGGCTGCGAGGCTCGCGCGAAACCGGAGGACCCCCGCATGCTGCTTGCCCCGTTCAGTCTTGCCGATGTATCGCCGTCAACCCGCGCGCGCCGCAGCGCCCAGCGCCCGGCCGCGGCCCCGCCCGGCCGCGTGCCGCCCTGGCTCGTGTCCTGGGCCGTGCTCGGTACCCTGGGCGTGTTGTTCGTACCTGGCCTGCGCGGCGGTGGCCTGCTCGGCGCAACCCTGCCGTTCTGGCTGTGCGCCGCCCCGCTGCTCGACATGGCCTGGCTGACGCGCCACCGCTGGTTGGCCGCGCTGCGGCGGCGTGCGCGAGTGCGTGCCGCCTGACCACCGCTCGATCACCGATCGGCCCGGCTGCCCGTGTGCGAACCCGGCCGCGGCGTGTGCGCTAACGCGCGCTGGCACGAAACATTCGTGGTGCGCGGATCAGGGCATCCCCAGCCGCTTGCGCTCCATGCGGCGAAGGAACTCGGCCATGATGCGTCGGTACAGATCCTCGCCGAGGTAGGCGTCCTCGACGCCGGCGTCGATCGACGGGTTGTCGTTGACCTCGATCAGGGCGACGCGCTCTCCGGCCTTCTTGATGTCGACTCCGTACAGGCCGACGCCGATCGCGGCGGTCGCCTTCAGTGCAAGCTTGACCACGTCGGCCGGCGCCTCGCGCACCGGCAGGGTCTCGAAACCGCCCGACTTCGCCGGGCCCTTGGCACCATGGTTGTAGATCTGCCAATGGCCGCGCGACATGTAGTACTTGCAGGCGTACAGCGGCTCGCGGTTGAGGATGCCGATGCGCCAGTCGAACTCGGTGAACATGAACTCCTGGGCGAGCACCAGCGCCGTGTGCTGGAACAGCGCATCGGCTGCCTCGCGCAGCCTGCTCGCGTCCTCTACCTTGACGATGCCACGCGAGAATGAACCATCCGGGATCTTCAGCACCATCGGGAAGCCAAGGCGGGCCACGCTCTCGTCGAGCTTGCGCGCGTCGTCGCGATAGAGGATCTCGGTGCGCGGCATCGGCAACTTGCGCGACAGCATGAGGTCGTGCAGGTAAATCTTGTTCGTGCATTTCAGGATCGAGCCCGGATCGTCGATGACGACCATGTCTTCCTTCTCCGCCTTGTTGGCGAAGCGGTAGGTGTGGTTGTCGAGCGCGGTGGTCTCTCGGATGAACAGGCCGTCGTACTCGGCGAGGCGCTGGTAGTCGTTGCGGCCGAGCGTGTCGACCTCGATGCCGAGCTCGGCGCCAGCTTCGACGAAATGCTTGAGCGCACGCTTGTTCGAAGGTGGCATTGCCTCGGCCGGGTCGACCAGCATGGCCAGATCGAAGCGGAACTTGCGACGTGCGCGAGGCTTGCGCCAGAGCTTCTTCGAGAACGCATCGAGGGTCTTGGCGAAAGCGTCTTCCTGCTCATCGGACAGCGTGTGCAGGCCGGCCGGCTTGATCGCGCCAATCTGCCAGACGCGATCGCGCTCGAACTCGATGCGCAGGATCGGACACGGGAAGGTTTCGAACACCTGGCGGGCCAGGTCCTCCAGTGCCGGATAGGAGGTCTGGCCAAAATAGACGAGGATGCCGAAGTCAGTGGTGTCGCGGCCGCCGGCCGGCAGGAAACGGCCAAGCTGGCTGTTGAGATCGTCGATGTCGAGGCCGTACAGCGAGCGCCGGCGCAGGTCGTTGATCGTGCGCACCGACGGAATCACCTTGTGTCCACGCGCCTCGGCGAGCAGCGACACGTAGTAGCCGGTGCCGAGGTACTTGTAGCTGCGGCAGAGGTTGATGACATGGGTCCGTTCGTCGTCGTCGCCGAGCGGCTGGCGCAGGTAGTCCTGCGCGGTGACGACGTTGTCGGACGGATAGTACGAGCCCCAGTCGGAGGCTTTTTCGACGACGATGACGAGGCGGCTCATGCGCGCGGAAAACCGGTCAGGGAAACGCGGAAGTCCGCGCATGGAACCCCGCCGCGGACGAAACTCCGGAACGACCGGTCCGCGGCGCGGCGCGAGTGTGCCACAGCGCCCGTGTGGCCGGCAGTGATGGCCGCAGCGGATGCGCGACCGTTTTCCGGCCGTTCAGAGCGCCTGCGCGGCGGGCCCTCCGTGCGCGCGCCGATGCGCGGATAATCGCCGGTTCCCGCCCCCGGATCCGTACATGCCAACGCAGCGAACCCGCTCGTTCCCCCGTCTGCGTCGCGCCCGTGCGGGCGACCTCGAAGCGCTCGTCGCCCTCGAACAGGCGAGCTTCGCCGGCGATCGCATGAGCGCGCGCCAATGGCGTCGGCATGTTGCCAGTCCGCGTGCGATCGCGATCGTTGCCGTCGAGGGTGAGCGACTGCTCGGTGTGGCGCTCGTCTTCACGCATGCCGCGCACGACATCGCCCGCCTGTATTCGCTGGCCACGGCAGAGGATGCCCGCGGACGCGGTATCGGCGATCGACTGGTCGCAGCGGTCGAACGCGCCGCCGGTGCCGCCGGCCGTCGACGTCTGCGCCTGGAGGTGCGTGAGGACAACCGCGCCGCGCAACGCCTCTACGAACGCCGCGGCTTCCGTCGCATCGGCCGCCGCGCCGGCTACTACGAGGACGGCGAGGATGCGTTGCGTTACGAGAAAGTGATCGGCGATCGAGCCGTGACGTCGATGCGCTGAGGTGTCCTTTCGCCCAGGCCCGATCGAGGCCGGGCGCGGTGGAAGCCGCCCGTTCGCGGCTTCGACATCAAGACATGCGCCCTGATGCGGTGCGACGCCGGTTGCGCGGGCGATTCGATACCCGAATCCGCGCCGCCGTCACCAACCCGCCGCGCGCAGTTTCTGTTCGGTGGCCGCATCGGCGGGGCGCGCCACGAGGCCGCCGGCGGCGGCGAGGCTGACGCGATAGCGGCCGCCGTCGACCAGCGGCAGATAGGCCGCGCTGCCGTAGTCGGCGTCGATCCAGCCGGTCCAGCGCGGGAACAGGCGCTTGAGATCGAGCGGGTCGAGCGGGTTGTCGCCGCCGAGCGCGACCAGGCTCGGTGCGGCATCGGCCGCCTGCCGGGCATCGGCGACGCGACCGCTGAGGCGATCCAGGCGATACAGCGCCGGCGCGCCAAGCACGACCGCAGCCGGTCGCCACTTGATGACGCGCGCGTCGAGCTGCCACTGGTCGCCAGCGAGTTCCACGCTGCGGCGCGTGCCGTCCGGGTATTCGATGCGCACCTCGTAGCGTCGCTCGGCGAGCTGGCGGGTTGCGAGGGTGGCGACCTCGGTTTCCGCGGCGAGACGGCGGTAGCCGAGCAGGGCCGTCGCCGACACCGCCGCGAGCACGGCGACCAACGTGAAAACGAGGCCCCACAAGCTGCTGTGGCAGGCGGCGAAGCGTCGCCGCGCCCGCCAGCGTCGGCGCGCGCCGAACAGGTTGGCCAGCGCGAACATGAGGCTCAGTCCGGCGAAGACGTAGAGGGCGATGAGGATCGGCGTGATCGGCATGTGCTCGAGCATACCGCCTGGGGCGGGCTGCCGGTTCGCGACGCGCCGTCGCCACGCGATGCGCCACGACCGCGATTGCACGGAGGCTATACTCTGGCGCGCTGCCAACCACCCCACGCCACCATGCGTCGATCGCTCCGACCCTTCGCCCTCATCCTGCTCGCGCTGCTCGCCGCCTGCGGCAACAAGGGCGACCTCGTCAAACCGCAACCGGACACGCCGCGCGCCGCAACGACCGCGGCTGGTTGAGGCATGCTCGAATGAGCCTCGCCTTCACCAAGATGCATGGCGCGGGCAACGATTTCGTCATCGTCGACTGCCGCGCGGCGCCACTGCCGCTCGATGCCGCCGCGATCCGCCGCCTCGGCGACCGCCATTTCGGCGTCGGCTTCGACCAATTGCTGAGCATCGAGCCGGCCACCGACGGTATCAGCGCCTGGGCCTATGGCATCTGGAACACCGATGGTTCTCGTTCGGGGCAGTGCGGCAACGGCGTGCGCTGCATCGCTGCCTGGCTGGGCCGCGCCGGCCTGCTCGGCCCTGGGGCGACGCGCCTGCAGAGTCCATCGGGTGCGGTGCTGGTGGAACTGCTCGACGACGGCCGCGTGCGCGTGGACATGGGCGAGCCGCGCTTCGCGCCGAAGGATGTACCACTGGACGAACGGGCGGCCATCGGCCACAGCGCATCCTTTGCTTCACACGATCAGGGTGGCGGTACGCGGGACGGAAGCGGATCCGGGCCGCATGACCCGCACCCGACTCGCTACCTGATCGATGTCGCCGGCCAGCACATCGAGATTGGCGCGGTCTCGATGGGTAATCCGCATGCGCTGATCGAGGTCGATGACGTTGCCACCGCGAGCGTCGGAAGCCTCGGTCCGCTGGTCGAACAGGCCATGGCCTTTCCGCGCGGCTGCAATGTCGGCTTCGCCGAGGTCCGCGCACGTGACGCGATCGCCCTGCGTGTCTGGGAGCGCGGCGTTGGCGAGACCCTGGCCTGCGGCAGCGGCGCCTGTGCCGCCGTTGCCGTCCTGCGCCAGCGCGATCGCGTCGATGCCGACGTGCATGTCGCACTGCCCGGCGGCACACTCGACATCCATTGGGACGGTCCCGGCCACACGCTGTGGATGACCGGCCCGACTGCTTTCGTCTTCGAGGGAACCTGGCATGACTGAGTTGAGCGTGAAGGAAGGGCTGACCGCGATGGAGGTGGCGAGCTACCTGCGCCGCCATCCCGATTTCCTCAAGGAGTTCCCCGATCTCGCCATCACCCTGCTGCTGCCGCGCGAGCAAGGCCCGGCGGCGTCGCTGGCGAGCTACCAGCTCGAAGTGCTGCGCGACAAGAACGCCGAGTTCGGCCGGCGCCTGCGCGAGCTGATCGAGATCGCCCACGAGAACGAACAGCTCATGGTGCGTGTGCACACGCTGACCCTGGCGCTGATGCGCGCAAAGAGCCTTGGCGACACCGTTTCGCGCGTGGTCGCCAGCCTGACCGAGGATTTCAACACCGACCTGGTACGCATCGTGCTGTTCCGCGCCGATCCCGATCTGCCGGCGGCCGAATGGTTGCTGGTCGAACCGGGTGGCATCGCCGCGCTGCCGGCCTTCGGTGAATTCGTCAAGCGCGGCGAACCACTGTGCGGACGTCTGCAGCAGGACAAGCTCGACACCCTGTTCGGCGCGCGTGCGGCGGACGTGCGTTCATCGGTGCTGCTGGCAATCGGTGATGTCGGCCTGCTCGCGATCGGCAGCCTCGACCCGAACCGCTTCAATCCGGGCATGGGCACGGTTTTCCTGCGCCTGATCGCCGAGGCCATCTCCACCGCCGTCGCGCGCTACCCGCGCGAGGGCTGAGCGCCACGCTCATGGGCGCCGTGACGATGCGAGCCGACGTCGAGCGCTTCCTCGACTGGCTGCGCATCGAACGCCGCTACTCGCCAAACACCGTGCAGGGCTACGCACGTTCACTCGTCCGCCTCGAAGCGCATGCGCAGGCGCTCGGCCTCTCTCGCTGGGAAGATCTGCGCGGCGCGCAGTTGCAGACTTGGGTCGCGCGCCTGCACCGAGAAGGTCTTGCTGCGGCCAGCCTTGCCCAGTTGATGTCGACCTGCCGCAGCTTCTTTCGTCATCTCGCCCGCGAAGGACGCATCGCGGTCAATCCGGCACTCGGCGTGCGCACGCCGAAGCTGCGCCGCAAGCTGCCGCAGGTGCTCGATGTCGATGAGATGTCGGCCCTGCTCGAGTTTCCGGCCGACGACGCCGAAGCCGTGCACGACCGCGCGATGCTCGAACTGCTCTATTCCAGCGGCCTGCGCGTGTCTGAGATCGTCAGCCTGCGCTGGTCCGATCTCGATGCGGCCAACGGCCTGCTGCGTGTGACCGGCAAGGGCGCGAAGACGCGCATCGTGCCGGTCGGACGCTTGGCCCTCGAAGCCCTCGACGCATTGCGTCGGCAAGATCATGCCGACGACGAGGACACCATCCTGCGCGGCCGCCATGGTCGGGCGTTGAGCACCAGCGGCGTGCGCACGCGCCTCAAGCGCCGCGCGCGCGACCAGGGCGTGTGGAAGCGCGTCTATCCGCACCTCATGCGCCACTCCTGCGCGAGCCACCTGCTCGAATCCTCCGGCGACCTGCGCGCCGTGCAGGAACTGCTCGGCCACGCCGACATCGGCACCACCCAGATCTACACCCACCTCGACTTCCAGCACCTCGCCCGCGTCTATGACGCCGCGCATCCGCGGGCGAAGCGCAAGCCGCGGTAGGAGCCCCTTCAGGAGCGATGCTCCTGCTTTGCGGGTTGTACAGAAGGAGCATCGCCCCTGAAGGGGCTCCTACGGGGGTT